>Ga0209777_10000015_pt1 | contig 332624 bp, 324 predicted proteins | sample FrelakmetHBP12HB_FD_187147 | JGI IMG/M metagenome (GOLD analysis project Ga0209777, IMG submission 187147) | Freshwater lake sediment microbial communities from the University of Notre Dame, USA, for methane emissions studies -HBP12 HB (SPAdes)... | ecosystem: Environmental > Aquatic >...
TTTCTGGCTTTGACTGCAAAATTATAGGTTGTCCCTGATTGCAAACTTATTTTAAACTGGGCATTAACATTATTATTTATTGGCTGGGTTACTGGTAATGGCTCACCATTTACTACTACTCCATTTTCCCCTCCCCAATTAGCATAGAGCCGCCAATTCTCGGCCAAGCTAAATGTCCCGTCGGGATTAATGTACTCCCCGCTATTTAATTCCTTAATCGCATATTCTGTGTTTGAAGGATTATTATCCCCTGGGTTTATTTTAACCACAATACTGTTTAGAGTTGCTTCACCTAAAATTAATTCCAACGGCGTATTTGCTAATGTGTAGCAGCTCGTTGTACTTGAAGCTGCAGATTCACCTTGTCCGTTAAAGGTAGTCACATATCGGTCATTTGCTTGAGTATTTACTGGTAAATTTGTTTCATCAAGATAGCTTAAATCAGTTGTGATCATATCGCCAGTGTCATAAATTTTACCACTTGGCCCGTACAATCTAAAGCCGGTTTCATTATTAGCCGTATCTGTGAAATTCCAACGGATAGTGTTTGGGCTTTGCGCTTGGCAGGTTAAATTGCTCGGTGCTGAAGGCGGCGTATTTATTACGCTATTACCTGCGGTAGTCACATAATCAACAGTTAAATTATTTATAATCGGCGTGATATTAATATTTAGAGTTGATAAAACCGCCTGCCATCTTAAATCAACTCCATTGCCGGTAAAAGTAAACTCGACCCCCTTTGTGACAGGATTCCAGCTCACTCCTCCATCATGGGAAAGAAAATAATTTATGGCTTCTCCATTTAATGTCTCTGTTGCGTTTAATGTTGCTTTGGTTACTAACTCGCCGGATGTATTTATATTTAATGATTGGATTGTTGAGGTGGATTTATATGGGAAAAACCATTTGGTGAAAAATATGTTAAAATTGCCAAACGTATCATCCTGCCAAACTATTAAAGGCGTATTAAAACTATTTAATTGTAGTTGAGGCCTATTAGAAACACCGATGTTATTTGACAAATTATCATAGCCCAAAGTCCCGTCAATTTTGGACCACGTTGCCCCGTCCCAATGGGTAAAATAAATATCGCTATTGCCAACAGAATTATCAGAACCAATCATATAAGGATTATCAGTTGGATCAAGTCGCATCTCAGTTATTGCAATAGTAGCGCCGCCTGGCAAGCGATCATGGCCCAGTATCCCATTCATATTGGTCCAACAACCACTGCCTCCACAAGCGCCTGGAGTCCATTTGCTAAGATCAGCACCACTGTTTCCCGGAGTAAAATCTCGCCATTCTAAATAGGGGTTATCAGCAGAACTGATTCGCATTATCATGTTATCTGAGCCATTTGGCAGATTATTAGTGACATTATCAAAGCCCAAGGCTGTACCAGCCATATTAGTCCAGCAATCATTAATTATCCCGCCACAAATCCCAGGCCCTGCACCCACTGTCCACTTACTAAAAAGTCCCTGCCAATTTCCCAATGAATTATCACCCCAGACTAAATATGGCATATTTGCGCTATTCAGCAACATTTGAGAAAACTGTGAAAATCCGCCTGGTGTATTGGAAACATTATCATGACCCAATGTCCCGTCCATTTTGGTCCAGCAACCGCTACCTCCGCATCCTGTCGGTGTCCACTTACTAAAAAAAATGTCAAAATTAGGAATAGTACTATCACCCCAAGTAATATTTGGATTTCCGATACTATCTAATTCCAAATTCGGTATCTCTTGATCTGTATGTCCGGGCGTATTGGAAACATTATCATAACCAAGAGTCCCGTCCATTTTGGTCCAGCCGGTTCCTGGCGTCCATTTGCTAAAATATGTCTCGTAATTTCCTATGGTATCATCTCGCCAGACAACATTAGGTGTATTTAGGCTACTAAGCTTTATTGACGGCAAATTTGACCGGCCAGAATTATTGGAAAGATTATCACTCCCAAATGTTCCATCCATTTTTGTCCAGCAGCCGCTGCCTCCGCAAGCGCCTGGCGTCCATTTGCTGAAATAAATATCACTGCCGGGAAAAATCCCCTCTGCCCAGACAATATAAGGAATATTGGCTGAATCAATGGCAAATTGAGCTTGAGCTGCTACTGTTGCGGTATTAGTTACATTATCAGATCCAGAGGTCCCATCCATTTTTGTCCAGCAACCGCTGCCTCCACAAGCGCCTGGCGTCCATTTGCTAAAATAAATATCTTGAATACCTGTCGTACCACCGGCCCAAAGTATATAAGGATTACCGACGCTATCCAGTTTTACTTGTGGATCAAAAAAATAGCCAGCATTATTCGTAATATTTTCATAGCCATCCATAGTTTCACCCATATTTACCCAATCCTTGCCCAAAAGATTGGCCTGGTCAAATATTGTATCCCACTTGCCGGTTGTGGCATTAACATCTTTATAAGTCGTGGTTGTAAAATTTTCAGTATAATTTAAATTGGCTGACTTGGCCAGATGCCAAGCATTAAGAGTTAAATAGCTAAGCGAAATTAAAAAAACTAAACTCAAAAATAGCTTAGTTTTTGTACCAAATAAATTCAAAATTAGCAGTTTATTATTTTTACATTTTCGACTGCCTTTCATGATTAAAATTATACTAGAATAACTCCGAATTTACAAGATAAAATTTTCAGCAAAAAAACCATTTAAAATTTAAAATTCCCTCGCATTTTTTCCTTATATTTCTTGATCTGTCTTTGCAGTTCATCTTTAACTTCGTTAATTGCCATGTACAAGTCCTCCCTCTCTGCTTCTGCCCTGATAATATACTTCTGGGGCACTTCTAAATTCACTTCAGCCCGGAAAATATTACCCTTTTGATGATGTTTGGTGGTTAAGCCAACCTCAACTCGCGCCACTAAAATCTGATCAAAAAATTTTTCCAAACCGCCAATTTTTTCATTGACATAATCTTTAATGGCCTCAGTTAGTTCCAAGTTGGTACCCTTAATATCAATTTGCATAATCTTTAAGTTAAAAGTTAAAAAGTTTATAAAGTTAAAAGTAAAATAATAAACTTTACAAACTTTTTACTTTCTAACTTTTTACTAATGATAAAAATTCTTTCTCGCTGATTATTTTCACACCCAATTTTTTGGCCTTATCATACTTAGACCCGGGTTCTTCACCAGCCACTACATAGTCAGTATTTTGGGAAACAGAAGAACTTACATCTCCGCCTAAACTTCTGATTTTATCTTTGGCTTGATCGCGGGCCATTGATTCCAAAGAGCCGGTTAAAACAAAAGTTTTGCCAGCTAAAATCTGCCTGGCCTTTTCAACTTTTGCTAATTTAACATGCCTTAATAAATCATTAATTAATTTTAAACTTTTTTTATCGCGCAAATATTCATAAATGCTTTTGGCCACGATTTCGCCAATATCTGGCACCTTATACAATTCTTCCAAGCCTGCCTTTTCCAATTTTTCTAAACTGCCAAAGTGATTGGCCAAAGTAATGGCTGTCTCTTCACCAACATGACGAATGCCCAAGGCAAATAAAAATTTTGACAGAGTAACATTTTTACTTTTATTTACGGCTTCAATAATATTTTGCGCTGATTTTTCACCAAAACGCTCCAGGGGCTCCAAATCCCCTTTTTCCAATTCATAAATATCAGCCGCATTGGAAATCAGACCAGTATTTATCAATTGTTCAGTAATTTGTGGCCCTAAGCCCTCAATATCCATGCCAGCTTTGGACACAAAGTGATCAATTTGCCTTTCCTGAATGGCAAAACAATTAGTGTTGGCGCAATAAATTCCTACTTCGCCTGGTTTTCTAATTACCGACCCGCCGCACATCGGACATTTTTTTGGCGCATGAATTTCCTTTTCCTTACCAGTCCTCAACTTAGGAAAAACTTTGATTACTTTGGGGATCACATCACCGGCTTTTTCCACTATAACAGTATCACCGATTTTAACGCCTAATCTTTTTATCTCATCCAAATTATGCAAAGTGGCATGTGACACTGTTGTGCCGCCGATAAAAACCGGTTTTAAATCAGCGACCGGGGTCAAAACTCCTGTTCTGCCCACGCTAAATTTTACATCTTCAATAATGGTAGTGGCCTCTTGGGCTGGAAATTTGTAAGCAACAATGCCGCGCGGGGTTTTGCCCACCACTCCCAACTTTTGGAAAAGTTTTAAATTATTTATCACGCCCACCACTCCATCAGTCCAGTAATGCAAACGCTCTCTTTCCTTATAAACATAATCGTGAAATGATTCAATTTCTTTTAAATCCTTACAATGTCTATTTAAAGGATTATCTTTAACTCCGATTAAGCGCATAATTGCATGTGCTTGCTCATGCGTGATCTGGCCAAAATCAGCTAGTAAATCATAGCCAAAGAAATCTAATTTGCGGCTAGCCGTTATTTTCGGATCAAGTTGCCTAATTGAACCGGCAGCTGCATTTCTCGGGTTGGCAAAAATTTTTTCACCTCTTTTTTCCTGTTCTTTATTTATTTTTTCAAAAACTTTCTTATCCATAAAGGCCTCACCGCGGATTTCAATTCTTTCACTTAAGCTATCAATGCTCTTTAAAAACTTCTTGTGATCAAGTTCATGCCCAAATTTTTTTAAAAATTCAGCGACTAACTTTTGTTCTGGTTTGTGCAATCTCAAAGGTATGGCCTCAATTGTTTTTAAATTTTGGGTTATTTCCTCGCCAATCTTGCCATCGCCGCGCGTTGAACCCTCGACCAAGATTTCATTTTCATAAATCAAAGAAATAGCCAGGCCATCCATTTTGATTTCGCCAAAATATTCAAATTTCGTATGCGGCACAATTCTTTTTATTTTGGCTTCCCAATCAACCAATTCTTCTTGGCTAAAAACATCCTCAATGGAAAGCATGGGTACCTCATGAGTTACTTTTTTAAATTTGGCCAGCGCTTCGCCGCCCACTCTTTGCGTGGGAGAATCAGGCGTAATCAAATCAGGATATTGCTGTTCTAATTTATAAAGCTCGTGCTTGAGTGAATCCAAAGCAGCGTCAGAAATTTCCTGACGATCCAAAACATGATAAAGATAGCGATGATGATTTATCTCCTCGCGTAATTTAGCTATTCTTTTTTTGGCTTCTTGTTTATCCATGATTGATATCTAAAATGTTTTTAATATTTTTTCTTCATTTTTTGTTGAGCCATTGGAAAGGATTGATAAATGCTCATAATATTCTATCATTTTATCATAAATGGTTTCAATTCTCTTTACTATATTTTCATCTTTTATTAGTTCTTCAGTTTTATTTTTTATTTTTGTCGCTAATTCTTTATTAATCCCTAATTTCAACCACATTTGAATGGCATCGTCTATAAAAATTTTATCCTTACCCTTATACATATCAATAAAAATTTGATTAAATTCTTTCATTTTTACAATATCCTCACCATTTGGCGTCTCAACATATTTTAAAAAATCAATATATTTTTGTAAATCAAACTTTTCAAAATCTTTTATATCCAGAATAATTTTTAAAGCAGTGACAATAATCCATAATTCATTTCCTTGATGTATTTCGCCTTTATTTTTTCCTAACAAATCAGGAAAGGATTTTTGTCTTACTATGGGCAATATTTCATCGCAAATTAAGTGGACTGCCCAGCCTTTTTTAAAATTATCGTTATTATAAAATTTTTTATCTGCAAATTCTTTATTATGTGTTAAATTTCTCGCAATTTTTGTGATATAACGGCTATCAGGATAAACTGTGCCTGAAATATACTTTTTCATGTCCTTTGCCTTAAACCTGTCTTTCAATGCTAGGGCAAAACGAATATGCGTGCATTCTAAAGCCATTTAAAAAATATTTAGTTAATAATTTTTACATTCATTAAACTTTGCCTTTTATCATTATCGTTCTAATCTTTTTTAGATGTTTAATTTTTTTATTTTTATGTAATTCAGCTAAAAGTCTTACTCCTCGATAGGCTAATGCTCCTCCTAAATACTGGTCAAAATCTGGATTTTTCGCATAGATATTTTTCATTCTTTGATAAAAATACTTGACTGTCCTCAAATCATTTCCATAGGCAATAATTTGCAAAATGAAATAAGATATATCATACGCCCACAATGACCAGCCCGCCCAACCTGAATCAATAAGATAAATTTCTTTTGTTTTTTTATGCTTAGCCATGTGCCAAGGAACGGGATCGTGGTGTTGAAAAGCCCTGACATCTGCTATGCCTAAAAAATTTTTCCTCAAATCAGATAGCTGAAACCTTGTAATGATTTTGTTTTTTAATAAATAATCAGCATCCGCTTCAAATTTATTTAATGCATTTTGTTTGCTTCTTTGCAAGCTGTCTTGTTTAATAGGATGAGGCAGCTGTTTTTGAATAATCTTATCGTGGCAATAAATAATAAATCTTGATAGCTCGTTAAAATAAGTGCCAATTGGTTTTATGCGGTTCTTTTTTTGATTGCTAAGCCATTCGAATTCATCTCCAAGATAAGGAAAGACCAATTTATTATCGATAATACTTGGTTTTAAAAATTTAAATCCCAAATTATCTTTCTGGGATAATTCCCATAAAAATTTCTGATTAGCGTATTCTCTGGCAATCATACTCTGACCTTCGCTGGAAATCGGTTCTTTTATAAAAACAATTTTTCCTTTTAAATCTGCACTGTAAATTTTTAAGCCGAAATTTTCTTTTATAAATCTTATTTCCCGCATAATATTTTAATTCTGAACTCTGACCTTCGTCGGCCGTAGCCGACTACGGTCGGCGCAGGCCGAAGGCCGAATTACTAATTATATTATTTATTTCGGATTTCGGAATTCGGCTTTAGGCATTCAAAAATACCAATTTAAAATTAATTTTCCCCACAGCAAAACAATAATCGCGGCTGCTGCTAAAAAAGTTCCCATTGGCAAAACATCACCAAATTTCTTTTGCCTGCTAATTAATAAAACCATGGCCACAAGTCCGCCAATTATATAGGCGATAACAAATGTTAACAAAGTTAATTTCCAGCCCAGCATTACTCCAATTAGCGCGCCCAATTTTACATCACCCAAACCAACCCATTTCCCATTGGAAATAATATATTGCAACAGAAAAAAACTAGCGCCTAATCCTATGCCTAAGACCAAATCCAGCCAATTCAGACCAATTATTAAATTTATTATTAAACCAACAATCAAAGCCGGCCAGATAATTTTATCCAAAATCAAATAGTACTTTAGATCAAAAACAAAAATAAATATCAGGACTAACAAGAAAAACAAATCGCGGAATAAAGCTTCTACAGTCCCATTTTTCAAAAAAACCAAGGCAAACAAAATCCCAGTAATTATTTCAACCAGAGGATATTGCCAGCTGATTTGCTTATGGCAATAACGGCATTTGCCGTTCAAAAAAATAAAGCTTAAAAATGGAATTAAATCTGCGGATCTTAAAATTTTTTTGCATTCTGGGCAAAAAGAACGTTCCCAGAGCGACAAATTAAAATATAAACGATAAACCAAAGAATTAATAAAACTGCCAAAAATCAGACCTAAAATAAAGAAAATAATTAGCTCTAGTCCCATATTTAAATTATATCATTTTATGGGTAACAAAAAAACAAGCTATTTTAGCTATCTTAAAGTTGCCAGCATTAGATAGGCCTTGGCTTGTTTTATTTAGTGCCCGGGGTAGTATCAATGGTTTCAGCATGAGCATGATAAGTGCCGGCTGGTCCTAAGCTGCTTGGCTTTTCTGTTTTAAAACTAATATCATAGCCCTGGGCCACGCCAGTATAGGTAAACTGCCTGTCAGCCAAAGGATCAGTGGGAACTTTGGACATGTATGTTGATTCGGCTTTACATTCTGTCTCAGCAGAGACAAAACTACCTTTATCTTTAGAACACAATTTTTCCTTGCCGTTTTTTCCCAGAATAATTGGCTGATTGACTATTGGATATTCCGCTTCATCACTATAATAAAATTCTAAAGCAGTTCTTAATTGTCTGATATCGCTGATTCTTTTGGCATCCCTGGCTTTGGCTTGCTGATCATTTAAGGCAATCACACTGATCAATGCTAAAAGAATAATAATGCCAATTACTATTAAAACTTCAACCAACGAAAAACCTTTTTGATATTTTTTAACTAACATAGTTCATTATGTTTAAAAGCATGGTTGGCTTAAAATCTGGGCATTGGTGGCGCAATTTTTTCCTTTTTTTAGACCCAGCGTTTTAAAATTTGTATTTAATAAAAATTCTATTTGGTAATTCTGATTATTATCAGCTGATTTATAATAATATTGATTGCCTTGATTAATGTAAAAATTGGGCAAAGGAACCGTAATACTTTTTTGCTTACAAGCATCGCTTAATTTTTTAAATCCATCCGAACAAAGTTTTTCCGTACCAGAATAACCATCGTTTAATAGTATCGGTTGACTTGCGACCGGATAATAATTATTGGACATTAAAAACACTTCTAATCCGCTTCTGAGCTGGTTTATTTCCGCAAAAACCTGAATATCACGCTGCTTTTTATTTAAGTGTAAAATTACAAAAATATCAACAGTTATCACAATTAAAATCAAAAAAAGCACAATTATAATTTCAATTTTAGTAAATCCCCTGCTTAACATTTCTTTTTAAATTAGGGCTTTTATTTTTTACTCTCTTTTAAAATCTTTTTTATTTTATCAACCACTTCAGAAGGCATAAAATGCGCCTTAATCAAATACCCGACAGCGCCTTTTTCAAAGCCCTTTTTAACATCGTCCTTTTGCCCTAAATTTGTCAAAAGCACTACCGGAATATTCAGGGTTGTCTTGTCTTTTTTTAAGGCCTCAAGCACGGCAAAACCATCCATTTTGGGCATCAAAATATCCAGTAAAATAATTTCAGGTTTTTCCTGCAAGGCCAAATCCAAACCTTTTTTGCCGTCTTCGGCAGAAATTACTTCAAAACCTTCCAATTCAAATTTGGTCGTATACATTTCAACTAAAAATGAATCGTCTTCAATCAGAAGTATCCTATCTTTTTTTTCTTTGGGCATATTTTTATGATTAGTTTTTAAATTTTAAAATTTATTTGAAAATTTTATTTTTGATAAGGTTCAATTTCTGGCTGACTCAAAACACGAGGATCCCAGGAAATTTTGCCAACAACATCTTTACCTTGCCTAACATTTGCCAAACGAGCTGCTAATAAATAAATTAAACCTGGTTTTATTTGGCTAATGGTTTGGCCGTTAGCAAAAGCAACAGTTTTTGAATCAATTTTTCTTAATTCGCCATTGTTTTCTATCAGATAAATATCTGCGCTAGCGCTAAATCTGACTAAAGCCCCGCGCAAAGAAGCTAACTCTGTATTAGGCAAGGGTTGAGGTATGATGGGTGGCGGCGGAGCAGGGCAATCTGATGGACAAGTATTATAATTCTCATTTGCTTGGCAAATCCCATCACCGCAAAATTCCTTGGGCTGATTGACTGGCGGCGGTGCAGGACAATCAAACGGGCAAGTATTATAATCCTCATTTGCTTGGCAAATCCCATCACCGCAAAATTCCTTGGGCTGCTCGACTGGCGGCAGCGGACTGGGCGGAATATTTAAATTAACTCCTGGTTTATTAACATTTAAAACAACTTTCGGCTGGGGCTTATAAAAATAAAAAAAATAAAAACCTGTTCCGAATACTGCCAATATAATTATAACTAAAATCAACGTAAAGGTTAAGCGTTTTTTTAAAATATAAATCTTAAAAGCGCTAATGAAATTTACATAAGGTAAGATTTCTTTTTTAGGCACGACTTTTTGCAGTTCTTCTTTCTTTATTTCTTTTTTAATCTTGGCTTTGACAATTGCAGCCAATTTTTCTTTGCCCGGCTTATGCAAACTTAATTCATCCGGCAATTTTTCCCTTTTGATTTTAATTGGTTTTTTGCTTTGCAGCAGATCAATTGGCATATAAAATTAAACTAGTTCACGCATCGCTAAACCTAAGGCAATGGCAAAACGCGGACCAATTTCCTGCAAAACTGGCTTTAATTCCTCGGGATAGACAACTCTGGCCCAGGGATCGCCAATGTATGTTCTGATATTTAAAACTCTGGTTAAATATTTATCCAGATAATTACCAAGCAAAGCAGTGCCGCCGGTCAGAATTATTTTATCCAAAATTTTTTCCTGGCTGGCCTGATCGTAATAATTTTTTAAAAGATAGCGAATTTCATTCACGATTGGTTCCAGGGCGTCTTCAATTATTTTAGGAAAATTTTCCATTTTTTCCTGGGCCATCATTATGCCCAAATCTAATTTGTAATTTTCTGCCTCACTAATTGTGATCCGCATGCTACTGGCAATGGCTTTGGTCAGATTGGCTCCGCCGATTTGGATACTGCGATTTAAAATCGGAATTGTTTGGTTAACAATGGACAATGAAGTGCGATTCTCACCAATATCCACAATCATTAATAAGGACTTATCATTTCCTATTAAAGAACGGACCAAGGCAAAAGTCTCGATGTCTAAAGTAGCCAGTTGCAAACCTGATTGTTTGAAAATTTCCACATAATCTTTAACCACTTCATTAGGCGCGGCCGTAATCAAATATTGAATAATATCTAATTTGTCTTTAGAGCTGGCTTTTTCTATTTCCTCACTCGGAATCATATTAAAATCAAAAGACATTTCTTCCAAAAGGCGAGGTAATATTTTTTTAATTTCTTCAGACAAAAGCGCTTTTATTTTGGCTTTATTATCCAAATCCCTTTTTGTTAAATTTGCTAATTTTATCACTGAAGTAAAAACTGAAGCAATAGGCAAAGCAGCCATGGCAATATTCGTAGTAACTTTTGAACGGTTAACTACTTCTTTAATCATGGTCGAGGTAATATTTTTATTGGAAATAAAATCACCAATCAAAATATCGCCTTTTGATTCTGTATAGCCATAGGTAACCAATTGAGGTTTGCCTTTTTCTGGCTTTAATTCTACCACCTTAATTGCATCGGGTGATAAATCAACGCCTAAAAAACTTGATGGTTTTGCCATTTATTAATTGGTTAATTTAAACACAGATTACACAGATATAATCAGTGTTATCAGTGAACAAAAATCTGTGTTTCAGTTTCATTATACCACAAATCTTCATTATCAACAAAATCAGGTTTGTTTATCCAATTCCAAATTTAAAAGCTTATCCGCTTCCTTATTTAAATCGCGAGTAATATGGTGAAAACTGACTTTTTTTAACATGATAGCCAAATTCCAGGCCTTGATAAAAAGCGGCTGTAAATCTTTGTCTTTAACCTTATATTCCTGCTTCATTTGTTTAACCACTAATTCACTGTCTAAATAACAAAGGACCTCCTGAGGTTTTAATCCCTTGGCCATTTCTAAACCCTTAATCAGGGCTCGATACTCTGCCTGGTTATTGGTCGCAGAACCAATATATTCAGCATATTTTTTTAATACCTTGCCTTTGTCATCAGTAATCACAATGCCAATAGCCGCTGGCCCTGGATTGCCTCTGGCTCCACCATCAGTAAAAATTTTTATCTTTTTATTCATAAATTAATTATAACATATTAATAAATATTTTACCTTGAAATAACAACTTTGTGGCTAATTTTAGACAAATATCAACCATAACATATTGACAAAACCATAAAATTATGCTATACTTTTAGATTAGAATGTTCCAGCATGGAACAGAAATTCCACTTAAAGAGGAGTAAAAAAATGGACATTGACAATCTTTTAAGCCACTCCTCCGCAGTGGAGGGGCTGGAAATGGATGGAGGGAGACTTATTGTTTTCTTTTATCCGCACCGGCAAACTTTACCGCAAAATACCCGCGTGGTATTTACCGGTAAAATCTATGACAAAGGATCTGCACCACGATTCTGCAACAGCGGAAATGATATCCTCTTTTTCACAGATGAAGCGCATCGCCAAGAGTGCCTTCGGCAATGGGGTTTTTCCTGGGAGTGGATTTATAAAAATCTGCTACCCGAAGAAATCCCTTCTGAAAAAAAACTTGCAGAAGTGATCCCATTTCCACAAAAGAATAACAAAGAAGAAACTGAAAAGCCCCAGCAAGCGGCTCTCTAACCGGCCCCGCTAGCCGGAGCCAAGGAGGAAAATCATGGATTTTAATTTCGATCGTTCATTGGCCATCGGAGAAGCATTCGGATGCGGCGGTTACAGCGACAAGGGCTGGGAAAAACTTCACATCCGCCCACTAAGTCGTGGCAAAGAGGAGATCATCCCGGCCACCGAACTCCGGCTCGTGGTCAGCAAAAAGCTGGGCAAAAGCACTGGCCATCCCTGCTTTGACCCCGAAACCAACACCATCGGCTTCCCCGACGCAACCACTCTCCGGCGCTATAAAGAGCACTGGAACATCACGGTACACTGAAACAAAACCCAAACGCCCCGCGAGGATAAAAACTTCCGCGGGGCTAAAAAATTTCGAGGAGGATGATTATGCCTTTAAGTAATGGCATTACTGCCATGAACAAAAAATGGCAAGAGCTGGGAGAAAGATTTCCCGAAGGAGACAAGTATTGCAAATTGATCCTTGGAGGTATGCTTGAACTGGCATCAGGTGTTCCCATCGAGGACTGTATAAAAAACCTCCGCCAAAAAAAGGATGATCAAAGATTGCTGGTATTGTTTCAACATTTGGCTGTGGCATATCAAGATGCAAACCTTTAATGAACAACGGAGCCAACCAAAACCAAAAGCCCCGCACGGTTACGACTTTTGCGGGGCAAAAAAAATTCCAAGGAGGAAAGAGAAATGAAAAAAGTATTGTATGTGTTTGTGGCCATAGCGTTGATCGCGATTGCAACCATAGTGGTTGTGACCAAGATCAACAAGAACCAGACTAACTCGGAGAACATAGCAATCAGTTTGCCGCTTGACACTGACTCGGATGGGTTTATTACAGCACTCGGCAATGCCACACTCGGCGTCATGGTCAACGATATCTACCCGGAAATAATAGTTCAGAAACCGCTCAAACCCAAAGAATTGCTTATAGCAATTTTAAAGGTAATTCCTGAGAGAGTCACTGTAAAAAAACTTAAAGTTACGGAAGAAGAAGTGACTATATCCGGCCTTCTGCCCGAACACGCTGAGATGGATAGGCTAATAGAAAATCTGAAAACTATCGATGGCCTGGCAAGATTCGATACACCATCACTTAAGCCGAGACCCGGCGGAGGAGTAACATTCAACCTGCGAATTTTTCGCACAATTGAACTTACGATGACCGACTTCAAAGACGGCCCCGAAGGAGCAAATTATCAGATTAGCTTATCTGACAGCGACAATGATGCATTCATTAACCCACTTGATAATGCATTGGTCATTTCTGTGGTGTCGGCCAAGCCCAAGTACCAAAGATTCCCTTGGTCGTATAAGGGAGACACGAACCGTTACGATTGCGATGGTGGGCCACTTGAGAACATACCGCCACCTCCACTCCCAAAAAACGAAGAAGAACACAAAGATATTACAATCATTAGTGGTCCGCTTCGGATACCTGACTAAACTAGAATAAACAAAACACCCCGCAAGGACATAAGTCCAAGCGGGGTTTCTTTTTTTTAAATGCGAAATTATTGGATGCGAATTTACGAATTGATTACTAATATACAAAGCTTTCTTCTCTTCACCTATCCCCTAGCTCATCTAGATCTTCTACCCCTTAAAATAGGGATTAAACTTACCCCCACAAAATGCTTGACAAGCTTACAGAAATATGCTACAATTTATATACAAAATTTCAACTGTTTTTTAAACCCAAAAAATAAAAGGAGGTAGGAATGAAAAACCATTCCAAGAAATTCCCAATGGGAAGTGTAATGTATGTGGCTGCACACTGTGCCTACAGGGAATCGCGCGGTCGCAAGCCCTCTGCATCTTACCAAGGCATTAAAAATCCAAGAATGGCATTGCAAAAAGCCAGACAAATTCTGGAAGATGAAAATTTTCAAGAAGCCCTGTCCTGGCTGAAACACATTCGTAGCGGCAGGTCTGGCAGCGATGCGCAAGCCCCTGACTGGATAAGAGAATACTGCGAAGAAGCCGGTTGTACTCTGGAAGATATCGGCACAAGCGATGCTGAGCTACAGACCTTGAAGAGAAATGGATATAAAAAAGACGCCCTATCTTGGCTGGAACACATCCGTAGTGGCAGGTCTGGCAGCGAAGCACAAGCCCCTGACTGGATAAGAGAATTCTGCGAAAAAGCCGGCTGCACTTTGGCTGACATTGGCACCAATGATGCTGAGCTACAGACCTTAAAGAGGGATGGCTACAAGAAAGACGCCATGACTTGGCTGGAAATCATTCGTAGCGGCAGATCTGGCAACGAAGCGCAAGCCCCTGACTGGATAAGAGAATTCTGCGAAAAAGCCGGTTGCTCTCTGGAAGATATCGGCACAAGCGATGCTGAGCTACAGACCTTAAAGAGGGCTGGCTACAAGAAAGACGCCATAACTTGGCTGGAAATCATTCGTAGCGGCAGGTCTGGTTGCGCTAACCAGGCCACTGACTGGATTAAAAAATTCTGTGAGAAAGCTGGCTGCACTCTGGCTGACATCGGCACTAGCGATACTGAACTCCAGTCGCTTATATAAAAAATCACAAAAGCCCCGCGAGGTTAAAATCTCGTCGGGGCTTCTTTTTTAACTATTGACAAATTTATATAATGTGTTAGGATAAATAATCCTAAATAAAAAGGAGGTAAACTTAGATGAGTCTTTTCCAAAAAAAATTTTCTGAAGTAAGACCGGATGAGAATTTCATTTCCGTTGAGGATATGGATCGTAGGAATGCTGTTGTCTATAGAAAACAATCGATGGAACATGGTTCTTGCTGGGAAGTGCTAATTTGTGGTGATAGGATTAGACTACAACCCGGAAAACATTTTAATCCTGATGATGAGGTTGTTGGTTTCTGTTATCTTGCACTTTTATGATATTCTAATTTAAAGCCCAGCGAGGCAGCAAATCTCGCGGGCTTTTTCTTTTTATTTAAAATTCATCAATCAAATCGGGATAATTGGTAAAAATATATTTGTAATTTTCGGGATTTGGGATTTTGTGCTTGAAAGGATTATTGTAAATGTATTTGACATGCTCGTCAAAATCCTTGTCATTACGGATGTAGTGGTCGCGATAGGATTTCATCCAGTGAAATTTATGATATTGAGAACCGATTTTTTGCGAATATTGATTTTTTAAATCAAATAATATTTGATAATGTTCCTCAATTAAAGTTTTATAAATTTTATATTCCTCCCCCAATCGAAGGAGCGATTTATAAATCGCTCCTTCGGTTTCGAAACCGAGGATAAAATTTATATTTCTCGTAAAATTTCTTTTTATAAATTGCATTATCTTTGGCAAATCCTCCGCTTTATACGGTCGAAATAATAAATGGGAATGATCTAATAAAACCACAAATGCATACAAATCAAACCCTTTAATTTTCTTTGCCAACTTCAAAACTTCGATAAATAACTCACAAAAAATCGGTTCCTTAAAATATTCAACCCAATTATGAGTCACGCATGTCACAAAATATGTCGCTCCTTCAAAATAAATCCTTTTTTGAGTCCCTTTGTGTAAAGGCATAACCTATAAAATTTTACATTTCAAATTATGTCCCAAATTCCCGTTGCTAACCTTCTTTAAATCTACTAATCTCAACTCCAATTTCCTTGACCCATTAAATTCATTTAAATTAATCTCGCAAACCACATCCACTGAATCGCCATATTTAATTTCACTCACCCTCTCCCCCATGCCAAAGCCAATGGCATCAAAACCCTTAATCATTTTTTCCTGCTTTAAAAATAACTTTAAGTGTTTATTATCAGATCCAACTTGCCGGATGTTTTCCACTTTCAAACTTTTTACTAAAAATAACGGTTTGGGATTAGCCGTACCAAATGGTTCAAACTTTTCCATCTGATCAAAGAGCTCCCAATTTAAATCCTGTAAATCCAATTCTGCTTCAATAGATAATTTAGGAGTCAAATCTTTACCCTTTAATTCTTTTTTGGCTAAATCTGTAATCCGCAATCTGAAATCTGCAATCTTATTTTTTTTCAAGGTAAAGCCGGCCGCACCAGGATGACCGCCATAAACCTCAAAACAATCAGCCACTTTATTTAAGGCCGCAATTAAATTAAATTCCTCAATACTGCGGCCAGAACCAACCATTTTCTTGCCCATTTTACTGATTACTATCACCGGCCTATTTATTTCATCCTTGATTTTACCGGCAGCCAAGCCAATCACTCCCAAAGGCCATTTTTTACCATCGGCTAAAATTAAAAACTTTTTATCAATATCTTTAACCTGGCTTTTAATCTCTCCCATTATCTTTTCCGTTAACTTTTGCCGCTCCTGATTATTTTTTTCTAAATTATTAACTAACCTTTCTGCCTCTTTATAATCTTCGGTTGCTAAAAGCTCATAAGCAGTATTGGCATGGTCCATTCTGCCGGCCGCATTTAAGCGCGGGCCTAAAACATAGCCAATATTTTCAGAATTAATCAATTCTGTTTCAGTTACTGGCCAGATATCTGCTTTTTGCGCCAAAAGCTTTAAGCCGATTCTTTTGGTTTTATTCAAAACAATCAAACCGTATTTTAATAAAGTGCGGTTTTCCCCAAGTAAAGGCATCACATCAGTAACCGTACCAATGGCCACTAAATCCAAAAGCCATTTTTCAGCGCCAACTCCAAAAATATTATTTTTATCTTTAGCGATAATAGCTTGGGCTAATTTAAAGGCCACACCTACCCCGGCCAAATCATAAGTCGGATAATTGCACTTTTTCACTTTGGGATTAATAATGGCATAGGCCTTGGGCAAAACCAATGGCTCGCTATGATGATCTGTCACAATCACCTCCATTCCCTTTTTCTGAGCCAAGTCAACTTCTGGCGCATTACTAATCGCACAATCAACTGTAATTATGAGTTTAATTTTCTTGCTGGCTAAATATTTGATGGCCTTTTTATTTAAGCCATAACCTTCTTTTTCCCTATGCGGAATATAGATGATAAATTTGGCGCCTAATTTTCGCAAAACATCAGACAGTAAAACCGTACTGGTCACTCCATCTGCATCATAATCCCCATAAATAACAATTTTTTCTTTTTTTTCTACTGCCTGATAAATTCTGGCCACTGCTTTGGGCATGTCAGGAAATAAAAAAGGGTCAAGAATTTCTTGCCCATAATCAGGACTTAAAAATCCGTCAATTTGTTTTTGAGATTGCAAACCCCTATTATAAAGCAGTTGCAAAATCAGGCCTGGAATTTCCGGAAATTGTTTTTTAAATTCCAAACTTATTGGTTCGCGTACAACCCATTTCTTCTGCATGATATATCAATGAATAATTAACCTTAAAAATTCTGGATTATGAGATATAAACTAATTTCAGATTTCAGAAATCAGCATTCAGAATTCATAATTCTATCTAAAAGACGGCCCCAATGTCCAAATCATCATCATCATAACCACAATAATTGAAATAAATATCCAGATAATTTTAATTAAATTTCTTTTTTTCATATGTTTTTCCCTACAAACTTACAAATTAGTTACAAATTATACAAACTCGCCTTATACTGGGCGCTTTAGTGAGATGTTTTGAAAAAATATAATATATTAAATAAATTTAAACTAAAGCGCCACTCCAATCAAAACTTTTCGTAAATTTGTATAGAGATTTGTAAATTCGCTGGGAGTTAGCGTTTTAAAATTTTCAAAAATGTCTCGGTCGGAATATCCACCTTGCCAGCACCGATTTCAGCCATTTTCTTTTTGCCTTTTTTCTGTTTTTTCAAAACCTTCATTTTGCGTGTAATATCACCGCCATATAATCCAGCTGTTACGTCTTTACGCAATGCTGCCAGTCTGTCGCCAGCCAAAATCTTGCCGCCGATCGCGGCTTGCAATTTAACCACAAACCATTGCTTGGGCAAACTATCTTTCAGAGTCTGCACTATCTGCCGGCCGACACGCTGCGCTTCATCTTTATAAATAATGGTGGCCAAAGCCTCAACCGGCTCTTCAGCCACTAAAATATCCAACCGCGCCACATCTGCCTGCTGATAACCGACAAATTCATAATTTAAAGAAGCATAGCCAGAACTTACACTTTTAAGTTTATCATAAAAATCAGTTAAAATAGAGGCCAAGGGCATTTTATAATGCAAAATTACCCGCGAATCAGCTTCACTTTCTGCCACCAAATATTCAGTATTAATATATTCTCCCCTTTTTTCAATTGTTAATTGCATAATTGCTCCCAAATAAGCTTTGGGAGTGACAATATCAGTTTTAATCATGGGCTCTTCAATTTTTTCAATGTAATTGGGATCAGGCAAATCAACTGGGCTTTTGATAATAATCTGATCTTCCAGCAAATCACCATAACCGGAAAACTCTTTGCTTTTTAATTTGGCTTCCAATTCTTTTTTTAGGCCTTTTGATTTAAGAGTAATCTTATAAGCCACGCTGGGCACAGTCACAATTAAATCCAAACCAAATTCTCTTTTGAGCCGTTCCTGAAAAATTTCCAAATGAAGCAGGCCTAAAAACCCGCAGCGAAAACCAAAACCCAGAGCTGAAGAATGTTCGGGCTCAAAAGATAAAGCCGCATCATTTAATTTTAATTTATTAACTGCTTCGCGTAAACGGTTAAATTCGCTACCCTCTTTACAAAATATGCCGGCAAAAACCATGGGCCGAATTTCTTTATAACCCGGCAGGGCTTCAACTTTAGCGCCTTTTAAAGTTATGGTATCGCCCACTCTACATTTTTCCACTTCTTTTAAGCCAGTAACAATATAGCCGATCTGGCCGGCGCTTAAAATATTCTGCGATTTCATTTCAGGTTTTAAAATCCCCACATCCAAACATTCGGCTTCAACTTGATTAGCCATAGAATAAACCTTATGACCTTTTTTTAGCTCGCCGTCAAAAACGCGCACATAAACAATCACGCCTTTATACTCATCAAAAAAAGAATCAAAAATAACTGCCCGAAAAGGCAAATCATTTTGGGCAATAGGCGCTGGTACTTTGGTAATTACTTCATTTAAAATTTCCTTGACGCCCTCGCCTGTTTTAGCTGAGCATAATAGAATCTCCTCTTTTTTGCAACCAAGCAAGTTTATAATTTCTAATTTGGTTTTCTCAACTTCGGCATTAGGCAAATCAATTTTATTAATCACTGGAATAATCATTAAATTCTGCTCCAAAGCCAAATATAAATTAGCAATGGTTTGCGCCTGAATGCCCTGAGTGGCATCAACTAATAAAATCGCGCCTTCCACGCACGCAAGCGAGCGCGAAACCTCATAAGTAAAATCAACATGCCCCGGCGTATCAATTAAATTTAAAATATAATTTTTATACTCCATTTGCACTGGGGTTAACTTTATCGTAATGCCCTTTTCTCTTTCCAATTCCATGGTATCCAAAATTTGCTCTTTCATATTGCGTTTTTCCACTGTGCCAGTCAATTCCAAAAACCGGTCAGCGAGAGTTGACTTACCATGGTCAATATGCGCGATTATACAGAAATTGCGGATGTTATTTTGGGTCATATAAAGACATTCTATCAGAAAAATGTGGATTTATCAATTGGTAATTGGTCATAAGGTTAAGGTAAAGATGCCAGTATGGTAGTTGGGTTAAGTTATTAGTAAATTCGCCTGCCCACCGTAGCTACGAAGTAGCGTAGGTGGGTAGATTCGCATTCAATAAAAAAACCGGACTCTCGCCCGGTTTAAACTCAATCTAGTTTCTGATTAGTTTTAAGACATAATCATTACCACACCTATAGTATGTTACTTCTTTCCAGCCTTTTAATCTGAAATATTCTCCAATAATATCATGGTACTGACACCAACTGTCATATCTTTCATACAATAGAACATTTTCACCTCTATCATTTTCTTTTAACCAGTTGCTGAACATAGCAATGAAATATTTTGCTTTTAGAGCAAAATACTTTTCAACCGCTTTTTGAACTTCTTTAAATCCCAAATTCCTTGCTATGGCATCTTGAAGTTCAATAAATCTCTCTACTGCGGTTTTAAAATTTTTCTCTTTGCCAACTGCCTTAATGGCTTTCTTTGAAATCATATTTTCCTCCTTTCAAATTTTCAAGGCATGTACCAATATAACAGATAAAAATAATTTTGTCAAATAAAAAACCGGACTCACGCCCGGTTATTTTCTATTACTTTTTCAAAATAATCTGCCAATGAGCTGGGATTGGCCGTTCGTATTCATCAGGATCAAGTTCACCCCGCATAATTTTCTTTTGCCTTTTAGTCAAAGGTTCTATTTCCTCATCATCTCGATGGCCTTCCCAAATTTTAAATTCAACATTTGACCAGCCAGCTTTTTTAAATGACTCGGCTACAATATTACGTATTTGCATATTCAAAATCGTGGGTTCATCAAGAGAAATTATAATCTCTTGATTTTTACAAAATTCTAAATCCCTGCGATTATTTCCTTTACTATCATCCTTAAAATGCCCGAATTTCAACCAAAGCTGCTTATTAATGAGCTCGATTAAAGATAAAATTGTAAAGGGTTTATTGTCCCATTCCGTATTTTTAGGACCCAAACAAATTTGTGAATAATCTACCATCTTTACCTCCTTTTTGAAGATATTAGAGCGTATCACAATCTTTTAATTCTGTCAATGGTAAAACCGAGCTACTCTTCTGTTTCTTAAATATTTTTATCAACAATTTCTTCCGGATAAAAACGCTGTTCCTTAAAGATGCGTTTTCTAATGGCATTGACAAAAGTATACATTTCTTTAGAACGCAGGCCTAAGCCAGCAACAATAAAAACCGCAATGCCGACCAGGCCGGCAATTAACCCCTGTAAAAAAATGCCCAAAAAAGTTCTGGTGCCAAAAAATGGTTCAATGCCATATTTCATAAACTGGGTAACTGCGGCCATGACCAAAGTGGCTGCCACAATTTTTAAAATAGACCAGAAAATATTTTTTTCATCTAAGTTCCTTGTTTTAACTCTCAGGGTAAGCCAGAGCAAAATTAAATTAAAAATATTGGCCAAAGAAAAAGCTAGAGCCAAGCCAGCCACGCCAAAATCAAAATTATAGCCAAAAGCTATAAACGGTTTAGTTAAATATAAACTTAAAATAATATTTAAAATAGCTGAAACCAGGCCGATTAAAAATGGGGTAAGGGCATTATGCAAAGCATAAAAAGCGCGAATCAATAATGGTATTAATGCCTGAGCAAATAAACTGAGGCAAAACATGGCTAATGTATCAATGGTTAAAATTGTATTATCCCAAGTAAAATTACCCGAGCCCAGGACAACACGCACTATCTGGGCGCGCAAGACAAAAAGCAGGACTGAAGACGGGATCATAAAAAATAATATTTCTCTGGTGGTATTGGAAAAACTTTTTATAAATTCTGCTTTATCTTCTTTAAGCGCTAAAGCTGACAAAGTGGGAAAAGCAGCAATGGCAAAAGAAATGCCAAAAAGTCCCAAAGGAAAAAGCTGCAAATTATTAGCCAGATTAAAAATCGCCAGAGAGCCAGAAAGTAAAGTAGAAGCAATAATTGTAATGACCAGTAAATTCAGCTGGGAAATTGCCAGGGTCAAGGTTCTGGGTGCCATAAATCTGCTTATTTTTTTCAGACCTTCATCTTTAAGCTTTAAAACAAATTTATAATGGTAGCCCAGATTTACACTGGTTGGGATCTGAATTAACAAATGTAAAAGAGCGCCTAAGACAACGCCTACGGCCAGGCCATAAACACCCATATACCTGACCAAAACCAAGGCGCCAAAAACAATGCCCAAATTATAAAAAATCGGAGCCAAAGAATAAACCAAAAATCTTTTGAAGGATTGCAAAATAGCGCTAAAAATACTGCTGATGCCCAAAAGCAAAGGGCTCAAAAACATAATCCTGGTCAGATTAATTGTCAAGGACATTTTGTTTTGCTCAAAACCAGGCGTAATTAATGGTATTAAATACGGAGCGAAAATAAAAAAAAGAGCACAGATTATTATTAAGCCGACAAGCAAAACATTTAAAATTTCATTGGTGAAATGCCAGGCCTTTTCAGGCTGTGTCTCATTTTCATGAAGATATTTGGTAAAGAGTGGTATAAATCCAGCTGAGAGCGCGCCTAAAACCAAAAGGTTGTAGATCAGATCGGGAATGCGGAAAGCAGCATAATAAGAATCTAATACATCACCGGCACCAAAGACGCCAGCCAGGGTTCTATCCCTGAACATGCCAATCAAACTGCTGGCTAAAGTAGCCGCGCCTATAATAATGGCAGCGCTGGTAATGGATTTTGATTCACCATTCAGTAATTTTTTAATCATAAAAATTTAATGATCAATGGGAATGCAATTTATAAAATAAATTTATTTTATAAATAAAAGACCAATACCAATCAAAATCTGGGCCAGGGCCATGGATAATTTCATCCAGCGATTTGATCTTTCTTGCACATCTTTGGCTTCAAAGATATGGCGAGTCCTAATTAAAACTGCGTAAACAATAACCAGCGGCACGATAAACATTAAATTATAAACCAATAAATAAACAAGGGTGGTCAAATAATTAAAAGCAGAAGTCATGATGGCAATGGCACCGACATAAAGCGGTAAGGAGCAAGGCAGTTCAAAAATAGCCACGGCCATACCTAATAAAATCGTAGTGTGCCAGTCAACTTTTTTAATCATCCGCATCAAGATCGGCACTTCTCCCTTGGTTACCCCCAAACTAAACCATTTGCCATACCAGAAAACATCCTTGATATTTATCAGCGCAGCTAGCCAAATCAAACCAATGATAACATATTTTATAATATGACTAACTTCCTGATATAATGGCCATTCTAAAAGCTTATAAATAAACTGGGAAAAGACCAAACCAATTAAAAAATAGGTTACAAAAATACTGGCAATATAAATTAGGCCGATCTTAACCATTCTATCAGGTTGATGCGCAAAAACCATTAAATAACCCAAGAGTAAAATCAGCATGCCAATGGCGCAGGGATTAGTGCCATCGATCAAACCAGCCACGGCTACCAAGGGAAAACTTATACCTCGGTTTTCCAGTAAAGCTGCCAATTGCAGGCCTTTCTGGCTGCAGGCATTGTTTTGCAAAGTACATTTAACTCCGACGTCTTGGGCTAAAACAGGTGTAAAAGTTATTAATAAAAAAAGAAGGATAAAAAATAATCCCCACAGATATTTTGTTTGTTTTGACATTTTCATTTATTTAAATATTTTTTAGATTGAAGAGCAATCATTAATTCTTCATTGGTTGGTATAACTAATACTTTAAACCCTAGCATATCTTTTAAAATTAAATTGCGGATAATAGCGCTTCTTTCGCCTATTCCTCCGGTAAAGACCAAAGCGTCTACTTTATTCAAAATACTGCGGTAAGCCCCTATATATTTTTTAATATTATAGATAAAAATATCAATTGTCAACTTGGCTATTTCCTTTTCTCTTTTCGTGGCCTTTATTTTATCTGAAAAGCCAGCCACCTTATACCCGGCTTTAACTAATATTTCCCGCATATCTAAAGACCCGCTTAGGCCAAAAAAACCAGAATGTTTATTTAAAAGCCCGTCAACTTCTTCCTCTGTCATCTTTAATTCACGGATTAAATACAAAGGGATAGCAGGATCAATACTGCCTGTTCTGGTGGACATGACCAAGCCCTCCAAAGGCGTAAAACCCATTGAGGTATCAATGGCCTGGCCGTTTTTAATGGCCGTAATACTGCAGCCCGAACCCAAATGACAGGTTATTAAATTTATTTTCTTTAATGGCTTTCTAAGTTTCTGGGCTGCTTGCTCTGCCACGTACTGATGCGAAATGCCGTGAAAGCCGTAGCGTCTGATGCCATAACGTTTATAAAACTTTAAAGGCAAGGCATAAATAAAAGCATAAGGCGGTAAACTTTTATAAAAGGCCGTATCAAAAACAGCCACATCCTGAATATCAGGCAAATATTTAATGCTCGCCGCAATGCATTTTAAAATAACCGGATTGTGCAAGGGCGCCAGCTTATTATATTTTTTTAAGCGGTTAAAAATCTGCCTGGTTACCAAAGTCGGATCAGTGAAGTCCTCACCGCCATGCACTACTCTGTGACCGATAATAATAATTTTATCTTTAAGATCGGCGATTTTTGAGATTAAAAGCTTAAAGGCCTCTTCATGATTTTTCACTTTATAAATTTCTTTTTGTTCGCCTATTTTTATAAATGAATTCCTCAGGCCGATTCGTTCCACAATCCCCTCTTTGACCAATTTTAAATCCGCAAAATTAAAAATCTTGAATTTCAATGTCGCACTCCCCGCATTAATGACTAAAATATATTTTTCTCCCATACTTTAAATAAAAATGCTGAATTCGTAATTCGGAATTCGGCATTCAGCAATAATTATTTTTTCACTTTAAACATTCCCCCATGACCCGGAATAATAAAATCAGCCAGGGCTAAAATTTCCTTTCTGCTTCTTTTAAAATCCTTCAGGTCATGGACAAAAATATTTCTTTCACTTTGATCATTAAAAAATAAATCACCGGCAATGGCCACGATTCCATCTTGTGTCTTTACAATTACGCTGCCTTCATCCAGGGCATGGCCTGGCGTGCTTTTTATACTAACATTAGGCGTAATAATATTTTTCCCTTTATTGATAATGTCAAAATCTACAATAAACTTGTCTTTTTTATAACTCGTCAGCCAATCAGTAATAATGGCTTGTTTAAATAAATGCTTATTAGCCGTATGATCTGGATGATGATGGGTTAAAATCACATAATCAATATTTACGGGCTCTAAACCCTGTTTTTTCAAAGCAGCCAGTAATTTTTTCTCAACTTCTTGGTTGCCAGTATCAACCAGGATATTTTTGCCATTATCCTGAATTAAAGTAACTGTTGAGCTGGCTTTAAATTTGTCGCGCCCCAAACCAAGCCATTTAAAATAGCCGATTACTAAAACTTTAACTTTGGCAAATTTTTGTATTTTATCTTTCATTATAAATAATTATTTTTTTAATCTTTCGATAAAATTAATAAAATGAGGGAGTACCCATGATGGTGAAAATTTCATATAACCACCACTACCTTTTTTATCTCCGCCTACTTTTTCAGAATTTTCATCAAGGAATTTTTCAATGGCCTGTCTTTCGAATTGTGGCATATTTTCAATAAATGTATTTGTACCTTTGGCCTCTTGACTGTATTCATCCTTATCCGGATTAAGACGTTTGGCCTCATCTATTGCAGAATTATAGTCTCGCACTAAAGCTTTAACTCTAGCAGCAAATCGCTTTGAGTCAGGATATAACTGTTTTAACACTTCCACTATTGCAGCAGCGCCTTTTTCTGGTGTATAAAGTACTTCAGTAGAACTGAGAGTGCGGTCAGTTTCTGCTGAGTTAAAGAGCTTTTCAAGAGGATTTTCTACTTTCGACTCGCCCTGTCTTTTTTCTTGTCTCGGTGCTTCTTTGGCTGAAAGTCGCGGTTCCTTTGAAGGCATTAATTTTTCAACCCGTTTGCGCATCATCTCAATTTCTTCTTCTGTTCTACCACTTTGTTTCGGTGGTTGTTCTGTTGTAGCCCTTGCCTCATCTTTATATTTTTTCTCTGCAGTATCTGGCTTCTCCCGCCCAGTCCGTTTTTGTTTTTTTTCACTAAGATCTTCAAATATATAGGCACTACCAGGATGACCTTTGGGTTGCGTAAAACCTTTTATCTTCATCTTTTTGCCAGCAACGTCAATTATATCGCCAGTTTTGTAATCTGGAGTCAAAAGTTCTGCCTCTTTTCGCTTTTTTTCCATTTCTGGCGCAGTCAAAGGAATCTCCCCTGGGGTCCTCTCCCAGTTTGGCCTACCTTTCTTGCTTAAGCTTTCACCACCCCAAACAGCATTCTTCTTTTTTTCTGCTACCCTTTTTGCTGCCACCTCAGCGTCTTTTTTCCATCCTTTTCCTGTATCTGTGAAAGCTTTCGTTTCTTCTTGCGTTGCCTTCCATGCATCCTGGTATGCTCGATAGGATTCTTCCTTTTTTTGATTCCTTTCTTTTGGACTGTGTCCAGTATTAAAGTCAATGGGGATCATTTTCCGCGCCTCCATTGCTTTCTGTCTAGCTCCTTTAAAAAGAATCTCAGATTTTTTCTCTGCAGCAGGATGTATCTCACTTTCAGACGCACTTTGTTCATCTTGTAGTTTTTCTATTATTTTACGATCTGTCGACACACTTGGCGGATCTTCTTCTGAAGTAGGAAGCCCAAGCTCTTGTCGAATTTGATTTATCCTCGCTTTTGTCCCTTCTGCTGACTGGAGCATCGTGTCAATTTCTTTTTGCCTTGCGTCATCTCTCTTTTTTAATCTTTCTAATTTTTCTTTGAGGGGCATTTCTTGTTTTTTCCGCTTATGCTTCGAATCGGGGGTCAATTCTGGATTGAAATTTGGAATTTTTTCGAATTTAGGCTGTTCACTAGTATTCATATGTGTAATTAAATAATTAATTCTCCGATCATTCCCTGCACCCAGCCGCACGCATTGCCTTCATCAGTATCAAGCTGAAACGATTTCTTATGCCCTACACCTGAACGAACAATAACATTGTCAAAAATTAAGCCACGCGGTCCTTTAATTTTCACTGACACCAACTTACCATTTTTTAACTTTAGACTTTTTGCTTCAGCTGGAGATAAATGTAAATGTCTTTGCGCTACAATAACGCCTTGGCTTATCCGAATTTTACCCTTTGGCCCAAGTAAAATTGCGCCAGGAGTACCTTTAATATTTCCGGAAACGCGCAAAACCGGTTTAAGGCCTAATTTATAACAATCAGTCGCAGCTAATTCAATCTGCGTGTCTTGACGCACTGGTCCAACAATCCTCACTTTCAATTCATTTTTTGGACCCTGAATTTTAATTTCTTCTTTGGCTGCAAACTGACCTGGCTGGGAAATAATTTTTAAAACTTTAAGCTTATAACCCTGGCCAAAAAGTTTGGCTAAATCACTTGGCGACAAATGGCAGTGCCGCGCTGAAACTTCAACTGGAATTTTAATCATATATAAATAAATTTAAAATTTAAAATGAAAAATTCAAAATTGCCACGAAGTGGTCCCTTTGGGACAAATCAAAATTCAAAATTATTGAATAAATTCCAAAATTTTAATTTTTAAACTGCAACTTTATACTTTAAACTTTGAACTTTACACTTTTATTCTGCTTTACCGCTCAGACAATAATAAGCGCTGTTTAAATTATTCTCCTTATAAACCTGACAGCCCGGGCAAACACAGCCATTTGATTTCACTTCACAAGCGCTTTTACCCTTAGCGCAATACAAAACTTCGCTTTTATCTTTCATGCAGTCATTATGGCTGGGGCAATTTGGACAATTGCAGATTTCTGAATTTTCATGCGTGTCTTGGACCATATTTTTATTCGCAATTAGGAATTATTTTTTTATAATCAAATTTAATTTCTGAAAATTTAATGACATTATTAGCCACGGCTCTGACAAATTTTTTAACTCTTTTATCTGCGATAAAGGCCTGGTGATCTTCTTCTGTTCTAAACCGAGCACCATGAGTCGTGTAAGTTATGCCAAAAGGCGCCAAAACACAACCCAAATTTTGCAAATATATTAAAATATCAAATGCTGTTTTGTAAGCGCCATCCTCATGGCCATTAATCACAATGCCGCAGGTTTTACCCAGCATGGGCGTGGTGCCATTAACCAAAAACATATTCTGGATTGAAGTCAGCCGGTCAAGAAAGTGTTTTAAAATGACTGACATATTATTCCAGTTAATCGGTGAGCAAATTATTAAACCCTTACATTTTTTTAATAAAGGATACAGATATTTCATGTCATCATCTTGGTCTTGGCAAGGATCATGACACAAATCCTGAAACATTGAATAGCAATGCCAGCAAGGATCAATCCTGTAATTGGCCAAATCAATAATTTGATATGATTTTTTCTGTTCCTTAAACACTTGCGCTACCACTTCTGCAAAATAATGGGTATTATGAGCCCTGTGCTTAGAACCATTGATTATTAGATAATCTGTTGGCTTTAATTTTCTGGCCAAATCAGCCGATGATTCCACTGGCATTAAATCATATTCAGCACCGACTGCGCCGCAACGCGGACAATTTTTCGGCGGCTTTACACCAGTATGTACATAGCCGCAATTATTGCATTTCCACATTTTCTTGGCCATAAATTTATTTGGTAACATTTATTGTGCCGGTCATAAAAGGATGAATGGCGCAATGATAATTATAAGTGCCAGATTGATAAAATGTATTACTGAAAGTTTCTCCTTTATTTAAAGTTTGACTAGTGAAACCAGTACCAGCAATGGCATGGGGAACGTTATCATTATTTGTCCATGTTACACTGGTACCAACTTTGATTGTTAAAGTTGCTGGACTAAAAGCAAAATTTTGGATTTGAACATTTTGTAGTATTGACGGCGGTACCTCAGCACCTGGCGGCGGCAAAATCGGTTGATTTAAATTTCCAGCTGGCGGAGGTATAACTGGTTGATTTAGGTTTACCGCTGGCGGAGTTACCGAGTTGTTTATATTTTGGTTAGGTGGCAAATTTAAAAGCGGATGTGTTATAGGTGCTGGCGTATTTTTTGGCTGAATCATATTGCAACCGCCTAAAACAATTACTGTCGCCAGCAAAATAATAGTTAAAAAATAATTTTTCTTCATAATTTTAAAATTAAATTATCCCAAAGGGACCCCTTCGGGGTTAAATTATTTAATGGTAAAATGAAAAAACCACAAGCCCAGACCATAATACATGTGAATCAGGGCAATAATGGCAATAAAAATCCAAACAACTCTGTGAATTTTAAAATACTGGGTATGCCCTTTAACAGTCATTAAGCCAGCAATTATTTGAATGGTTAAAAGCAGGGCTAAAATAATGCCCAGCCAAATATGGATAGGATAACCAAAAACCAGAGGAACAGTAGTAAACATATAGCTTAAATTTAAACTTTAAACTTATATACATTATATCATAAATCAATCAATCCTCCTAAATATTGACAACACCACCAAATAATGCTATTATAATCTATGGCAAAAATGCCTCTTCGCAGTAGCGAAGAAAACGCTCTTTTTTTCCAGACCCGGACGGGTCAAAGAACCGGAGGTTCAGGAACATGGAAGCAAAAGCATTGAAACGTATGTTAAAGGATTTCCCATTTTTATGGGCAATTAATGCATACTGGACAATTGACGCATCAATAGTTGTCAAGTACATTGACGAAAATCTTATCAAATCGTTAGAAGAAAATAGAAGAGATGAGATTTCTTGGCATTATTGGTTAGCAACTGAAAAAAATCAGGGAAAAATAACAGTTTTAACATGCATAAAAGAAAGTAGATTTTATTTAACATCGGCTATCCGTCTTCGCGGAAATAACGCAAAGTATATTATTCGTGTGTTGCGACCATCTCGCCGTTCATACGAAATACAAATCGAGATTTTACGTCCGCCGAAAAATAAAACCATGGAAGATTTATTCGGAATTATGGAATAATAAACAAAACAATTCGCGGTCCGATGTTCATCGGACCGCTTTAAATTTACATTTTCTCTATTCCTAGAGTAAGTTTTTGAGGAGTTATGTCCTGGCTGCTGTCAGGCAAATTTTTCAGATGAAGATTAATGACTTCCTTACTCCCGCACTGGGGACATTTTTCCTGATCAGCATCAAAACCCTGGACATAAAACTCACAGCCGCATTCTTTGCACTTTGAATTGGGCTTTATTTTTGGTTCCACCTATTCCTCCTTTATAGGTTATTTGGTAAAACTTTTAACCCAGCTTGGCTGGTCTGGGTGTTTAGCGCTGTCTAGCATTTGCCTCCAGGCCTCGTCTGTCAGACGATTGTCCATGGGCTGTTTAAATTCATAATAGCTGAAAACCGGTCCAGCACCGAGCAAGATGCGGTTATCTGGCAATTTATAGGCCGCTAATAATGTTTTAATATAACCAACACCTTCTTCCAAAACTTTTTTAACATTTCCTTCTGTGTGCACATCAGCCACCATCACTGATTTGAAAATCTGCGGATCAACATCCCCACCACTTAAAGTTTGGATCAAACTTGTCAGTGAGTCACCAAAATCTCTGATAAATTCATAATCCTGGTCACTCAAGGCCTGATTAGCCAGTTCTTGCTGAGACATATCCTGCAATTTTCCCAAAATACTAGAAAAATTATCCAAAGCCGCATCAATCTGTAAATTATCCATATTTTCCTTGGGCACTAATTTGTCCAAGCCCTTTTTAGTCAGATCAGTTAAATTTAATAAACGCACATAAAATTCCGGCACTGGTTCAACATAGCCGACAATTGGCGGCGGTTCACCGCCTCCCAGTTCAGCAATAGTATAACTTTGTTTAACATACAAGATAGTATCATGACGCAATTCAGCCCAGGAAGCCAAACTAGTGTTTAATTCCTTATCCTGCCAGGCAGTACCCTGCATAAATGTCTGATAACCTTGGCCATATTTAACTGGCAAACTTTTTAGAACATACAACCAATTATTATATAGATTTTTATACCAATCCTCTTCTGGCATGGCGTCAATTTCTTTTTTCAACTCTTCAAACTTAGTTTGATAATCACCATATTTATCATCGCCCAACTGACTAATAACTTCCCTGGCCCTGTCAGAACCAAAAAGTGCCATTACATCTAAACCACTTGGAAAGCCCTTTACTTCCCTGCCATCAGGGCAACCAGCCACTTCTGTTTTCACCCAGGTAAAAGGACGATTTCTTTGGGCTTGAGTATAAGGATCATCCCAGGAAAAGGTCAGAGGCAATTCCTGAGTTGGCAAGGGCTTAATTTCACCCGAATACTGGCCAGAGTAAGGCGAAACAATTTCTGAAAATAAATATGAGTCCAGGGCAAATCTTTGGCCCATCAAGCGAAAACCCTTGGTCTGACTTAATAAGGTCTTAGCCTGGACTTTAAGACTTTGCACTTCTTCGTCTGAAAGCGGCGGACAAGACATGGCCATTTCACACTGACCCAAACCGCTGTAAATTTTAGGTGAATAGCTTAATTCATTTAATTTATTTTTAAGGTCAGCAAACTTTGTTTCCAAATCCTGCACAGAAAAATTCTTGCCCAATACATCTTCAATCGCTTTACTATATTCATAAGGACCTAAATCATCGGAAAAACCGGCAAAAAATCCAGTAATCGCATACATTCTCTGCCAATGGTTTTGCAGATCCTGGCTACCTAAAAATTTAGCTGCAATTAATTCTGCCTGCAAGGTCTGAATTTTGGCATCATAATCTGAAACAATACCGGTCCAGCGTCCGTCGCAGGCTGAATCATTTTTTTGTAATTGGTCAGTGCCGTTTAATAAATCTGTCATGCGGCCAAACCAGATCATGGCCTGGAAATAATTTTTCAGTTTTTCTGATTTAGTATAATGGCCGCGCGGCACATATTGGGAATAATCTTCTTTATAAACAAAAAGTGGTGAATTTTTCCAGCCCTCATGCTTGCTGATTAAATCTACTTCCTTTGTTACCGTGTCCTTGACTATATCAGAAGTTTGAAAACTGTATTTTTGCAAATCATCATTGGAAAAATATTTAAAGCTAGTTTTACTGCCGTATTGCTCTTTTACGCCTTTAAGCACCATCTGACAAGTCGCCTCATCCATATTTTGATCGCAATATTCGCTTTTTAAAGTCGCATCAGTGGCCACCTGGTCTGGCTTGGGCTTTAAAAGTTCCATGGCCACGCTTAAATAAGCCAGGTTGCGCTTGGCAGCTTCCTGCAAATCACCAGTGGAATTATTATAAACTTCCAGGGAATTATTATACAATTCCTGGCTCATCTGCCAGACATCATCATAAAATAAATCCCTTTCCAGTTTCATTAAAGTTGTGTCAAAGAAAATATGATAATAGTGAAGCAAGCTGTCTGCGGTTATAAAAACCGGCAAATCTTTTGTTTTTAACTGGCCATAATAATCAGCAAAATCATCGGCCTTAGCCTGTAAATCCTTGGGTGTATCAATTACTACAAACCCGTTTTTCTGCAAAAGATCAGTGGCTGCTGAACTCAAACCCACTTTTTTAACCACATCGGAAAAATTCTTAACTTCCTTAGCTGCGTTTAAAGGCAACTTGTATTCAGGAATCTTGGGCGTAATTTCAGCTTTTTTAAGCACCAAATCATCTTTGGAAAGCAAATTTTTACTGGCCATTGCTAATTGGGCTGTAACCGATGTCTGGTTAACTGATGTATTTAGATTTGCATTGGCATTTTGATTTAAACTCGGCTGGCTGGTTTTTAAATAATAAATAGCCAGACCGCAAACTACTATTAATAAAACGGCAAAAATTAAAATCACCGTGATTAGTGAAATTCCTTTTTGTTTAAGCATAAAATTAAATTATATAAATAAAAAAATTCATTTTGCCATTTCAGAATTCAGAGTTCATAATTCAGATTTCATTTCAATTATACCACTTTTAATTTTTTCCTTTAAATCTTCGCTGGATTTATTGGCTAGTACCTCTAAGAATTTATCTGCCTCTGTTTGTTTCATCAAATGCGGCTGGGAAGAGTTTAATTGCAAGGGAAATAATCTGTAAATAAGTTTATTATTATTTAGTTCCAAACCCACAGCCAGACCCTCCTGGGTATTTTTAGAAAAATACTGATCAAAAACAAAATTACCCAAGGAATAAAAAATTAATTTATTTTTATAGGATTCAATATTTTCCACCACATGTGGATGATGACCAATAATCACGTCTGCTCCGGCATCGATCATCTGCCTGCCCAGTTTTTGCTGCCAATCAGTATTGCTCGTTTTATATTCTTGACCCCAATGAATGGAAACAACTAAAAGCTTGTTTTTATTTTCAGCTTTAATTTCAGTAATAGTTTTTAAAATTTCTTCACTAGTACAAGCGCTATTGGTTTTATTAAAAGCCAGCAAAATCAGAAAATCATTTTGGTAGGCAAAATCCTTTGAACACTTATTGGGATCACCGGCAAAATTAATCTTGTTTTCTTTTAAAAATTCCCTGGTCTGTTGCAGACCATCTGAACCCATGTTTGAAATATGATTATTAGCCAAGGAAACCAGATTGATCCCGCTGAAATTCATGGCTGTCGTTACCTGAGGCGCAAAAGCAAATTGCAAAGAGTGGTCTGGAAATTTCGGCGGATTTTTAACAATTGGCCCTTCCAGATTAGCAAAAACCACATCCACGCCTCTGAAAAACTGGTTAATCTGCTCAAAGGGATAATATAAGCTGTTTTTGGACATCAAGTCCTCCACTCCGCGATCCAGCATTAAATCGCCGACAAATAAAAGTGTTTTTGTGTCTAAATTTTTTGCAGGCATAAGTGACTGATTAAAAATAATGGTAAAATATGAAGTTGTTTTTTCCGGATCCAGCGGGGCTAAAAAATCCAAAGAATTTTTGTGCGCTAAAACCTCGGCATCATCTTTATTTTTTAATTGGGCATATAAATGGCTGGCATATAAACATTGCCAGCAATCAACTTCCAAATCAGAAAATTGTTCTTTATTAAAATCAACGAGTGCGGCTAAACTTTTTGCATCATGCAAATCAGCTGCTTGCCGTGGTAAATAATGGGAAAAATCAACGCTGGCAATGACCACTGTCTGGGAGTCAGCATTAACTGCTATCTGCTTGGTAAAATCAGAAATTTGGGCACCAGAAATATCAGCTGGAATTAAAAAAGGTAAAATCTTACTCTCGGGTAAATATTTCTTAATAAAATTTAACTGGGCTAAAATACCGTGATCCATTTCCAAATCAGCTGAATCAAAAGTAAATTTATCTGCTGCAAATTTAGCCAATAAATCCTGAGCCACATTTATATTTTCAAATTTACTTTCTCCCAGGCCAACGGTAATTAATTTGGGTATTTCGCTCAGTTCTCCTTTATTAAAGTGGTCAGGACTTAATAAAATAATTGTGCCTGGCTTTTGGCCGCTGATTTTTTGCCAAAATTGATCAATGATTGGCTTGGCCGCCAAATGATGCGGCACTACTCCGCCCGCTATTGATAAATCCTGGTCTTGAATAATTTGCTTATTCTCCGGCTCAGAAAAAGGTTGATTTATCGCTGGTTTACCCAAAATGTTTTTGCCAAAATAAAAAAACCCAGTTGTAATTACTAGCAATATAATCAGAATACACAAAAGATAATAAAAGACCTTAGCCATATTTTCACTGGTTTATTTTTTCATCCTAATTTAAAATGTAAAGAAAATAATTTAATATTGCTGCAAAAGAGACCCAGAAAATATAAGGCAGCAATAAATAAGCAGCGGGCTTGGAAATTTTATAGAAATAGATAATCGTTAATAAAATAAAAAACCACAAAACAAAAATTTCCAGCAAACCTGCCAGAGGATTATGCAGATAAAAAAAGCAAAATGACCAGCCAATGTTTAAAATCAGCTGAAGATAAAAAAATACGATTGCTTCATTCCTTCCCTTTTGTTCTTTACTCTTGCTCCAAACTAAATATAAAGCAATACCCATCAAGATAAACAAAATTGTCCAAACCGGACCAAAAATCCAGTTCGGCGGACTAAAGATAGGTTTTTGTAAAGTCGCAAACCACACTCCTATTGCCGGCATGGTAAAAATTGAACCAATGCCGCCGGCAACCTGGCAGATCAAAAGAGCAATAATTAATTTAAACCAATTGATTTTTTGCATATTTTTATATTACTAATATACGGATCTATTTATAATCCTTTATTTCCTTGGCCAACCTGGCCGCAAACTGCAAGACCTCATCACCAGGCAGAACTTGGGCACTGGCTCTTTCAATACTGATAAACTTGTTCGGGTTTAAAATCAAATAAATACTATTAATCAGGCCATTTTCCTGCACTGCATAAAAATTCTCCATGGGAATACGATTATCAACCATAATTTTGTGCCCAATAAATTCCCTGCCCTTCTTTTGATCTGCCACGCTCAAATAATCCATGACCAGCATGACATAATTTTTATCATCATAATAATATGAGCAATTGTATAAACCATTAACTAAAGGCGGCTGCACTTTAACAATTTCCTTGCCCAAAATATTGGCCATAAATTCTTTGGTAAACTGGCCGCAAATATCTTCCACAATGTAATAACTTTTATCCTGCCTGGACGGTTCGCCCGGATATTGCACAAAACAATTAGCCAAACGCTTACCTTTGTCACCGTAACCTGCCAAATCAACAAGACCAGGCGTACATTTATTAACTGCGCCACTTGGCACTATCTTTTCTAAAACTGCTTCTGGCTGATTGGCTGGTTGTTGTTTGGTCAAATTCTGATTTTTAGGCGGAACTTGACCGCAACCGGCTAAAAGAAAAAGTACTGCGCAAAAAGATAAAATTAATTTTTTTTTCATAATTTTTTTATTATTTAATTTCTTCAACATAAATGCCTTCTGTTTCCTGATACTGCCAACCAATAAAACCCTTGCTTTTGTAACCGGTAATGGTCGCCTCTTTATCAATAAAGCTTTCAAAGCCAGTATTGTTACCGATGTTATTAAAAAGATAATATTCATCGCCTTTTTCTGTTTTAATTTTAAAATAATGATTTTCACTTTTGCTCCCTGCAGCTGTGATAATTTCCACAACCGTGCCAGTTAAAGTTATGCTTTGGGGCATGGTTGTAGGCGCTATTTCCACAGACAGTGAATTAGGGCCAGGCACAAATTTTGGTCTGACAAATGAACGCTGATAACCTTTTTTATAAACACCAACACCATAATCTCCATGCACAAATTGTTTATTTGTTATGGTGCATTGGCCTAAATCATTGGTCTGGCATTGCCAAAATCCATTAGCGCCAATATAAACAATGGCGCCAGCTACTGGTTTATGGGTATTTTTATCCTTAACCAGAGTTTGCAAAACAACTGTATTAGTACCAAGCGCATTTTTATAAAAATCATTGCTCCAAAGTTCAAGCTCCACAAATAGAGTTCCTAATCCTAATGGCACCTTTTCTCTGTCATTAATGATTATTTCTTTGGACTGATTATTGGAAATAATTTTAAAATTTATATTGGCCTGACCGGGCTGACACTCTCCCGTACAGTCATATTTATCAGCTAATTTAGAAAAGTCAATATTTTTTAGAAGATTTTGAAATAGAAGAAATTGACTGGCCGAAAATTGTTTTGTTTGTTGGGTAACTTTTGGCGGATTTACAGAATTGTCAGTAATCTCACTGGTAACTTTGCCTGAATCTAGTATTGTAATTTTATTGCTATTTGCAGACGTCCCGCCGCTTAAAGTATAAATAACCTGAAAATTATTTAAGGCAGCATAAAAAGGAGCTGCTTGATTTGGATTAACCTGCTGATTGATAACCGGTAAATTTCCTGGCTGGGGTACTTGATTAAGTGCTTGGGGCTGAAAAACATTCACACAGCCAGCTAAAAAGAAAACAGTTAAGATAAAAATGATAAATAGAATTTTTTTCATAGATTTATTTTTAATTAATAAGAGGCGAAATAAAAATGGGCGCGTAAGTATTTGATATCTATAGTTTACTAAATTTTAGAATAATAATCAAAAAAAATCATCCCGCATCGCGGGACGATTATTGGCAAAACATTTCTATCCTTTTTCAATTAAAAGATCACAATTATCTTTCTTATTACTTAATTTTTTCATAAATAACCAGCCAGTTAGTTTGAATTTGTTTTTGCGCTTCTACTAATGATATTAAACCTGCGCAAACTTGCTGGTGCAAATAATTTTCCACCTTATCCTTTTCATGAAACCCTGGCCGTGGCTCTGCTGCTTCAGGCCATAAGTTTTTCAGGTCATTAGAGCCGCCTAATTCCAAGGGAATAAAATGGTCCACCTCATACTCGCCTTTAACATGGCTGGTAATGCCATATTCCTGATAAACCAAATTTTTCGTTTTGGCTGTAACATGACGCACCCGGCTGGTATAACCTTTGACGCAAATATCTTCTTTAGTTACTGGGAAAACCGCGCCTGGCGTGCAAGCAGGATCGGGCAACTTGTCCTGAATCTGACAGCTGGCAAAAACCACCGCCCCAGTACTTTTTGAATAGCTGTAATTGCCTGAAATTAACAATGTACTGACTAACAAACAAACAAAGAATATTTTTTTCACATCTGCCTCCTTTTAAATAATTTGTTTCCATCTTAAACCTAAAAATAATTAAAGTCAATTATTTATAAAATTCATTAAAAAATTTTAATGTCAAACTATTTAAATCATCTTAGATTGACAAATTTATTTATTCATGCTATGATATTTAATCATTGGGAAATTTAAAAACCCCAAAATAAAGGAGGAAAGAAAATGTCTGGTTTAGCAGCCGAAGCTTTTGATAGCCATACAGTTAATTTAATTTTTAAAAATCTGTATGATGATGTCTGGGCAGTGCTGGAAAAACCGCGTTATACCTGGCAACGGCCCAAAATAATCATGCCCCAGGGCTTTCAACCTGAAATTGGCAAATCATACGAATGCGAAATTTCCAGCACAATGTTTGGCACATTTATCTACAATGCCATTACCTATGATCTCTGTTATGCCACCTGGGTCGAAGCAGCCAATGTAATTGAAGTTATTAACCATCGACTCGCTATTAGCCAGAACCAAGGCCCGAAAAACAATGCTTTGGCCGAGGCACTCAAGGGCATTGACAGGGCAAAGCTGGCTCAGGTGGAGATGGTGACTCTGGAAGTCCAGACCAACCCCAAAAAAGGCGGCCTGATGTTTAAGCCCCAATACCTGGAAGAAGATCCGCACGCCGACAACCTGCCAACCATGCGCTTTTTCTGGCCAACCAATCAGGTTGACTTGCAGCTTGGGAAAATCTATCATGCCCGCATCAAACGAGTCAGACAAACCAACAAGGAAACTCAGCGCAAAGCCCTGATCATCCATGTTGATGTGGAAGTAGTTATCTAATAAAATTTAAGTTGCATTTTAAAAACCAAGGTATTTATACCTTGGTCTTTTTTTTATTAATAAAAAAAGCGCCCTAATATTTTGTAATCAAGGCGCTTTATGTCTTTTGAGTTTGCCTGTTGGCATTATGGCGCGGCTTTCCCGGCTCATTTTGTCCAGTGCGGCTTTTTTCACCATTAAGCTGGGGGCCATTGTCAAAGCGCGTTCCAAAGCTGTTTTCAAGGATTCACCCATGGGCAAAGGACTTTGATTGGCTTGACCAGGTTTTCTGCAGGCCCTAAAGGAACATTTAAACCTTAATTCAATAGGTCGCGGGAAAAGCTGGCTAAAAACTTGTTTTCTCACCCGGCTGATGACCGAATCCTCTGAATTAAGCAAGGAACTATAGGTCTCTTTCATTGCCTGATCCTTATTCAAACCTTTGGCCAACAGATTGCGATAATTATTGCGCAACTTGGTGGCCAAGATAGAATCTTTTTTAGCTGCCTCGCCAACTGCTTTGGCAAAAAGCTGCCAAAAATCTCTGGCCAATTTGAATATGTCTTCTTTTTGTTTGGGTCGGCTGGGTGCGATTTCAGCTATTGCTTCCACCAGTATAACATCTTTAAGCTTGCCTTCGCGTTCAAGCCGTTGCCAAACAATAAGTAAATCCCGGTCCATTTCTTGATAAGCTTCACTAATAGCGACGGGGTCTTGCAGTAGTTTTTTCAGATCCTCAACATAGGTTAAGGCATTGATCAATTCCCGTTCAATGTCCGAAAAACCCTGGGCCTTATTTTTTTCTGCAACAGCTATTTCGGTTTTTACCTGCGATTTCTTTGGCTTAGGCAACTTTGCTCTTTTTTCTTTTAGACGCTCGGCTTTGAGCTGGCTGAAAAGGACTTTAGATTCTTGGGAATAGTCGGGATCATCAAGAGTTAACCCCTTTTTACCTAAAGCCATTTTGACATCCCAGCCAATCTCTTTGAGTTCAGAATCTGTCAGCTCAATATCTTCTGTCTTTTGAACTTTAAGAGTAAGCGGTGTTGTTAAGCCCAGAGCAATGCCTTCGCCAATTAATCTATCCAAGGTGCCTGGCTTTTGCTCTTCTTCATTTTTGACAGACGAATGCACTTTGGCAGGATAAAGTTCCCGGTAAAGGTCCATCCTGACAGTGGCGGTCGTTGTCTGTTCAAAATCCATCTTGCCTTCAGCGCGAAGCTGGATTATCCTTTCTTTGACAAATTCAACAATCGCTTTTTTATCTAAATACATTTTCTCACCTCTTTTCTTTAAAGAACTTTTTTATTTGTGTTTTAAAGTATTGCATAAATTTTAAATACTGTCAATTGAAATTTTAAACAAAAAAATCGCCATTTGGACGATTTTTTATTTATAAGCAAAACTCGGGGACAGGGATTCGAACCCCGATAAGCAGGACCAGAACCTGCTGTCCTACCGTTAGACGATCCCCGAGTTTTGCCTACAAATTTAATTTTAAATTTCATTCCACAATTTTCCCCCCAAACGTCTTAATCAAATTATCAATCATGGCCTGCTGTTCACTTTTATCAGTATTTGGAATTTCTTCAACTAATTCAACTTCATCTGATTTTGTCTCCTCTTTCATAAATTCACTTTCATAATCCTTGGGCAGTAAACTAGTTGCGATCACAATTTCTTCATTAAAAAATTCCCCTAAAATTTTCTCAATTGAATCTTTAACTTTGGCCTGATTAATTCTCTGCTCGTGAAAAGGATATTTAAAACCGATTTTTAAAATATTGCCATTTAGTTCCAGTGGTTCCGCCACTTTTAATATAAAGACTAAAGAAGCATTGTAATCCTGAAGCTTAACCAAAAAATTGTGCCATTTGTCTTTTATCTCGCTTAAGTTAATTTTAACTTTTTTTTCTCTGTCTGCCAAATTTGAATTTTTTAAAGTGGTGTTTTGACCACCACTTTTTATTTCTTCACTTTTACTTGCCGGTTTACTTGCATCCAACGGCTTGCCTCCGCTCGTTGGCCCCGAACCCTTTCCCTTATCATCCGAAGCGAAGGATGACCCTTCCTGACTGCAATATTCAATAATCGCCATTTCCAAGGGTAGCTGGGCAATAACTGCATTTTTAATTTCTATTTTCTTTTGACTAAAAAGATTAATTAGCAAAAACAAATCATTAAGTTTAAAACTCTGAGCCAAATTTATAATTGTTTTTTCTGCTTCCTCATCAAGTTCCAGCGCAAACTCTTTGAGTCCGCTGCTGATTTTGCTCAAAATCATTTTGCGTAAAAACTCAATCAGTTCATCTGTAAACTGAACCAGGTCAATGCCATCTTCAACTATTTTATTAATTAGAGACAGACTGGCTTCAATGTTTTTATAAATCAAATGATTAACCAGTTCCATAACTAAATTAAAATTGGTAGCCGGAATAATTAAACTGGCTTCTTCATCAGTTACTTCCTTTTCGCCTAATGATAAAATTTGTCCAAGTAAACTTTCAGCGTCGCGCAGACAACCATCGCTAAAACGTGCAATATCAGTTAAAACTTTTTTGCTGATTTTAACATTTTCCTGCTGACAAATCCAGGCCAGGCGCTTAATCAATTCCTCGCTGATGATTCTTTTGAAATCAAAACGCTGGCAGCGGGAAATAATAGTGGCTGGCACTTTATGGATTTCCGTGGTCGCCAAAATAAAAATAGCATGAGACGGCGGTTCTTCCAGACTTTTTAAAAGGGCATTAAAAGCTGAGATGGAAAGCATGTGTACTTCATCAATGATAAAGACCTTGTATTTTCTTTTGGCTGGCGTAAAGCGGGCATTAGCAATTATATTTTCCCTGACATTATCAACTCCGGTGTGAGAAGCAGCGTCTATTTCTAAAATATCAAGGTCATTGCCAGCAGTTAGTTCTAGGCAGGAATCGCACTTATTGCACGGTTCGCTCTGGCCTTCCTTATGATTTTCGCAATTAATTGATTTGGCCAATAGCCGAGCTGTCGTGGTCTTGCCTATGCCCCGCGGCCCAGTAAAAAGATAAGCATGACTAACCTTACCTGCTTCAATTTCATGCTGCAAAGTGATTTTTACGTGATTTTGGCCAGTTATTTCCTGCCAGGTCTGAGGCCTGTATTTGCGATATAAAGCTAATGACATATGAGAAATGTATATTTATATATTATTTAAATATACTGCTACCATAACGAAATCCGCCGTAGTCCTGCTTTAGCAGGACAGAGGTGGATAAACCTATTCTATGCCAATTATATTTAAAAATCAAGTTCCTAAAACAAAAAATCCCCGGGCTTGCGCCAAAGGATTCTTTGCCATGCTTAAATATTTAAATTTACGACCTTTTAAAATTATGGAATGACAATTACTGCGAATAGTGCATTGCCTTCATCAGCTGAAGATGTTCAGACATCTCCTCATTCATGGCATTGCCAAAATTTTCTAACTCCTGCCTGTCATTTTGAGCAGAAGCTAATGCCTCTTCCATTTCGTTTTCGCGACTTTTTAAAAATTTCAGATGTTGCTCCATTATTTGATTCATGTTCTGTAAATTTTCTTCAAATTGAACTTTTTCTGTATTATTTGCCATCAGACCATTGAGATAAAGCATTTTTTGCGCCTGCAATTCATTAACCATGTTAATAAAAGTTTCATTCATACTTTTAAAAGCAGTTTTTTCATTATCTGTCAGCACTGACGCAGTATTATTTTTATTATTAGTCTGCTCCCATTCATGAGCACGCTTCTGCAAATAAATTATCCTGACCTTTTGTTTTTGGACTGGGTTCTGGATTAAGGCAATGTGCCAGATCTCAATTTTTTTATTAACAGGGTAAAGAATATTGCCGGGCAGAGATTGATTGGCCGCATAAACAGTTGTACCCCCTAAAATCATCATGATGACCAAAACAATCGCACCTGAACTGGCAAATCTGTAAATTTTTAGCTTAATAAACTCTCTTGTTATATTTAATCGAGAAATGGGCAAATTTGTTACCGGCTGATTCATTTGTTGCAATAATTTGTCTTTAGTTTCATTTTTTGGCAAATCCAAATTAACAAATTGCATATTTGCACTGGCTAATATTTTTTCAATTTTATTTTTATACTTATTCATAAATTTTTAATAATTTTGACAGCTTTTTTATGGCCCGATGAACAATCACCCGCACGCCGACAGCTGATTTACCGGTAATTTGAGCTATTTGTGAATATTCATAACCTTCAAAATAGCGTAAAGTAATTATATTTTGCCATTCCGATGGCAGATGCTGTAAATGTTTTTTTATTTCGGAAATTTCCTGATTGGTCTGATCAAATTCCTCGCCCAGAAAATTCTCAATTTCAGATAGAGCGACCGTCGGTCTTGACTGCCGGTAGTAGTCAATCAATGTAAACCTGGCTATTTGAAAAAGCCAAGTGGAAAATTTAGCAGTTTTCTGCGGTTTATACTTATTTAAATTCTGCCAAACTTTTAAAAAAATGCGGCTGGTCAGATCTTCGGCTTCTTCTTTTATTTTTGTCCGGAAAAAAATGAATTTATATATACGTTCAAAAAACAAATTATAGATTTGTGTAAAAGAACCCTGGTCCCCTTGTTGGGCTCGCAATATTAAATTCTGTATTTCTTTTTCTGAAAGATTCATAGATCTTTCTTATGCTTTATTAAACGCCAAAATACTGTTTTTGTTACTTTGGAGCACCACCGATATGAACCAATGGCCTCTCCTGTTTTCGGTGTAAGCGAAACCCCGCACCGAACCGCATGCGGGTCTGGTGCGGGGTAAAATGTAAAAAGAGGCCTCAACCCCTTTTAAAATATATATCTAAAATCTAAGAACTCATATTTCAGCCTTCGCTCCGCAATGCGGAGCTACGGCTGACGAAGGTCAGAATTCAATTATTTTTTGACCACATTTTCCACTGCTGCCCATTTACTGACCGCGTCTTCTGGCACCAAGATAACCACCTCGTCACCAGGCTGTCCTTTAAAATAAGTAACGCTGGCCGCTAAGACCTTCCATTTTTTCTTGGCTACTGCCACAAAATAATCACCATTTTTATCAACACCCAAGCTGCCAACCAATTTCTTCCTTTCCACTGGTCCAATTTGTTTAAAAAGAAAGTCGCCGCGGTTATTAATGGTTAATTTTAAAATATCTCCCTCGACTAACTTTGATTTGGAAGCATAATTGGCAGGCACAATATATTCCTGACCGTCATTAGCAATCATTTTTTCACCATCAAAAACGCCTTCAATTACTCTTTCCCCACCCACCATATCCAGATCTTTTTCAGCCATTTTCAGGGTCTGAGAAATTCCAAAAAATGTTTCTTCAGCATTATTAAACTCATCCGGCCCCTGCTCCAAAATCTGTATTACCTTACCCAGATTGTCATGGATATTTTTTAAAATTTTTTGAATCAATTGATATTTGCTTTGCGAAATGCCGATGGATTCCTGATTTTGATTTTTATTTTTCATGTGTTTGCTTTTTATTTATATTTTTTAGGTTATTTGAGGTTATGTAATGTTATATTAAGTTTTATGAGGTTGCTTCTGGTTTTATGCAACATTATAAAACCTCACACAACATCATAAAACTTCATAGAACCTCCTTATGCAAAGATATCTTCTTCTTCCTCTTTGCTGACAGTCATTTTTGTTCGTTCAGTAATTTCTGCCTCCACAATATTGCGATCGCGTCCGTATTTCAAACGGGAAAGTTCTTTGATGGCTTGGGCTAATTCTGGATTGGGTTTAGGCCGGCTTTCAAAAGGCATTAAATGAAAGCTAAAAGGCGGCACCACACTGCCATTAATTAAGGGCTTAATGTAACCATTTAAATTAGGAATATTCATGACATCATAATTATTAAATATTGGCACAAATTCTTTGGCAAATATTTCCGCATCTTCAACGCCAACCCGGAAAGCAATTTTTGTACCCACGTTACCAAAAATAGCATCTTTAAATTTGGTATCATTATTCTTGACCAATTGGCCAATAAACTGATGGGCAATTGTTAAGCTTAGTTTGTATTTGCGCGCTTCTGATAAAATTACTTGAACACCCTCTGTTAAAAAGTTCTGAAATTCATCAACATAAAGATAAAAATCCGTTCTTTGTTCAGGCGGTATTGACGCTCTGCCCAAGGCGGCCATTAAAATTTTACCAATAATTACCATGCCCAGCAAATTAGCATTGATATCACCGATTAAACCCTTGGTTAACTTGACTAAAATTATTTTTTTCTCATTCATGGCTTGGGAAAAATTAAAAGAACTTTTTTGCTGAGCCACAATTGGCCTCATGAGATCATTAGCAATAAAAGTGGTTAACTTGGAAGTTATATAGGGCACCATATTGGCCAGCGAGGCCTCACCGCCGGCTTTTTCAGCCTCTTTTTCCCAGAAATCTTTGACAATCTGTGTTTTTGTTTTGCTCAACTTGTAACGCCTAAATTCTTCATCGGATAAAACTTTGGATACCTCAAGCAGGGTTGAACCAGAGTCAGGATCTTCCATCATCAAAAGCATTGTGTTACGCATATACTGCTCAAAAATTGGACCGCCTGTTGTTTTTAAATCATACAATTTATCAAAAATATTCATCATTTCATTAATGACAAAGGTCTTTTGTTCTGGCACATCAAATTCCAACATATTTATAGCCAGAGGCCTCTGGGTATCCGAAGGATCAAATATTATTACATCTTCGGCTCTTTCTTTGGGCACAAAAGTTAAAAGTTCATCGATGGCTTCACCGTGCGGATCAATAAAACAGATCCCTTTGCCATTAATGATGTCTTGCATGGCCATATTGATCTGTAAGACCGATTTTCCCGTACCAGTTTGACCAATAATATAAGTGTGCCTACGTCGATCATCATCTGTTAATCTTATTTCGCGATAAACGCCGCGAAAATCATTATAGCCAACCAAAAGACCTTGTTCAGGTAAAATTGCTGGCGGGGCTGATTTCCTGGCCTGCAGCCAAACAATATTTGGCGTTTCTGTGTGACCCAAAGGAAAATGGAAAAGAGAAGTCACTTCTTCAGTATTCATAATCATCTTGGCTTTGTCATTAAATTCACGGTAAATAAAATCATTGATCAATTTTTCTTTTGACGGACTGTATCTTTTAAAAGCATTGCCATATTCATAAATATTAAACTGGGCAAAACTGTTTAAGATATTATCCAAATAAATCTGGGCTTTTTGTTCCAAATCAGTAGAAACAACCACTCTGATATTGACCTCTAAGCCGCCTTTGGCTGCTTTTTCTTCAATGCCTTTTAAAATTTCCTGCTCCAGCGAAGAAAGCTGATAGGTTTTGGGCAATTCGCCTTCTTTTTTAGGGGCGGCGGCTAAACCAAAACCCTCCAGCATTTTCCCTGCTTTTTTAAAAGAAAATCCTCCGCCGGCTTCGCTGATGGCATCGCTTATCTTCTTACCTTGGTGAGCAATGGAAGCTGTTTTTTTGCCCCATTTGTGCCAGGAAGGAGCAGCTGTTCTGGTAATTACCTGAATGGCTGCGCCAGAACCCTTGTCTAATTTGCTTAAGGCGCCGGTTAAGGCATTCAAAGAATCAGTTTCCAATTTTCTGTAAGTTTTAATGGGATAAATATATTCTTTACTATACTTGAGCATGGCGCCAGAAATTGTGCCCTGCGGACTAAAAATATTATAATCTTCAACTTCTTCAATATAGGCCTTGGGAAACTGGGCCATAATCTGCTGTTCTATAAAATCCTTCCAGTGTTCAGGCACCACCACGTAAAAATAAATCAAACCTTCTTTTAAGACAATTTCAAAAGAAATATGATCATTCCTGCCCAGCAAACTATATTTTAGGCCCTTTTGCTGGGGCAGGCCAGCGATATTGGAAAAAAATGACTCCATGATGGAAATTTTCTCTGCTAATTCCTGCTGGGTCTTGGGCCCAGTTTTTTCACCCGCTTGCACGGTTTCATATTTTGGCATCTGCACTGCTAAAATAGCATGCTTGAAAGTGCCAGTATTCCTGACAATTTGCCTAATAATTTTTTTGGCCAAAAAAAACAGCACTATTAAAATAATGATGCTGCCAAATAAAATTAATCCGCCTAAAATCAATAATTTAGGACCGCTGATCTGAAAATCTGCAAGTTGTATAAAAATATTTTCCATTTTTATTTAAATTTTGTTTTGATTTTCAAAAGGAGTGATTTCTCCTTTATCTTTTAATTCCAAAAGTTTGTCGGTTTTTATTTTTACTTCCTGCTCCAAAAAAAATTTATTAACGCCAGGGATTAATTTCAGCCAGTTACGGATTAATTCCAGAACCTTTTTAACTTTTATTTTTACGGCCGAAAGCAAGACAGCAAGCTTACCTGCGGTCTCCTCTCCCTTGGCCCTGAATTCAGCCTGTTTTTCCGGCGGCAGCTGAAAATAAATTTCCTCAAGATCTTCAGACAAGACATTTTCGATTCTTTCTAGAGCCGGGCTTTTGGCTGGAACTGCTGCCGGACTAATGACGGGGCCAGGCACTGCTTCTATTGGCTGGGGCATTTCTTTTTTGGCTTCAACTTTTAGCTCTGGTGCTTTTTCATATTCAAATTTTTTCTCAATTTCAATTTTAGCCGGCTCGATTTCTATTTTCTCTGGCTGACTTGGTACATTGGGATCCCTTTGTTCTTCTTTTCTTTTGATATCTTGTATTAATTTAGCCATTTTTTTCTGTAATTAAATTAATATCTTTAATCTAAATATAACATATCCTAAAAAAAATTAAAAGCTTTATTAACAGCCAGCCAATTCCAACTTTCGGCCTTTTGTGTTATAATATATTTAACCTAAAATAAAAATCAAATAAACATGCCCCAAAGTCAAATCATTAAAACTTCCAAACTTAGCTGGCTCAATATTAGCAATGCTTCGGAAAAAGAAATTTCTTATCTAAGAAAAAAATTTAAATTTGACCAGCTGGATTTGGCTGATTCATATGCCCATAAGCACGCCCAAAGGCCGAAAATAAACCTCCGGCCCAATTATTTATTTATAATCTTACTTTTCCCGGTTTATCGCAGAAAGACACGAGAAATCATTCCTGCCGAGGTTGATATTTTTATCACCAAAGATCATTTAATTACCCTCCATTACAATCAGCTCGAACTTTTGCAAAACTTTTTCCAGCTCTGTCAGTCAGATAGCCAGGAAAGAAACAGGTATCTTAATGACGGGAGTTTGATGCTTTTATATGAAATTTTAGACCGTCTTTATTTTTCTCAATTTCCCATGCTTGACCATATCAGCCTTGACATTAATAATATTGAAAAAAATATTTTTGCCGGCCGGGAGCGGGCCATGGTCAAGGAAATTTTAGTAGTCAAAAGAAATATTGTTTTTTTCCGCCAGATTATGCAATCCCACCGTAATGTCCTAATCAAATTAATAAAACACCAAGCTAGAACCAATGGACAAAATAACAGAATTGCCAATTATTTTAATGATCTGATTGACCACACGCATACTATTTGGGATCTCTTAGAAAACTTCCAGCAAACAATCAATGCCCTGGAAGACACCAATAGCAGTTTAGTTACTTTCAAACTAAATGATATCATGCGAACCCTGACCATTTTTTCTGTTATTGTTTTTCCCCTGACTTTGCTGGCTTCCATTTTTGGCATGAATGCCAAGTACATGCCGATCATTGGCAATAATCTGGACTTTTGGAAAATTCTTGGCATTATGGCTTTTGCTTCAATCAGTATGTTCTTGTATTTTAAACACAAAAAGTGGATCTAATTCAGAATCTCTTTGATTTCTTTTAAACTATTTACTCTGATCAATTTCTGACGCAAATCACTGGCACCCGGAAAACCTTTAAAGTACCAGGCCAAATGCTTGCGCATTTCTAAAATCCCCTGCTTGCCTTTTAACTTATAATTTAAAGCCGCATGTTCCAAGGCGGTTTTTTTTATTTGAGCTAAATTAAATTCTTTAAATTTGCCAGTTTTTAAATAATCCTTAACTTGCTTAAATAACCACGGTTTACCCAAAACACCCTGCGCCAAACCAATACCGTCAACTCCAGTTTTATCTAGCATTTCTTTAGCTCTAAGAGGATTAATAATTCCCCCGTTTCCCAAAACTAATCCTGAAAAATTTTCCTTAACTTTTTTAATCATGGCAAGGTCAATTTCCCCGGAAAAACCCTGGGCATAACTGCGACCATGAATCATCATCGCTGCCACTGGCAAACTTTTTATTTTCTTAACCAAATCCAAAGCAGTTACTTTCCCTACCGAACTTCTGATTTTTATGGAAACCGGAATTTTAACTGCTGAACAAGTTACCCTGATAATTTCATAACACAAATCCAAATCTTTCATTAAGCTCGCTCCCCCACCACCTTTAAAAACCTTGTGTGCCGGACAACCAAAATTAATATCAACCCCATCAGCGCCTTTTTGCTCAACCAATTTCGCTGCCCGTGCAAAAAGTTCTGGCTTTTTGCCAAAGAGCTGAATGACAATGGGCTTTTCCTTTTTGGAAAATTTTAGCATTGCCAAGGTCTTTTGGGAATTATGCGCCAAAGCATCAACGCTAATCATTTCAGAATAAACCACATCAGCCCCGTATTTCTTACAAATCTGCCGAAACGCAGAATCAGTAATGCCGGCCATCGGCGCCAAAGCAATAATCGGCTTCTTTAATTTTTGCCAAAAATTTTTCATAAAAGTAAATGTCATGGTGAGCATAGTCGAACCATGACATGAATTTACTTAATTCTTAAATCTTACATCACGCCAAAAAAATCAGTATCCTCATTTCTATCTATTAATTTATGGGCTTGTTTCATTTCTTCAGGATTATAAATGTAAATTATTTTAAACTTGCCAGATGTCGTCTGTTTAATATTATCATGGAAAACTTCAATTATATGAATAAGCCCCCAATAAAGCCATTTACCATTTATATTTTGGACTAAAAAATTACGGACAGGCGGTAATTTGTAGATTCGAACTTTTGGCTTATTTTTAAACTCAAAAATTTTATCTTTAAAATCATCGGCCATAAAAGGTTTTATTTTATGCTGTTCATAATCTAACTCTTTTGGGAAACCCTGCTCCATGGTTATCTGTAAAGTATCATTTAATTCTATTATGCTACCCATAAATTTAATTTAAATCGCTTAGAAATATCATTATCTTTATTTTTTCTTAACCACTGGCCCTTTAGCTGTATCCTCAATTAAATATCCTTTTTCTTCTATTTTTTCCCTTAACTCATCGGACTTTTTCCAATCTTTCTTTTTTCTAGCTGTTTCCCTGGCCTTAACTAATTTTTCAATTTCTTTGGGAATCTTAACTTTCTCTTTTTTAATTTTTGCTAAATTCAAACCTAAAACCTTGTCAAAATCAAGTAAGGTCGCTTTTTTATCTTCTTCACTGATATTTTTATTTTTAATCATGATCCAGACCAGGGCTAAAGCACCGGGCATATCCAAATCATTATTAATCTTATTTAAAAATGTTTCCTTATAATCCTGACTAACCTTGCCCTTACCATTAATGCTTAAGACAAATTCATTTAATTTTTTTCTCGCTATTTTAGCAGCTTCCAAACTTGACCAGGTAAAATTTAAAGGTGAACGATAATGCGCTGTTAAAAATAAATAGCGCAAATCAAGTGCCTCATAACCCTTTTTCTCCAAATCCTTGATGGTAAAAAAATTCTTTAATGACTTGGACATTTTTTGGCCCTCAATCATCAAGAATCTACTGTGAAACCAATAATTAACAAATGTTTGCCCGGTCGCTGATTCTGATTGGGCAATTTCACATTCATGATGGGGAAAAATATTGTCTTCACCGCCAGTGTGTAAATCTAATGTTGGCCCTAGGTATTCCATGCTCATGGCTGAGCATTCAATATGCCAGCCAGGAAAACCTTTATGCCCAAAGGCCTGCCATTCCATTTGTCTTTTTTGACCTTGTGGCGAGAATTTCCAGACAGCAAAATCAGTGGGATTTTTCTTCTCAGGATTTACTTCAACTCTGGCACCTTCTAATAAACTTGCCAAGGTATTGCCAGACAATTTCCCATAGTCCTTAAATTTTGAGGTATCAAAATAAATACCATCACTGATTTCATAAGCAAAGCCCTTATCCAGTAAAACCTGAACTAATTTGATCATTTCTTTAATATGATCCGTAACCTTGCAGATAATTTCTGGTTTTTCCAAATTTAATTTCTGGCGGTTGTTTAAATAAATTTTAGTAAAAAAATCAGCAATTTCCCAGGCGGTCTTACCTTTTTCCCGCGCGCTCTTTTCTAATTTATCCTCGCCAGTATCAGCGTCGCTAGTTAAATGCCCAACATCAGTGATATTCATCACCTGCCTAACCTTATAGCCATTATATTCAAATATCCGACGCAATAAATCAGCTGAAGTATAAGTCCAGGCATGGCCCAAATGGTCATAATCATAAACCGTTACCCCGCAGGTGTACATACTCACCTTTTTGTCTTTAAGCGGTTTAAATTCTTCAATTTTTTTAGAAAAAGTATTATAAAGCTTTATCATACTGATATTTTAACAGAAAAACTTAACGATGCAAAATGTAGGCGTAAATCAAATGAATCAAAGAGCTTTTAGTTACAACTGTAATCAAAACTCCTAACAGCATAAACGGCGCAAAAGCAAAGGTTTTATGCAAGATGATTTTATCAATTGGCTGCAAGCCATGCGCTTTTACCTCTTCATTTCTTTGGCTAATCAGGGCTTTAATCTTTTCAGCTTGTTCCGCAGTCAATTTTCCGCGAATTGACTTTAAAAACTTTTTAAATTCATCCGTGTGATTTAAAATATTTTCTAATTCTGATTTTTGCTGCTCATTTAACTTGGCTGAAACTTTGGCCAATAAATCCTTATCAACTTTTTTTTGTTTTCTAATCTGGTAAATTTGCTTGAGCAAATACGGCCAACTCTGCGGCCGTAAAAACATGAGCAGCTGGACATATTGTCTTTCCTTTTGACTTTTATCTGATTTTTGCTTAAGTAAATTCCATAATTGTTCCTTTTCTTCGCTTGCCAAAACCGGATCCAAGCTATTTTTAAAATCTTCCAAATTAAACCGATTGCCTAAAATATTCCTAACATAATCTTTATTAATATAAGCCCCGGCTTGCAATTCTGCCACTGGAATCATTTTTACCTCAGCTGAATTATACAAAAACATGATTAAGGCCTTGCTATATTTAAAAATGTAATAAAAAGAGAGCATAAAAATTAACTGCAAGGCAATTATTCTATGTAAATCCGAATAAACCAAATTGCGAAAAAACATAATGCCAGCCACAAAGTAAGCAGTGGCTAAAATTGAAGCCACCACAATTCTTTTTTGCATTAAAGTTCGCAAGGGTTGAAAAACCACAAAGCCCATAAAAAAATAAAATGCAATCATTAAGCTGCCCAAGTAAGGGTGTAAAATATCACCCAAACGCACTCTTATAACTTGAAAAAGTATCAAAATTATAATAAAGCTTAAACCTGCGGCTAAATATTCTTGTATTTTTTTCTTGTCTATTTTTTTTTGCGCTTTATAATTTTGGTAATATTTTTTTAAAAGAGATGGATTTTTGAGATAATTTAAGCCCAACTGGATCGGGTAAAGTAAAAATTTAATCAGTAAATAAATAAAAATCGGAATAGTAATATTAATTAATAAATTTAAAGGCGGCCAATAGACGAGGTACCATTTAGAGTAGTAACTAATTGGAATTAAAAAAACATACAGGGTAAAAAGTTTGGCATCCCCGCCAGACCAGAGCTTAAAATACCATAAAGCAAAGCCCAGAGCAAAAGCGATTAGTGTATTAAAGATTACCTGCCAATAATTTTGTAATTCAATAACTTGATGAGTCAAAATCAAATAAATTATCTGGGCTAAATATAAACCCAAACCAGTAATCAAACCCCATTTTATCCATCTATTCCTAATTTTATCTATTTTAAAATCTTCAATAGTAACAATGATGCCGATTAAAATGGCAGTTATCAGAAATAAATATTCATTTAAAAATTGACTTAAAAAATCCATATTATATATTTTTAATTATTGGCATAAAATCCTGATATTTTAAAGCAGCTGCTGCCTCTTCTGGTTTATTTAAATCTAATTGAAAAATGCGTTTTAATAATTCCGCCCCTAAAAATAATTTAAAATAAAAAAATATTCTCTTTATTCATGTAATAATTTATACCAGCAGTTATATCCTTTAGAACATTGACCATGTCTAGTTTTCGGCCTGAATCATATTTTGACTTATCGATTATATCAGCTAAATATTTAGCCAAAGCAAAATCCAAGGGATAAAAATTTTCCGATAGATGTTCTGATTCTAAAATGTAAATATCTCCATTTTTTTTAAGCAAATCTAAATTATGATATAAAAGTATTCTTTCATTTTGCTTAAGATATAATTCAACAACCTCCTTATTGGCTCGCAGAAAATCGCTTAATTTTTCATACTCCTTCTTATGAGCGGCTAATGCACAAATTTTTTGAAATTCTTTGCTCGTTTTTTTATAAATATCTTGTGATTTATATAAATTATTAATGTCCTGATCGTTTAAGATTGCATTTAAAAATTTAATAATTGTGTTCAAATTATCTTCTGGGTTTATTTTACGTCCATCAATAAATTCGTAGACCTTGACCCGATAATCTCCATATTCAAAATACGGCTGATTTAACTTATTGATTAAAAGTTCTGGAAACTTTAAAATATTTGAAAATTTTTTAATTATTTTTTGTTCTACGGCAATTTCCTCGGGCTTAAATTTTGTAAATTTTACAATAACTTTTTGGGAGACAAATTCAAATAAATGAACTTGATTGCAGGTATGCCCCTGATATTTATAAACCGCAATAATTTTACCTAAATCATACAAATCAGAAATTTGCTTGCCTAATTCTTGATCATAATCTGTGAGCTTAATAAAATCAGCTTGCTGTGAATTAATTGGCTGAAATTCATCCCAGCCAAAAATTTCAGGATATTCTTTCCAAGGCCCTTCGCAGACCTGAAAATATTTACACATTTTGCATTCTTCTCTTTTAATCTTGCCTTTGTTTAAACGATAATCTGAAAAACATTCAATTGTGCCTTCGGCATCAACAATTTTAGTTTCTGGCATTATTTTTTCCGCAATATAATCTTCATAACCTTGCATCAGGCAATAAGGAATGGCTTCGGTCATAACTCTTTTTCCAGCAACAACCCCAATATCCAAACCTTTTTTAACATAAGGCATGACCTCGCTCATTTTTGGTACTATCCAATCCTTATTTTTGGCGGCTGTACCTAAAATATGGACAAAGGCAAATTGAAACTGATCAACGCCCAAATTTACAAACAGTTGTGCCAGATTAGGCAAATCTTGATAATTTTTTGAGTTAATAACCGTATTAGTCAAAACATACTGGTCCAAAAATTTTAAATTCTTTACCCCTTGCACAACTTGCTGCCAGGCACCGGGACTGTTAGTCAGTTCATCATGAATTTCAGGTTTTGAACCGTGTAAAGCTGGAGAAAATTCATTAGCTCCGGCTAAAACTAATTTTTTGCAAAAATCCAAATAAGCAAACATCCTGCCATTGGATTGAATTTGAATATTTTTAAAACCCAAATCATGCGCATATTTTACTGCAGCTAAAATATCTGGATGAATAGTCGGTTCACCGCCAGTAAAAACTACTCCTTCTGCACCTTGTTCTTTTGCTTCAGCTAAGGCCTTGCTGATTTGCTCCAAAGTCCTATTTTCATATTTGTATCTTTTTTCTCCTTGGACGCAAAACTGGCAGAAATTATTGCATTTAAACCCAATTTTTATATCAACTCTATCCATAAAATATTAATTAAATAAATTCACTATCACCATGAATCTTTAAATAGTTTGGCCAAAAGCCCAGACAATATTGATCAAATTCGCAATCCTGGCATTTGGGGAATTTAATTTTTTCTGTCTGATTATCTTTAATTACATCATTTTGCTGGCTTGACTTTAGGATGTTATATTCTAAAGAAACATCTTTGTATTCGGGAATAAAGCATAAAGGAATGCCGCAACCAGGATTAGAAAAACTAATTTTATTTTTTTGACTCGTCTTGGCCGAAGCCAAGCAAAACTCATAGGCCTTTTTTAAATATGGGACAACCTCGCTAATTTTTGGCAATAAATAAGCACGCTGCAAAACATTGGCCACTGGCACTACAAATGAATAATCAATGCTTTCAATTTGCGGGAATTTATTATAAACAAATTTAGTTATTGAAAAAAGATCCTTATAATTCAAGGAATTTATAACAATATTAATGCGCACCTTGATTCCCAAGTCAATTAAATTTTTAATTCCCTGCATTATTTTTTTAAAACTGCCTGGCATTTGTGTAATTTGTTCAAATATTTCTTCATTATTAGAATGAATTGTTACAAATACCCCGGTTAATCCTGCCTGCTTTAATTCTTTTGCTCTATCTATATCAGCCAGCAAAAAACAATTGCTTTGCAGTTCGATTTGTTTAATCTCTTTCTTCTGAGCATAACTGATTGCTTCTTTGAGAAATGGATAAATTGTTGGCTCGCCACCCGTAAAAGTAACTGAGCCATCAGGAATGCTAGTATCAATTTCCTTTTTTACCTCATCTAAACTTAAAACCCGGCAATCGTCCGGGAAATTGCAGAATAGACATTTCTCATTGCATAAATTAGTTACGCGTATTAAAGACATATTTTAAAAATTAAATTCGCTCCAGCCGTAAATATTAATGTAATCCTTCCAGATCCCCTCGCAAAATTTATTAAACTCGCATTGAGCACAGTTTTCATGTTTGATTTTAAATTCGTTGATTTTCCTCTCCTGCCAATTAAAATTTTTACGCTCTTTTTGCGGATTGTTAAACGCCACAACTTCAGTCTTTAAATCCCTTAATTCACCAATGTAATCCAATTTATTCTTATCATTTATCAAGCAAGCAGGAATGCCCTCAAAAGCAACAGTAAAATTATTTATTTTAGCCAAATCAATTATTTCATTAACCAGAGGTAAAAAATCAGAATATTTAAGAAATAAATCTTTATTATCCTTGGCCCGGCCATGCAGCCAGATAAAATTCAAACGAAAATCTTTTATGCCTATTTCATTAAAAAAATTTAATGTTTCCAAAATATCCTTATAATTTAAATTATTTATTACCAAATTAACAGAAACCTGCTGATTTAATTTAACCAAATTCTTTAAGCCCTGCATTTTTTCCTCAAATCCGCCTGGCCTTTGTGTCAGATAATCTTCAACTTCGGGTTTATGGCTGTGAATTGAAACTGAAAAACGATTAACTCCATTTTTAATCAGCTGCTTTAAAAAATTTTCATCTTTATATTTACGGCCATTGCTAATTATATGAATAATTTTAAAGCCCAAAAGTTTCGCCAGTTTAACAATTTTTAAAACATCAGGATGCAAAGTAAATTCCCCGCCTAAAAAACCAATGGACTGGTAACTATTTTTTTTTGCCCTAATAATTTCTTTTTCAATAGTTTTATAATCAACAAAACCTCGGCTGTCATGGTCAACCATGCAAAATCGACATTCATTATTACAACTATTTCCGATGTTTATCTCAATATTTCTCATATGGGTATATTAATTTTGGGTGGGCGAAAACGCATCGACATTGTCACCCTGAGCCCTTCGGCAAGCTCAGGACAAGCATTAAGAGTTTACAGTGAGCGAAGTCGAACTGAAGGGTGACGTCATGGTTCGACTATGCTCACCATGACATAAGAAAAGGAGTTTTCGCCTTCAACTAATGACCGGTTCCAATTCCCCATCCCCAAACAATTTATAATACTCCAAATCCAAACCCAAGCATAAATCTTTAAGCTTGCATTCATTGCATTTTTCTGTTTTAATCTTGGGTCGCCAAAAACTCTCTTCTTTATTTTCAGCATTTAATTTAACACGCTCATCAGCAAAGATTTCATTAGTCAAGTGATAACTATCCCCCAGGACACAAAATGGCAGATCAGAAAAACGAATAACCAAATTGTTTCCCTTGGCATAAGCAGCAATTTCCGAGATAAACTTTTTTATCTCGCTTAAAGGCACAATATAATCATTGTTGTAACCCTTGATAGACATATTAGTTAAACTAATTTCCCCAATGCCATTTTTATGAATAAATTTAACAATTTCCTTAAGATCTTTATAGTTTAATTTATTAATCACGCAATTTGCTTTTAATAATCTGCCCTTAAAATATTTCTTTATGTTAATAAAGGCCTTTTTGAGAGAAGCAAAAAGTTTTAAATTGCGAGATTGCGCATTGACCGATTCCTCAGTGTGCCCATGAATAGAAAGAATCAAATCATTAATCAAGGGCAAATGAGATTTGGCGATTTCTTCAATAGCTAACATACTGCCATTAGTAGTCACGGCTGTGGCAAAGCTATATTTTTTGGCTGTTTGCAAAAAGAACAAAAAATTTTTTTCTAAAAATGGCTCACCGCCTAAAAAATTAAGATGATTATAACCTTGATTTTTCAAGCTCTTAATTTTATCCTCAATTTCTGCCAAATCCTGATACAAAATCCTGTCTTTGTTTTGCAATCTGGAATTTCTCTCAACGCAAAAAACACAATCATTATTGCATTTAAAACCAATATAAATTTCCACTCTTTTATCCATCTGCTAAAATTTTATTAATTATAATATTTTTATCAATTCTTTGCGGTATTAATTCCTTACTATCATAATAAGTATCCATGGCATATAAACCAGCGCAAATCTCATTTAAACTGCAATTAACACATTGAGGCGCTTTTTTATAGAAAAAATTTTTCTGAATGCTATATGGATCTTTTCTATCATCCAAAAACAAAATGCTTCTTTCTTCATTTTTGACAATTTTTCTGGTTTCAGTAGAAAATTCTCCGAACTCAGCCATATAGCACAGTGGCACTCTTTCCGCGCGAAATGTTTTGCCCATTTTAATTAAGACCTCAAAAGCTTTCTGCAAAGAATTTTTAAAATCAATCAATTTAGGCACCACAAACTTATTTTGCTCCACCCTATTCATTTCCGGGTCAAGATTGTTAAAAACAAAATGATTAATTTCTGGAAATCTCGTCACAAAAAACTGGACATTTTTATTCAAACTTTTAGCATTAAAACTATTTATCACCATATTGATATTAACAGGCAAATTTAAACGCCAAGCGTTAACTAAGGTCTTTAAAATATTTTTTAATGAACCGTGATTTTGGCTTAAGTAATCCTGAATTTTAGGGTCAAATGATTGAACAGAAACATGGATTAAATCCAGGCCAGCATTTTTTAAATCATTTAAAACTGAAAAATCAGCAGTTTTTTGCCCATTACTAATTATTCTGACTTCCAGTCCTTTGGCTTTGGCGTATTTAATTACTTCGGGCAAAATTGGATTTAATGTTGGCTCGCCGCCCGTAAAAATCACTCCTTGGTAATTTTTATTAACAAAATCATCAATATAAAATTTGGCCTGATCCAAATCTAAAACATTGCCATTTTCCGGATTGGAGCAGAAAAGACATTTTTGATTGCAGGTTCTATTTAATTGGATGTAGCCGAGGTTAGCCATAATTTTTATAATAAAATGCTAAGGCATTAATTCATTTTCAGGATTTCACCCTTCAGGGTTTCAAATCGTCTCTGAAATGCTAAAGCATTAATTCCTGAAATGGATTTCACCCTTCAGGGTTTCATGTATTTTCAATCATTTGGAACAATATAATCAATAATTGGGTAACTTTCAAAACATTCGCATAACCATTCTTCTCCTTTTTTATTTACCCATTGTCGATATCCAGTAAGGATAGTTTTTTAATTCCTCTAAATTTTTAGCTACGCCATGCTTAATGGGATTTTGATGGATATAATTAAAATGTGTCCAAAAATCTTTTTCATCCCTAATGCAATAATCCCAATAATTCTGAAAAACAATCCTCCCTTGTAAATCATCTTCTTTATTCCATTTGTACGAAAGCGAACCATGCAATGTCTGAAAAATATCAGAAAGATATTTGGATAGCAAGACTTTTAAAAGTAAATGATAATGGTTATTTAAAATTGCATAAGTAAATAATTTGTAATCATATTTTTTAAATAACTCTGCTATTAAATTCAATAGTTCACTTTTGCGTTGAGCGCTAAAAATCGGCAGATCATCGTGAATATGAACGGTAATAAAATATATGGTTTCATCTAAATACACGTGCGGAGGATGATGGATTTTTAAAGGGTAGCTTGTAAGCATAAGAAATAAATATGAAAGACTAAAGTCTAAATTCCCGAACAGGGTTTCAACTCGGCCCTGAAGGGCTAAAGCCTTAATTCCTGAACAGGATTTCACCCTTTAGGGTTTCATATTATTAGACTGAAAGGCTAAATCCTTAATTCCTGAATGGATTTCACCCTTTAGGGTTTCATATTAAGAGGGATTTAAAATCTTAAACCCCTTCTCTCTAATTAAATTAATATTCAACCCATTACAACTTTTAAAATATTGGCATTTCTCACAGCGCAAGGACTTGACGTTATATAAATTATTAATATAAAAATCTATAAATTTGGCCAAATCAATTTTATTCTGCTCATTTAAAAAATCTAGCGTATAAGCATTTGAGCTTAAATTAAGACAAGGTGGTTGTAAGGTTAATGCCTCTAATTTAGTTTTTAAATTTTCCCTGCTCAATTCAATTAATTTATCACAAAAATCCCTAAGATTACAATGCTGGCAGCGTTCCTTTTCCCTGCATTGCATCATTACCCCATTATCAATAAAATCTTCAAGCATTTTTTTTCTGCCCAAGACATCATCAAACATTTTAATCGAATCCTGAATTAAAAATTCATAGCCCTCCAGATATTGGGCTGGGAAACGATTTGTCCAGATATGAAATCTCTTGTCATTTTTAGCCAAATCCCAAACTTTTTTCAGATAAGGCGCGGCTTCATTAAATTCATAAAACAATTTATTGCGATTTTCCCAAGCCCGACCAAAAGGAATAATCTGCAATAAATCAAATTCATAAATTCCAAAATTATTGGCAAAATATTGAATAATATCAAAAAGATGCTGGTAATTTAATTTATTAATAACAATATCAATATTCACAATCATTTGAGGGTATTGCCTGACATTATATAAACCTTGCAAGGCCTGTTTAAAAGAACCCTTTACACCAGTAAAACCATCATGCAATTTCTCATTATGCCCGTGCAAAGAAAAAGTTATTTCAGTTAAACCTGCATTTACAGCTTCGTTGACAAATTTAGGATAATAAAAATAGCGGCCATTAGTAATTGTCTGTATTTCCTCAAAACCCAAATCATGCGCAAATTTCACTATTTTTAAAAAATCAGGATTAATTGAGGCCTCGCCCCCGCTCAAAATCAAACGTCTGGCGCCATTGGCCTTAGCTTGTTCAATTTTATCCTTAACTTCTGCCAAGGCCATAAACCTGCCATTTTTCTGATTATCCTGGTCATGGCAAAAAATGCACTGGTTATTGCATTTATGGCTGATAGACAGCCAAAATTTATCATTTTTAATCAATTTAGACATAATTAAACAATAGGTTTTTAAGCCCTGTCATTACTTTATAATAAAAAAAATAAGCCATTTTTGCAAATGGCTCATCTTGTAAAATTTACATCTATATTAATGTAGTGCTTGTAATTGATATTTTGCAATAAAATCAGGCAATTTAAAATTTTCAAGACCCTCTTTTAATTCAGTACATACATTATCATCAAAAGCATCCAGGCAAAACAGATGAGAGATTGGATTTTTAATGCTTAAACAATCGGATTTTTGGCTGGCTCTGCGCAAAGGAATCTCTGCATTGCATGTAGATGATTTCAAACTATCCAGATTGACAGTCTCAATATTTATTTTATTACTGCAGTTTTGGTCTTCATCAAGTAATATTGGATGGCAAGTTCCTCCTTCTTTAGATATAAAATCACAAAATTCCTTTTCCCCATACATTTTATTTTCCCAAAGCAAATTACAATCATTATAAAATTTATCAAACCTTTGAACATCTAAAGCAGTTTGGTGTCTATCTGTTTCAATATAAGATTTAAAGGCTGGAATATACTCCTGGCAGATTTTTAAAAACTTATCTTTTTCTCCTTTTTTTATAAAATCAATTGCTGCCAATTTCCCATCTCTAATGATGCAATCAGCAGTGCCATTTTTTGTGCCAAAATATTTTTCATTGGTCTTTACGCACTGCTCGTTAAAAGTGATATTATTATTTTTATATTCACAAAAACTATAATAATCTAAGACAGGGGATATTAACTCTGGGGATATTTTCTCCTTATTGATTAATTCATCAAAGAATAAATTGCCATTGGCAATATTTTTTTCCTGGCCTTTAACCCCAATGGGCTGGTTTATATTGGCAATCTTTGTAATTGGCTGGGGCGATATTCTTTTACTAATAAAAAAAATAATTACGCCAGCAATTATAAAAAAGATAACCACTAATAAAATTAAAATGTTTTTTTTCATATATTTTAATTATTTTAATGGACAAACCCATGAGAACCATGGGAGCCGTGAGAGCCGTGTGAACCATGTGAGCCATGAGAGCCATGGGAGCAATGGGAACCTACCACCCCATCATTATGAACAAAATTGTTATGCGCGTAATGGTAAACATCATCGCCTAGGTCACCAACGGGCCCTCCACAATTTGTACCTGCATTATTTGTGCAAGTACCACCTTGAGCAACCGAAAGCGTATTTTGACATGCATTCGCACAAGACGTACAAGGATCAGAACCACCATCGCAACTAGTGTCATAAACTCCGCACCCTTTTGACCAGGCATAATATGCAGTACACTCGTGGTAATAAGCGTTTGATGAATATACCGTACCACCTGCAGTACAACCAGGGGCAGCGGCATGTGCGGAATTGATCCCTTCAACCATAATTCCCAGCGCACTCGCGCCAATGCCCAGCATGATAATATCTTTTTTGGTTATTTTGCCTTCTTCGTCATTGAGAAACTCCTGAAATTTTTTCTTTAATTTTGGTAGTTTGTTTAGCATGGTTTTATTATATAACAATTTTAATTTTTTTCAAAATCTTTAGTTAGGGTTTCAGCTAGAAAAAGATAAAAGGCTAAAGCCTTAATTCCAGTTCAGGATTTACCCCTTCAGGGGTTTATTAAGTCCAGCTAAAAGACTAAAGTATTAACTCCATTCAAGGATTTACCTTTTTAAGGGGTTTATTATATCAAGATAAAAGTCTAAAGACTTAACTCCTTTCCTGACTCCTCGGACGTGAAGATTTACACCATTCCCTAAAAATATCTTCATTTTTTTTGTTTTTCAATTTTTTAAAAATATAATCCAAGATTTGTTCATCAATTTGCCATTTAAAATTCTCCTTCATGGCTGGAAAAATATTATTATACAAACAATAATTATAGACCACACATGCTCCCCAATATGGCTGATACACGCTTTCGTCATGGCCTGGCAAACCATTAGTGCATGAGGCCATACACATTGATTTGCACAAATTGTTATTAAGCAACTCACTGAAAGAATTCACCTTTATATTGCCTAATTTAAAAGTTTCATCCCCGATTCTGGAAAGTGATCTTGAATCATCACAGGTGTAAACATCACCATTATAATTGTAAGATAATTGGCCAATGACTGCGCCGCAAGGCGAACGCATATCCAGATTATGCGGCTCTTCCTGCAGTAAAATCTTCCTCAAATAAGTCGCGGCCATATTCTCATAAAAAAGCTTGCCCTGGTAATTTTTTTCCAAAATATAATCAAAAACCTTTTTATAAAAATCAATGTACTCATTGGCCGTATACCAAATCTTTTCCTTGGCTTGTCTGGCAAAACCATAAGGGTATAAATAGCGCAGATAAATGCTTCTAAAGCCCAAATTAAGATAAGTATCAATCGCTTCTTTATAATTGGTTAATGTTTTTTTAGTTACGGTTATTAAAGCGCCAACTTTGTAATAATTTTTTTTCTTGCCTTTATTTCTTTCTTTATATTCAGCATTTAATTTCTTTATCCATTTAACAACGTTTTGCCAGCTATTACCCTCTGTAAAAATACGATTATAATTATGAGTTTCCTCATCACCATCAAGCGAAGTACAAAAATAGATTTCATTTTCCATCATAAACTCCATTTTTTCTTCGTCCATCAAGCTAAAATTGGAAACTAACCTGAAAACTAAATTTTTCTTTTCCAGCTTATTTTTTTCCTTAGCATATTGAATTATAAATTTTACCACTGGCCAATTTAATAACGGCTCGCCGCCTTGGAATTCAATGCAAATTGCATCATTGGTGGTTTGAAAGATTGTATCAACTACTTTCTTGGCAGTTGCCAAATCCATGTCCAAACTTTTATCCTCGCTGCCGCCAGCGCTGGCATGACAGTAAATGCATTTATGATTGCAGCGCAAAGTTACCACAACAATATGTAAAGAAGGCCCAAATTGCAAAAAATGATAACGTTCACGGTATTTCAACACAGAATTAATCAGATAGTTTTGATCTTTAAGGAACGATTTGTTTAATAATTCTTTAAAAATTTCACTTTTTGTGTCTAAATTTCCAGTTAAAAATTGCTTAAAATTATTTTCAGGTATAAAAACATATTCCCCTGTTTCATTGGTCAGTAAATAATCTTCTCCAAATTGTTTGAATCTGAAATAACCGACTGACTGGGTGTCTAAATTGTTGATGGTTTTTAAATCAAGCATGCTTATATTTACGGCAAATTGCGTATAGATTATTATAAATTAATCCAGAACCTACACGCTCTCCCCTCCTTACCAAGGAGGGGTTCGGGGGAGGTTCTCTTTTCAACCCCCTCTATTATCTCCCCCTAAACTTAGGTGGAGATTCCAAAATTTCAAAGTTTTCCTTTTATCAAGCAATAGAGACTTTAACTCATCAGCCCCAGTACATAATTACTAAACTCATCCTTTAATATTCCTTTGTACTCATTATCAATTTTATCTATTTCTACTTCAATATATTTATCCACATCTTTTATTTTAAATTCAGCCAAATTTTTAAATTCCTCAATCGCCTTTTCAACTGCTGCCAAACTATAAATTTTCTTGTTAAATTTAATAACTACCATTTGTTTATTATTTGAAATTTGATATTTGAATTTTATTTGTCATTTGTTATTTGTGATTTGTCATTTCCTTTAGATTTATTGGGGTCATTGGAGGACTCCCAGGTCTTTGCAATCCCAAGCGGGTCTTCCTGCCAATCCTCTTCCTCAACTTCTTTTAAAAGCCGGTCAACTTCATTAGGCACGGCATTATAAAGCGCGGCAGACACAATGTATTCCCGAATTTTAGCATTTGACTCGCTGACTTTTTCCCGCAAAAGCTGATTTAAAAGCTCATTATAAAACTCCCCTGCTATCTTCTGCAAATCTGCCGAAGTTGTCATGGTGAGCTTAGTCGAACCATCAGCCGAGGCAGGCTTTAATTCCATTTTAACCTTAATCTCCTTTTCCGGAACCCCATCCAAAAACACATACACCTTATCCAAAAACAAGTAAGCCGCCTGATAAATCGCTGTCAAAGAATAAATTTTGGTATTGATTGTAAATTCCAGGGCCTTGCCCCCAAGTTTATAATTAAATCCTTGATCAAATTTCATTATTTAAATAATTTTAATTTTAAAATTTACCAGCTCTAGAATGACGCATTAATATCCAGCATGTGTTCAGGGGTCGTAATCGTAGCCTGGCAACAAACCAATTTACCTAGACCTGAAATAGGATCTGGATTGGCATTCATATCAAAAACAAAATAATTATCGTCACAAGTTGTTGCTGGAGAGGGATCAGCCGTGCCAACTCCTTGTTTAATAGGGTTGGTGTTTAAACTAGTAAGTGCGTCCCAGGTTTTAATTTGGCATAAATCTTTACCTGCAGAACCAAATTTTATTGTTGTGGCAGTTGTTTTGGAGCCAGCTAATGCTGGCAAATATAAAACTGTTTGAGCCGGAGAATTAAGAGGAGAGTTGGGATCAGTTGCAATTTTTAAAGGAGAAAAGGTAGTGGCTAAAACTTTATCAACTGCAATGGTTTTAGGCGCCAGAGTTGTTAAGCCAGTGGCAATATTTAACCCATTTTTAGCGTAAAAATCCTGATTAATTATTAAACTATTACTAATAAAAGTAAGAAAACCAGCTCGGCCAGGCGCTGCAATTCTAAAATCACTGCTTGAATTCACGGTTATTGTTGGCGTGGAAAAATAATAACCCTGCTTATTTTTAGCTATCTTTCTGTAATAATAATCAGTAAACTGGCTGCCTTCTTTTAAAAAGATCAAATTATTGGAAACAGCCAAAGCTGACACAGTAGCAGGCAAAGCATTTAAAGCATTACCAACCACAATATAATTGCCGCTGGCATTTAAAAAAGAATCAATTAAAAAATAATTCTGCGCTGATTCATAATTTAAACCAGCCCAGGCAATGCCAGTTAGGGCTAAAAAGAGTGCCAAACCTAAAAAAATTTTATAAATTTTATTCATCTTAATAAAAAAATATTTTTAAGGCGCGAAAGTACTGCCCATTGTCATATTCACAATGAAAAATCCAAATAACAGCAAAGTCTTCTAGTTGGCGAATTTTTCGTGTCCTTGGAAATATAAGCAGGATAAACCCCAAAATTCCATTTCCCCCTGGTATCTGTTACGAGATATCTATATGTAAGACCATCGCCCACACCACGAAGATGAGTAATATATGGATCGTCCGTAGCTTGTTCATTTGAAGCTACTGTAAAAAAACTGCTGTCTAAATTAGTTGGAGAAGGACATGGATTAATAGGATCGGTAATTAAAAAACAAACATTACTCTGTTCATCGGCAGTGCCTAAATCTAAGCTATTAAATACTATTTTATTGGCAGTAAATTTTATCATAGGACTAGGTGGTTTAGGGGGGTGAGGGGGTGCCTTAAGCCATAAGCTGGATAAATTATCAGTATAAAAATTCGCTGTTCTTAATTCACCACCTGATCTGCAATGGCCAATGCCATTAGGCGGACAATTACTGTCATCAGTGCAAACTCGGCCATCATTATTTCCGCCCACACAGGTTTGGGGCAAAATACAAGATTTGGTGCTGCCATCATTTTGAAAACAGCCCTGCAAATTAACCTGGCCAGCGGCAATGACTGAGTTACCAGGAGCTGGTTCCAGCCAAATATCCCTATTGACTGCCAAAATTTGATTGGTTTGAATCTCATTAATTTTGGGGTCTTGGATATCAAGGTTATCTGGATGCCAAACAATGGATTTGGCAGCGCAGTCAATATTGGACGGCGTATCCTGACAAAAATTGACCACTGAATTTTCATTTAAAATTAAATTATTTTCCACCAGCACATCGCCAATCGTACCTTCATTGGTCAGCTTGCTTTCTACGGCCAAATAACCGTTAATTTGCAGATTATCCAGGATAAAAAAATTTTTGCCCTGCTCATAAAAATATCCCTTGCCTTGAGCCCTGACATAACTGGCCAGCACAAAAATTACTGCCAAGAGAGAAATAAAAATTGAAATTTTATAAATTTTTGCCATGATCTTTATTTATGATTTATTCTGAAACTGTTGGCGGCGTATACTTAATAATTCTTTCGGTAATAAAATAACCAGATGGAGCCATTTTTAAATTATTTATGGTTAAGCCAGGATCAGTTGAGCTACCAACAGGGACTTCTGGTGGAGGAGGGACTTGGTCAAATTCATTAACCCGCAAAGTATCAGCATAAACGCTGTTTGTAGTATTGGGCAAATTAGCAACATCAGTGGCAATCAGATTTTTTCCAGCAAACATAAGCAATCTCTGATATTTATTGCCTTCTTTATCACCCAGATTAATAGGATCACCCAGCAAAACCAGACCGCTATTATTTGATATTAAATGCAAGTCAGTCATATTATTTATCTGATTAATCTTGATAAAAATATTGCCGCTCGTATCGCCAAATTGGACAGCGCAATTTGGATTGCTGGGATAATTATCCGGACAGCCAAGACCAATAAACTTTCTGATGTATAAATCTCTACCCTCCCCAATATTAATACTGCCGCTGGTTGTGCTTATGGCCGCTGGGAAATTTAAATCATAGCCCACTATTCTGGCATTATCCCAAAGAATCATTTTATCATTATCTTCATAGCTGACAAAACCATAGGCCTGGGCAATTAAAACCCCGCCAGTCAATAAACCGGCTATTACCAGACAAATAATTGTAATTTTATTTAATTTCATAATTCGGATTTCAAAATTATTGTATATCGCTTTTTTTGGGTTTTCTAATCAAAACCATAACAATAATGGGCGCGACCAGCCAGAAAAATTTGGCCGGATCAGAAATAAACAAATTGCGCATGCCTTCTGAAACATTATTAACCACATCTTTGGGCAAATAGGACATGATAATGCTGAACATCAAGCCAACGTGGAAAAACGAAAATAAAATTGACTGCCACCAGCGGCCAGGGCTGTCTGAACTGGCAATAGTTTTAAGCAAAGCGCTGCGCGACAGCAAAAAGAACAGGATGATAAACAAGCCCAAAAAAACAGTCACTTTAAAAATTGAGGCATTGTTAAAACTGACTTCAGCGCTAAAATCATTTAAATAAGGCGCAGTATTAACAATGGCCAAGCCCATGTAAATGCTGACCAAAATAACAATGACGCGGTCGCGGCCCAGTGACAGGCCGTATAAAAAGGCAGCCACCACAAAAAATAAGATTATAAATAAATCCCAATTTGGCTGCGACCAATTAATATTGGTTAAAAAATCCATGCTGTGGATATTTAATTTTCTTGACTTTATTATACCACAAAATCCCCTGTCAAACAAAAGTACAAGCAAAAAATGCCTTTTATTCCACAACGAAGGCGCGACACCGATGTCGCGCCTACAAAAAGGTGGTTTTATTGCATTTTTTGCTTAATAATTTTATATCCCCTCTTCCCTCAATTCCTCCAATAATTCCTTTTGTTTTTTACTCAAATGTACCGGGGTTTTAACATTAATAGTCACCAATTGGTCTCCCCGGCCATAATGCTGGAAATGAGGCACGCCTTTGCCCCGCAAAATAAAAACCTTGCCTGACTGGGTTCCGGCTGGAATTTTGAGTTCAACCTCGCCATCAATCGTCTGCACTGGAATTTTACCGCCCAAGGAAGCAGTACTAAGAGGTATTTCAATGGCTGTTAAAATATTATTGTTTTCACGCTTAAAATAAGGATCTGACTTAACATGAACATGGATGTATAAATCCCCTGCTTTACCGCCTTTAATACCTGCCTCGCCAGCTCCTGCCATTTTCAAGCTTATGCCATTATCAATGCCAGCCAAAATATTAACCGGCAAATCAACTTTTTGCTTAATTCTACCCTGGCCCCCGCATTTGGTGCAGGCCTTTTCATGTTTTTTGCCTTCACCCTCGCATTCAGGGCAAGCTCCAACTGTCTGAATATTACCCAAGATTGTTCTTTGCACTTTGCGCACTTGTCCTTGGCCTTCACAGGTTTTACAGGTATTAATTTTAGTGCCTGGTTCAGCGCCATTGCCACTACATTTATCACAAGTAGTTAATTTGTATAATTCAATTGTTTTTTCAGTACCAAAAACCGCTTCTTTAAAATCCAGATTTAAATCAACCTCAATATCGTGGCCGCGCGTGGTTCTTTTGGCTCGGCGACTAGATCCTTGGCCAAACCCAAACCCCCCGCCGAATAAATCACCCAAAATATCGCCCAAGTCTCCGAAATCGAAGTCCACATTACTGTAAGTTCCCCCGCCTTGCCTGGCTGCGCGCATAAAATCTTCCCAATTCATGCCCCCGCCAAAACCGCCCTGCTGGTCAAAAGTAGCGCCAAACTGGTCATACTGGCTTCTTTTCTCATCATTGCCCAAAACCTGATAGGCCTCATTGATTTCCTTAAACTTTTTTTCATCACCGCCTGGTTTATCAGGATGATAAAGATGGGCCTTTTCCCGAAAGGCCTTTTTGATGTCTTCTTTGCTGGCGCTTTTATTAACGCCCAATATATTGTAGTAATCTTTTGGCATGATTGACAAAAATTAATTAATATGATATGATCTACAATCAGTAAATTTGATAAAAAAAATACAAGGAGGAATCAAATGGATGACAAAGAAAAAGCACGTTTTGCTCAATTGCCACCAGCACCAGTAACATTTTTACTGCCTGAAACTGAACGGGCCAAGCTACGGGAAAAATTAAGCGACTTGGATAAATCCTATGATGTTTGCCACCCGGAGAAAAACCTATTATCTTTCTACCTGTCGCTCATCATAACCGTGCTCTTGACGTATAACGTCATTGGCCTCAGGGACTTCGTCCATAAATTCCAGCATTACCAAGGCCACACCTTTTCGCCCGAATATTTTGAAGCCGCCTACCGCATTGTCTATGACTGGTGCACAACCGGCGGGATACATGCGGCTGAGATTGGCTTTCCTCTCTAAAAGTACAATTTCTATTTCAATAACCAGCGATCTCGGCTGGTTATTTTTTTAATTAAGGGCGAAAACGCCCTAAACATTATAGCGGACTTTAGTCCGCGATTTACCCAATTCAAACGGCCACTAAAGTGGCCTGTAAAATCAAAGGGCGTTTTCGCCCACCAAATCTCATAATTCAGATCTCAGCTTTCAGAATTTCTACCTTTTCCCTTTAAAATACTTATGCACCTCTTCTAAAAATTTTTCATCTTTAGCCAGTTCAGTATTTTTTAAAATTTCTTTAATAAAACTTACTATTACTTTTGCGTCAAAGCAGTTTTCCGGACCACCTGGCAGTTTATCATGCCTTTGCCATTTTTTATAATTGCCGAAAATCACATCGTGCTCAACCGGCACGGAAATTAAAATTAAATCATCAACTTCATGGGGATTTTTCAGCGCCCGCGCTACCTGTCTTTGCTTATGCCGAAAATCTTCTGACTTAGCGCTTTTTAAAGTAAACTGAATACCTAACGTCTCTTCATTACCTTCTGCCTTGTCAATTTCTTCAATTCCGGCGCCGCGAATCTTTTTATGCTTAATAATAAAATCAATTTTTTCTTCCACGTCCTCAATCACAGTAGCTGGTTCAATTTTTAAACCATATTTTTTTAAATCAATCGCCACTTTGCTTAAAATATTTTTAATCATTTTCTCAAAAAGCAAGCCCGCTGACTCTTCCCCGCCTTTTTCCAGGGCTGCCCCAACTTTTTTATAAGTTTCCAATAAAAGCTCGTCAATTTCATCTCGTTCTAATTCTGTCCTTTGGATTATTAATTGCTGGTCATAAAGTTTGGCAATCACCTTGTCATAAACAGCTTTAATATATTGCTCTTTAAATTGAGGTGGAGCATCAGCGCCTAATTCATAATAAAGTCCCCAATTAATGTCAGTCATTAAATCACCCTGGCTGACTTTTTGGGAAAAACCTTTTTCTGTCGGGAAATCAAAATCATTGGCCTGCTTATCATAATCAACCATGCGCTTGGCAACCTTTAACTTAAGACCGCCTTCAGCCAAGGACTGGGCTTTTTCCAATTCCAAACGCTGTTTGGTGATTTCCAAATCAAAAATCCTGCGTTTGGCCTGGCCTTCAGCGCCATAGGTTTCTTTAATTTCTCTTTTTTTCTGGGCTTTTTTTTGCTTATCCTGACTGCTTTCCAATTCCAATTTCTGGCGCGCCAAAAGAGCGGCTTGGTTATAATCAAAGCTTGGCCTGGGTTGTTCTGTTTTTTGTTCAAAATTATTCATTATTTTGTTTTTCAATGAATTTTAAACCACGAAATTTTTATCACGAAACACACTAAAAAAATTTCGTATTTTTTTGTGAATTTTTTAGTGGTTCAGCTATCCTAAATACTCGGAAACGGCATGCCTTTGGGCTCTTCGGCCTCATTGATCTGGCCATAGGCCTGCTCATACTTGTCCATGTTATCCTGCAAGGCCTTAATAATTCTTTTCATGTGGCCCGGACTGGTAATGACTCTGGCATTTAAAATGCCCTGGGGCGGCAAAATATTCATAAAATCCAGGACAAATTCCTCCTTGGTGTGCGCCACCTGCATCATATTAGTATACTTGCCGGCCAGGATTTCGTCAACGGCCTTGACATTGATTTGCTGGCCCTGTTGGTTTGGTTGGTCCATAAAATATTGGTAATTGGTAATTAGTAATTAGTAATTGGTAATAGGAAATTGCTTTATTTATTTGGCAAAATCAGGCCAGTACAACGCCAGTTTATGTCCGCAGTTTTGGTTGCCTCATTAACCACGCAGGCAGGATTGCAGCCCGGCTGAGTGGCATTTAAATTAGCGTCAAACCACCAGGTTTTGGTAATTTCATTGTAAGTCCCTGCGCTTAACGCCTCACCGCCTTTAATGCAGAATTTTTCAGCAATCACCCGGGCTTCGGCTTCTGAAAGCGCAGACGCTTTCGCCTGATTTTCTCCCGGACAAGGCGCAAACTCGCAATTAGGGCCAGTGCGGCCCACAGCTGAACTATCAGGACACAGTTTGGCCTCCATGGTGCAGGGTTGATTGGTGTTGACAGGCATTGGTTTTGGTTTGGCCACGGGCGACAGCAAAGAACAGCCAGTCAGCAAAACAATGAAAGCAAAAATGATAGAAATTTTTTTCATAAAATTATTTTTTAATCTTAACGAATGGATTCATAACCGCCTTTAGTTCCATTTTTAGACAAAACAATCTGCCATAACTGATTTTTGCAGGCGCGAAATGAACCAGCGCAGCATAATAAATAATAGGTCCACATACGAAAAAATCGCTCGCTGTAATTGGCTTTGATTTTATCCCAACCGCTAATAAAATTCTGGTACCAAGCCATTAAAGTCCGGTCATAATGAACGCCAAAACTGTGCCAGTCCTCCAGCACAAATAAATCATTAATCGCTGCGCCAATTTGCTCAACTGACGGCAGCATAGAATTGGGAAAAATATATTTTTCAATCCAGGGATCAGTATTTTTCACCGAGCGGTTGCCACCAATGGTCTGCAATAAAAATAAACCGCCGTCTTTCAAACAATTATGAACAATTTCCATGTACTGGCGATAATTTTTATAACCAACATGCTCAAACATGCCCAAAGAAATAATATGGTCAAATTTTTCATTCAAATCGCGGTAATCCTGCAGCCGGATTTCCACTGGCAAGCCCTGGCATAATTCTTTTGCCAAGGCCACCTGTTCTTGGGACACGGTAATGCCCACTACCTTGGCCTTGTATTTTTCCGCGGCAAAGCGGGCAAAACTGCCCCAGCCGCAACCAATGTCCAGCACTGTCTGGCCAGGCTGCAAATTTATTTTGCGGCAAACTAAATCTAATTTATTGACCTGAGCTTGGTCCAAATTATCAGCGCCTGTCCAATAGCCACAGGTATAAACCAGCCGTTGATCCAGCATGATCTGGTACAAATCATTGCCAAGGTCATAATGTTTTTCGCCGATGGTAAAAGCTCTTGACTTGGACTGCTGATTAAAAATGCGCCCAGAAATTAAATTAAAAATTAATTTCCAATCTTGTTTAACTTGGCGATCAAGCTGGCTGCTCAAGATCTTATTAAAAAATTCATCCAACTGGGAACAGTCCCACCAGCCAGCCATATATGACTCCCCTAATCCGAGTGAGCCCTGGGTCAAAACTCTTTGATAAAAATTATCATTTTTAACTTGGATATCCCAAGGATTAGAACCATTAATTTTAATTTTGGCCAGATCCAGCAATTTTTGGACTGTGTTTTTTAATTGGACAGTAGACATAATTTTATTCCTTAAAATTTAGTTGAGGCGCAATTTTTACCCGCGCATGTCATGGTGAGCATAGTCGAACCATGCCACCCTTCGACAAGCTCAGGGTGACAGTTAAAAGCAAAAATCGCGGCTGAAAAAATTTCAATTATGCTTTTAGTTTAGCTTTTTTTAGCGAATAAATCAAGCCAAAAAACCTCTTGGCCTTGACTTTTTTCTTTAGCTATGATAGAATGAAAAACCAGCTAAATTATTAGTTTTTATCAAACCAAAACCAAGGAGGAAAAGACATGGCAGGAAATGGATTGGACGGTACTTTTTTAGGCGAAATCAGCAAGATCATGAAGAAGAAAAAATTTAAGGGCCTGACACTCAGTCCCATTGGAGACGGCGAGGAAGTCGTTGGAAAAATGAACAAGCTCGAAAAAGCCGTTTTCACCTTGTCTTACAGAAAGGTGCATCAATTCAAAGCGATCTGCGACGCTTGCGGCCACACCGAGGAAGCCCGCGCCAGCGCCAAGTGCGCCGAAGTAGACAAGCTGAACGAGCAAACCAAGCTTCTAAAACAGATCGGCTTTCAGCTGATCAAAGACCGGCTGAACATCCACGATGCAAACCTCGGCATCCGCAAAGGTGCTATGATTGTCACTTTCGAGCATCTGACTTTCGGCGGGCTCGAACTTCTCGGCGGATTCGAACTTCCCGGCGGACTCGAACTCCACAGCAGAGGACTACTCAGCGCCATCTTAAAGCGCTCTCTCGAAGACCAATAACGCGATTTATCATTATTATGGGCAGAAGCAATTCTGCCCTCTTTTTATTAAAAAATTGTGATAAAAAAAACGCCCGCCAAAGTTTTTTTGCTTTGAGGGGCGTGGTAAAAAGGTTGTGCTTGGCGTGCTTATCAGCGTATTAACGCTGAGAAACTTTCAGCATTGCTTGAGAATCAGACGCCCATAATTTACGGATGGACGCAATCATTCGCCTCACGAGCAAGCGAAAAGGCATTGGACCAGCAGGCGGAGCTGTAGCCAGGTGACGGCCAAAGGCAACACCAAGACAAGCGGCTATTAATGAAATAAAGGCAGTGGCTGCTACTGCGTCAGGTTCTAAAAAGTTCCGCACTGTGTCTGCCCATGGTTTCATTGCCCAGAGGGAGTCAATTGTTCCCCTTAAAACAGGAATAATGACAATCCCGATTAGCGTGGTCGCAAATAATGCTAGCCATGGATTGATTGACCAGCGATGGCGAAAAGTAATGGCTAAAGCAAGCACTAGGCCTATTGTGCCAGCGGAAATCAGCCACCAGGCGCAATCAGCCGGAACCGCAGGGCTGAAAAATTGCAGTACCCATTGGCTGCCGAAATCGCTGCTGAAACTGTAATACAGAACCAAGTCCAACTGGGCCAGTGCCAAGCAAGCCAAAACCGCTATTACATAAACAATTATCCTTTTCAAATTTGACCTCCTTTTTCCTACCTGCCATTTAGTCAGGATTTACGGAAATATCCTTTGTTATTAAGCAAAAAGAACAGCTCTATAATTAATATTAAATAAAGTTGGTCTGATAGTCAAGTGAAGATTTTTTCTGGGGGCAGAGGTGTTAACTAAATAAATCAAAAAAAAAGCGCCTAGTTTTAAGCTAGGCGCGTACCCATCACTTCCCAAAGCGAATACTCGCCTTCAGTTTTTTTCCAGCTGGCGACTTCTCCGGCTGATGTTGCGCGTAAAATCCTGATCCCGAAATCTTCCAGCTCGTACTTTTTGTCTGGATAACGCTGCGCCAATTCTTTTTGCACCTTTACTAGCCAGGCCCTGTCAGGATCAGTCATGAGCAATTTTCTTTGGCCGTCCATCAGCTTATAATTCACCAGCCGTTTTACGGCCTGCAAATAAACAGAATCTTCTTCCTTTAACATCTTTGCCTCCTTGAAAACCCTTATAGGTTTAATGCAAGCTGCCTTAGTTTAAACTACCAAAATAGAAAAAATGTCAAGGCAATTATTTTATTTTCCAAAAAAATTTTAACATTAATCTGTTGCGAATGATTTGGTTGGGACATAAAATTAAATTATTTTATTTTTTCAACTGCTCAATATTTTTATAATAATTTTTTAATTCCTTTTCCCAATCTTTTGGATATAAACATTTATAAAAATTGGAGGCAATAAGCGGCAAAATTCTTAAACTCGTTCCCTTTCTAACTTGTCCCTTTTTACCAGGAATACTCCTGTATAATTTTTCTGATTCCTCTAAGATCGCATTGACCCTTTTACTTGGGATTACCCAAAATTCCGGTTCAGTTTTAAATTCATTCAGTCTAACAAAAGCATAAAAAAAATCATCCGCTCCATCATGTTCGTCTTTTTCGGAAAGAGGAAAATCTATTGCGCCCAATAAATAACGGGTCTTAACAGATATTTTTATAGTCTTGCCACTCGGGTTGATAGCCAAAATATCATATCTTTCGGCACGTCCTAATGTTATCGTAGCAATAAAATTCTCGGCTGATAAACGTGAGGCAATATAATATTCTCCGGCATTCCCGATATTTTGCTTCTGCATCCCAGAATTTTTTAATTTGATTTTATTTTGTTGGTCCATAAAATTAAATTAATTATTAAAATGGTATATCCCCTAATTTAATTTCATCTTCGTCTTTTCTAGGGTTTTTTATTACCCAACCCGAGGGAATTTTATATTTATCAATATATTCTTTTTTAAAATCGATAGCTTTTTGGCTAAAAAAATATTTTTCAGGAGCTGCAAATATCACCAGCTCTGATAAATAAATATTATTTGCAACAATTAATTTGAAAAGAGTGGGATTATCTACTAGGAAAGTACTTCTATCTGTGTGTCTAATATTAGCTATTTCGTTATTGAGTGCCTTGGCATTTATAATAACATTGTCAAGAAGCTTAGTGAATGCTTGAACATTTCTCCTTTCGATGCTCTTTTTAGCTAATTCTTCTACAAGTTTTGCAGTGTAATTCTTTGTATCCTTCTTTTTAAACCCGCTAAATAAAAATTGTAAAATATCTGCTGAAATTTTAGCTAAAAGACCATAATCTTTTGATCCTTCAGCAACATAAAATTGCGCTAGCTTTTCTTTCAATAATTTGTCTTTAATAAAAGAAACATAAGGTCTAATTCCTTCCATATTTTTCTGGGTAATCAAAAAATCATAAACCTTAAATTCATTTCCCTCCTCACTAAAATGCTTTTGAAATCTTTCCCTGACTAATTCCCTAGATTTTTCTTTTGAAAAAATTAACAATATCTCAATCAAATCAAACAAAACATAATCATTAATATCACCTTCGTCTACTAAAGAAAAATCCTTAAATTTAAAAAAATTAGTCATATCATACCCCAACTCGAGCGATGATATTCTTTTAATACTAGCATCGTCAAGATACCAACAAGAATTCCTTTCATCTTCAACAAGGAAACATCTTTCAAGAAATTCATCCGTACTGCTAATATATTTAATTTCATTTAAAAGACGGTTGCGCAATGATTCCTTTAAAAAAGAACTCTCCTCTTTATCTATTAACTTTTCGTTTCTTTTTGAAAAAAGTTGCATAAATTTATTTTTATTTGATCGACCTAAAATTGTTTTATAATTTCGACAATCACTCTTTCTAAATTATAATAATCATTAAAATAATCCACATAAGCATCGTAAGCTCGCTCAATCCCCTGGGTATGTAAATGAATCTCAAGAAGTGAATCCGTACTCGCAAGACTCCAAATTGATGGATCAATTTGCAAATCCAATCCATTGGGATTATGATTGTGTTCAATTAATTTATTTCTGGTTTCAGAAAACTTCTTGCAGAATTTCCAATCTCTACAATTTGGATTAATTAAATTTAATTTTATTAATAAATCAACACCTTTTTTACCGTGATGATACATACCATATAGGTTAGTACCCGATAAATCATTAAAATGAACCATTTCATTTTGGTCTCCATGATACTCGTGTATACAATCTTCCTTATTTGATCTTAATTGCTCAAAACTAAAGTAAAATAATTTGAAAGTATCATACAAAAAACGATAGTTCTGCCTTTTCTTATCCCATTTTTTCCCCAATGAGTGCCATTTCTTATTCCAACTATTTTCAAGATCTGCCAAATTAATTTGGCTACCATAATTTGTATGAAATCGACTAATATAATGTTCTTCGCCAAAAAGTACTTGCCGATTAATATTATCATCCACCTTAATAATTGTTGTCAATTCTATTAACTTTTGGATGTCGTTTTTTTTCTTAACCTGCTTTCGTTCAAATATATTCGTGAATACTTTTTTTATTTGCGAAAATAAATCCATAAATTTGAATTTACTTCTTCTCCTCAAATTCACCTTCCTCTGGCTTTTTATCAGATTCAGATTTCTGCTCATCAGTTTTTGGTTGTTCAGCACTAGCTTTAGCTTGTGCATCCTGTTGAGCTTTATACATCTCTGTCCCAACTTTCTGCGCGGCCTGCATGACCGCATCATTGGCGCGTTTAATGGCTTCAGCATTATCAGTATCTTTAACTTTTTTCAATTCCTCAATCTTATCCTGCACTTCTTTTTTCAAATCTGCATTAACCTTATCGCCCAATTCAGTCAGGGTTTTTTCCGTTGAGTAAATCAAAGTGTCAGCTGAATTTTTAGCTTCAATTAATTCCTTTTTCTTTTTATCTTCTTCAGCATGGAGTTCCGCGTCTTTTTGCATTTTATCTATTTCTTCTTTGGACAAACCAGAAGAAGCAGTAATGGTAATTTTCTGCTCTTTATTAGTCGCCTTATCAACTGCTTTGACATTTAAAATCCCATTGGCATCAAGGTCAAAGGTCACCTCAACCTGAGGCACGCCTCTGGGAGCTGGCAAAATGCCGGATAAAATAAAGCGGCCTAATGATTTATTATCACCTGCCATTTCGCGCTCGCCCTGCAAAACATTAATTTCCACCGAGGTCTGCGAATCAGCGGCCGTGGAAAATATTTGCGATTTGGCAGTTGGAATTGTGGTATTGCGCATAATTAACTTAGTGCAAACACCGCCCAAGGTTTCAATGCCTAAAGACAAGGGCGTAATATCAAGCAAAAGCACATCTTTAACTTCGCCTTGCAAAACCCCGGCTTGCACAGCGGCCCCCACTGCCACTACTTCATCAGGATTAACTCCCAAATGCGGCTTTTTGCCAAAAAATTCTTCCACTCTTTTTAAAACCAATGGCATGCGCGTCATGCCGCCGACCATAACCACTTCTTCAATTTCACCGGGCTGTAAGCCAGCGTCAGCCAAGGCCTTTTTCACCGGACCCATGGTCTTTTCCACCAAATCACCGACTAATTCCTCTAATTTAGCGCGCGTCATTTTCATGACCAGATGTACTGGGCTGCCATCAGGACCTTGGGTGATAAACGGCTGGTTAATTTCTGTTTCCACGGCAGAAGATAATTCAATTTTGGCTTTTTCACCTGCTTCTTTAATTCTTTGTAAAGCCATGGGATCTTTGGACACATCCAGGCCGCTTTGCTTTTTAAATTCAGCAATTATCCAATCAATTATTTTTTTGTCAAAATCATCACCGCCCAAATGCGTGTCGCCATTGGTTGATTTAACTTCCACTGTATTGGCTGACACATCCAAAATGGAAATATCAAAAGTGCCGCCGCCCAAATCATAAACCGCGATCTGCTGGTCTTTTTTCTTGTCAAAACCATAAGCCAAAGCAGCAGCAGTGGGCTCATTAATGATTCTTTTAACTTCCAGGCCTGCGATTTTGCCAGCGTCTTTAGTGGCCTGCCTTTGCGAGTCGTCAAAATAAGCTGGCACAGTAATAATCGCTTCAGTGATTTTCTCACCTAATTTTTCCTCAGCATCTGCTTTTAATTTTTGCAAAATCATGGCTGAAATTTCCTGGGGCGTATATTCCTGGCCGCTCATTTCCACTTTAACCCCATCCCCGGCCTGAATAATTTTATAAGGCAAAGTTTCTTTGTCTTTTTGCACTTCAGCATCTGTCCAGCGCCGGCCAATTAAGCGTTTGATGGAAAAAATCGTATTAGACGGATTGGTCACGGCCTGCCTTTTGGCTAATTGCCCGACTAATCTTTCTCCTGTTTTGGAAATCGCCACAATAGACGGCGTGGTTCTCATGCCTTCTTTGTTTTCTAAGACCTTTGGTTCACCCCCTTCAATGATGGCCATACAACTGTTAGTTGTACCTAAATCAATGCCTAAAATTTTACTCATATAATTTTTTATTAATTATTTATTAAATTAAATTTGAACCTACACGCTCTCCCCTCCTTACCAAGGAGGGGTTCGGGGGTGGTTCTCACTCAACCCCCTCTATTATCTCCCCCTAATCTTAGGTGGAGATTCAAGGATTTATTTATGCAGTAACAAGGCCAATTTCCCAATTTTCTTGACAAATTACTTTTATATTGCTATTATGGTGATGGTTCCTTTATCCAAAAATTTATTTATTAAAAGGAGGAAATCGTAATGCCTGAAACAGTCGTAGGAGGTATTAGTCGCTTCCGGAAAATAGGAGCGGGAAAAATAACCGTAACTGCAGGATTAATTAAGCGAATCCAGGGACTTGCGCCAGAGTGGGATAATTTACCCCCCAAAAAAATCCTGGATATGATTGACAGAGCTCTGCCCTGCTCGCCAGCCGACCATCATTCAATGGCTTTTTCTCTGCCTGGTGGCAAACAAACGGTTTTAATCCCCGTTGCTATTCAAAAAGACGAAATTGATTTTTCCCGGACTGTCGCGCTCCACGACAAAAAACCCATAAAAATCAAAGACAATTAAAAGCACAAAACGATAGACATCCAGGTATTTCCAATCATTCTCGCCGTAGCTTAGCGCTACGGCCTTTTTTTAAAAAAACTATTCTGCCACAATTACTTTGGCCGCCACTAAAACTTTGCCTTTCAGCAAATAACCGGAATTTGATTCAGCAATAATCATACCTTGCTCAAATCCTTCTTTTTTTTCCTTGGAAATCGCTTCATGAAATTCCGGGTTAAATTTCTCACCAATAGTTTTTATTTCCTCAATACCATGATCCTTTAATAAATCTTCCATTTGCTTTTTAATCTGTTTAATACCTTCGACCCAAGCCTTTTCCGCCGAAGCTGTCATGGTGAGCTTAGTCGAACCATCAGCTGAGGCGGCTAAATCGATTGTCAATATCGCTTTCTTCAAATTGTCATAAATCGGCAAAACTTCCATTAACAAAGTGGCATTGGCAAATTCAAAAATCATCTTCTGCTTTTCCTCAGTTTCTTTTTTAAAATTAATATAGTCGGCCTTAGCCCGTTTCCAGCCGTTTAAGTACTCGTCGCATTGGGCTTTAAGCTTTTCTACCTCCTCAATATTATTTTGTTGTTCGTCTTGTTTTTTTTCTTCAGTCATATACAATTTATTTGTCATTTGTTATTTAAAATTTATTTGTCATTTGGAATTTGTCATTTGTCATTTTAACCCATCCAATAGCATTAAATCTTGATCAGCGAGTTGCGTATATACTCCACCAATGCCAGATTCTTCCCATAGTCCATCCTCTTCGGTCCCAGGATTATAAACAAACCTGATTTTTTATCTTTCAAATGGTATTTGCCGATTACTGATGAACAATCATTGCCAAAAGGATTTTTTTTGCCGATCAGAACTTCAACTTTTTTAATTTTATCAAAAATCTTGGCCACTTCTTCATCCAGATGATCAATAACTTCAGAAATATCTTGAATCAAATTCTGGGCGCTAAATTCCGGCTTTTTAAATAAATTGCTCAAACCAGTGTAATAAATATTTTCCTTGTCAAAAGCCACAATGACCGTGGCATCAGCCAGCTCCACCACTTCTTTGGCCAATTGCTTGAGCAGCTGGTCTTTGCCTAATTTGCCTTTTAAAACCTGTTCAAAAGATTTTAACCAGGTTGCTTTGATTTCCCGCTTTTCCACAAAATTATCAACGAAAAATTGATAGCCCTTCTCGGTGGGCACGCGGCCAGCTGAGGTATGCGGCTGGTATATAAAACCTTCTTTTTCCAAATCAGCCATTTCATTCCTGACCGTGGCCGACGACAATTCCAAACCAGTCCTTTCAACCAGAAAACCCGAACCAACGGGCTCAGCCGTATTGATGTGTTCATTAATGATAAGATTAAGTAATTTTTTTTGCCTCTCATTCATAAACCTACGAATTACGAATAACTTACGAATGTACGAATATTTCCCTAATTGCCATTCGTATATTCGTAAAGATTAGTATTTCGTAGAACCCAAAGTCAATTGCACCCAAAACCCAAACAACGCTACTAAACATATTATATCCAACGAGTTAGCAGTCGTCAAGTGTGAGTGCTAAATAATAAAAAAGGGGCCACCTTTTTAGGTAGCCCTTATGAATTTTTGGAATGCTTCGGCTGACACTCCCCGATCACCCAGCTTTATATTGCCAGAGACATCACCGTGGAAATCCGAGCCCCCAGTGACCAGGAGTCCTCTTTGTTCAGACACTTTCAGGATTATCTCCGCATGTATTGGCTTATGTTTTGTATGAAATGCTTCCAAGCCAAATAGGCCGGCTGGCTGCAAATCATCCAAAAGCCGATTCAAAAATATTTCCATCTGAACCAGATCTGTCTCCTTTTTTATCTGCTTAATGTCAAAGACATGAGCCAAGACAGGTTTGGCCTTTACTTTTCTGGCTATAGAAATCAAGGTCGCGGCCGGAGTCAATTTAGCATATTCAAAATCAGGTTTTTTGATTCCCTTACTTTTGGCCACTTCTCTCGCCTCGTCATAAGTGATTCCGCGAGACAGCGCCAAAAATTTGTAGATCTTGGTGAAATGGATAAAAGGACCAGGACTTTGTGTCATTTTGCGGACATGATCCAGAGTGGCCTCTGCTAGGCCGCTTGCTCTGAATTCTTCCAGCATTTTCCTTGTCCTATTTTCCGTCAGGCACCAATTATTTTCCAAAATGGGCGATGCTGTTTCATCAGCCATCAACTGCTCAATGCCATAAAGCAAAATATGCATGTAAAATTCTTGGTGCATTACAGACACCTCGGCTCCGCTTGTAAATAAGAGCTCTTGATTTTTGGCTGCTTTTAAAAATTCCATTGAACCATGCCAAGATTCATGGTCAGTCAGAACGCCGCCTTTCAAGCCGGTTTGCTTTAATTTCTCCACCAATTCTTCAGGCATATAACTGCCATCAGAAAACTTAGAATGAAAATGCATATCTACTTCAATCGCCATTTTAAAGAACCTCCTTATGTTGTGATTATTATAACTTATGATAAACAAAGAATATTGTCAAATAAAAAAAGGCGGCTAAGTGCGAAAACTTAACCGCCTAAATTTGAGTTCAAATCTCGCCCTTAGCCGCCGCATTAATCCTTGCCAAAATAATCATCAAAAACCTGAGGCATCTTATTTAACGGTAATAATTTATTACTCATGTTATCTGTTAATTTCTTTAATTCAATGCCTCCCACTTGCATTTCAGTGTCGTATTCACCCAGCACTGAGTCCAAAACAATATATATCGCCTGCATGTATTTATAATAAGCATCCTTATCATCTGGTAAATTTTTTATATATAAAGTTACATCAATTTTATCCTGATGTGTCACATAATCGAAAAAAATATCCGTAAAGTTCAACTTAATATCTCCTATTTCTATAGAAATGCTATCTAAATTTTTAGATCTTTGGCGAAATGGAATTATTTCCCATTTATCAAGTTGAGGTGCCATATCTACAAAATTAATCAATTTAGGGAATGATGACTTTATACCATCAGCAGAAATAACGAATTCTCTTTTGCCATCTTTTCTTACACTACTGAATTCATAACAAAAATTATTATCTATTTTCTTCAATCTACCCGACAACTCGTCTAATAATTCCTTGTCATCATTCTTAGAATTATAATATAAGTCTGAATTTTTCTTAAACCATTTCCAAAAATTTTGTTCAGGGCCACCAATTAAATTCGTCAAATACTTATTCTGCACAATAAAATAATAACCAGCCCAAATCAATAATGAAACTAATAAAATTATTAAGACGCTAGATAAAGAATAATTCATATATTTATTTAATATTTTAATATTTCAATACTAAATTTGCGTCATTCGCATTATTCGCAGATTTGCATTATTCTTGCCTCAAGGCCACGATCGGATCCAAATTAGCAGCTGCCCGCGCCGGGTAAAGGCCAGAAATCAAGCCAACCAAGATAGAAACTCCGCAGGCAAGTAATAAATACGATGGCGACATGACAAATTTCCAGTTAAAACCCAAATAAGTTGAAATTACTGTAATTAAATAAGAAACCAAGGAACCAATTATAATGCCAAAGATGCCGCCAGAAAATGTCACAAAAATCGCTTCCATTAAAAATTGCCGCAAAATATCAGCGCTTTTGGCTCCCACTGCTTTGCGCAAACCAATTTCAAAAGTGCGTTCAGCCACTGACACATACATAATATTCATAATGCCAATGCCGCCTACGACTAAAGAAATACCGGCAATGGCAATCAAAAGCAAAGTAATAGCGCCAACTATTGTATTTAACATGTTCATGGCTTCGGCTTCGGTCGTGACCGCAAAATCATCTTTATTCGGATCAGTAATATGATGGCGTTCGCGCATCAGCGAAGTAACATCAGCCGCCGTAATATTGGAGATAGAATTATTTATAACCTGGACAAAAATAAAGGTCACATAATCAACCCCGTTGATTAATTTCTGCACAGTATTAATCGGCAAATACATCATGGAATCAAAATCAAAAAATGACTGGGCTCCTTTTTTAGCCATCACGCCAATGACTTTAAAGGTATTTTTACCGACTTTAATTTGCTGGCCAACCGCCTCTTCATCGCCAAACAAAGTTTGCTTTAAATTCGGTCCCAAGACAGCCACTTTGGCCAGGGCATTATCCTCATCAGCAGTAAAAAATCTGCCAGCCGCAACTTTAGTCGGATCAATCTCATTATAAGAAGGGCTGACCGCGAAAATAAAGGTCTGTTTGTTTTGGCCTTGATAGGAAACTATCTGCTGGGTTAAAGAACCTGAATAAGCATTTTTAACATTATTCAGTTTTAAAATTGCCTGCCTGTCAGAATCTTTTAAAGTAGTAATCTGGATGCCGGTTGCCAAGCCAATCGCGTTTTCAGTTGAGGTGTGACTAGTGTTCGGCACCTTGATCTCAACCTGGATATAATCAGTGCCAAAAGATGTCAGCTGGCCGATCAAAAATCCTTTTATCCCCTGGCCGACTGACAAAACAATTATCACAGAAGCAATGCCAATGACCACGCCTAAAATAGACAGGATGGTTCTGACCTTGTTTCTCAATAACGCCTGCTGGGCGATTTGGATTGGGTTTTCAAATTGTTCTAACCAAATGGGTAATTTCATAATTTAAATTAAACCTTTTTTACGTTTGTAACTATCTGCAATCTGAATTGGGCTTTGATATTGTTCAATTTGACTTATAAATTACGAAAGCCGAATGCCGAATTACGAATCTTTCAGCTTTCGGAATTCGGACTTCGGAATTAATTAAAATTATTCATAACGCAACGCTTCTATCGGATTAAGTTTCGAAGCCCATTGCGCCGGATAAATGCCGAATATTAAACCAACTAAAATAGAAATTGAGGTGGCTAATAAAATGGAAATCGGCGAAATTGCCAAATCCCAATTATAACCTAAATAACGGGCAACTAAGGCAACTAAAATTGAAAGGATAGAACCAATTATGATGCCAATAATTCCGCCAAATAAAGTAACAATCACTGACTCAATTAAAAATTGCAGAGAAATCGCGCTGCTTTTGGCGCCCACAGCTTTTCTTAAGCCAATTTCCCTGGTTCTTTCAGAGACCGAAACCAGCATGATGTTCATAATGCCTACCCCGCCCACAATCAGGGAAATCGCGGCAATAGCTGCCAAGAAAAATTTAATGGCATTGGTCACGGCCAAAAGTACATTCAATGAATCCTGCTGTGATCTGATTGTAAAATCATCATTAACCGGATCAGTGATATTATGCCTTTCACGCAAGGTCAAAGCAATGTCATTAACAGTCACATTTATATTGCTCTCGCTGTCCACCTTTACCCTGGCCAAGGAACTGTAATTTATGCCCAATAAAAGTTTTTGCGCCGTATCTTGGGGCACAAAGATCAAACTGTCTTGATTTTGAAAACCGCGAGTGCCCCTGGCCGGCATCACGCCAATGACTGAAAATGATACTCTCTTTATTTTAATTTCCTGCCCCAAGGGATCAGTATCGCCAAAAATGTCTAATTTGGCCTGGCTGCCAAGGATTGCCACTCTGGCCAAGGACATATTTTCTTCCTCTGTAAAAAATCGTCCGGCTTCAACTGGTGAGTCATTCACCAGCGGAAAAAAACTATTAACGCCATAAAATGTGCCGTCTTTTTGCTGGTCGCGCCAAATAAAAGTAGCAGTGCCGCTGTTATAGCCGGTCGCTGCCACCACATGAGGCGCATTATTGGGATCCATCAGGGCCTGGATGTCCTCATTTTTCAAGCTGGTATTAACAATGCCCAGCACGCTCGGCGGCGGTCCTTTTTCTTCGCTTTTGCCAGGAAAAATCGCAATCAGGTTTGAACCCTGGCTCTTGATCTGATTAACAATCAAACTTTGAGCCCCGGCACCGACGGACATAATAATAATCACCGAGGCAATACCAATAATAATCCCGAGCATTGTTAAAAACGTTCGGGATTTTTTGGCTAATAAAGCAGTGTATGAAATTTTTACTAAAGCTGATAACTGCATAGGATACTAATATACTAATTAATACTAATAATACGAATTATTAACTGGGTGACAAAATTAGTATGATTCGTAAAGTATTAGTAAATTAGTATCATTTAGTCAATTGATCTTCCATTTTGGCAAATAATCTTTTCTCAACCCTATGGTCACTCACAATATCCCCGTCCCTTATTCTGATTATTCTTTGCGCATGTTCTGCCGTATACTGCTCATGCGTCACCAAAACAATTGTTTTTTTGGCATTATTTAAATCCTGCAAGATCTCCATAATCTGTTTGCCGGATTTGCTGTCCAGATTGCCGGTTGGCTCATCGGCAAAAATGATTGACGGCTCATTAACCAAAGCGCGCGCAATTGCCACTCTCTGTTTCTCGCCCCCGGAAAGCTGGTTGGATAAATTATTCAGGCGGTGAAACAGGCCGACTGCTTTAATTGCCTCAATTACTTTTTCCTTATCAAATTTATTGGCCGCATAGACCAAAGGCAATTTTACATTATCAAATACGCTGGTGCGCGGCAGCAGATTAAAGGCCTGAAAGACAAAGCCCACTTCCTTATTCCTGATTTCTGCCAGTTGATCATCGTTTAAATCGCTCACATCTTTGCCCTTAAAAAAATATTTGCCTAAAGTCAATTTATCTAAAAAACCCATGATATGCATCAGGGTTGATTTGCCCGAACCAGACGGGCCCATTATAGCCACAAATTCGCCTTCGTTGATTTCCAAGTTTATATTATGCAAGACCTTGGTCACTATTTCCTCATTTACATAATCCTTGCTTGCATTAACTAATTTAATTAAAGTATTTAAAGGCATAATTATTGCTGGCTAGAAAAAACAATGATCTGCTGTCCTTCGTTTAGGCCGCTGGAAATCTCCATGCCCTGGTCGCCTTTTAAGCCCACAGTAACATCAACATTTTGCGGTCCGCCAAATTTTAAAATCTCAACATATGGCTTACCTTCGGCTGTTTGTTTAATCGCTCGATTGGGCACATACAATACATTGTCTTTTTGCGCTGTTAAAATATCCACATTGGCAGTCATCCCGGATTTAATTTCCAAATCTGTTTTATCCAGAGCCACGGTCACTTTATAATAAACCACATCAGAAATTACTGTCTCAGCCACATTTATATAAATCACCTTGCCTGTAAATTCAGTGCTGCTGCCATAAGCATCTAAAGTTATTTTTACCGGATTACCCACTTTGACTTTAATAATATCTGATTCAGGCACATCAACTTTAATCTGAAAATCATTCAGGCCCAGCATGGAAATTGCTGGTTGTGATAAAGTGCTATTGCTTGAGCCGCCAAAAGTTATTTGCTCGCCGATTTTATAATTAATAAAAGTGATAATGCCGTCAGTCGGCGCATAAATCGTATAATCCTTTAAATTGCTGTCGGCTAAATCCAAAGCTGCCTTGGCCTGATTAACCTGGGCCTGATAATATTGAATATCAACTCCGCGCGCTGGGGCTTTTTTTAGATCCAGTTGCGCTTTGGCCAAATTATAGGCGCCCTCAGCACTATCAACCTTGGCTTTGGCCTGTTCAATTTGTAAATCTTTATTAGCTAAAACAGAGTTTAGTGTATTTTGATCATTTGTTAAGGTCGCATTGGCTGCATCAACTGCCGTATTATAGGCCAAATAGGTTGTTTTATAGACCTGGTCAGCATTTTGCAAAGCATTCAGATTAGCGCTGTCATTGGTTTGTTCGGTTTTAACCAGGGCTTTGGCATTATCAACCAAGGTTTGAGAAAAGCGAGCATCAACACTTGTAGAGCTGATTGTGTTAAATAAGCTGTTTAAGCTGATATTAATATCATTATACATTTCAATTGACTTCTCCGTGGCTGTATTAGTATCATCATCGGTCAGGGTATCGTCTGACTTATTAAGTAAATTATGTAAATCTGCTAAATCCTGTTTGGCCAGCATATAATAATTCCAGGTGTTATTCTTTGATTGCTCATCACTGACATTGCCCAGATTGGTAAATTGATAATTAATAAAATCTAAAGAAGTATTGGCTGCATCAACCTTGCTCCTGATGGTAGTGATTAAATTCTGCCAAGAGTCAGTAACATTTTTTAAATTTGTGTCTTTGGTATTTTGCAGAGCGGTCTGGGCGTCTTCTGCATTTTGCTGATAAGTATTAATGTCCTTGCCTAACTTGGTCAGCAAATTATCATAATCTGCCTTAGCGCTGTCAGAGGCAATTTTGGCATTATTAACATCTTCTTCTGAAACTTTTATATCTTCTTTGCTTGCGCCTGCCAATAATTTATTCAAACTGGCCTGGGCAATATCCACATTAGCCTGCGCCTGTTTAACCTGAATCTCCAAACTGCCAGCGTCTAATCTGGCCAGAACATCTCCGGCTTTCACATTATCTCCTTCTTTAACATCTAATTCCGCCAGTGTGCCTGGATTTTTAAAATTCAAATCAATGGCTGAAGCAGATTCAATGGTGCCGGTTTCTGAAACAGTCTGGGTAAGTGGGCCTTTTTTAACAGGCTCGGTCGTATAAACGGTTTTCTTGCCTTTGTTTAAATTAGCAATAACTATTATTGCCAAAATTACAATTACCAAAATAACCCAAAAACTTTTTCTCTTAATTAAATTTTTGAGAAAATTCATCATAATAAAATTAATTTTTCTTTTTTAATTATACCAAACTATGGTGATTAAATAAAGCTTTAAGCCAAAAAAATAAGGGTACTCTTTCAGAGCACCCAGGGATGAAAGAACGAAATAATGGATTTCAGGGGTTTAAATGCATTACCGAATTTGTAGCCACAGCTACATTTGCCTCCTTCACGGTCGCCCGTATAATAGTTGCCGCACTGCGGACATTTTCTCCAGACAACCATGCTGTCCACCCCCTTTGTTTTGCTAGTAGAGCCAACTGACTCTTTATTTAATTATAATACTTTTTTCGCTAAATTTTAATTAAAAAAAAGCCCTGCCTGTGCATAACTTTTGTAACAAAAAAGGCCCTACTTAATGAGGGCCCTGAATTTTAATTTCCCTTCTCGATTATGGAGGAGAAGTATAATAATTGCCTTCAGGTTTTCTTTCTTTTTGCCAGTATTCCGCTCTTTCACATTCGGGCAATTGGGCTAATTCCGCGACCTGAATTATGGCTCGGCCAATAATTTTATTTAAGGACAGATCACCTGCGATTCTTTGTTCTGGAAAATGCAGGATAAGCTTTTCCTGCATACGACAACCTTGCCCATAAGCCCATACGCCAGTATCAACTGGTCCAGCCTTAATCGCAAGCAATGGCTCTGCATCATAATCATCTTCCTTGGGCAGCACCAGCCAAAAGTAAAGAATAGAAAAACCGTCTTCTTTGTCTTCACGATAGCACATGAAACCCATTAATTCCTTTTTTACGGAATCAATGATTTGGCTCACCTTGTACTCTTTGCCCTTATAAAGCCAATCTGGTGCTTCTACCCCATAATCTCCTGAAATTTTTTCAAAGATCTTTAGGGGAATTTCTTTAATATTCATTTCCCAACCTCCTTTCTAGAATTATTTTTAGCTTAGCAAAATATAATAAATTGTCAACCAAATCTCTACTCGGGCTAAATTTTTCTTGTACACCGTCGGGGTCTGGTGCCCGACCTTTAGAGGAACCTTGGGGCTTTTTCAAGAGCCACTTCTTCATATCTAATAAGGCACTCGGGTCGGGGTAAATAAATGAGAATGAGACAAATGAGACACTATAAAAAGGGGCTAGGTTGTGTTTCATCATTCTTTAGACCATACATCAATTTCTGGGTCTTCTCATACTCCTCCTTGGTCATTGGCCTGTAAATATGCTTCATGAGGGTTACCAGCTTAATACCTTGTTCATAGGCATCTTCGTCTGATATTTCCTTATTGAAATTCTTACGGTAAATAGCTTTAAATTTTTCTATCTGTTCTTTGGTTAGCATAACTAATCTAACAATAAATCCTCTAAATTTATATCAAACTCCCTTTCTATAAAATTAAGGGTATTGATTTGCTTATCCAAGGAAGCCTTGATTAGTCTGGTGGTAAACAAATTACTTCTGCTTTTCCATTTTGACTGTTCCTTGTCAACGGCTTTTATCCATTGAATTTTTACCAAATACTCGGATTTTTCATTATCACAATTCTCAAAGATATTAGGTTCTTTCAGCGGATAACTTTTAAGTGGTTTTCCATTAACGAAGAAATCATTAGGTCTCTTGGCTTTATCCATAACTTTGCCAATACCGACATAACCTTTCCCATTTAAATAGGCAACTACAATATCGTTTATATTTAATGTTTTCATGGGATCGCTGTAAACTTTACCTTGTCCAGCTGAAAGGAACCCGTACTTTCTGCAATCCTCCCAACATCGATGTGGCCCTTCTCCGACATTAACAAAAAAGATTCCGTGATCATAATCAAATCCTTGTAATTCCAGATGCAAAGTATTATGAGGACGAAATTTATCAGCAAAATGCCCCGATGAGATATTAGTTAAATTTCTGCCTAATTTCCAAATCAAAGTTTTTTCAATTAAATATGCCTCATCTTCTGCTAAATCTCTTGCCACCACTTTAATTATCGGCTCAAGACCTTCTTTCTGGATTTGTTTAATTCTATTTGATTTTTCGTTATCTCCGTCCTCAAAAAGATGAGCTTTTTTTCTATTGCCTTTGCCCTTGCCATAATAAAACTCCTCAAAATTTCTTGGGTCTATATAGACATAGACATAATATTCATTCTTGTTCATATTATTATTGTGAATTTAAATAATTTTCTTCGCTTTTAAATATTTATAAAAATTATTTTTCTGCCTGCCAATTTTTTTATCGCTCTGATCAAAATTTCCCGATCCAATCAGCCAAAAAATCTTATCAACTATCACTGGCGGTTGATCAACCAACAATCCTATTTTAACAATCATTTTGAACGCCTCATAATCCGAGTCGTTATCAACAATTTTTAACCTTTGAAAAATATCTTTAATATGAACATCTGGCTTGCCATATTGAGGATACCCTAATTCCTTTATAAAATCACAAGCCAAGGGGAACCCATAGCCAAATATTTCTTTTTCTAAAAGCATTGGCAATGAGGCGATAGTAAATTCATTATGGAAAAAAGATTTAACGAATTTATCAAAGTCCTTAACGTTTTTAAAATTTGATAAAAATTTAGCGCAGGATAATACGCCTTTAGTATATATAACCCAGGCATTCCGATTATCATTGATTTTCATCTTGTAATACTTACCGAATTTATTTCTAAATTTGATGAAAAGTTTTTTCCAATCGCCATTATAATACGTATGAACTTTAACAGGATCAAATCGAAATAAAATCGTGGACATATCTTCTGTGTCGGCAATAAAATTTACATACCCCTGCTTGTTTTTCAAAGAATTTAACATGTGTTGGAAAATAACCCTAAGAGATTTTGCGGAAAACCTTTCATAGTAATCCAGCTGAGCCCTTAATATCTTTTCACCGACTTTTTCCTTTAAAAAATTATATGCGGCATTATAGATTGCAATTAGTTTTTGGTCGCTGTTTATCATGGTTTTATTTTATATCTTATTTAAAAATTTCAATATCTCAACCATTGCCAAGGTATCCAGCTGGCAGTATTTTAATAAATCATCATAAATCTGTTTTTTCTCTTTAGCTGAAGTTTGGGGATCAATCATTCTTCGCCAACTTTCAGAAGCATTGCCGCCTTCTTGAATGTTAAGTTCTTTATAAGATAATTTGGGTACTAAAACAGGTAAAACTGCTTTTAATGACGCTGAACCGTGAAAATCCTTATGGACATAATAGCCATTTCTGAAAATCATTATCGGGTCATACATTCTGTTGTTTATATCCTCAAAGAAGTCAGCAAAAAGTGGATAGTGTTTGGCAATCTCTTTATTGCGTCCTTTTTCAAAGCTGGCATTCCAGGCAATAAAATTGCCTTTCTTACCGACCTGTTTCTTTAAAGTCTTTGCAAGTTCAGGAACAGGATCTGCCCAGTCTTTTGCTAAATAAGCAAAATGCTCTAATTTGCCATTTGGTTTATCTTGGATATGCAAAGAATACTGGAACGGAATTTGCTGGTAAGGATGGTAGCCGTCAAAGATAGGGATAGCCGAGCTATATGTTTCATAATCAAAAAAGTACAAAGGATATTCTAACTGGCTTAAATCAACTTTGATATTGTCTGGCTCAATATAGACTTTATTATGCTTAACAGCGTGGTGATGTTTAATACTCTTATGATTGGTCAAAAAGTCATCAGGAATGTCTTTAATATCCAAAATATCCATGTCCAGTAGCAGATTAAGCTTCTTAGCGCTTAAACCGCCTGCAATGCGGTAAATATTATGTTCTGGCCAGTCTCTTTGGCAATAATCAGCAAAATCGCAGGCATAGGGATTACTGCACTGTTTTAATATCCTGATTTGGGGTTCTTCTTTTAAATCCAGAATTTTATATGCTGATTTGATATCTAATTTAACCTGACTGATTAGCTCATTAACCTGATCTGTTAAATCTTCTATTTTTAACAATTTTTTGGGATCAACCTCGCCGTCACGGACAAAGTCACGATTAACATAAATCAAATGAATTCTATTGATTTGTAAGCCAGCTGATTCATAGCAGATTTTCTGGAAAGCCATGTCAATGATATTAATATCTTTAACACTGACTGCACTTTTAATTTCATAAACATCCCATGACTTGGCTTTAGTATTAAAACTCAAAATATCACCACGGCAAAAGAGCTTATAGCTGGAAACCGTGGGCTGGAAAATCATTTTAACTCCGTCTTTAACTAATTTTTTGGTCAAAGCGATTTGGCCTTTAAAATCATTTTCAACCATGGCAGAGACACCGCCTGGGAATAATTTATAAGCGTAGGTTTCAACTTCATAGCCCTCATTAAAAAGTTTCTGCAAATTAAGGTCTGCCTCTTGGGGAAGCAGATTTTTGCGATATTTATAGAGCCAGAGATAGCGATAGCACTGGGTATATTTAAGGAAGTCAGATTTTGTTAGCATAAAAATGATTATGTTTGAATTTTGTTAAATTGATCTAAGAAAATACGATTCTTAGAATTAACTTCGCATAAAAAACCAATTCTTCCTTGTAAGGATTTTAGATAATTTATTTTATTATCTAAAACGTCATTTTCTTTAAGATAATTTTCAACTCCAAATTTTTTACATAAATATAATTCTCGTCTTATTTTTCTCCTTAAACTTTTTTCTACATTCACCTCCTGATTAATGACTAATTTGGTGCATTTATGTTTTTCATATGAATTACTTATCCTCACCTTCGCTGGATCATCATGCAGTGGGAACCCCTCTTGTTTGAAGATTTTATAAAGTAGCTTTACAAATCCTTTAATTTTATGATTGCCTGATACAGTTAGATCGTCAATCCAAAATGAATGTTTTAATCCAAATTTTTTAAACAGATTGTCTAGGCGATGGCTAACATGATACAACACAAGCCCTGATATCTTAGGGCTTGGCGCAAAACCTTGAGGTAGACATCCATCTGCAGTGCACAATCTTGTAAGTATTCTGCTAACATTCGGTGTGCATTTTTGCTCAATAAACATTCTATAAACCGTCCTGGAGCTGATACTAGGGAAAAAATTTTTAATGTCAAAGTTAGCTACATATTTTCTCCTAGAATGGATTGAAGCATTTGTAACTATAGATCTGCCCTTAACTCCGCCTTGCATATTTACAGGAAATTCAATTTTATTTAATAGACCATTAATTTTTTTATGAATAACCGATAAATTACTATTTCTTTTTACTTTATAAAAATCTCTTAGCTTGCCTTTCTTATCTAAACCAGGTTTAATCTTATAATACGATTTTATATTGCCAACAGTATTTAATAATAAATCTTCCTTTAAGTTTAACTGAAGGCAAAGCTCTTTAATTGTATTAATTTTTAAATATGATCTTTTTTTCATTTCTTATTACCAAATGTATTTTGGGCAAATAATTGCTGGGCGTGATCTACCATATTTTCGAGTTGTGATGATATTTTTTGTTCAGCATCTGTTTTCCCCTTGGGAATATCCATTTTCTCCCAAATTAAAAGAATAAGGGGTATCCCCAGTAGTTTTGAAATGCCTTTTAAAAAATTTAAGCTCGGATCCTTTTTGTCATTTTCAATAAGAGAAATATAATTTTTGGATTTTTTCAAACTCTTAGCGACATCATCTTGGCTCAATTTTTTATTGATTCTTGCAATTTTTATTAATTGTCCGATTGTTAACATAAATATATTAATTGCCCAATGGGCGTTAAATAATAACGGGAAAGCCACTTACTGATCAGTTCTTTGATTAAAACAATCAATACTGAGAAAATCTGCCGTACAAACCATAAACTAGTTTTATTATCTTTTATTAAAGATAAAATTTGTTTATTAATTTGAAAGGCTTCAGTAAGCAGGCCGAGAGCCTGCCTATCTTTTATTTTCAATCGCATTACCTTTAAAAGTAATTTATTGAAAAGGATTAGCAGGGTAATTACCCCATCTTTTTTGTTAGTTTTTTCAAGCATATATAATCGTAGTTAATAATTAATTTAATAGAATCAACAATATTGCTACGATTCGTACGGCTTATTTCATGGCAAGCCAATTATTGGCTCTCGGCTCTATGATAGTAAATTGGCCTGCGACTTAATTTAAGCGGCAGAACCGTTAAAATACTTATATTGGATATAAATATTTATGGCCTTAATTATATATTGTTTTAAAAAACTAGTTATCATCACAATATATACAGGAGGCGCATTACCTTCTCAAATTGAGAAGTAAGAGGATAAATCCTCTTTTCAAATTGGGTAAAACCCGTGAGAGCAAAGCTTGCGTTTAGGGTAATTTCTCTCTAATTTACTGTCAATGAGCATAAAGGACGAAATCGTCCTTGTTCGTATTCTAGCACATACAAAAAATAAGTCAAACTTATCTAACTAAAAGGATGACTTATGTGTTTGGAATAATTTTAAATTGTCAGATTCTATTGGGGAATATTTGATTTAATGGCTGGGGATAAATTGGAAAAATTTAGTGTTCATCGGGGTCTATTTTGGCTACTTTCTGAAACCCTTTGTCCCGATTTGATGGCCATAATATTCAGTCATTAACATGATTTGATGTAATGCTACTCTTACCGTGTGTATAATCTCTTTTGCATCAGCTTCTTTTATAATATCCCCTGGGCTTATAACTTTATTAGAACCATTAACATGGACATATAAGGAATTCATTCGTTTCTCTATTTTTGGTTTTTTAACTTTAATAATTTCACCAGTGTCAAAATGAATATTGTAAGATTCATTAGCATCTAAAGTAGCCCAGCTTATATCTTTTATTTTCTTATTATGAACTTTATAATATTTCCAAAACGTTTCTTGATCTCTAAAGCCAGTAAAAACATCGGCTGTTAATTGAGATTTTGAAAGTTCTTCTAATGCAGTAAATGCTAAAAAATAAGCCCTAGGATACTTTTTACTTTTGAAAAGAATATCTGCTTCACTTAATAATTCTACAGCATTATTATGCGCAGAATAATAAATTTTGTAAAAATATTCTTTACTTAGTTTCAATAATTTTAATTTCTTCCTTTTGAAGCCCATAGAGTTTATAGACTAATTGGTCAATCTCATAATCCCCAGCCTCAATTCTAGCATTATTTTTCTCTCAAGATTAAGGGGTAAAATAATTAAATTAAAAATTCATCGTTGAGATAAATTTTTTTCAAATCTTCTTTCCCTGACTTGGTAAAAGATGACTCCAAACAATCCAAATAAAACCTCATCCCCTCTAAAATAAATTTAAAATTTTTTATTTGCTTATCTAAATATTCTCTATTTAATTTCTTTTTTAATTCAGAATCCTTAGAACTTCCCCTTTCACTTATGGAGCATATGGAATGTCCATGCAATAATTGGTTCCTGATTCCTGAAAAATCTTTAAGTTTGCTAATTATTCCATGGTACTTTTCTGCCTGGCTTAATTTGTCGCCAAAAGCAAATTTTGAATTATAAATAAATAGTGTTGTTTTATCAATAAAACTTATATTATCAATATTTTTCATTACATCAAATTTATCTACCCTCTTTTTAAAAGAATTCAAAATAAGATGTCGATGTAATGTATTTAAACTTACCTCAAGAACGATATGTAAACTAATAAAAATATCAATAATATTTCCAGTACTTAAATCCGAAGATGCCAAAATATTTTTAATTTTTTCTTCATTAGAAGATATTAAATAGCCAGATTCAATTCGGCAAGAAATATTTTCAATTATATTAATTTGTTCATTGATTTCTTTTTGAGCCATAGATAATTTATAATTTATTTACTTTCGATTATTTTAATCTCCTTCACACTCAACTCATATAACTTATAACAACTTCTAGCTTTCCTTTTTAGATTTTAGTTCATTGGGCAAGAACTGATCAATTTCGTCATCGCTAAAAGTTAATTCCTCGTTAATCTTTAATGCCACTTGCGCTTTTTTGTACGCTTTTGAGCTTGTTATTGGAGCAAATTTGTATATTAACTTAAGTTCTTCAATAATTTCATTTCTTCTTGTAATGATAGTGTCATCACTTATTCGCCCATTAATAATATCTGCCATTAAATTTACATACTTTTCTCTTATATACCAAAGTTCTTTTGCTAACTGTCTATGTTTTTCGGCTTTTGTTTCCGGGTTAAAACTCAATTGAAAAATAATAAAAGCCAAAGTAAATGTTGAAAATAAAGCACTCACATAAGTTAAAATAATCTCATTTGTTGCAATGGTACTTATTAAAGTGCCACAGGTAAAAACCGTCAAAACGATATTTATCCATTTTGTTATTTTTGCCTGGGAATTTGCAATTTCTGCATCTTTCTCGTGAGTCTTATGGGAATAAACAACACGGCCAAAAGATTCCCTAATAATTTGTAAATTTGCTTTGTCCATAATTTTTAATTTTTGTCGATGGGAACTAAAATTCTATCCATCGCAACACATAAGTTATTCTTAATAATATAACATTCAACATAATGCTCACCATAGTATTTAGTGTTTTCTTCCTTCGTTGATAAGCCTTTATCGTTTGTTATTTCGCCCCTTAAATCAGCTGCATCCTTTGCCTCATCTCCAAAATTTCTTACCTTCCACATTATTGAATATGATGGCGGTATATTGTTTTTGATAATTGAGAATATTAGTTTTTTCTTTTTCTTGAGTGGAAAATTTTTTTGCAGAAAAAAACTTAACCACGCTGGTCTGAATCCATCTTGGGTCACATGTGCATCAATTTTTAATTGGTAAGCTGAGTTAAGAGCAAATTCTATGCCATAAGTTGTGTTTATAAATTCCTCTTTTTCGGAAGGATACAGCTCCTTAAGTCTCTCAATTTTATTCGTCATTAATTCAGTAATATCTATACACTTTTCGATTGTAGCTGGAAAATCATCTCCAAAGATTTTTCTCCATTCGTCTATTGCTTTCTCCTGATTATTTTCCTTTTCAAAATCACAGGCCTTTATAGCTCTATTTAGTGCTGTATTTATATGGCTTTTCAAATCATTATCAGTAGAGGTTTGATGGAAATAATCAAAAAAATCTTTGATTAAAATGGGGTATTCCTTTCCCGAGGAATCGCTATTTGAAAAAAAATCTAACACCTTGTTTTCAATTTCAAACGACTTTAATATTGTAGAACAATTTTCCGACCACTTTTTAATCATGCGAATTAAAGATTTTGTTTTACTTGTTTTTGAATCAGAATCTGTTATTTTTTTAATTTCTGATCGTGGATCCCAATATTCCCAGTAACCGCCATTTTCTGAATTTGGAATGATAAAAGTGCCGTCTTCTTTTTCCCATGCAGGTAAAAGTTCAACGTCATGCTTGGTGTCGGCAAACTCCAAAACCACAACCTTACCAAAAGCCTTTATCGGAGTATCAGGATATTTCTCTGCTAGAATACTTTTAATGTCTTGCAAAAGTTGAGATTGGCTATTTGATTGATTATCGTCATATTGCTCAAATTTTTCCAGTGGCATTATAAAAATGACATCAATATCTCTTGCCGGTCTTATATGCGTTTGCTTTCCATACGAGCCAATCAATAATTTAGTATTCCCATTATATTCAATTTCGGGGTAATAATAATCATGAAGTTTTGTACAAACTCCTGTGTGCTTTGTTATCGCGTCTTCTCTTTGAGAAGACGTCAATTTGATATTTTCGTAAAATTTTTCAAACTGTTCTTGAATGCTCATATTTTTTACTTCCCCTCAACAATCTTGGTCTCCTCCTTCCCAAACCCATACAACCCATACACCACCTTATCAATTTCATAATCAACCGCCTCAATCCTTGTCTTATTTTTCTCGCGTGATTCAGTTGTTTTATTTAATTTAAGCATTTCGTCAACGAGTTTAACTAATTTATCATGCAAATCCTTATCTTGTTTTTTGCTAAAGTCAAGCTTGGGAATGGGGATTTGTTCAAGCTGATTTATTTTAATTTCAAGCAAATTATTAAAAGTTGATTTTATCCAAAGATCAATAAATTTTGAATTAACTATGCCCAATATAAATTTTATGGAATATTCATTTGGGTCAAATAGAATGTGGACCTTGTCATTTGTTAAGAATTGTTCATTATCAAAGGTTGCGATAATAGAACCTCCAGTAATGGATCTAAACATTATTTTATTCTTTAAAAAATTTTCCAATCTTCTTGGGCCAGCCCCTATTTTTTGCATCATCAATTTGGGTTTATACCAAATCCATTTGTTTGAGTAATTAGAATTATACCTTTCGACATCTTTGCCCCTTAACATTTTGTAAGTATCGTCATCTTTCTTTACATCTAAAATAAACTTTCGATCATTGCTAGTTTTCACGCCCAAGGAAAGACCAGCAATTTCACCCAGTTTAACAGTCGGCGCTTTTATTTTCAATTCAGGATTAAAGGAAAAACTAAAGTTGGGCGAATTTTTAACCCTTTCATAACTTAAACCATAATTAAGATTCTCAAAATTATCATTTTTATATTCTATCAGCTTAATTGCATGATTCGTTGGCGCTTTGCCTTTCTCAAAAAATATTAAAATTGTAGTTACCATTGCGTCTTTAAATACTCCAGCAGGCAATCTTACCATTTCCAATATCTTTGTATTATTTAAAAGGAATTCCCTAAATTTGCTAAAGCTATCAGTCCCTAGCCAGCTATTAGAAAAAATAAAGCCTAAATGTCCTTTAGCTTTTAAAACATCAACCGTTCTCTCCGCAAAAAAACTGTACAAATCGGATTTATTTTTAGCAGTTTTAAATTCATTTTTTAGATATTCTCTTTCTTCGGCACTTTTTATATTAGCTAAATTCACATACGGCGGATTGCCAATCACTGCATCAAATCCTCCGTCTTTAAAAATCTCGCAAAATGCGACTGTATAGTTAAAGGGATTTACTTTTTTTAGATTTGTAAAATATCTTCCCAGACCTTTGTTCAGTTTGCCATTAATAAATTCCTCTTTTACGTCAATTTCCCGTAGTAGCTCTTTTTTCTTGTCATTATCGTTTTCTACATTAAATTTATTTCTAAATTCCATCAATTCATTCTTTTCTTTCTGGTAATTTTCCAAATCGAGCGTACCTTCCCCCTTATTTAGCTTTTCCCCGCCAATTAAAGAGTTGCCACAACGAATATTTAATTTCAAGTTGGGCAAAAGATGCTTGCCCTCCAAATCTTTAACTGTCGCACCCTCAAGAGCTTTAATCATCAAATTTAGCTTGGTAATTTCCACGGCTCGTTCATCTAAATCAACGCCAAATAAATTTTTCTGTAAAATTTTCTTTTTAATATCGAAACCTAAGTCCTTCTTTACTCGAGTATAAGCATTATAGAATTCATCAAAGGCCCGAATTAAAAATGAACCGGAACCGCAGGCAGGGTCAAGTACTCTGATTTTTTCAATTTCAGCAACTGTCTTAGCATTTTTCAGAAGCTCGCCGATTGTGTTTTTGACAATATAATCAACAATATAATCCGGCGTATAATAAATGCCCTGGGATTTGCGCTTGCTTTTCTGCTTTTCCTTAATTTTATCAGGGCTTTGGACAGATGATTTTAACAATTCGCCCAGATAATTTTCATAAACCTCGCCGATGATATGGACGCTCAATTTGGCAAAATTTATTTTATCCAGCTCCCTGATTATCGGCTCCATTTCTTCGTTATTAATTTTGATCTGATCGCATTCATTAGGCGCAAAAAGCTCGGTATTGAATTTTTCATCCATTAATTTAAACTTCTCTTTCAATTCGTCGTAATACCATCTTTTGGTTGCGCTCAAAACTGATAGGATATGATTTTCATTAATTATGCCTTTGTCATGGCAAATATCCATAAAAATCATGCGATCTAAAATTTTCTGAGCCATCAGGTCAATTTGAATGGCATCATAATGGGAAGCATAATTTCTTGCTAACCAATTTTTCAACTTTGCGCGCCAATTTTTAATCTTGGTAAAAAACTCTTTTTTAATCTTTTCCTGCTCCAAATCAAGCTGTTTGGGGTAATAAATTGGATCAATATCTATTTTGCCATTTTTAGTAACCAAATCAGATTTAGATAATTTGTATAAAAAATCCAGCCCTTCATCAGATAATAAATCAATGTAGCTATTTTTATTTGCCTCTGGCCATAAAAGATCATAAAAGGCATATTTCTTTTCCTTGTATAAACACTTTTGCGGCTCATTGTATAGACGCCATTCCACAAAATTAGTTAAAACGCCCCAGGCTAAACCTTCGCCTCTGCAATAGCCAAAAAGCTGTTCGATAAAAGTCTTTGGGCCATAACTACCGTCAAGGACATTTTTATTTTTCGCCTCTTTTGATTCAATAACTAATAACTTGGAACCTGAATCTCTTAAGATAATGTCGGGCTTTTTACCGGTTTGCACATCTTGTCCCTGGTTGATTATCCAATTCGCGCTATCCCAGCCCAGCAATTTTAATAATTCAATAGTAAAACTTGTCTGAATATGCTCTTCTGACTTTGACCAGCCATTTTCATCCTTGAACTTATCAACCAAAACCTTCAATTTTTTCTTCAATTTATCATTGTCCAGCTCAATGTCTTTTTTATTTAACATGAGGAGTTTCTTGTCCATATTTAAAAGCTTAAAATTTAAGTCCCTAAGGGATCACTCCGTGATTAATTTATTCTCATTTTACGCCCAAAATCATGCTAAGTCAAACGAAAAAAACGCCAAATTTTGCGATAAAATTTGGCGTTTTATAACATTCTGTAATTTTGATTTATAAATGATATAATAACGCGATAATAATGGGTATTAAATAAATCGCTAAAATAACCCAGCAAAGGATTGCCCACCATTGTAAATACCATTGTTTAACTTTTGGAATTATAACCTGACCAGGATTTTCTTGTGCCTTTTTGAATTCCTTAAAAACCGATAATGCGGTGGAATCGCCAGAGGGTATCAGTTCGCCATTGGGATTAAGGGTAATGGTTAAGTGATATGTCCTGCCTGGCTGGTTAGAAAAATAAAGATAAAGAATCGCTGGAATTATAAAAAAGAAAAATAGGATCAATGCTACCAAACAACTGCCCTTGGACGCTGGGGTAACTTTTTGATAGCTTAACATTTCATTGGTCTTATTTACCAAAACCCAACCACGACCATAAGAAGCCATAAAAGTTTCAAACTCTTTTAATTTGCCTTTTGATTCTTTTCTGGAAACAATTGGCGCATCATCTAGATGATTTTTACAATGTTTACAATAGACAGCATCATTTTGAATCTCCTCGGCGCAAAAGGGGCATTTTTTCATATGGTTATGAATTATTTATTTTTTTAATAGCAGTTTCTATTAAACTAATAAGAATGACAACCTGTTCTTTGGTTTTTAAAAATCTCGGGAAAGATTTCATTTTCTGTAAAATTTCTAATGGGCATTTTAATTCTTCCCACCCTTCTAGCGCAAAAGCAACCTTTGCTTTGGCTGGATAGATACCGACTAATCCTATAATTTTTGACCTGGGCTTAGTTGTTAACAAATATTCCAGTCCAATTTCTTTACTGCGATAACGAATCCTAACATTTTGATTTTCTTTAGCGATTCTATTAAATTCATCCTTGGCCAGCATTAAACAATTAGAAACCGCCCTGGAATGTTCATTGGCCGACTTAATAAAATCTTCCTCGGTAATTTTTACAGTTTTAATTATAGATTTAAACCCAGAGCATTTATTTATAAATTCTTCCCTTGCTTCATTGATAGTTTTATTTGGCGGTAATTGTTCGGTTATTTTTTTATATAATAATTCCGCATTATTAAAAAAGATTTCTTTACCAATCAACGACTTTAATTGTTCTAAAATAGGATGACCCTTATCTCCCAATAAATCGTTAAATGTAAATTCCAAAATTGGTTTAACATTTTCTAAACTATTAGGATCTATCAAGCTGGAATAGAGGCAAGTATGTTGTCCCGAAGAAATGATAATAAAAGGCGCCCGAAGTTTCAGCATATATTCAAGGCATTGATTTAAATGATGCATTATCTGTTGTTCCCATGCCTTAGTTTCTATAATTAAAACTGGCTGAGAATTTTTATCCACCAAAACTATATCAGCTCCTAATGTTTCAAAATCCATATCCTGTATAATGTCGTATCCTAAAAATTGAAGTAATGGAATTATGATTTTTATTTTTACGTTTTCTTCTGAACCACGTCTTCTGCTAACAATATTCTTGCTTGGTTTTATAGAAGAAATAAGTTTTATAAACTCAGCGTATTCCATGGGTCAATAATTTATATCATAGAGTTAAAATTAAACAAAAAAGGACTCCCGCCAGCTGATAACCCCTTTCGGTGTTATCACTACATCCTTTCGGAGGTAGACCTATCCTACAAGTGCTGGACAGAAGTCCATCTTTATGTAGGATAGGTTTTGCGACCATGCCCAATATTGCTATTGGGGTTAGGTCAAAATTGAGTTTTTCTAATACAATTATACAGCAAATTGCTGGTTCCGTCCATTGTAGCTTAGATTAGAGGTCTTGCGAAGATCTAAAAGATAAGGGCTGTGGATATCTATTATTGACGACTTAATAAGAATTTTGTAGGATATAATCAAGTAAATTTACAATTTAAAAAATTTCGCCAAATTACAGTGAAAGCTGTGACAAGGCAACAAATTGAATTTTATTGAAACTGATTTTTATTGAAGCTCTTGGGTTTTGTTGTTTTATCACAGTTTTTTGTTATAAAACACCGACCTAAGAGTTTAAAGGTCGGTTTTTTTATTAACTAATTTATCTTAAAAATTATGGAAAAATTAAAACAACAAAAATCTGATTTAAAAATTGAAAATGTACCAATTGAAATTATTAGGCCTAATGAATCAAATCCGCGGAAAATGACAGAAAAGCAAAAGAAGGATCTAAAGGAGAATTTAATTAAGTTTGGGCTTATTGATCCTCTGATTTTGAATAAACATAAAGGGCGTGAGAATTTCCTTGTTGGCGGTCATCAACGTCTGGTTATTGCCAAAGAACTTGGATATAAGACCCTGCCAGTTGTGTATATTGATTTGGACAAAGAAAAGGAAACCGAACTCTTAATCAGGCTTAACAAGAATCAAGGCGAATGGAGTATTCAACTACTCGCAGATTTTGATCCCAAGTTGCTTGAGACCGTAGGTTTTACGTCAGAGGAATTAGATGACATTTTTCAGATCGATGACAACCCAGAAGTTTTTGACTTAGCCAAAGAGTTAAAAAAGTTGGATATAGAAAAAATCGAAATTAAAAAAGGCGATGTCTATGAATTGGGTCAACACCATTTAATGTGCGGAGATTCAACAATTGAAGCTGATGTTTTAAAATTGATGAAAAATGAAAAAGCAAATATGTGCTTTACGGATCCGCCATATATTCTTTGCTACTTAATGGGTAAAAAGAAAAAAGGTAAAGCTACGACTGGTTTTGGTTATAAACGTGATCGTCGCTATCTTGAGACGGAATCATTGCCACCTGACTTTACTGAAAAATGGATGGCTAATATCCACAAAGTGCAAAAAGATGATTTTAGTATCATTGTTTATGAAAATTGGAAAAACATCAGAACGATTTGGAACGTGCTGGAAAAATATTGGAAGCTAAAAAATATGATTATCTGGCATTTGCCTAATCGATGCCAAGGTTTTGCGGCCAAGAATAAATTCTTTAACAAGTATGATATCGCAATGGTAGGCACCTCAAAAGATAATAAGGAATTAGAAATTAAGGATGAGGGTGAACTTTTAGAGAATGAATATCAGACTGCTTTGTATGCAATTAGCGGAAAAGCACATTGGGAAAATTATAAAAAGGGCAATAAATATTGTCCAACCGATTTCATTGAGTATAAATCCGCTGATGAGAAAAATTCAGGGCAAGGCATTATCTTTGGGACTAAACCAATTGAAATTTTGATTCCATATATCAAGGTGCTAACTAAAAGGGATGATTTAATAATCGAACCTTTTGGTGGCAGTGGGTCGACCTTGATTGCGGCTGAAAAAATGAAACGCCGATGTTACCTAATGGAAAAATCGCCAGTGTATGCGGAAGTAATTAAGCATCGCTGGGAAAAGTTAACTGGGCTTAAAGCTAAGAAAATAAGTTAAACAATATGATCAAGGACAAAATTAAATTAGCTTTAATTGAGCAGTTTAAGCAGATGCCAATTGTCGAAGTTGCGGTGAAAAAAATCGGAATATCTAGAGCAAGTTATTACCGTTGGCGTAAAAGCCAAAAAACTTTTGCCAAAGAAGCAGATGATGCTTTGACTTATGGGAAACAGTTCATAAACGATATGGCGGAGTCGCAGTTATTACAAGCAATAAAAGACGGTAATATGACGGCCATTATTTTCTGGTTGAAATATAACAATAAGAATTATGGCACCAAAATTGAAATTAAAGGAAAAATTAAAACAGAAAATGAAACCTTAAGCAAAGAACAAAAAATGCTAATCAAAGAAGCATTAAAAAAGTCAGTTTTAATTGAATCAACTGAAAATGTTAAAAATAGCGAAAAAATTAATAATTAACTTTAAAATTATGACAATTAAAAATGACAAATTAATTGCAAAAATTGTAAATAACAGAAAAATGAGAATGACATTAGCGAAAATGAGCCATCAATATTTTTTTGGCATTTATTTCAGCCACTACATAAAGTATCCGTCAGCTCCATTTCATAAAGAAATTTTTTCCTTGACCGAGGATGAAGACATTAAAACCGCAATAATTCTGGCCTTCAGAGGTTGCGCCAAGTCAACTATTGTTACTCTTTCATATCCGCTATGGGCAATCCTTGGTAATCTGCAAAAGAAGTTTATTGTTATAATTGGCCAGACTCAACGCCAAGCCAGACAACATTTATCAAACATCAAGCGTGAACTTGAATCAAATGTTTTACTTAAAAAAGATTTAGGCCCGTTTCAAGAAGAGGATAATGAATGGGGCGCCTATTCATTAGTCCTGCCTTGGTATGATGCCAGGATTTCAGCTGTTTCCATGGAGCAAACGATCCGCGGAATGCGACATGGCGAACATCGTCCAGATTTAATCATCTGCGATGACATAGAGGATATCAATAGCGTTAGAACTAAAGAAGGTCGTGATAAGATATTCGATTGGATAACTGGTGAGGTTATACCAGCCGGCAATCCTAATACTAAAATGGTCTTCATCGGCAACCTATTGCACGATGACTCATTACTTATGCGATTCAAAGAAAGGATTGAAAATAAAGAATTGGCTGGCATTTTCAGACAAATTCCTTTAATCGATGATAATGAAAATATTGCCTGGCCCGGCAAATATCCTGATATGAATGCCATTGAAACTGAAAAAAGAAAAATCGGCAGTGAATCTGCCTTCCAGCGCGAATATATGCTAAGAATTATTTCTGATTTAGACAGAGTGATTAAAAAAGATTACATCCAATATTACGATGAACTGCCAAAAGAAAATCCCATCGCTACTTTTACTGGCGTAGACTTGGCCATTTCAGAAAAAAGTACGGCTGATTATACGGCCATGGTTTCTGCCAAAATTTATGGCTATCGCGATAAAGCGAAAATTTATATCCTGCCCAATCCGCTTAATGAACGTTTGGATTTTATCGCCACTAAACAGCGGATTAAAATGATTTACGATCTGTTTGGCAGGTCTTGGAACCATAAGATTTTTATTGAAAAAGTCGGCTACCAAGAATCATTAATTCAAATCCTGAAGCATGAGAGGTTCAGGGTTGAGGCATTTGAAGTTCATGGACAAGATAAACGCTCTCGATTAGCAATAATAAGTCATTTATTGCAGGAAGGCAGAGTGCTATTTCCTAGAAATGGGGCGGAACTTCTTATCCAGCAATTAGTCGGTTTCGGGATTGAAAAGCATGATGATTTGGCTGATGCATTTGCTATTGTTGTTCATAAATCTATAGAAAAAGCCTTTAATTGTGCCAGAATAGCCATCAGCAAAGAACGGTAAAAGTTATCAACAATCCATCCTGGACTCCCTAGAGCCATTGCGTCATTCCTTGTCTTAGGTAATAACTATTAACCTTAAGACCTATGGATCAAACAACGACGCAAATTCAAGGCAATTTGGGGGCTTTAAGCGACAAACAGGCGGATTTGAAGCCTATCCTCAGGTATTGCCTTTATTCAAGAAAATCAACGGAACAAGAGGAGCGACAAGCTCTTTCCATTGAATCGCAAGTTAAAGAAATGTTGAAAGTAGCAGAAAGAGACGGACTGAATGTAGTTGAGATTAGGCGTGAAAGCCATTCTGCCAAAGCTTCGGGAGCTAGGCCGATTTTTAAACAGCTGTTAGTTGATATTGAGAAAGGATTATTCAATGGAATCTTAACCTGGGCTCCTGACAGGTTAAGTAGGAATGCTGGGGATCTGGGCGAATTGGTGGATTTGATGGATCACCAAAAGCTGGTTGAAATCAGAACCTTCAGCCAAATATTTACCAATTCGCCTAATGAAAAATTTCTGCTGATGATCTTGGGCAGTCAGGCTAAACTGGAAAATGATAATAGAGGTGTTAATGTAAAAAGAGGATTAAGAGCTAGAGTGGAAATGGGCTTGTGGCCTGGCCAGGCGCCGACTGGCTATCTGACTAATAAAAATGTTGATAAGAAAGGTCAGGTTCTTGTAGACCCAGACCGCGCGCCAGTACTCCGTAAAATGTTTGAAAAAGTTGCTTATGAGAATGTGAGCGGTCGCAAACTGTATGCCTGGCTGAAGTTTGATATAGACTTCAAAACTAAATACGGCAAACATTTAACGCTAAGCAATGTATACAGAATTTTAAACAGCCCGTTTTATTACGGCAGATTCCAATATCCTAAAGAAAGCGGAAATTGGTATCAGGGCAAGCATGAGCCATTAATATCGCAAGAACTCTATGAACTGGTACAGCAAGCGATTACCCGAGGCCAGCATATTAAATCAGAAGCAAAGGAATTCATGTTTGTTAAGCTGATTAAATGCGGAGCCTGCGGATCAGGCATTACAGCGGATGAAAAATTTAAAAAGTTATTGGACGGGTCAGTAAGCAGATATGTTTATTATGGATGCACTAAAAGCAAAGATATCCATTGTAAGACAGGCTATATAAGAGAGGATGAATTGTTAAAGCAAATGCTGGAATTGATTGATCGGGTTGATCTGAATCAGCTGGGCATAAAAGAAAAAATAGAGAATGAAATAGACAGGTACTATAAATTTAAAACCAGCGTGCTTGGCGATTCAGACACAAAGAAAAATAAGCGAAAAGATCTTGATATTAAAAATTATGCCAAGTACATATTAAAGGAAGGCAGTGTTTATGAAAAACGAGACCTGCTGTCAAACTTAAGAAGCAAGCTTGTGCTTAAGGATAAAAAATTAGAAATTGAGATTGCCTAAACTAAAAAGCACGATTTGGTTCGTGCTTTTATAGTTGTTGCTATAATTTTGTTAAGCTTTGCAACCATTGGGACAATGCCATGATCCCTTTTTTAATCTTCCGCCAGTACAATAAGAAGGACCCCAAATTTGGCCGCATACTTTACATTGGAATCTTAGTTGAGAGCCAGGATTAACAATCTTAACAATTCTAGGATTATAGTTTCTCATAAAATAAGAAATTATAGGTTTATTAAGATTCAATGCAATGTAATTTAAAATAATACAAAAAAATTCAATTTATAATAAAATGATATAACTTTATTAATGTCTAGTCAATCCAAACTAAAAAACTGCCTATTGGCAGTTTTTTTAGTTTCCATGCGTCTCTGAGGCACTCGGGTCTCTCGAACGCTTTCTTCTTGGTACCGCCACGGGGAATCGAACCCCGGTTACCAGGATGAGAACCTGGCGTCCTACCACTAGACGATGGCGGCAAAATGAAAATGACAAATGTCAAAATCCAAATATCAAATAAATTACAAATCCCAAATCTCAAAAATTTTAGCGAAAAAACCTGGTGTCCTTGCCCGCCTTTAGCTGGCAAACCACTAGATTTATCCTGAACCGAATGAGCAAAGCGAATTCTGGTTCAGGACGATGACGGCGTGGTTACTAATCTACAAATTTTTTACTAATCTATGAATGCTTCCAAAATAATTAAACAGTTTAAATAGTTAGTAAAACTTTAAAAAAATTAAAAAAATCTTCCGAAGTTTTGACATTTGAATTTTGAGTTTTGAGTTTTTATCTATTCTCCCACCCTTCTGTCTGCCTAACTAAAAGTTCTTTGGCCTTTTGCGGTTCAGCCATAATTTCCTTAACAATTTTTTCCATTCTCATACCTTGCGAACCCTTAACTAAAATTAAATCGCCTGACTCAATTAAATTCTGCACAAAAATCCCGGCCTTTTGTGAATCAGTGAAACTCGTTACTTGTGATTCGCGCAAACCAGCTTCTTGGGCTGCCTCAGCCGTGGCCAATGATTCCTGGCCAACTGTGACTAAAGTATCCAAACCTAATTCTGCAACTTTCAGCCCGACTTCCCTGTGAGCTGCTCCTGATCTTTCCCCTAGTTCCAGCATATCGCCCAACACTGCTATTCTTCGCCTACCTTCAGGCAAATCAATCATTTTAACAACCTCCAAGGCCGCAATCGCTGATTTGGCAGCCGGAGAATTATAAGTATCATCAATAATTAAAGTATGCTTAATGCCGGCAATTAAATTCATCCGTCCTTTGGCTGGCTGATATTGGCGCAAAGCATCAGCAATGCTAACCAAATTAAGGCCTTTGGCCAAACCAACTGCTATGCCAGCTAAAGCAGCATAAACCTGTTGCTGGCCAAAACAATGGGGCAGAAAAATTGGCACATTGGCGCCATTATAAGAAACTTTAAAATTTGTACCCCAGGTTATGCAATCCCATTGCGCTTGGGTTTCACAGAATTCATCTTCCAAACCCGAAAGCAAAAGCTCGCTGGCCCTGACATTAGCGCCTTCATTAAAACCATAAGTAATTATTTTGGTCTTAAGCTTATCTTTTACGCTCATTACATTTTCATCATCAAAATTTAAAATAGCATAACCATCTTTGGGCAATCTGGTAACTATTTTTTCTTTTTCTCTTAAAACGCCTTTAATATCTTTAAACCAGACCTCATCGCTTTTGGCTTTGGGATTAGTCGGCTTTAAATGTGTTTCGCTGACGGCTGTTAAAACGCCTATGGTTGGCTGGGCAATATTAATTAAATAATCAAGATCACCTTTAATGTCAGCGCCCATTTCCAAGACCAAAATTTCAGGGAAATCCCTGGCCTTAAAAATTAATAAGCTTATTGCCTGGCTAAAAACTTTCAGCCATTTCCAGGGGGATTTTCCTCCGCTTGGCCTATTAATCACAGTCAAAGGCAAGCCGATTTCATTATTATAATTCTTCATATTCTGCCTCACATTATATTGGGCAGATAAAACAGCAAAAATAGCATTAGCAGCCGAGGTTTTACCCAAGCTGCCGGTAATGCCAATAATTTCCGGCTGGTATTTTTTTATGATTTTCTTAGCTAAGAAAGCTAATATTTTCTGCATGAATAAAAGCATATGTTTTAACTTAGCAGTTTTTAATAAATTTCACAATTTTTAACTTTTTAATTTTAAATTTTTAATTTTCACAATTTGTCCGGCACTACATGATAATAATCTAAAATAAATTTGCTCAGACGGCTAAAAAGAGGCGCAGTACTGACTGAGGCAAAACTGCCTTTTTTAGGATTTTCAAATTTTATAATCATTAAAAAAACCGGATCTTTAATCGGCGCAAAGCCAATGAAAGAATGGTTAGTGCGGTTTGAATAAACTCCACCTTCAGCAATCTGGGCAGTGCCTGTTTTGCCAGCCAAATAATAACCGGGTACTTTGGCTTTTGTGCCTTCGCCTCTTTCCACCACAGAAACAAGCATGCCAGTCAGCAAAGTCGCTGTTTTGGAACTGATGATTCTTTTGGCTGGCGCTGGTTCGGTCTTAATTATGGTCCCGTCTGGCTTATGAATCTCCTCAATTATATATGGCTTTACCATTTCACCGCCATTGGCAATGGCTGAAAAGGCCTGCACCATTTGGATGGGTGTGGCTGTTATGCCCTGGCCAAAGCTGCCCGTAGCCATATAAATTTCTCCTTTTTTATACAAGGTGTCAATATTGCCAGGATTCTCTGTGTCTAATTCAATGCCGGTTTTTTGGCCAAAGCCAAATTTCTCCACATAATTTACAAAATCATTTTTTCCGATTTGCCTGGCAGCGAAAATTGCTCCGGTATTTAATGATTTTTCCAAAACCTGAGTCATGGTCATTTTGCCGTGCGGCAGTTTATCATAATTCATGATTGTAAATCGGTCAATTTTAACCAGTCCGTCATCAAAATAAGTTGTTTCAGGCGTAATCTTACCAAGGTCCAAAGCCGCCGCCATGGTAATTGGCTTAAAGATCGAGCCAATTTCATAGGGTTCAAAAATAGCCCTATTATTATAAACACTAAGATCATCAACCTTGTTATATTCATTAGGATCAAAATCAGGCCAGGAACACATGGCCAAAATAGCGCCTGTTTTAGGATTCATGACAATCGCTGCCCCATTATCTGCTCCGATAATTTGGGCATGTTCATTTAATTGCGAACAAACTTCATATTCAATTGTTTTATCTAGAGTTAAAACCAAGCTATCTCCATCTTGGGCGCGATTAAATATTGTGTCAGCGGTCGAAATGGGATTGCCCGTAATATCTTTTTCTGACTGTATTTCGCCCTGCTGGCCAGTTAATTCTTTATTAAAATAACCTTCCAAACCGTAATAACCCTTTTTTAAACCATCACCCACACCCACATAGCCATAAACATTGGCGCCAATATTATTTTCGGGATAATAACGGAATGTTTCCTTGACCACGTTTATACCATCAATTTTTAAATTCTTAATTTCTTCAGCCAAACTATCTTCAACCTTGTGTTTCAAGGGCTCATAGGGATCGTCCTTTTTGCTCAATTTAGTTAGTAATTCATCTTCTTTTAAATCAAGCAAAGGCACCAATATTTTGGCAATCTCCTCGACTGGCTTTTTTAGATTTTTGGGCTGGGCATAAATTAAATTATAATCCTTATTTAAAGCCGCTGGATATAAACTTTCTTGATTGCTTAAAAGCGTTAATTCCCGATCTTTGAGATAAATAGTCCCTCGTTCCGGAAATAATTTTTTATAAATATCATGCTGATCAGACGCCAAGGCAGCATAAAAATCAAATTTTAAAACCTGAAAATCAAATAGTTTAGCCGTGATTAATAAAGTACAGAAGCAAAAAACATAAAGCAAAAAACTAATCCTTTTTTCCAAGGATTTACCTACCCTGTGTTTTTTTTTGGTTTTCCAACGACTCAAGTCAAGCATAACCTTATTTTAGCAAAAATTTGGCCTAATAAAAAGAACCGGTTTAAAGCCGATTCTTTTTAAAGTCCTTCACTATCCTTATTTTTTATTAAATCCTTCAAGTGCCCTTAATACTTCTAAGGGGACACAGAAAACCACTGTATTTGAATCATCAGAGGAAATATCATTAATGGAATTCAAAGTTCTTAAGTGAAGAGCACCAGGCGATGCAGATAAAGTCTGGGCGGCCTTGGCAATATTAGCAGCCGCAATAACTTCGCCCTCTGAATTAATAATCACCGCTCTTTTTTCTCTTTCTGCTTCTGCTTGCTTGGCCATTGTTCTTTTCATGCCTTCTGGCAAAACAATGTCTTTTAAATCAACGGAATCAACGCTGATCCCCCATTTTTCAGTAATCTGGTCAACGATACTTTTAATTTTCTGTGAAACCTGGTCTCTCTGGGTCAATAATTCATCTAGAGTCACTTCGCCAACTACATTTCTCATGGTTGTCTGGGCTAACTGGGAAACAGCATAGTAAAAATTTTCCACTTCAATCACTGCTTTGGCTGAATCTACAATTTTATAGTAAATCACGGCATTAATCTGGCAGGAAACATTATCCTTAGTAATTGCTTCCTGATTTGGGACATCAACAGCTTTCAGGCGCATATCTATTTTTTTCATCATTTGGAAAACCGGCACCACCAAACGCCAGCCAGGGTTAACTGCCTTGCTAAACCTGCCCATGGTAAATTTTACCCCCCTTTCGTACTGATTGACCTGTCGCAAAAAGCTTAAAATTACAATAGCTACAGCAATCAGCAACCAAACATAAGCCATAATTTTAAAATTATTTAATTAATAAAATCAATATAACCGCCAATAAAGCTAGCACTATTAATGTTCCTAAGGTGATTAAAAAAGTCAAGACTGCTTCTTTTAATTTTTTCTGCCAGAGCAATAAATAAGCTGGGTAACCTAAAATAAAAAAGCCTGAAATAGCTGCGCTAAAAACAAATACCAACAAGAAGGTAGAAATACCTAAAATGGCTGGAGAGCCAGGCAATATCTTCGGCGGTATATAATATAAAAATGTGGCGACCAGAGCAATATAAATCGTTTCTGCTACCGCGCTTAAGATGCCAAATTTAAAAATCACTTTTTTGTCATTTTGTTTAAAGAAAAACATATTTTTGAATTATGAATGCCGAACGCTGAATTATTAATTAAAACTAATTTGGCTTTCGGAATTCGGCTTTCGGAATTAATTTTTATTGTCCAAACTGCGCAGCATCTATTTCTGTCCAATTTTCAGCCGCCTCATCCCATTTGTAAGCTAAGAATGTCCGCACTTTTTCTGTTTCTGAAGTAATATAATCAACTTTGGCACTAGTGCCCATGCGCTTTGAATAATGAGTTTTTCTGCCAATAACTAAGGGCTTAATTATAAACTCCAATTTCATTTTGCCTAAAGGCCCATTAAAAATCAAGTCCTCTTTAGTGCCCTGGCCCCGCTCCTTGGGTAATTCACTGATTTCATTGGCCAAAACTTCAAAATTTTTATTAACCATTTCTTTGACTTCCTCCCATTTTTCATCAGTCATAGATTTCGAATTATGAATTATGAACGCCGAAGGTCGGACTTCGGAATTGAAAAAACACAGCCGCAATAATTCTGCTTATAAAGTCCCAATCTATTAGCCAACCAATCTGATACCTGCGCTCCATAATTCTTTTTAAAATCCTGGTCCCAAAATTTAACGCGGTATCTGTCCTCGGCCTTACGACCCGCTTGCATGACCTGAAAGGAATTTTTCTGCCTGCCCATGGTTAGGGTTGTTGAAAACCAATCAAAGCCATGATTATTAGCATATTCGGCTGCTTTATTTAAACGAAAAAGAAAACACAAATCGCAACGCAATCCTTTTTCCGGTTCATTTTCATAACCCTTGATAAAATTTAACCAACTTTTTGGCCTGTATTCTTCTTCCAAATAATTTATCTTTCTGGCTTGGCAAAAATTTTTAATCTCAGCCAAGCGCTGCCAGTATTCTTCCTCGGGAAAAATATTGGGATTGAAAAAATAAACTGTCAGAGCAAATTTTTCTAAAAGCTGATTAATCACGTAAATACTGCATGGCGCACAACAAACATGAAGCAATAATTTTTCTTTCATAGCCGAGCTGTCATCCTGAGCCTGTCGAAAGATCAGCGAGGCAAAAATGCCACACTTCGACATGCTTAGTGTGACATTTTAACTTCTAAAAAGCCAATTGGTAATCCAGGAAACTAGCCACATTATTAAAGCTCCGATAAAAGCGGCCTTAAAATCAGCCACTGAAAATCCTTTAACAATGGTGCTCGCCAGCCAAAAAAGAATTGCATTGATAAATAAGGTGAATAAACCCAGGGTCAAAATATTTACTGGCAAGGTCAATAGGATCAAAATCGGACGCAGTAAAGCGTTGATAATGCCCAAAACCAAGGCCGCGATCAAGGCAGCGTAAAAACCAGAAACAGCGATACCAGGCACAAAATAGGCAATGGCCAAAATAGCCAAAGCATTAATTAACCAGCGCAAAAGTAGGTACATACATTTTAAATTAAAATTTAGATTTTCCCGTCTTTGGCGGGATGCCGCCATAGGCGGCAAAGATATAAATTTTGTTATTTCCTACCTAAAGTTTAGCAAAAAATGGCAAAAAAATAAAGCGCATCACTTGATGCGCTCTTTTATTTTCTTCTGCCAGAGAAATAAACACGAAAGAGCTGAAATTAAATTATCACTAAGAGTATTTGTCCATGCCGATAGATGCATTTCGTTTGAAGCCAAATTTTGCCGCAAAAGGTAAGTCATCATTTCCCATTTTAACATTTTCTTGCCAATGACAATAGCTCTTGCTTTTGGGTCAAAGACGGGACCGCATTCTTCATCTTTTGAATATTTCAATTTGATTTTGGGACCTTCCATTGTACGAATGATCCCTCCTTCGGTCTTAATGAAAACTACTGTTGTATGACCAAATTCAAATCCTTTAAGCTCAATATTCGTTATCTTTTCCATTTTTAACCTCCTTTTAGATTTTTTTAAACTTATCACATCTTTAACATTCAGTCAAGGGTTCAGATATTTTCTGTTTTTTAATTTCTCGGGTAAGTAATCCTGTTTGGCGTCTTGGGGATTAGCAAAGTTAGGCGTGTATTTATAACCTTTGCCATAGTCCAAATCTTTCATTAATTTTGTCGGCGCATTGCGCAGATGCAAAGGCACGGGTTCATTGGGCAAATTTTTTATGTCTGCTTTAACCTTGCCTAAACCAATGTAAAGATTGTTGTCTTTGGGCGCTTTGGCCAGATAAGCCACGGCTTGAGCTAAAATCACATCACATTCTGGATAACCAAGGTAATGACAGGCAGTATAAGCTGAAACCGCCTGAACCAAAGCATTGGGGTCTGCCAAGCCAATATCTTCGGAAGCAAAACGAATCAAGCGCCGAGCAATATAAAGCGGATCTTCACCTGACTCAATCATGCGGCCCAGCCAATATAATGAAGCATCTGCATCAGAACCGCGCATACTTTTATGCAAGGCAGAAATAATATTATAATGCTGTTCTCCGGCTTTGTCGTATAAATAACTTTTTTGTAAGGCCTGTTCAATTATTTTTTTATCCAAAATTATTTGGCCATCTTTATTTGGCTTAATTGAATTCACGGCAAATTCCAAAGCATTTAAGGCAATGCGAGCATCGCCATTGGCCATTTGGGTTAAAAAGTCCAAAACTTCCTCGCTAATGCGAACACTAAAATTACCCAAACCCTTTTCTTTATCTTGCAAAGCACCGGAAATAATTTTCTTCAATTCACTTTGTTCCAAAAGATTTAAAACAAAAACCCGGCAACGGGAGAGCAAGGCAGAATTAACTTCAAAAGAAGGATTTTCCGTGGTGGCGCCAATCAATGTTACAATGCCTTTTTCTACATAAGGCAATAAAGCGTCTTGCTGGGCTTTATTCCAGCGGTGAATTTCATCAATAAATAAAAGTGTTTTTTCATTTTTAAATTTCTTTCTTTCAATTGCCAACTTGATTGTTTCACGCAATTCCTTAACTCCACTGGTCACAGCTGAAAAAGGCACAAAAACTGCCTGGGTTTTTTCAGCAATGATTTTGGCCAAGGTTGTTTTGCCAGTGCCAGGCGGACCCCAAAAAATTATGGAAGGCAAATTATCGTTTTCAATGGCCTGGCGCAGTAAAGTTTTCGGACCCACAATCTGCTCCTGACCCACAAATTCCTTAAAATCCAAAGGCCGCATCCTGTCAGCCAGAGGAGCGTTAATGGTTAAGTTTTTATCAAATAAATCCATATGGCTACTAATATACGAATATTTTACTAATAATACTAATGGTATTGGGTGAAATATAAGTATAATTAGTATCTAAATTAGTAAATTAGTATCCTTAAATCAAGTATCCTTATCTTACCAAAAATCCTTAGAAAAATAAAACGGCGCGCCATTTCGTGCAACTTTGTCGCACTAATGACGCGCCTAGATGTCTATGGGTTGGGGTTGACTCATGAAAACAGCCTCCTTAGGAACGAAGCAAACATGTCAAATCCACATTTGCATTTCCCAGAGGCAATTTCACCAGTGTAATACTGTCCGCAAATCGGACATTTTCGCCATACAACCATGGTCATGGCCTCCTCTCCTATATTTTGGAGAAATTCTCCAATACCCAATGATACCACCATTTTTTCATTTTGTCAATAGATTAAACTAAAAAAATGGCTAAAATTAGCCACCAATGACTTTTGCCAATTTATTGGCAAACTACTTAATCCTCAATAAATTGAGGCAAATCATAACACAATTATAATTTTAGCCATTTTTGGAGCTTCTTCAACTCCCACGAATTAATAATATCTAGCTTTGTTGCCCATCCCCTCCTGGCAGTCGCAATCCCGTATTTAATCAAATCCATGTGTTCCAAAGCATGAGCATCAGAATCAATGCAAAACTTGCAGCCATAAGCCAAGGCATCTTTAATCAAGGTATCCTTCAAATCCAAGCGTTCTGGAAAAGAATTAATTTCCAAAGCCACTTTATATTTGGCGCAGGCCTTAAATATTTCTGGCCACTCCACATCATAGGCCTGCCTCTGGCCAATTAATCGCCCAGAAGGATGGCCCAATATTTTAATCCCGCTTTTAATGCCTGCAATCATTCTCTTGGTCATAGTTGCCTCATCCTGATTAAAAGCAGAATGCACAGAGCCAATGCCATAATCCAGTTTTTTTATAGTGGCTGAACTTAAATCCAATTTGCCAGAAGCAGTGATATTTATTTCCGCGCCAGCTAAGAGTTTTAAATTTCTAAACTTTTTATTAACTTTTTGAATTTCAGCTTTGTGCTTTAAAATTTCTTTGTCTGAAAGTCCAGAAGCCACGCCCAAGCCAACCGTATGATCAGAAATGCCCAGGTATTTATATTTTTTGCTGATGGCTTTTTGCGCCAATTCAGCAATTGTATTTGTGCCATCGCTGGTTTTGGTATGACAATGCAAATCACCATTTAAATCATTGTAGCCAATTATCTTGGGTAATTTATGGGCTAGGGCTGCCTCTATTTCTCCCCTATCCTCACGCAGTTCTGGCTCAATATACTGCATACCTAGAAATTCATAAAACTTTTTTTCATCAGCAAAATGAAAGTGCTTTTTCTTTTTTAAATCTTCAATGCCGTATTCTGACAAGCTTAATTTGTGCTCAACAGCCCAGGTGCGCAAGTGGACATTATGTTCTTTGGAACCAGTAAAATGCTGGAGCAAAGAACCATAATCCTGCTCTGGTAAAATTTCCAAATCAAATCTCACATTTTTCTTATGGGTAATGGAAATCTTAGTATCTCCTTTTGATAAAATATTTTTGACAAAAGGCGCTTGGGCAAAATAATCAATTATTTTTTCCGGATTTGGAGTTGCTACCACAATATCAATATCGCCAATTGTTTCTTTCATGCGGCGCAAAGAGCCGACCACATTACATTTTTTTACTTCTTTAAATTTTTTGATATAAGCTAAAACTTCATCCGCAATTGGCCCGGCCGCGGTTAAAACCATACGGTTTCTTTCCTTTGTCCTAATGCCAAACTGCTTGATACCCCTTAAAATATTCTGTTCTGCTTGTTCTTTAAAATGAGGTAGTTTATGAATCTTACCTGAAGTAGCTGCCTTTTGTAGTTTAACAATACTATCAATATGCAATTTCTTATATAAAACTAAAGCTGTCTTGGGGCCAATGCCTGGCACTTGGGTTAAAACTAACATTTTTTCCGGAAATGACTTGGTTAAATCTTTATAGTATTTCATCTTGCCTGTTTTAATCAGTTCTTCAATCTTTTCCGCAATACTGATTCCAACACCAGGCACTTCCTCCAGCGCTTTAATCCCGCCTTCTTTATAAACATCCTCAATATCCTTGGTTAAATTGGCAATGACTTCAGCAGCGCGCGAATACGCAATCACGCGAAACTTACTCTCGCCTTTGATTTCTAAGATGGTGGAGATATTGCTTAAAATCTTGGCTATTTCTTGATTGGTCATAAGGTTACTAATATACTAATTCTATAACGAATAATACTAATATAAAGAAGAAATTGAATTATTAGTATCATTAGTACCAATTCGTTAAATTAGTATCCAATTTAATTTTACCATTTTTAAGGACTAAAGAAAAAGCCCCGAACTTTTTATGGTTCAGGGCGCTGCAAATTATTTGAGCAGATGGCTACTTATTTGAATCAGGTTATTTCCGATATTAATGCGGTAGCCAGCGCAACCTTTTCATGGTTTATAATGCTTGGCCTGCCTGTTTTTTTGTTAATGGTAAAGGTCGGTTTGAAATTTATCCTTCTGGAAACTTCTTTTGCCAAAACACATTTTTTCCCGTTGCTGATTATAATCGGAGATCCTTTATACGGCGAATTTGTTAAAAATTCACCTATCATTTGCGTATCTGGCTCAAAAAACTTTTCAGTCAAGAGCATGAGATAGGCGACTTCGGCTGCTGTTAGCATTACTTCTTGCCTTGCCTTGATTGATGATTTCTTTTGGTAGGATTCTCCGCCAGTGTAAAACGGATTGGGCTCTAAACAAGTCAAAACCCAGCCCGACCGAATTGGCTCTGTTATAAATTCCGGCAGAGGCTCGCATTGCATTATTTGTCCTTCGTTAGAATGTTTGTACCACGGAAAAAATCCCAGGTATTTGCCATCTTCCCAATGTAATTTCGTTTCGCACCATTGAGCAAAAAAATGCAGATTGAATTTACACTTAGCAGCCTCTTTGAGCATCAAGGCCAGGCAAATTTTTACTTCGCGTGAAGCGAAATCGCCTTTTAATTGGGCTTTATAATTCTCAATCTGTTCCTCTGTAAAAAGCAAAGGGTAATCAGCCATGGTTATTTTTGTCCCAAAAAATTCATTTATCTCATTTGGCCCAATTATTTTTACGCCTAAATGCGACACTTCTTCAAGGGTTATTTCATGCTCCCCCAAATAAGTCATAGTTTACCTCCTTTTAGCGGTAAGATTTTGTTTTAAAAATTTAAAGATCAATATTAGAACTTATTACAATATAGAAAAATTTTATTATTTTGTCAATCTTTATTTAAAAAAATAAAAAAACCACTTTTAGATAGCCTTTTTATAATAGCAAAAATTTTATAATCCCAGTTCCTTATCAATCGCCTCTTTATCAAAGCCCACAATAATTTTGCCCTCAATATCCAATACCGGCACGCCCATCTGGCCTGATTTATCAATCATTTCCTGGGCCTTGGCAGAATCAGACGCCACATCATAATCAGTAAAAGTAATTTTCTTTTCATTTAAATAATCCTTGGTCTGGTGGCAAAAGGGACAAGTTGGTGTTGAATAAATTAATACTTTTTTCTGCGCCATAAATTTTATTTAAGATTTAAATTTTTCAGCCCATTCTTTTACTTGCAAACGAATGGCTTCCTTATGCTGACTTACCTTATTAAAAAATTTCTCATCCACGATTTCCGCGCCTTTGGCTAAAATTCTCAGATTATTAAATACCCGGCCAGCGCCCAATCCATCCTGAGTGCAGAAAAAAACAACTTTTTTCTTGTTTAAACTGATTAAATTTAAAAAAGTCCTGATTACTGGCGGTAAATTAGCTGCCCAATTCGGCGTGCCCAAAAATATCAGATCATACTGACTTAAATCCACATGTGGGTCTGCCAGTTTTGTTTTATTCTTTACTATAGCATCAAAACCAGCCCAAATATAGCCCCATAAACCATTGCGTTTTTTTTGGTCAATTAATGGCTTCAAATCAGAACCCAAAACAGTGGCTATTTCTTCTGCCACAAATTGTGTATTCCCTGTCCGGGAATAAAAAATCACGATTGAACGCATAAATTTAATTTATTTTCTCCCCCGGGATTTTTTAAAAAATATTAAAACCTTGGCAAAAATATCCTTAATATGGTTAATTTTAATGGCAGTCAAAAAAGCCATGAAAGAAATCGTGAAAAAGCCCAAAATAAATATAAATTGCACAATATTGGGATAGAATAGAATCACTACCGCTAGGATAAAAAAAGCCAGGCCAATAAATGTTAAATAATAAATAATTGAACGTAATTTATTGTTTATTAATTCAAGGATTTCTTTGGTAATCATAATTTTATTTTTATTTGTAAATAATTAACGTCCTCTTAATTCTCTCGGCTGGTTTTCATCAATTAGGCCAGCAGATCTCAAAAGAGGCAAATCTTTTTCTCTCCTTCTTTCTTCCTCTTTTTTTCTTTCCTCTCTCTTTTTCAATTCTTGATATCTCGCATAATTTTCCGTTTCTTCCACTTCTTTCTTTTTCCTTGCCCAAGCGCCTTTTTTTCCAGCCAAACTGGGAATAATCTCTTTAAAATAACTGACCTCGCCTCGATCAGTGATACCCTTTTTTTTCAATGTTTCAACTATGGCCAAGGTCATACTAATTCCAGTTTCTCTTTTTAATTTAAATATTTCCGGAATCAAATCTCTGGCAAATTCTTCTTTTGATTTCTTTTTTACTTCAATTTTTGATAAAAACTCTTTTTTCATAAACTAATAAAGATCTTCTTTTTTTTCCTTAAAAAAGGCCAGCCATTCCTCAATTGACTGTAAAATAATTTTTAAAGGCGCTTCAATTAAAAAATCAAAAATAAAAATAAAAATATTAACCTTGGAAAAATTCAAAGCCAGCCAGCGCCCTAACCTGATAAAAGGCAGGGTCAAAAAATCAAAGAGTTCCCCCATAATATTTTCTCTTTTTCTCAAAATCACTAATTCGCGGGCTGAATTTCTGATGCGCACACCAAAAAAACTGACAATGCTTAAGAAAGCTAAAAATAAAAGAATGCTCAGGATGCTGAAATTTATTTTTCTCAGGAAATAGATTATTAAAATAAAAGGAATTAAAAATGTTATTATATATACCAGATTGAATAAAATTTTTGTAAACCAACTTCTCTTTTTTGGTTCCCTGATGTATTGTATTTCGCCGATTTTGCCATTCAAAATATCTTCTATGCCATTGATCATGGCCTGGGTATTTTTTTCACTCGGGGTTCTGATCGTAGAAGCGATAAATATCATCAACAGAGGCGGAAAAGAAATATTCACACTGATTGCTAACCAGCTAAAAGTGTTTAGGAGATAATAATCAAAAGGTATTTCCACAACCAGGGCTAAAAGCATTTTAGTAATAAAAACATAAATAATCGCCCTGGTGATTTGGGTCTTTAAGCGTCTTTTGGTTTCACTATATTTTTCCTGACAAACCTCCCTGATTTTGCTTTCTAAAAGTTTAGAATTTCCTACTAATTCCTTGGCTGATTGCAAATCCTGATAAATAACATCGCGTAAAATAATAATCATCATGGCATAGCGCCGGCAATATTGCAGCAGACGATTGGCCATTTTATGATTAATTTGTTTATTGATTTCATTTTTTATCTTATAAACCTCATCAATAAATTTCGGCAGAAAACCGCGATAATCATTTTTCCATTCCGGGTACCAAAGCTTGAGAATTATATAATCCAGCATCTGCTTATCAGATTTGATTAAGCTCCGATTAACAGCAATAAAAATCTGCAGATTTTTTTCTTCATCTGACATTTTACTGCTTACGATTTCCATCCTGGCCTTAATTTCATTGTACATGAAACGGATAAAAACTTTCTCTTTATTAGCCGGAACCAGTGTTTCTTCAATTTCACAGGAAGCCAAGCCCAAAATCCAGTCATAGAGATCTAAAGCTGCTGTTAAACCCTTCTGCTCATTAACGCCAGAATATAAAAGATCATATTTTTCAATTACTTGCGCTACTTCAATCACCTTGGTTTCCGGAACTTTATTATTTTCCAAATAACGGGCAGAAATGAGTTCTCTAACCACTCCCTCGCTGATTTTATAAAAATCCGATCCACCTAAAAAACGGCGTTTCAAAATCCTAAAAACAGCACTTTTACGCAATAAGTGTTCTTCTTTATAATCAACAATGGTTCTGATTTTTTCATACATAAAGGCAATGGCGCTGGTCATGATATTGACCCGAATTAGCTCCTCGCCTTCCTTTTTTACAATCTGATCTTTTTGATCTGCCAAAACCAAACCTTCAATTAAATTAGCTAAATTTTGCATTGGATACTAATTTATCCCTAAGGGATCCCTTCGGGACTAATCTTAATACTAATATACAAATATGTTTAAAATTAACAAAATTCGTAGATTCGCTCTTATTAGTAGATTCGCATTATTTACAATAATTATAGCAAAATAAAGCAAAAATTAAAAGGGCGCTTTGCTTCGCCCTATTTAATATAGTTTAATTAAAAAAAATCCATCTTTAACCTTATCTAACCTAATAAAACCTCATGTTTATCCGCCGAAGCATTGGCGTAGGCGGACAACTTCATAAAACATCACCAATCAAACTTAGTACTGCAAAAACATTCTTTTTATCTTCACCTCTTCATATTTATGGGCAATTACCTTGGCAATATTATAAGTGCCGAATTTTGGCGCTTCCAAAAAGCCCTCCATGGCTGCTTCCGCAAACCAGCCAGAATCCAGCCAGTCATAAAGCCATTGGTCAGTATATCTGACATCTTCCTGGTCAGTGCCAGAACCGATTGTCTGCAGCCACTTGCGGTTAAAATCTTCCTGGGAACCAATCGGCGGGGTCATGATCAGAGGCAAGCCCAAAGCTGTGTAAAAAGAGAGTTCACTTGGCTTAGTCCATAAAATATCAGTGTTGCGTAAAACATGATTAAATTTTTTAAAATAAATTTCCTTATTTGGCGCAAAAGTGCAAATAATATTCTTATCCCAAAATCTCCCCAGGCCCAAATCATAAACGCTTTGTTTGAAATAATTATGAACCTCATTGCGAATGCCGGCAATCAGGTTAATTTTTATTTGGTTTTTAACTATTCTGCGTTTTAAACTTTTTACAATTTCAACGCCAGTTTCCCTTTGTGCCCCTGCGCCTCCCACTGCAAAAGTAATTGTTAAGGGATGGTGCCGGCAAGGCATGCAAACAGAACCCAGCTGTTCTCGGATTGTATCTTTATAAGCAATTACATATCTTTGTTGAGGATCTAAATTATACAAGCGGTGACCCAGATCTTCTTTTAAAATATGCAAATCAGGACCGCCCAAATTTTCAGTGGGCAAAGGAAACCCGGTTAAATATATTTTTTCCGGACGAATGCCATAGAGCTTGAGGCGTTCTTCAACCCTATAATTAGGCGCAAAATAATTTATTCTGCTTTGAGACGGATTAATAGAAGCCCAGGTGCGGCTAATATCCGTATCAGTGGCCAAACAATAAATTTCCTGGCTGTAATTATAATATTCAGCCATAAAGGCCACGACAAAAAAAGTAGTGATCAAAGGCATGGGTTTTTCTTCCAGTTTGCTGATTAAATGCTTGCCCCAGTTATCCTTTTTAATATAATGCATGAAATATTTTAACTGGTCATTGGGCTTGGATAAATCCCTTTTGGGATAGAATTTAGGGATGGTTTGGAATCTATCAAACCAATCCCAAGCTATTTCGCCGATTAAAGGCGTTTTTTTAAATTTAGAAATCCATTCATAAAATTTCCGGCTCCCCACCCAAATATTCTTATCTCTGTCTGGTATGCCCGGATAATTATTGGCATTAATAACCCTGCCTTTATACGCCATCACGCGCAAGGGCTCGGCTGCCCGCTGGTGACCATAGCCCATGTCTACTGCCACTACCCAGGCCTTTTTATGATTTTTTGGTTTAGTTTTCATGGTTTGTGTTTTGATTATAATTTGATGATACTAATTGTTAATTCATTATAGCTACTACATTCCTACAAAATTACAAATACATCTACAAATTCTACAAAATTATTTTGTATTTTTTGTAACAAAATTTGTAGTTTTGTAGACATTATTATTATAACAAAAAATCCCCCCTTTTTAAAATTCCAACCACCAATAACCAATAATCAAAAAAATGATGTTTAACTCATTTCGGTTATTGACTTAATTACGTGTAATGGATAAATTTTTCCTGCCAAATAATCTTCAACCTCATTGATAATATCAGCATCTCTTAAATTCTCGCCCATGGATTTAATTTCTTCCAAAGAAAACCATTTTGCATCTAACAGCTCACCTTTATCAAATTTAATATTGTTATCCAGTGCTTTTGCCGCAAAAATAAATTTGATCGCGTGTCTTAATCCACTATTTAAATTTTTTACGATCGGATAAACGCCTAAAAAACCTGATAATTCAATTTTCAAACCAGTTTCTTCAAAAGCTTCTCTTTTCGCGCCTTCAATTATATCTTCTTTTAAATCCAACCAACCAGCCGGCTGATTCCATTTGCCCGGTTCTTTTTTCGCTTCTTGAACCAACAAGAATTTGCCATCTTTTTCAATAATCATACCGACAACCACAAAAGGCTGAGTAATTACTCTCTCTTTAATTGGAATAACTTTATTCATCAAGTATAAAAATTAGTAGATTAGTAACAAATTAGTATATTAGTATCCTTACCAAACTTTATCAATAACAGGAATATTCCCATTCAATCCCCCATAATGCAAAACCGTATACAGTTTCCCCGAATCATTATTACCGTCAAAGTAAAAACCAACGCCCACATGAGTCAGATGATCATGCATGATTGTCTGGAAATGAATCCCATTGGTTGCCTCTTCACTCATATAATAATCAAACAAATCATCCATTGATTTCATAATGCTTTCATTAATACCCTGAGAACGATTATAACTGCCACCGCCTATGTTTTCATAAAGCCAGCCCCAGTCCTCGCGAAAACCAATTTTAAAATTTTGCCAGACCCATTCGCGGGCAATCATGTTGACAGGCAGGCGTGTATGAGTAATTTGCCCTTGCTTGTGCATTTCATTGGCCCAAACTGAAGCTGTATCTATCATACGCTGGTCAGAAACAATGGCCGCATGACCACGCTTTGTCCTCTCATAGTTTATGCGGTCCAAAATATGCTGCATCACAATTTTATAATTAAAGCCGGTCGGCACGCTGCCAGATTGGAAGGTGCCGCTGCCAGGATATAATGGTCCGCTGGAAATAAATTTAGCCCCAGTAAAAGTATTTTGAATTTCTTCAGTTATAATTGGAATTGAAACATCAATGGTTGCCGTAGAAGAATTAGTATTATTAGCTGAATTGGTGTTTAAAGTTGTAGTTGCTGAAGTTGTTGAACTGGTTGGATTTGAAACATATGGTTTCAATGGTATTTCCTCAGCTGTTACTTTTGCTAAATCAGAATCAGTTATGCCTAAGCTTAAATAACGCATTATCTCATAAGCCGCTGCCCCGTCTTTAAGGTAATATCTTTTCTTGGTTTTCGGATAAACATACCAGGCCTCGCCATGCTGCTGAACCTGCAGTAAAATTCGGCCAGACAAACGATTTCTTAAAACAGTATCGCCAGTAAAAGTATCAGTATCTTTTGGTATTTTGGCCAAATCAGCGTCAGTAATGCCCAAACCAAACGAACGCATCATTTCATAAGCAGTTGGCCCGTCTTTCATATAGTATCTTTTAAAATTAATGGGATTAACATACCAGGCCTCGCCATGTTCCTGCACCTGTAACAGGATATAACCCTTGAGCCAAGCTAAACTTGTTGATGAGGTTGATGAAGATGATGGGGTTGATGAAGTTGGTGAGGTTAAAGTTTTAGCTGTGATAGTAAAAAAAGTTTCGCCTGACCAGCCAATAGTACCATCTGGCGCAATAACTTTGTACCAGCCATCGGTTTTATCAGTGATTTTAACTACCTGACCTTTTTGCAAGGTTGTTAAAATTTTGCCAGTCGCAGTACAGGCCTGATCCCTCACCCAAACCGCACTTATCACTTCACCCTTGGCATCATAAGCATAAACAGGGTCACACCCGCAGCAGCCAGCTTGGGAAGCCAAGGGTAATAAAATTACAGCTATCACAGTAATAAAGAATATAAATCTTCGCATAAATAAAATTAATTATTATTTCTTTTCTTCAAACCATTCACCGCCAACCACAGCGCCATTATCTTTGGCTTTTTGAAAAGCAGCTTTTAATTCTGATAGTGATATTTCCCTATTGTCCTCTTTGGCCGCTTTCATTGCTTGGCAAATAGGACAATCATCAAAAAATTCTTCCGGGTCATTTTTCATAATATAAAAAATCATTAATAATTTACTTGTGCCACAGCTTTTTCCTATAAATAGCAAAAAGTATTAAAGCATTAGCAATAAGCAAATAAATTTGAAATGCTGAATTTTCTATATTCCACTTTGGGATGGAAGGAATGACCAATAATGCTGCCGCAAAACTAGCGAGAAAAGTAAAACCTGTTTCGGTTTCAGGATTTTGCCAGGCCTTCTTAATTGTCGGAATGCATGCAAATCCGTCTCCCAAGACTGCAAAAAGAATTGCCAACTGAGGAGAACCTATCCCCAACCAAAGTAATAAGGCCAAAACTGAACAAATACCACAAAATAAATCAAAAGTAGTTAATTTCCAATAACTTTTAGGATTAATAAATGAAGCAACGAAAACAATTAAAGGCAAAAAACCAGCTAAAAAAATACGGCTAGTCGCCCAAATATCAGCGTGACTATAAAGCGCTGCTCCAGTGCTAATGAGAGGCGCTAAAGCCCACATTGACCAGCTAACACGATTTGGCTTAGTCTTTCCTTTCAAAGTATCTTTAATATAAGCAGCCGAACCAGATATGGCGACAAAAACGCTCAAAATAACTAACCAGTGAACAAAATTTATTTCCAATAGCATAATTTATTATCGTCTTAATTGATATTATATTCACATTAAGTTTACTAAATTTTGCCCAAATTTACAAATTATCTGGGCTTGATTTCATATTAAATTTGTGCTAAAATATCTATATAATTTTAAATTATGAATAAGGCAGAAAAACCAATTCCTATTTCCCGCGGCCAAGAAATAAATACTGAAAAATTAATCAATAAGCTTAAGAATGATTTAAAAATGGGTCAAAATTATTATAGTTATCTTAATGAGCAAATCAAAACAAAGCGTGTACTTTCGCAAAGAGAATTTATGAAACCGTTAGAACGGCAAAACTTAGATCTACTTGCTGCCCTATCAGAAGAAATCGAAGAATTAGAAAAGCATGCCGATGAACTTCTTGATCATATGATTCAAGGAGAAAACATTTTACAAGATGCTAAAGAAAAGTTACATAATGAAGTAACTCTATCAGAACTGATAGAATTAATTAGTGAACTAGAGAAATTAAGTCCTGAAAAAAAACAATAATTCTGGGAGGTTCGTATAGTGGTAGTACGGCGGTCTCCACCCAGCCATTCGCGAAGGGCTGGGTCCAAAACCTATTCCCTATAAAATAAAAAATATGTTTTATGTTTATTTACTCAAAGACGACAATAATAAATTATATGTGGGTTATAGTGAAGATTTAAAAAGAAGGATAAAAGAACATCTAAATAGTAAAGTATATACAACAAAAAAAATGAAAAATCAAAAATTATTCTATTATGAAGCATATCTTAATGAAGAATTGGCCAAAGAGCGTGAAAGGAAATTAAAGCAATATGGTTCTAGTTATCATGGTTTAATAAAAAGATTAGGAATAAAATAATTCTGGGGGCGTCGTATAATGGTAGTACAGTGGTCTCCAAAACCACTAACGTGGGTTCGATTCCTACCGCCCCTGCCAATTTTTACATCTTTTTAAGTGACTTTTGTGCCTCAAAAATGAAATCTAAATATAAAATTTCTTTAATTAAGCTAAAAAGGGAACGCTTCGCTTTATTTTATAAATGGTGGAATGATCCTGCCTTAAGGAAACTAACCTCAGAAAGTAATAAAAAGATATCAAGGAATGAAATAAATGAAATTTTAAATAAACATTTACTGAATAAAAATGGCTTTGATTTCATTATTACGGCGAATAAAAAGCCAATTGGCCATATTTTAATCCAAAAAAAGAAAGGCAAAAAAAATTTTGAAATCTATATCGCCATCGGGGATAAACGATATTGGGATAAAGGAATCGGTACTATAGCTATACAAAAAGCAGTTCGTTGGTTTTTTATAAATTTTAAAAATAAAAAAACAATAGAATTAGAAGTTTTGGTTAATAATATCCGAGCAATCAAATGCTACGAGGGAGTTGGATTTAAAAAGGTTAGAACCATACATTCAAAAAAATATTCTGATACCTTTTTAATGCGTAAATTTAAAGAGTAGTTAACAATATAAAAATGCCAATAAAAAACAGCTCTGTACCCAGGACTGTTTTTTTATTTTATTTCGTCTCTTTATGCAGAGTATGTTTTTTGCAGTGCTTGCAGAATTTTTTTATCTGCAAACGTTCCTTGATTGTTTTTTTATTTTTTCTAGAATAATAATTTGTTTTTTTACAAACAGTGCATTCTAGCTTAATCAATGTGTCCTGTGACATAAATATGAATTGTTAATGGTTAATTAAGTCCAGAGCCACCCGTCGGGTTCGAACCGACGACCTACTGTTTACAAAACAGTTGCTCTACCAGCTGAGCTAGGGTGGCAATCATACATAGTGGGCCTTAGCCCACCGAAGCTCGCCAAATCAACTATTTAAATTGGCTCGCCTTCGCTATAGCTACGGCGAGCGTAGGTGGGCCGGGGTGGATTCGAACCACCGAAGACATAAGCCAGCAGATTTACAGTCTGCCCCATTTGACCGCTTTGGTACCGACCCGTAAATATGTAATAATTTTAGCATAATTAAATGAAATAATCAAGAGTTAAGGTCGATAAGTATGAGCAAAATTAAAAAACCCAATAAAATCGGGTTTAATAATTAAATTTCGCCAATTAAATTTAAGCTTTCTTGGCCAAAGGCAAACCTCTGGCTGAGAACGTTAAGCCGTTGATCGGAATTGAACCGATGACCTACTCCTTACCATGGAGTTGCTCTACCAGCTGAGCTACAACGGCCCGATAAAAGTATGTGCATTCCGTAATTATACTATTCTAATAGTTTATACTATTTTTACGATTTAAACATTGAATCCGCAGACTTTTATCGGGCCAGCGGCCATTATACCATTTCAATCCACAGACTTGTGACTGGCCAACGGCATCTGAATAAATATCCCATAAACTTTAAATCTGGCCAGGCAATACAAATAAAAAAATCGGATTTGAAACTCGATGGCAATTGATAAATATTATAATTCCTTGATCTGCATTTCAAATTCGGGAATCTTGGAATTTTCAGGATTTGTTTCTTTTAACCTATTCAATGCGCTCCTGGCCAAATTTTTATCTTTAATCATTAGGCAAATATTCAATAAAAGATTGAGGAACTTGGGATTATTTGGCTCAATTTTCAAGGCTTCATTTATATTGCTCAGGGCTTCTTCATAATTTTTTCTTTGGCTGAATATTTCTGCCAATTCATAATACGAAAAGCTGTAATTTTTGTCTAGTTTCAAAATATGCTTGTGGGTTTGAATTGCCTCTTCATCTTGTTTTTGTAATAGATAAATATTAGCTAGGCCGCGATAGGCCTCGATATTTTTCGGTTCAATGTTTAAAACCTCTAAGAATTTTTTTTCTGATTCTTCAAAATTTTCTTTCTCTGCTAAATCCTTACCCTCTTTTAATATGGCCTCAATCTTTTTTTCAATGGTTTCAAATTCTTCCTTAGTGACTAATGTTTCTTTTTTTTGTTTGGCCTTATATTTTTCTTCCCAGTTTTTAAAGCTTTCAGAAATTGATTTGGACTTTCTCTGTAAAAAATTGGCGAGAAGTTTTATAAAAGGACTCAGCTTGGCAGCCATGACTTTCATTTTCCTCTGGATTCTTTCTTCTAAAATCTTGGTTTTGGTATCAGCGGCTTTAACTTCGGGGATGGAATTAACATCAAAACTGGCTAAAAGCGGAAGCTTTTTATAAACAATATATAAAATAATGCCCAAACAAGCCAAGATTATTATTAATGCCAATATATTATACATAAATTTAGATAGCTTTGATTATAGCATTGAAACTGGAAATTTTCAAGCTCGCGCCGCCAATTAAGGCGCCGTCAACAATTTTTAATTTTAAAATTTCTTTAGCGTTTATAGGATTAACAGTTCCGCCATATAAAATTTTAATTGTCTTGCTTTTATTCTTATATAATTTCTTAAGTCCTGTCTTAATAATTAAATGCGCCTTTATAATATCATCCATGGTGGCGGCACGTTTAATTTTACTTTTTTGAAAAGTGGAAATTGCCCAGATTGGCTCATAGGCAATTAAAATTTTAGACGGGTTTTTAACACCATGCAATGCAGTAAGTAATTGTTTTGTTATTATTTTTTTGGTTAATTTTTTTCGTCTTTGGGCTAAATTTTCACCTATGCATAAAACCGGGCTGATCCCATATTTTAAAAGCTGTAAAATTTTCTGATTTATCTCTTTATCTGTTTCCTTAAAATAAATTCTTCTTTCAGAATGGCCGACCAAACAATAAGTGCAGCCCTCTTCTTTTAACATCCTGGCGGAAACATCGCCGGTATAGGCGCCTTCTTTAAATTGGGAAACATTTTGGCCGGCTAATTTGATTTTTTTCTTTTTTAAATGCTTGCCCATTTCACACAAAAAAGTAAAAGGAGCGGCAATTACCACCTCGTTTTGGGTCTTAACAATTTTTTGGATAAAATTTAAACTTTGCCCCAATGACAAATTCATTTTCCAATTAGCAATTAAAATCTTTCTTCCGCCAGAGGCGGATCCGCCTTTGGCGGACATAAATTGCTTTTTCATAATTAAATCTTTATGTACTTTAAAATTTGTTTTTTGTCCTTAAAAGGACCAATTATAACCAAATTTAATTTTTCTTTTCTTAAAATATCCCTGGCCACCTTATTAACTTGTTTTTTAGTTACCGCCATGATTTTTCCAATCTTTTGCTCTGGCGTTAAAATTCTTTTGGCTAAAATGAATTCCCGACCGTAAAAATCAGCCACATCATTCAGTTCTTCCAATTGCAAAGTCAGACGGCCTTTAACAAATTTCTTGGCCTTGGCCAATTCTTCGGCAGTAATGCCTTTGTCCTTAATTGCCTTCAGATTTTTAAAAATTATCTGCAGAGCTTTATCTAATTTGGTGACATCCAGGCCTGACCTGATCATCAGATCACCAGTATCTTCATAAACATCTGACTGGGCGCGGATATAATAGCATAAACCCTGTTTTTCCCTGACCTCGGTAAAGAGACGCGAACTCATGTTACCGCCCAAAATAATAGCCAGCAGATAAAATGCGTATAAATCCGGGTGAAAATATGAATAGGCGGGAAAACCCAGGGCCAGATGCGCCTGATTGGTTTTTTTATAATTTAAAGAGATGCGCGATTCTTTTTGTTTTAAGGCAAAGGGTATAATGTTTGCATTTAAAAATCTTCTTCCAAAACCTTGGCGACTAAAATATTTATTTAAAATTTTTTTAATATTTTTATTAATCTTACCAACCACAACCAAGACAGCGTTTTGGGGCGCATAATATTTATGCAAATAATTTAAAATTTCTTTTTTGGAGGTATTTTTTATGGCCTCTCTTGTGCCCGCAATATTGTGCTCCAAATCACTGCCCTTAAATAAATTCTCCTCGCACAAAATTTCCGCGTACTGAATAGGCTGATCTTCATACATTTTTATTTCTTCCAAAATAACGCCTTTTTCTTTAGCAATTTCCTGGGCCTTAAACAATGAATCATTTAACATGTCTGCTAAAATATCACAAGCCAAATCTAAATTTTCCGCATTGGCTTTAATATGATATGCCGTATGATCCTTAGAGGTATAGGCGTTAAAATCTGCGCCAATACTGTCCAGCTCCTTGGAAATGTCCAGGGTGGTGGGCCTTTTTCTAGTCCCCTTAAACATTAAATGCTCGATAAAATGGGAAAGGCCAAAATCTTTTTTGGCTTTTTCAAAACGCGACCCGACTTTATAAATTAAAAATATTGCCACGCTCTGGCTTTCTTTTTTGGGTACTAAAATAACTGGTAAACCGTTTTTTAATTCCAGCTTTTGATACATAAAATTCTAATTAATTACTCGACTTTAAATGCGACTTTTATGTTGACCCGAAACTCTACTACTTTATTATTTTCCACAACTGCTGTCTGGCCAATCACATCAACTCCCGTAATTCCCCTGACTGTTTTTGAAGTCCTGGTAATGCATTCCTGAATTGCATCTTCAAAGCTTTTTTTGGAAGTGCCGATTAATTCAATAATTTTTACGCACATATTATTAAGTGATTAGTAATTAGTAATTTGTAATTATTTTAACATAAAAAATTAAATTTTGCCAGTTGACCCAGCCCTTCGCGAAGGGCTGGGTTGACAAAATGTCTTTAAAATTAGAATATTAAGACAAACTTAAAAGGAGGAAAAAATGAAGGAGGAAAAACCAAAAGCCCGTAAAAATCTCTTCAAACGATTAACTGGTTTATTTAAAGACAAATGCCCTAAGTGCGGCCATATTCTTAAAAGATCTACTGTCTCTGTCAGAAATGAAAAGCGCAAAATCATACCAATGAAAATTTGCCCTGAGTGTGGCTACAAAAATAGCGAGGGGTAAAAAATGAAAAAAATAATAGTAGATTTTTTCTTCCCCAAAAAACCGTTCTTAAATAGAACGGTTTTTGCTTTTCCTAAAAACTCTTGACAAAATCAAAATATTATGATATACTTTTATATCCGAAATTACACTTCTTAAGGAGGTAATCTCTCATGAGAACAATGGGACTTCGAAGCATTTTGCGGACATACCGCACTGTGATAGTTTGTTTCCTGGGAACGACCTGGAAAAATTTCCGCAGCTGACAACTTCACTCATTTTTAAAAAGACTGCTTTTTCACAAAGGCGGTCTTTCTCTTTTTATTTTGCTTCATCTTGACTTTTAGAAAAAATTATGCTAAATTAAATAAATCACTTTGAAAACTTAATAAAACTAAATAAAGGAGGCGAAGTAAATGGTCAATCAGAAAGAATATTTCTATTTGGGTGCAGATAGATTGGATGGCGTTGCCTACGATGTCAGAAACCCCAAAATGATAGAAGCCGCGGAGGAAATTGAGAAACAAATCAAAGCAAACCAAGAAAGTAAAAAAGTTCATTACTGGAACATAGGCAATCCCCCATTTTTCGGCATTAAAATTCCCCGAGATATCGAAAAGAAAATAAAAGAGCTGGAAACCGATTATCGCTATACCAGGGCGCAAGGTCTGCCAGAAGTTATCGAAGAAATCTTCCAATACCACTTAAATCAGGGGGTTATCGGACTGAAAAGAGGTCACATCTTCGGCACAGATGGCGTTTCAGCAGGCATGGAAATGCTCAGTAAAGGCATAATCAATGTGGGCGATGAAGTATTAATTCCAGCACCGAATTATCCCAACTGGCGCCTAAATTTCCAAACCTCTGATGCGATCTCGATTTACTACAAGTGCGACGAACAAAGTAAATGGTACCCGGATGTTCGAGACATCAGAAAAAAAGTTACGCCAAAAACTAAAGCTATCTTGGTAATCAATCCTAATAATCCCACCGGCGCAGTTTATCCCCGTGAAATCCTAGAGCAAATTATTCAAATCGCCAGAGAAAATAAAATTATTATTTTTTCTGACGAAATCTATAGTGAAATGCTCTATGATGGAGCCGAGCATGTTCCCATGGCTTCGCTGGCTGATGATGTTCTGATCATAACTCTGAATGGACTCTCTAAGAATCGACTGCTGCCAGGTATTAGATCCGCCTGGATCGCAATTTCAGGTGATACAGCCCATGCAGAAAATTTAATTAATAAAATCTCGCTACTAGCATCTTCAAAACTCTGTCCCAATATTGTCGGCCAACTAGCGATTCCGATTGTCCTCCCCAGACACGATTATTTAAAAGAATTAATCGTTCCTGGTGGACGACTTTATGATCAGGTTACCAAAGCACATCATCTGATTTCACAAATACCTGGACTTTCCTGCGTTAAACCCCAAGCTGCTATGTATCTCTACGTCAAGATTGATGAAAAATTTCACATTCCTGACGATGAGCAGTTTGTGCTCAACTTGCTTAAAAAAGAGAGAGTATATGTTGTACAAAGCAGTGGCTTTGATGACTTCTCTCAGCCTCGCCACTTCCGGGTGGTCTGCTTAGCACCAGTACATGAATTCGAGGAAGGTATGGCCAGAATAGCCTCCTTTATCGAAAAATATCAACCCTAAAAAAAACAAAACAGCCCCGTTTTCGCGGAGCTGTTTTTTTCTTTTATTTAAATTCTAATTAACCCAATTTTTCTTTAAAATATTTATCTAATTCACCTATCTTCACCCTTTCCTGCTTCATAGTATCGCGATCTCTAACCGTGACACTGTCATCTTTTTCCAATGTTTCAAAATCAACTGTCACGCAATATGGCGTGCCAATTTCATCCTGGCGTCTGTATCTTTTGCCAATATTGCCATTATCATCAAACTCGCACCTAAAATTTTTCTTTAAATCATTATAAATTTCTTTGGCCAGATTAACCAAATCCGGCTTGTTTCTTAATAAAGGGAAAATGGCTATTTTATAAGGCGCAACATTGGGATGTAATTTTAAAACAACTCTTTTTTCTCCATTTACCTCTTCTTCATGATAGGCCTCGCCTAAAATCGCGAGCATTGTCCGGTCAACGCCAAAAGTCGGCTCAATCACATGCGGAATATATTTTTCTTTGGCTTCATCATCATAATATTCCAAATCCTGGCCAGAATGCTGCTGATGATTAGTCAAATCATAATCAGTCCGATAAGCAATGGCCCATAATTCATCTTGGCCAAAAGGAAAGTCATACTCCATATCAATTGTCCTTTTGGAATAAAAGGCCCGTTCTTTTTCCGGAATTTCATGATCATGCATTTTCTTCCGATTTAAGCCCAGCAAAACCATAAAGCCATGCATATAGTCAACCCAGTCCTCGAAAATCTTTTCCCATTTAGCATGCGGCGCAATAAAATATTCAATTTCCATTTGTTCAAATTCAATAGTTCTGAAAATAAAATTGCCCGTGGTAATTTCATTTCTAAAGGCCTTGCCAATCTGGCCAATGCCAAAGGGAATTTTATTATTAGAGGAATTTAAAACATTTTTAAAATTAATGAATATGGCCTGGGCTGTTTCAGGCCTCAAATAAGCGACCACTCCTTCTTTTTCCACCGGCCCAATCACTGTTTGAAACATGCCGGAAAATAATTTTTCTTCAGTTAATTTCCCCCCGCATTCAGGACATTTGCTGGCATCCTCCATTTTATCTGGCCTATATCTCTTATGGCATTTTTTGCATTCCACCAAGGGGTCTTTGAAATTCTTCACATGACCAGAGGCCTCCCAGACCTTGGGGCTTAAAATAATATTGCCGTCTATGCCAACCATATCTTCCCTTGTCTCAATAAAATATTTCCACCACAGACGTTTAATATTATTTTTAAGTTCAACTCCTAAAGGACCATAATCATAGGTTGAAGCCAAGCCCCCATAAATGTCTGAACCAGGAAAAACAAAGCCGCGCCTTTTGCAAAGCGAAACAATTTTTTCCATTGTATTTTCTGTTGTCTTTTCCATTTGCTTCATATTTTTATTTTGTAATTATAGACGTCAACTTTATAAACTTTACAAACTTTCAACTTTTAACTTACTTAAACCGTCATTATTTCCTTTTCTTTATCTTTTGTTAATGTTTCCAGTTTACTGTTCAAATCACTGATATAATTATCCAAATCAGCCAGAAATTGGAATTTATCATCTTGAGTAACTGACTTGTCTTTTTCCGCTTCGATAATGGCTTCTTTCACCTTGTCGCGAATTTGGCGCAAGCTAATTTTCGCTGTTTCACTTTTTTGGCCTAATAATTTTGCCAGTTCCTTGCGATTTTCTTCAGTCATGGCCGGCAGTTTGGCAATTATTTTTTCTCCGGTATTAATAATGGATAAACCCAAATTTGAGTAATTTAAAGATTTCTCAACATCTTTCAAAATATTTTTATCCCAGGGTTCAATGCTAATACTTTTGGCCTCAGGGATGCTGATAGCCGCTAATTGTTTAAGCGGGGTCTGAGCGCCATAGGCCTCGACCATTACGTTTTCAACCAGAGTCGTCTGCGCCCGGCCAGTTCGCAGCGTACTAATCTCTTTTTTAAAATGTTCCACTGCCTCTTCAAAATCTTTTTTCTTTTGCTCGATAAATTGATTGGTTGTAATCATAGAAAAAAATTTAATTATTTTGCTTTAGCCCCCAGGTAGATTAACTTGGGATTCTGCTGATCAATCAGCAGTATATTAACCAGACCGCTCGAGGGTGATTTTTGGGGAGCCCAATTTTTCCCGCCATCGCCAGAAACATAAATTGTCGTGTCAGTTCCGTAATAAATAAGTTTATCATTTTTGGGATCAACTGCTAAGCCGTAAATATTGGCGCTTCTTTCCGGCGTTATTAATTCTATGCTTTGCCAAGTCAAGCCGCCATCAGTTGTCTTTAAGAGTCCGTATTTCGAAGTCATAAGCAAAACATTTTTTTGCGTCAAATCCTGGACTAAGTTATGAAACTGTTTAGAATCATTAAAACCATCCAAACCTTTATTGAGATCTGTTTCTGGTTTTTCATCGCTCCAGGTCTTGCCGCTATCAATGGTTTTAAAAATGCCGGCTGATTCTGTGGCAAAATAAATAATGCGCGTATCATCTTTATCAACTAAAATCTGCTTGATCGGATTATTGATGCGTTTTATTGTCTGCCAGGTTTTGCCAAAATCCATACTTTTTAAAATCTCGCCAAAATTATTGGCCGCGTAAACAATATTTTTATTGTAATCTTCTGTGGCCACTACGCTAAACTGCAATTCCGGACGACTTTTGTCAAAATATAGTTCCTGCCAGGTGCGCAGACAATCACTGCTTTTATAAATTGACTGGCCGGCTGCCACAAAAACATTGCATTTATTAAAATAATCTACTGCCACGCTATTTATGGATGAAATGCCAAATAGCGCTACCTGTTGCCAGCTCTCTGCCCCGGTCAGAGAATAATATAATCCCTTATCAGTGGCAGCATAAAGAGTGTTGTGATCAGAGGGATCAAAAATTAACTGAATTATAGAAGTGTCAGTAATAGCTAGCAATTTGCCGGTAACATTGGCTAAAAGCGACTTTGACCTCCAGCTGGCGCTGGCATCATCTGATCTAAAAATGCCCAAAGGCAGAGCTGGTGCCTGAGGCGAAGACGGTGTATTGGTTATAGAGAAAATGCAGCCAGATAGTGTCAAAGCCAATAAAACAGCGGTCAACAAAAAGATTGCTTTTTTAATTTTATAATTTATTTTTAGCATAACTATAAATTTATGACTAAATTTTCCACGGCTAAGCGCGGATTTATATTATAATTTAAAAATTTTTTTACCTGATTAATATTTTTCTGCAGTTCAATAATTTTGACCGCTTTGATTTCTTTGGCTAAATTTTCTGTCTCTTTCTGAAAATGCAGATTGGAGATTAAATGTCCCAGGTTATTTTGGACCAATAAAATATCTCTTAAAAGAAGCTGCCAGTTTTCCAAATTCTGATTTATGACTGTTTGCTTTTCTAAAGGGGTAAAACTATTGGTCAGCAAATTGTCAACTGTTTTAAACCTGACTGCCAAATTATCTCCCCAAAGCCGGATAAATTGTTTGGTTTGCTCTAAATAATTTTGATAAAAATCCGGGTTATCATAAAAATTTATTGCTAAGCCAATCTGGCCAAAAACTAAGGCGCTAAAAAGCCGGGCTTGCTCGCGACTGGCGCCTAAGCCGAGCAAATGATGAAAAATTTTTTCGCTGGCAACCGGCTGAAATTTAATCACCCGACAGCGCGAAGTAATAGTTGGTAAAATCGAATTCGAATTATTAGCGATTAGAATCAGAATTGTTTTGGGTCTGGGCTCTTCCAGGATTTTCAAAAGAGCATTTTGCGCTCCTTCGCTCAGTTCTTCAGCTTTTTCAACTAAAACGATTTTATAGGAGTTTAAAAAAGAAGTCAGATATAAAATTTTTTGCATTTCTCTCACCTGCTCAACGGTTATATTTTTTTTATCCTCTTCTTTTTTTAAAAAATAAACATCCGGATGAATCCCTTTGTCAAATTGGCTGCAAAAAACACATTGATTGCAGGGGAAAGATTCAGCTTTATTTTGGTTTTGCTCATGATAATCCTGGCACAAAATTGTTTTACTGAATTCCCGGGCCAAAAAATTTTTGCCAATATGTTCTTTACCCACAAATAAATAAGCGTGGGCTAATTTGTTATTAGCCAGATTTTTTTGCAGAAATTGGCTGATTTTTTCAAGGCCAACTGTCTGCCAGTTGTATTTTTGCATGCTTTAATTATAGCTGAAAAATTTGACTAAGTAAAGGTTAAAAAAACCTGGCCTTAGCCAAGCTTCTTAATTCTATATTCTCCCGAAGGGATCCCCTTGGGATTAATTCTAGATCAAATTTACTTCTGTCCCAAAATTGAGCGTTTATAAAATTCCAGATTTTCCAAAGCAATGCCCGTGCCTTTGGCCACGCAAAACAGAGCATCATCAACCACATAAGCCGGCACGCCAGTGGCTTTGGACATTAATTGATCAATGTTGCGTAAGAGCGAAGTACCGCCGCTCATGATTATGCCTTTGTCAATCACATCAGCGGCCAATTCCGGCGGCGTATGCTGCAACACTTCCTTAACGGTTTCAATAATGCCTTCCAGTTGGGATTCAATTGCTTCCACCACATCATTGGTTGTCATGGTAATTATTCTTGGCAAACCGGTAATCATATCCCGTCCCCTGACTTCCATGGTTAAGGGCTCTTCCAAAGGCAAAGCTGAACCAATATTAATTTTTATGTCCTCGGCTGTTCTTTCGCCAATAGCTAAATTATGATTTCTTCTGGTGTATTCCAAGATGGCCTGGTCTAATTTATTGCCGCCAATTCTGACAGAAGCGCTAGCGACAATGCCGCCCAATGATATAACAGCCACTTCGGTTGTTCCTCCGCCACTATCAATAATCATATTGCCCGAAGGACTGCCTATCGGAATATTCGCGCCAATCGCTGCCACAATAGGTTCTTTAATAATATAAGCTGCTTTGGCGCCAGCTGCCATGGTCGCGTCAATTACCGCTCTTCTTTCAGTTGAGGTAATGCCAGCGGGTACAGCAACCATCACTTCTGGTCTTAAAAATCTTAAACCTCCTAAGGCCTTATTAATAAAATATCTTAACATTGCCTCAGTTGTTTTATAATCAGCTATCACTCCGTCTTTCAAGGGCCTGGAAGCAATGATTGTATCTGGCGTTTTGCCGAGCATTTCTTTGGCTTCCAAGCCAACAGCCAGGATTTTTTTATCAGTCGTGGAAATAGCCACAACCGATGGTTCATTAATAACCACCCCTTTTTTGGGCAAATAAACTAAAATATTGGTTGTGCCTAGATCAATGCCTATTTTTTTTCTAAACATAATATTTAATAGGATTTATAAGAGCTAGAGGAGCTATAGGTGGAGAAGAGTATAAATAAAAAAGTTTACACCTCTAAACATCTAGCTCATATAATCATCTAGCTCTTCTCGCTCTTCTAATTAAAAAGTCACTAGAAAAGTTTTATCAGTATCCAGCGCTGTTGAGACATTATATGCATCATTAAACCATTCTTTTTGCTCTTCAGCCGGCGTTGCTGATTTAATATTTTTATCAAATTTTAAGTCCAAAGTCAAGCTGGGAATAACGCCTGGCTGCTTCTGAATTAAAAGATTATAAGTCCCCAGGTTTATTTGTTCAGCTATCTTTTTGGGCAGCTTATATTCAAAGCTCAAAACGCCTGTTTCATGCGGTTCAATGGTAATAAAAGCGCCAAAGTATGTTTTGTCAAATTCTTGGCCTTTTTCAATTTGGCCTGGCGTATGGTTCGGGTCTTTGATTTTATCATTTTCCATGGCGCCGCTGGAACTAATAAGTTCACTACCCAAGGGAACATAAACCCTGGTATAGGTTCTCAATCTTGTTGATTTCCAGGTAAAATCAGCATTGTTCTTATAAGTAATTACAACTTTAGAAACCAAATCTCCATTTTTATTGGCCAATAAATAATTAATAGTTCGATCAACGTATTGATCTGTTTTTAAGCTGGCCATATTACTATCAACCACCATTAAATAATCATTATCGGTCTTTTTGATCTCGCCGCCCCAATTTTTCGCCAGAATTAATTTTTCCAAATCAGAGTCAACACTATAAAACATGACTTGTTTCTGGTCCAATGCCTTATAAGCTATATCTAAAAGGTCCGGGACTTTACTTAACGGCAAAGTAAAAAGTTTAATTTTAATCTGGTCAGACAACTTTTTAATTATCCCCTTTCTTTCAGCGATCGGTACATTTAATTCCTGATAAAGCTTGCCCACCATCAATTCCAGCTGATCCTGATAATTGGTGTCGGTAAAAATCATGTCTTGGGCTACAATCGGACCGGTTAATTTCAAAAGGCCGCCTAATATTTCCGGCGTCATGGCGATAACACCATATAAATTTTCTTCATAAGGTATAACCTCGGTAATAACCACGCCTTTTTCCCCGAGAATTTTTTGGCCTGACTTTTTGAGATCAATTAAGGCCAGGTTTTCTTTCTTATATATATCCAAAGCTTTTTGAGCAGTAGTGGGAAAATCCGGCTCCCAGTTAATATCCCGCAAAGACCAGTTTTTCTGCTCCAAATATTTAGCGATTGGCCAGGGCGTCGGTTCCTTGACAATGGGCTGGGCAGAACGGTCCAGATTATAAACATTATCAGTATCAAATTCTTTAATCTCACCGTCTTGTAATTTCAAAATGCCATAGGTGCCTATAAATCCGCCGGTCGGACGAAGCTCTGAATTATTCTGCAGTAAAAACAAATAAGTTTTGGCCTGATCAAAACCAACAACTTTGGGAATAACATCAAGCATGGGCAAAACATGATCAATTAATTTTTTTACCTTTGGTAAATTTTCTTTCAACGGGCTGATGCCGTCTTTTAGCGGTTTAACCAATTCATTGGCCGGAATTGACTCAATTGCAGCGTCTGCTTCGTCAATTTCCTTCTGGACTTCAGTCAGCATGTTTTCTGACTGGACTATTTTGTTCAATATTTCTTTTTTCTGTTCGCTAGTGATAGTCGCATAAGTAATTGATTCATTTTTCAAGGGCGCAGTAATATCATCAATTAATAAAACAACCTTCTGGCCGCTATCAGTCAATTTAATACCAGCAATCAGAACCTGATCAACTGCTTTAAGTTGCTGGCCAATATAAGGCAAAGAACGCACTAATTTTATCTTGTCCAACAGTTTTTGGGCACCCTTAAAATCATCATCGGACAATTTGATGGAAGCAGCTGCCTCTTTAAATTCACGGTTAGTGAGCTGATGCAAGGCCAGATCTAAATTGCCTTTGGCTGAGAGTGAAAGTGAATAGGCCTCACGCAAATCTTTATAATATATTGCGCCTAAAACAGCCAAAAAAATTAGGACCAAAACCAAAACAACCAAAAAAATTTTAATTAATAAAACCAAGAATTTTTTCCAATTGGCTTTTCTCGGTCTCTCCGTAATCTGCGAAAAATCCGGTTTAGGAAACTGTGAGTTTTGATTGATTTCTGACATGTTTATTTAAACCAAAATATTTAACAAAATATTTAATAAAAGAAGCAATATGCCACCTGGTCATTTTATTAAAAGACCAATGGCTCAAATTTTCCAAAGCTGAAGCCCTCTCATACAAGTGTACCATTTCTGCCTCAGCCAGATAATAGACCTTATAGTCGTTTTGCCAAAATCTGCGGCACCAATCCATGTCCTCCACATAGAAAAAAAACCTTTCATCCAATAAACCGACTTTGGCCAGAGCTTCTTTTTTGACCAGCATGCAGGCGCCCATCACCCAGTCAACTTCCAAATTAGTGGCGTGATCAAAGTCCAGCATCAAATGATCATCTAATTCTTTTTTGGCAAAAGGCAAGCGCCCCAAAGGCGTGCGGCGGTATAAGATTAATCTTGGTGTCTGAAAGGTACGGCAAGAAATCTGGTACTGGCCGTCCGGACTGATTAATTTTGGACCAATTAAACCTACTGTGGGGTTATTTTCCATGAATGCCACCATCTTTTCAATGGCATTATCCAAAATAGTTATATCAGGATTTAAAATCATGATGTATTTACCCTGAGCAATTTTTAAGCCGAAATTATTGCCGGCTGCAAAACCCAAATTTTTACCGGTCTGAATAAATTTAAGGCCGGGAAAATTTTCTTTAATCATTTTTTCACAGCCATCATTAGAACCATTATCAATCACTATTAATTCATAATCAAGATTTTTTATCGTGGCCATGACATTTTGCAAGCACTGCTTAACCAACCCCTTGGTTTTGTAGTTTAAAATAATGATTGATAGATCCATAATTTTAATTAATTCCGAAAGCTGAACTCCGAATTCCGAAACGATTCAGGATTCGGCATTCGGACTTCAGAATTCAACAAAACCATTTCCTCATTTCCTCATTCTTAATCAGACGGTTTTTCATAATAAATTTTCGTTTAACCCTAATTTTTTTTAATCTAGAAAAAAATTCTTTCAAACTGCCTAAGGTCGACCATTCAAAAAATAGAATGTAAAGAAACTTTTTAAATTCGTAAAACTTAATTTGCAAAAGATAGCGGCCATAAATTCTTAAACTTAAATTTTTTACTAAAACAAATAAATGGTTTTTATATGAATGGTAATTAATGAATCTGGCCTTGTTTTTTCTTAATTTTAAAGAAGTGAAAAATGAAATCTTTTCCTGGCTTCTGGCGCTGCGCTTGTGGTAAGCCACAGCCCCTGGCACATAAAAACTTGGCCAACCTCGCCAGCGCAAACGATAAGCCAAGTCCACGTCTTCCTTGTAGCTAAAAAAATCATTGTCAAAAAATTCATCCTGATAGCGGATATCATTTAAGGCCTGACGATTATAAAGTGCACAGGTAGCAGAGACCCCAAAAATTTCCTTGTTTTCCTTAAATTCGCCAGTATCTTTAAGGCCTGAACCGCTATCTATTACTTTCTGGCTCTTATAAATTTTAAAGCCAAGTGAGTCAATTATATCAGTTTTTTGGCTGCTTTTCAAGTCATCAGAGGACTCAAAATCCCAGCGTAAAATTTTACCTGTCACTGAACCCATATTTGGCTGCTGATCGCAGAATTTTATTAATTCTGCCAAAAAAAATTTTTCTAAGATCACATCCTGATTTAAAACCAACACATACTCTGAATTAGTCCACAAAATCGCCTGGTTATGCGCCCGGCTAAAACCCAAATTTTCTTTATTTTTAATCAAACGTATTTTTTCATTAAAGAGAGGAGAAAAATCCTGTTCAATTATCTGCAGAGTTTTATCAACTGAACCATTATCAATAATAATCAAAAGATAATCCTTAAAGGTTTGTGCTAGGATTGAATTCAAGCACTCTGCCAAATATTTTTCCCCGTTCCAGGTAACCAAATGAATTGATACTTTAGACATATTTATATAATAAGGTAAGAAGAGCTAAAGGAGCTATAGGTGAAGAAGGGAAAAAGTGGAGAAGAAACTAACGCTTATTCCCTTATAACTCTTGCAGCTCTTTTGCACCTCTTAGTAATTATTTTCTCGCTTTAGGTGTGACAAAAAAACCCAAATATTTGCCCAGCATCAGTCGTGTTTGGGCTTCAAATGCTGGCAGGGCACCAAAAATAACAATATTGATGGGCAGTAAAATCCATTGCGCCAGCATAATCAGCCATTTGTATTTAGGGTGCTGTTCTGGCCTGGGTGGCAATAATTTTAAACTTAAAATAGCAGAAACAATTATGCCTACCATGCCAATGCGCATCAGCCATTGCAAGACAAAAGGAGCGTTTTGCGCAATAACAGTTGCTTTGATTGCCGGCCCAGCCACATAAAGTGGTAAACGGCCCAAGACAAAAAGGATTAAGGGCGCGGTTGCCCAGGAATACATGCCCTCACCCAGATTCCAAATATATTTAACTCTAATTTTAAAAGGGATCAAGTCCTTCTTTCTGTGAAAATGATATAACATATAAGGAAAATGTTCCACACCCCAGCCCCACCTTCTCTGTTGCTTATATAAATTTTTAAAGCCGTCCCAGATTGAAGTTTCAGAAATTACTGTATCCATGGAAACAGGAATATAAATTGGAGTTACCTCATAATCGCCATTATAATGGATAAAGCACTGCAAAAATATCCTGGAATCATCAGTCACAATGTCTTTTTCCCAAAAACCAACATCAACCAGCGCCTTAAAACTCATGGCATGAGAAGAAAAAGTGTACAGCCGGTCAGGCCGCATTAATTCAGCCAAAAGCCAGAAGACCGTGGAAAAAGCCGTTATTCTCATGGGCGCCGGCGCATCCCAAATATTATTATTGTATAAGACCGCTGGCTGGAAAGAAGATCTGGTTGGGTTAGGGTGAGTCGCATATGCATACGTCAGATAATCAAGGTATTTTGGATGGGCTGAAGTATCGCAGTCAAAATAAGAAACAATAATTTTTTCATAAGGCAAACCCAAGCTGTCAATCATTTCTTTGCATTTCCAGCCCACCCAATTGGCATTGGCTCCCTTGCCTTTAATTTCCCCTTCCAAACCATCCGGGTGCAAGGTTGTTAAAAGTTTAAAAAATTTATGGCCAAAATTTTCCCTGATTTTCGGTTCAACTGCATCATAAACTTCTTTTTTTCTTTCCTCCCAGGAAATGGCAATTATGATTTTATCACTCGGATAGCCACAAGCCAAAATCCCATTCAATGAAGTTTCTAAAACCTCGTACGGTTCAGAATAAGTCGGCAGAATAAATAAATGATAATATTCCTGCCAATTTGGCAAGGACTCTCTTTTGGTCCGCCAATCAATTTTAATTTGCTTACTAAAAGTGCTGGCTGACAAAATTGAATAAAAAACAAAATAAAAAAGGCGCAAAACCCAATATAATGAATAAACAATAACAAAATATATAACCCAAAGCGGTTTAATAAAAGAGAAAACAACTGAACAAATAAAAGTACTCCAAATCATTAAACCCGGGATGTATTCGCGTCTTCTATATTTTTTTCTTTCCTCTGGAGTAAATTTATCTAAATGCATGGTATGCGAATATTAATAAATGCGAATGATGCGAATTTTAATTTCACCATGTCATCCGAAGCTCCAAAGGAGCGAAGGATGACTTCACTGTTCACTTAATTTCAAACCCACTAAATTCCCCGACAAATGGTAGCCATTTAATTTCCACTTTTTCAACCAAAGCTGAATCCGACCCTTTTTTGCACCAGTCAATCAATTGTTCTAATTTTAATTTGTCACCTTCAGCCAGACATTCAACTGTCCCCAGATCATTATTTTTGACCCAGCCAGTTAAACCGAGCTTTTTAGCCATTTTCTGGGTTTCAAAACGAAAAAAGACGCCCTGAACTCGGCCGTGAATTACTAATAAAACTTGGGCAAAATCAGCCATAAATATTACTTTTAAAATAACATTTTAAGTAAAAAAAATCAAGAAAGAATATATTGAAAAACCTTGCCTACTTGACTAAATTTAGCTAAAATTAAATTAGATAAAGATTAGAATTAACTTAATCATTTAAAAACGACATATGTCCATAATCAGCATACTTGTAGTTATTTTTGGCTTATCTTTATTTGAAGCAATTTCCAGCATTGATAATGCTGTCATCAACGCGGATGTCTTGGCTAACATGCAGCCAAAAGCCAGGCAATGGTTCTTGTCCTGGGGTTTAGTTTTTGCGGTCTTTGTAGTCAGAGGATTTCTGCCTTGGCTAATTGTCTGGCTGACAAATCCAGAACTTGGCTTTATCGGCTCTTTCACCGCCACCTTTAGCAGCAATCCGCAAATATTAAAAGCCATTGAGCTTTCCTCGCCCATTTTGCTTATGGCTGGCGGCACATTTTTAGTTTTTATCTTTTTTAATTGGTTATTTTTAGAAGAAAAAAAATTTGGTTTAAGCGGCGAGAGATTTATCTATTCTCAGGGCATCTGGTTTTATGCTGTTGTTTCTGTTTTATTAGCCATCATTGTCTGGTATGGTCTGAAAATAAATCCGCTGATTGGTTTTGGTTCTGTTGTTGGCTCAACTGCTTTTTTTATCACTCATGGTTTTAAGCAAAACGCTGAAAAAGCTGAAAAAGAACTGCTGCAAAAAAACAACCTGACTGATCTTAGTAAAATACTTTATCTGGAAGTAATAGATGCGACCTTTTCCATTGACGGCGTTTTGGGTGCTTTTGCCTTTACTTTGGCCGTGCCTCTGATCATCATTGGCAATGGCTTTGGCGCCTTTATTGTCAGGCAATTAACTGTTAAAAACGTGGAAAAAATAAAAAAATATGTTTATCTGAAAAATGGCGCCATGTATTCAATCTTATTTTTAGGGGGTATAATGATTCTAGGCAGCTTGGGTTTGAAAGTGCCAGAATGGCTCTCACCTCTAATTACTTTCCTAACAGTCGGCTATTTTTTCTGGAAATCAAAAATTTATTTAAAAAATAATGCTACTATTTAATATGGCAAAAATTAAAATTATCGCCATTAACGGCTCACCACGTAAAAACGGCAAAACCGCGGAATTATTAAAAAAATTTCTCTCTCTATTCAAAAGAAGGGGCGCACAAACAACACTGATAAATCTGTCTGACTATGACATTAATCACTGCCTTGGCTGTTATAGTAAAAGTCCGAATGCATGTATGTTTCCCTGCGTGCAAAAAGATGATATGCAAAAAATTTATCCGCTTCTGCTTGACGCTGATGTCATAATCTTAGGCAGCCCGATATATTGGTTTAATATGAGCGGTCTGCTGAAAAATTTTATTGACCGTTTAACCTGCCTGGCTGCCAGCGGTTATTTATTGGAAAATAAAATCGGTCTGGCTTTGGCAGTTTCCAGCGAGAATGAAGGCGGACGAGTCAGCGCCAGCTTGAGCATGGCTAGTGTTTTAAATCATCTGGGCTTATTAATCCCGCCTTATGGAATTTTATATTTTCCCGGCCGGGAAAAAGTTAATAAAAAAGGCAAAGTAATCTGGGACAATTGGCTGGTCAATGAAATGCCCAAAATCAGCCACAACCTGATCAAGCTCTCCCAATTTTTGAAAAAATCCAAATTCCAGTGGTAATTAATTAAAAATAATAATTTTAAAAGGCGTGAAAAATTTCACGCCTTTTTAGGACATTAAAGTCCTAAAACATTATTCATGGTATAAAGACCGGGTTTTGCCACATGCACAATCCATTTGGCTGCCTTGATCGCACCCAAGGCAAAAATCTTGCGGGAAAGAGCCTGGTGCTTGATTTCAATCACTTCATCAGGACCGAGGAAATAAATCGTATGTTCGCCCGGCACTGTTCCGCCGCGAATGGCATGCACAACCACCTCGTTTAGGGGACGATTGTCGCTTTTGCCCTTAGCTCGGCCAAAAACGATTTTTCCGCCCTTGGCCTCAACCAGCGTCTGCGCAAAGCGTATCGCTGTGCCCGAAGGAAAATCTTTTTTCTGGTCATGATGGATTTCCACCATTTCAATGGCAAAGCCAGTGAGCGTGGCAGCAATTTTCGGCAGCAAGGCGTCGATCAGATTGACACCTAAGCTCATATTGGAGTCAAAAACAATAGGAATTCTTCTCTTGGCCAAACTCGCCAGTTCTTTTTTCTGCTCTTCGTTTAAGCCAGTTGTCCCTGTTACTAAAGGAATTGAATGTTCCGCACACCAGATGGCTGATTCTAATGTTGCTTCAGGAGTAGTGAAATTAACTACCACGTCAATTGTTCCTTTTCCTCTGCCGAAAAAATCAATCTCCTGAATATTCTTAATTTTTTGTTCTCCTGTGAAATCAACTCCCCACATTACAGTAATTCCTGGATCTTTCTGGATCTCCTCCTCAATAATTTTTCCCATCTTCCCAGCTGCACCCACCAGGCAAACTTGAATTTCTTTTTCTTCCATTTTTCTTTCTTTCCTCCTAACTCTTGGATTTTCAAAGATTAATTTAACTTAGCAAAAAGTAAAAATTATGTCAATAGAAAAAGGGCAAGGATTTCTCCTCGCCCTTTATTGTTTAGAATTTTAAGGACAGTTTGACGCGAAAGATGTTTGTTCTTTCGCCTTCTTCTGGGAAAGAGAAGAAGTAAATGAAGATTAGTGTAGCACGCTCGGAAAATGGGATTCTCAAGCTAGGTCCGACTTGATAGGCCTGACTTTCTCTTGACTCAGGGTAAAAGAAATTGCGGTTATCCAGGCCGATCTTTACCGGACCAAGCAGATAAGTGATGTCATTGTAAATGTAAAGGCATTTTAGCCCTTCCATATATTCATAGTCGCCTTCCAGGGTAAATTTTCCCAGTTTTACCCATGGATCTATGACATAGATGAAACCCCGTTTTTCTTCCAGTCGTTCAAACCCATAGCCCAGCATCAATTCGGTATTAAAGTTTTTACTGAACTTAAAGTTCGTGCCCAGATAACCATATGGCTGAGAAGACATTTCCAGATTGCCAAAGCTCACATGGAACGTCAAATCAACTTTGGTGTTTAATTCTTTACTGCCATTCAAATTAATTGCAAGCTCAGAGTTATCTACTGCCTTTACCTCAGTAAAAGTCAGCATTACCACTAATATGGCAATGACTACCAAAAGATTCCTTTTCATTTTTTCTCTCCTTTCTTATTAGGAATGCGGGCTAAAGTTACTACCGCAATTATAAGCCAGCAGATAATGCCAAATGGGGCAAACCAAAACCGATTAGGCGTAAAAACTATTTGAAATGCATAAGCACCTGCGGTAAGCAAAGAAAATAAGACAAGACAGAATAGATAATTTCTATTTAGCCCCAACCTGCTGATACTTAAAATTATCATCAAAAGACCTAGCACAGCCATGATTGGTGCAGTCATTGCAATGATATTTAGCATAATTTCCTCCTTTTTATTTTTTAAATGTACGTTTCCGATTTCCAACCCACAACAAGCTGTTATGAGTTCGAGAAAGGGGGCAAAAATTGCAAAGCAATTTTTGCCCGATAAATTTTAATTTTATTAAAATTTTATAGTTATACCAAAATATTCTTCTGAATGACATTCGTCAGTCATATCTTGCCAATTACGAGTCTCCCATTTCGCTTTTGCTTTAAATCCATCTGCTTTTAATTTTTTGACCAAGAGATTTACCACTTTTTTTTGTTGTGATTTATCAAGGTAGCGTTCTAGAACTCCTAGTTCTAACTCGTCAAGGTAAGGCTCATCACCTAAATCTCTTAATGGGAAATAACTTTCGACTTCCCCTTCTTCTGCGTCTTCCTCAATAGTTGCAAGCACTTCTTCATATAAACTAGAGGCAATCCTCTGGAAGAGCATTGTAAGTTTTTTATTTTTTTGGCACCATTCATAAGCATTTTGAAACATTTTTAGCCAGTGCTTAGCTTTTGCTTCAGCAGCTAGCTGTCTGATTCTTTTGCCTTCGCTCTTCATCTTTTTTTTCTTTCCCTTCATTATTTTCCCCTTTTGTTTTAAGGTTCTGTTTCGTTTTTCAGCCCACGAAAAAATTTCCTGGGCTAAAGACGAGGGGCGAATCGTATATGACTCGCCCTCAATGTTCTGTGTTATAGTAAATTCATTCTCCTGCAAAAGCTTTTGCTAATTCTAGCATAAGAGACAAAAGCTTTGGCAGCCATATAATTTGTACTTCCGTATCAGAGGCAACTTTACTCTTCCACGCTGTTTTTGTCTCCTCTGTCTGTTCATCCAAGACAAAAATATTACCTGACTCATCTTTATACATAATTGGCACTGCCATGTCAGGTTCAATGACTGCAAAACCAGTACAATTTGGCACTTCTGAAAATTTCATGTTTACTCCTTTGTTTTTAAAGATCGTTCCAATTTCCAACCCACAACACTTTGTTTTGGGTTCGAGAAAAGAGAGGAGTTAAACTCCTCTAAAAGAATTTAATTTAGCTAGCAAAAATAAGTTTGATTCTTTGCCAAAGTGAAGGTTGCGGAGGTTGAGGCGCAAGGGCTTCGGCTCTCGGGAGTGCAAGAGCTTCGGCTCTCGGGAGTCCACAGTTTGAACAATAATCCTCTCCCGGCCAAATTTGTTCTCCGCATTTGCATCTTGGCATTGGACTCATTTTTGTCCCACACTTAGGACAAAATTTCGCAAAACCATCTGTATTGCTACATTTAGGGCAAATCATTTTATCTCCTTTCTTTGTAAAGAACATTTTTCAATCTCCAACCCACAACTTACTGTTATGAGTTCGATAAAGGGGGCGAACAAGTCGCCCTTATTTTTATTACTTATTTACAAGTTTACAGACTTGTCGCAAGAACCTATCAGGATCCATTTCTTCAGAAGAAAAAATTCGGAATCTAGCTTTTAGCTCTTTAATAGATTCGTGCTGATCCAAAGAAACTGGGCCCCAAAATATAACCAACGGCAAATCACTTTTTCCTTTTAGTTGGTTTAATATAGCTATGCCTGTTTGATAACAGCTTTTGGTTCCCAAGTTCTCCCAGGAAGTAGGTACTGGTATCGCAGTATCAAGGATTAATACTTCCACCCGATTTTTAATTAAGTAATCTAAACCTGCATCTGCTTTTTCAAAACCCACGGAGCCAAATATACCTGTCCTTTTAGATGAAGCAACAAGATCATCCCTTATGAGGCTTTCTGGCATGATAATTACCAATTTCTTTTTTTTCATTTATTTCTCCTTTCAAAGAACTTTTTTCATGCTCCAGCATACGACCTCATGTCCTATGCTCGAGTTGAAGGGCGAATAATAGTTCGCCCAAATTACCTTCATGGGGTGAAGGCAATTGTAATTGTTAAAATAGAACCCATAAACATCCCCCAACCCGTGATAATCCCCATTACATGAGGATCAGTCGGAAATTGTAAAATTGGTACGATGCAAAATAGCCAAATACTGGCGATTGCAATGCCTTTACCGAGAGTCCAACTTTTTTCTTTCATTTTTTCTCTCCTTTTCTTAATTTTAAATTTTCACCACGAAATCACAAGATTCCACCCTTCTTCGTGTCCGTACTGGTCAGCCATATTTGCATGCTCATCCCAAAATTCGTAATGTTCTCTTTTTGTCTCAAAACCTTTGGCGTTCAATTTTTTTTCTACTTCATTAATACATATTCCACGGTGTTCCTTGTGATCATCAGATTCTTCGATCTTAAAAAATTCAAAATCAATAAGAATGCCATCGTGTCCTTCACGAGCTGCTTCTTTAATCATTTCTAAAATCTCCTTAAATAAAGGGTTTGCATGTTTTCTTCTGATTCTTCTTTTGAGATTATTTAAAGCTTCTTCTTCTTTGGCTTTTTCTTTAGCTTCTTCTATTTTTCTTTGTTTATTTCTTTTGGCAGCATTTCTTTTTGCTATTGCGCTTAATCTTTCAGCCAGAGATTTGCTTTTTTGGGATTTCATTTTTACCCTCCTCTTCTTTCGCTTCTTGTCTTTGATACCTTATTTCAATAAGACAAAACACCAAAACAACAACAATTACAATTAAATCTACCATCTTAATTACCTCCTTTTTAATTTTAATGTTCATTCCGTTTTTTAACCCATGAAAAAATTTCCCGGGCTAAAGACGATGGGCGATTCCGCGCAGCGGAATCGCCCAATAAATTTTAGAATTTTATGGTTATAGAAAAGTATTCTTCTGACCAACATTCATCGGTCATATATTGCCCATGATGAAACTCCCATTTTGCTTTGGCCTTAAAGCCATCTGCTTCTAATTTTTTGACCAGGAGATCTACCACTTTTTTCTGTTGTGATTTTTCAAGGTAGGGCTCCTTACCTAAGTACTTTAATTCTTGATAACTTTCAATCTCTTTTCTCTTTACGTCTTCTTTAATAGCTGCCAGCACTTCTTTGTATAGACTAGAAGCGAGCTTCTCGAAGAGCGTTGCAAGTTTTTTATTTTTCTTTTTGGCAATTTCTTTTTCTTTCTTGAGGCGCTTAGCTTTTGCTTCAGCAGCTAGCTGTCTGATTCTTTTGCCTTCGCTCATTCCGTTTTCTTTTTTCATCATTTTTTCCTCCTTTCAGCTATTTTGATTTTGGTTCTAGTGGCCATATTATAATGCTTAAAAAAGCCAAGAGTGTAATCGCAAAACCAATACAACCTCCGTTAAAAAACAAAGTGTGTAAATAATGCAAATGATAGATCGGAAAAGAATGAAAAATAATCATTAGAATCCCGCAACCCAACATCAAAATTCCGCTACCCATTGTTAAACAAAGACCTAAAATCAATAATAGGCCTTGCAGTCCGATTACCCAAATCAATTGTTTCAAAAATTTTCCAAAACTTTTTCGGCCACTTGGATCATATTCATTAATCATTTTGCTATTTCTCCTTTCTATACAAGCCGAAGCTTTATGCGTAGGCTTGTCAAAGAACATTTTCTCAATCTCCAACCCGCGATAGATTATCATGGGCTCGAGAAATAGGGCGAATTAGTTCGCCCATTAAAATTTTCACTTAGGCATACTCAACTTTTTTGCAAAATTTGTTTAGCCATTGTTTGAACGACCGATACAAACAATCTTTTATGATCACACAGGTGATGTATATCCCGAGCAGAATTCCGATGACTATGCCGCAAAATGCTAAAGTATAGAGGATCACGAAAGGATCGCAGACCAAGATCCAGAAAACTCCCCCTATTACTGCCAAGACAATAATCGCCAGAAACAGCATAAAAAGGATAAAGAAGCTTACCTCAAACAGCTTGGCAAAATAGGCACAGCTGGTGTGGGGCATCATGCTGTCGTTAAAGGAACAGCAGCGGGGCTCTGAATCAAAGTCTGCGTTCATTGACCAATAGACCAAGCGATAATGCCAGCTATTTTTGTTAATTTTCATTTCCTTTCTCCTTTCTTTGTAAAGAACAAGCCCGATTTCGATTCCTCCTGCCATTCGCCAAATTCTTCTATTAATTTTTTCTTATTGGCAGATTTGCATGCACAAATTGTTAAAAGTATGCATATCGGAATGAGACAGCCCTTCGCCAGAAGAATAAGGATTTTACAGGTCGTAATTATTTCAGGATGTTTCCATATAGCAATAATATCTACGGTTAATTCATAGCCGTTTAATATTGCTAATCCACAGCAAACCGAAACCTCGAAAAGCACAATCAGAATTATAACCAGCCAAATTGCCCAGTGTATCTTCTTTTCCATTTTTACATCCTTTCATTTTTAAAAGAACATTTCCGTTTTTTAACCCATGAAAAAATTTCCTGAGCTAAAGACGATGGGCGACCCAGCCTCTCGCGAGAGGCTGGGTCGCCCGATGATTTTTACTTATCTACAAATATAATGGTTTTACAGATATTTTTTGTCTTTGCCCATTCTCCTATTTTCTCCCCTATTATCTCTGCTGCTGCGAAGAGACCCTCAGACAAAAAAATTGTCAAAAGAAGTACTAGGGGAATATAGATTAGGAAAAATCCCAAAATTGCAGCATAGACAATGACTACTACAAGAGGATTAAGAACTATTAACCCCCAAATAGTAACAGTCACCAGACCAATGACCATAACAAGATTTCCAAGCAGGTCATTGAAATAAGCACAGCTGGTGTTCGGGATGCTTTTTCCTAAAAGATTTCCTGCAAACTTTAAAAATCTGTAATGCCATGACGATTTCTTGATTTCCATTTTTCATTCCTTTCCTGCCCGAGCTGTCAGGGCTTTTTATTTTGTTTTAAAGAACATTTCCGTTTTTTAACCCATGAAAAAATTTCCTGGGCTAAAGACGAAAGGTGAACCAGTTCCCAAGAGGATCTGGCTCACCTGAAATTTTTACTTTTTGGACAGCAAGGATTTTAACCTCAAATCTGAGTCGGCTTTTATTTCCTTTAACGTGCGCTTCGTTAGCGAGATGTATGACTTCAACATTTTTTCTTTAGCTTCTTTACTTAAAAGCCTTATAACTGTAGGCTCAATTCTTATAAAAACTTCAAAGGATGTTCTCTCTCCGCCAATTTCCAGAATTTTTTCAATAACCCCAGGATTTTTTATTACTGGAACCGAAGAAGCATCCACACCTATGAGTTTAAGAAATGCTTGAAAATATCTTTTTTCCTTTAGATATTTTAAATCCCTGCCATCTGATTTGAGGGTGTCACCTAAACTAAAATTATCCATAATTTTGCTTTGCGCTTTTTGACTAAGACATTGCAAATCAGTGCCAAAAAATTCAATAACATTATAGGTGATATTAGGAAGATCCCTTTCAATTATTGCTTCAAGCACCTCAATTCCAGTCATTTTTTTAAGACTTTTCATTTTTTTCTCCCTTCGGTCGCCATAGCTTTATGCGGAGGCGACCTTTGTTTTTAAAGAACATTTTTCATTCTTGAACAAACGACTTGCTGTCATATGCTCAAGTTGAAGGGCAAAAATTGCTTCGCAATTTTTGCCCAAAGTATCAATTATTGTTCCGAAGTACTATTTTTATCTTTATCCTTCCTATTACCATTTTCAAGATTCTCAATAAGGTCTCTAATCCATTTCAAAATGGTCTTATCCATTAATTTAAAAAATAGTATAAACACAAAAATCGCACCGAGTATACTCAAAAATTCCATTTTTTACTCCTTTCTTGTTTAAAGTACATTTCCGATTTTCAGCCCATGAAAAAATTTCCTGGGCTAAAGATGGAGGGCGATTCCGCTCAGCGGAATCGCCCAGTAAAAATTATTTCTTTTTTTCGATTTTCCCTTGCTCCTATTTTTCTGAATTCCAGGAAACTACCCAATCCGATAAGAAGCACGTAAATGCCTTCTATCGCTATTAAGAATGAAACGGGATTTTCAAGATGCTTGGCTACTATGACGAAAATTTGTGTAGCCAAGATCAAGCAAAGTACGCTTGAAATAATAAGCAACATCTGGCGTAATAATTTCATTACGTTCTCCTTTCCTTGTTAAAGAACATTTCCGTTTTTCAGCCCACGAAAAAATTTCCTGGGCTAAAGACGATGGGCAACCCATTCTTCGCTAAAGCTACGAAGGGTTGCCCAATGAATTTTAGAATTTTATGGTTATTGAAAAGTATTCTTCTGACCAACATTCATCAGTCATATCTTGCCCATGATCAGACTCCCATTTTGCCTTTACATTAAAGCCATCAGCTTTTAATTTGTTGACCAGTAGATCTACCACTTTTTTCCGTTGTGATTTATCAAGGTAGGGCTCCTTACCTAAGTACTTTAATTCTTGATAACTTTCAATCTCTTTTCTCTTTACGTCTTCTTTAATAGCTGCCAGCACTTCTTTGTACAGACTAGAAGCGAGCTTCTGGAAGAGCGTTGCAAATTTTTTATTTTCCTTTTTGGCAATTTCTTTTTCTTTTTTGAGTCGCTTAGCTTTTGCTTCAGCAGCTAGTTGTCTGATTCTTTGACCCTGACTCATTCCGTTTTCTTTTTTCTTTCTCATCATTATTTCCTCCTTTCAGCTCTAAGGTTTTAGTTCAGGTGGCCATATTATAAGGATTAAAAAAGCTAAGAGCACCATGGCAAAACCGCATAAGCTACCCTTAAAAAACATATGATGTAAATATGACAAATGATAGATTGAGGAATAATGAAAATAAATCATTAGAACATCGCAACCTAACATAAGAATTCCGTTCCCCATTATTAAGCAAAATCCTAAAATCAATAACAGGCCTTGCAAGCCAGCGGCTGTTAGGAAAAGCTTTAAAAATTTTTTTAAGCTTTTCTGACCATTTGGATTAAATGCTTTATCCATAGTGTAATTTCTCCTTTCAAAGTACATTCTTAAATACTAAATTATAGCAATAATCATTATTCTTGTCAATACTTCCGACAATAAATTCAAATGTCGGCGGAAAGGTTGACATTTTTGGCTGGATATGCTATGATTACTTTAGATTATAATATTGTCGTATTATGCGACATAAATAAGGAATTAACTAAACCACAGATTAAAAATCACAGATTTACACAGATTTTATCAGTGTAATCTGTGCGTAAAAATCTGTGGTTCATCTACCCTATGACCCTCCAAGACCAACTCCAAACTCTTGGCCTAAATCAAAAAGAAGCCAGTATTTACTTGGCTTCCCTGGAATTAGGGCTAACTTCAGTACAAAATATTGCTAAAAAAGCCCAAATTAAAAGAAGTACTGTTTATGAATTATTGGAAAGCTTAATTAAGCAGAATTTAATTACAGTTATACCCAAAGGTAAAAAACGCTATTTTTTAGCTGCTGAACCAAGCCATTTAGCCCAAGTTATTGCCCAAAAACAAAAGACCTTAAACCAAATCCTGCCTGAATTAGAGGCCTTGAGCAAGGTTTCCCCTATTAAGCCCAAAATCAGGTTTTATGAAGGTGAAGAAGGCATTAAAAGCGTTTATGCTGATACAATTAAAGAAGGCAAAGACATCTTGGCTTTTGTTTCCGTGGCTACTGCTTATAAATCCCCTCTGATTGATTATCTGACCCAGCAATATGTCCAGCAAAGAGCAGAGAAAAAAATCATGGCCAAGGTAATTGCACCTGACGCGCCTTTAGCCAAAGAATATCAAAATCGGGATGCCAAAGAATTCCGCGAGACCAAATTAATTCCAGAAAAAGATTATCCGTTTTCCATTGAAATTAATATCTATGGCAATAAAGTCGCTTTTATGTCTTTTAAAGCCAATGAACTCATGGGCGTGATTATTGAATCAAAAGAAATCGCCAAAACCATGGCCATGATCCATAAATTTTTCTGGGAAAAATTAAAATAGAAAACAAAAAAGACAAACCGTCATTCAGAACGAAGTGAAGAATCCATAAATCCAGGATTCCACGTTTCACTCTGAATGACACTAAGACGGTTTGTCTTTTTTATTTCCCTTTTTTCAACACTGCCAATTCATATTGATTCTTCTCGTCTCTAAATAATTTCTCAACCTCCAAGCCGGCGCTTTGTGCCAATTTGCCCAATTCCCCAATATCATATTTTTGCGAAACAAAAATTGTTAAATTTTCCCCTTGTTTAAATCTAATTCCTTTTACTTCAAAATCTTCTTTAACTTTTATTACTACTTTAATTTGTCTCTTTTCTTCATCAACCACAAACTCCAATTGTATTTTGTCTTTAGAAAAACCTAAATTCTCTACTGTTGCCATGACAAATTGTCTGCCCTGCGGATTTTCATACATTTTTAATGTTTGCTGTAAATCTGTTTTTAAATGCACGCCAAGTAATAAATTATCTTCTTTAGTCATGGCACTATTAATATTTTTCAAAAGCTTTTTTTGCCAGCTTACATCACCATTTCCTAAAGTACTGCCCAGCAAAGCAATTAATTTGGGTTCTTTGTCTAGTTTATCCTGCAAAGGTTTAGTAAAATCTAAAATTTTTCCCTCAATATTGATTTTACCATTATTAATATTAGCCGCTGCGGCAAAAACAAAAGCCGGATTAATATCAATGGGCTCATAATCAGCTTGTTTTTGCGTTTCCAGCTGTTTTTCCAACAAAGGGATAACTTTGGCAGCATTAGCCGCGCCTAAATCACAAATCTTTTTCCCCTCTAAATAGGGCGCCAAATTATTAATGTGCTTATTGATTAAATCTAATTCAACATTAGCTAGCTGATACTCCTCGCTTTTTATAATCTCCAAATATTTTTCTGCGCCAGATCCTAAATAAAATATTTTCTCATCAAATTCCCTCTTTTTCAATCCTTCAATAATTTCCTCTTCCCTTTCCTGATCAATTTCTCTGGAAATTTCTGTATTCAGGCGGAATTCCAAATTAGCCACCTTCTCATCAATTGCAGCCAGCGGATAACACTTTTCCCAAATATATTTTTTTATTTCTTTAAAAATACCGGGCAAAGCGCGTCGTAAAGCTTCCTGCCCCAAAGAACGAGCATGAGGGAAATTCACGTTTAACTGATTTTTCTTTATATTTTTTTCAATTTGCTCGATTATTTCATCTGCACCCCCACGAGTTGCCCAATGTTTTTTCTCATCAAGCAGCGCAAGATCTAAAGTAAAATATGTTTTTTCGGGCGTTAAACTTCCTTCTGACAAAACAGCTTCCCAATTGTAAGCCTCGGGCTTAGCACCAAAGACTGGTCCACTTAAATCAATCCGACCACTAATAGTTTCTACTGCTTTAGTAGGAAAATTACCAAATACAGCATACTTTTCCCATGGGCCCTTTCTTTCCCTGGAGCCTTTGGCTATCGAATCTATTTTCATATTATGTATTTTAAAATCCTCAAAATTTTCCCAACCCATTTCCTGCAATTTTACTAAAGCTTTTTTTCTCTTAGCAATATTTTTAACTGATTCAGCAACTGACTCGTCAGGACTCGGCTCTAAAAGTGCCCAATATGAAAATTGCCCCTTTTTTTCTTTTAGGGGTTTTTCTTTTTCTGCAAAGTGTGGCATTTTTTCTGGCATTTTTTATTGTTTAACTTATCTTGAGTTTAATATAATTTAGTAAAAAATTCAAACTTAAAAATTGCATAAAATAAAACCCTCTGAAAAATTCAGAGGGGGTTGGCAGCTTGATAATAATTTTATCTGTATAATCAGACATTATTTATTTCCAAAGTAATTATATAAGCTTATTAAGGCCGCTAAGCGCCGCCTGACTTTTTGGCCCTAATAAACTGCTTTCAAGGGGTTAATTGATAGCTTAGCAGATTTTCATTAATCTGTCAACCACCCACTGGATCAAGAATTAAAAAAACACCCCGCGTCGCTGGGTGTTGCCATAAAATTTATTATAAAATTATTTTTTCTTTTTTGGCTTTTTTTCTCCGTGCTTTTCTTTAATATACTCTGCCACATTGGCCACAGTATCCACTAATAATTTCATATGGCTGGAAGTATGCTCTAATTTTTCTTTCAATGCGACAATTAAGCTCTCCACCAACTCAATTTTTTTTCTTACATCAGCAATTATCTTTTTAAACTCGCGCAAAATCATGGCCATGTAATAAATCGCCCAGCTCATAAAAATCGTCAGCCAGAGGATACAGAAAGCAATGACTAGATATAAAATGTCGCTTGAATTGTTGATCATATGATTAAATATTTGTCATTTGTTATTTGTTATTTGATCTTTATAAATATTATATCATCTTTTCTTCTTTTTTGACATCCTGGCCAGAATATAAATAAGAATAATCAAAATAATGGCAATTCCCATAGCAATCAAATTCGCAGGACTGATTTGGGGGCTGCTGGTCTCTTTTATTTTTCCGATTGGGAAATATTGGATAATTTTTGTAATGGGCTGCAAATCCCCATAAGTGCTTGTAGCTTGGACTTTGATCAAATTCGGACCATCGTTTAGATTTGCGGCAAAGGAAAACTGACCGGTTTTGGGATCGAGCTGGATCTGATCTGCTTTTATTTCTAAATCATTTATATTAATTTTTAACCCTGCCTGACCATCTGAAATCCTGCCTTCCAAGGTGACGGGATTGTCTTTATTTTTAATTTCCTGATTATCTGTTAAATAAAGTTCAAAATGCGGAATTAATTTATAATCACCTGCATCTTTAATCAGAAAAGTAACCTGATTTTCCTCATCAATAGTGGCAAAGTTGTAATTTTCAATTTTATCTTTTGGCAAAACCGCATCATCTTTCATAATATCGGGATCCCAGACATACGGCACTTGATAAAAAGTCAAACTAAGCGGTACCTTAAAATAATCCATTAATTCCTTTTTTACCATAAAATGCAGATGTTCAAAAACCATGTAATCGCCCAGCTTATCGATAAAGGAAACGGCTTCTGGTTTTGATAAATCAACTGGCGCGGTAAAATTCACCTCAACTTTTCCCAGCAAATCAAAAGTTAAATCATCAACTCGACTGGCATCTTTAATCTCGCTTAGTTTGGTTGTGTTAGCGCCTGCTTTATAAAAAAGCTGATTAATCTGGACTTTTTGGATTGGTAAAATGGTCTCGGTGCCTGCCTCTGAAGTAGCTGTCGGGGGAATCAAATTTTCCTCAGGTAAATTTTGAGCACTCTCTAAAGTGATTAATTTTTCGCCAGAACTGAAAGCCAAAACAAGTTGCGGATACTGGGAACTATAAACATCTATAAAATTAAGGCCTGTCTGGACAGCTAAGTCCGGATTTTTAACTTTATTTAAAGTAAAGGTAATTTTGGTATTTTGGGCAATAGTAACTGGGCTATTAAAATAGTAGCGGATGTCATCACAATTAGAAACGCAATCCGGATTACTTTTGCCTACCTGGGGATTGCCTTGCGGCAAGCCAGTCACAAAAAGTTCAGCTGAACTCAGGTCTGGCTGATAACCGCCCAGGGAAATCAAAATGTGACCTATTTTTGTATTCGCAGGAATTATAAAACTAATTTTCCAGCTGGATAAACTGCCCGCATTTGGGGGCAATATTTCCAAGGAAACATTATTTAAGCTGGTTACGGCCTGACTTGGCTTGGGTAAAAATAAAAACGCAACCAAGCTTAAGCAAAATAATAGATGTAAAATTTTTTTCATTGAAAATTTAAAATTATTTTCTTATTTGCGCTCCCAGCTTATCTTCCAGAATTTCTAAAACCTTTTTATGAATCACTTGCACTTCTGCCATGGTTAATGTTTTGTCATCAGAACGATATTCAATGCTAAAAGCAATTGATTTTTTACCAATGGGAATACCTTTACCCTCAAAAACATCAAAAATTTTCACCTCTCTGATTAAATCTTTTTCTACTTCCGTGACTACTTGTCTAACATCTGCCCAAAGAATTTTCTTGTCCACAATCATAGAAATATCTAAATCAATGCTGGGAAATTTAGGGATGGCTAAATATGACAGTTCATCAGTATAAACTTTATTTAATTCAGTCAAACTAAATTCAAAAATCCCGACTTTATCTTTAATATCTAATTGGCCATACAATTTAGGATTCAATTCTGTTATTAGCCCGATTGGCTTGCCCTTTAATAAAATAGACGCAGTCCTGCCAGCATAACCCCAAACCGGCGCAGTTTTGGCCTCTTTTATCTGATAAGTTAAATGTAATTTTTTAAATAAGGATTCAACAATACTTTTTGCGCTATAAAATGGTAAATTATCTTCTTTCTGTGACACAACGCCGGCAAAGTGCTTTTCCTGGTAAGGTAAAAATCCTGTTTTTTTATCAGAGATGCGTTCTCCTGGTTCGTCTTTTAAATAAACCGAACCAACTTCAAAGAGCTTAATTTCATTAAAAAACCTTTCATTGGAAATAATATTATTAAATAGATTGGGCAGTAAGGATATTCTCAAGCGCGTGGTTTCACTGGAAAGCGGGTTAGCTATTTTTATATGGCTATCAATAGGCAAACCGATTTTTTGTAATTGTTCCTCGCTATTGAAAGAATAATTATAAACTTCAGCCATGGCCAGGCCATAAGCCAAAATATTTTTAATTTTGCGTTCTAGTTCCCTTTCTTTATTTAGTTCAGGTCTGGCCATTTTAATTTCCGGCAAATCAATTTTTAAATTATCATAGCCATAAATGCGAGCCACTTCCTCAACAATATCCTCTGGCAGAGTAATATCTTTGGTTGACCGCCAGCTGGGCACAAAAACTTCCAAACCTTCTCTATTTTTTTTAACTTCAAAACCCAAACTCACCAAAATACTGATAATTTTTTCAGGCTCAATTTCCTGTCCGATTTTTTTATTTATAAAATCAAAACTAATCGCAATCGGCCCTTGATTTAATTTGAATTTCCTAACATCTTCCAGCTGGGAAACAATTTTGGCACTTGGGCAAAGCTTTAAAATCAATTCTATGGCTTTTTTAATGCCCAGTTCAGCAATATTGGGATCCAATGATTTTTCAAATCTGATTGAGGCCTCTGATCTTAAATTTAATTTTGCTTCGGTCTGCCTGATTGAAATGTGATTAAAATTCGCTGATTCAATAATGATTTTTTTAGTGCGGCCATCGATTTCAGTATTAGCGCCGCCCATCACGCCGGCAATAGCCACTGGCTTTTTCGCATCAGCAATCACCAGTATTTCCTCGTCTAATTTTCTTTCCTGTTCATCCAGGGTTTTAATTTTTTCCCCGGGATTTGCTTGTCTGACAATAATTCGATGCCCTTCTAATTTATCATAATCAAAAGCATGCAAGGGCTGGCCAATCTCCATCATCACATAATTGGTAATGTCCACAATATTATTAATGGAACGCATGCCCACGGCTTCAACCCGCTTTTTTAACCAGATCGGTGAATCTTCTATCTTAATACCCTCAATCACCACTCCCATGTATCTTGGGCATAAGTTAAAATCTTCAATTTTAATATCTAACTTTTCCTTGCCTTCCTTAATACTTTCTACTTTATAAACTTTCAACTTTTCACTAAGTATAGCTGCCACTTCCCTGGCTACGCCATAATGCGACCACAAATCAGGGCGGTGGGTTAATGATTTATTTTCAATTTCATAAATAATATCATCCAAGCCCAGGGCCTTGCCTAAAGCAGTGCCTGGCATTAGTTTTTTATCCAGAATTAAAATTCCCGCATGACCTTTGCCCAAACCCAACTCATCTTCAGCGCATAACATGCCTTCGGATTCCTCGCCGCGCACCTTAACTTTTTCTATTTTCATACCATTGGGTAAAAGAGTTCCTAAAGTTGCGACTGGTACTTTTTGCCCTTTCTCTATATTAGGCGCACCACAAACAATATTTAGTTTCTTGGATCCAATACTAACTACTGCCAACTTTAATTTATCAGCATTAGGATGTTTTTTTACTTCTAAAATTTCACCAACAACCACGCCCTTTAAACTTTCTTTCTGGTCAGAAAAACCCTCCACTTCAGCCATGGCCATGGTCAATTTCAAACCTAAATCTTTCGCGCTCAATGAACCCGGTATTTTAACAAAATCATTTATCCAGTTTCGAGATATTTTCATACTTATAATTTAATTATATTTTCATGCCGCGAAGCGGCATCCCGCTAGGCGGGACAAAATCTTTTAACCAGTTGCGTGAGATAAACATATTAAAAAATTAAATTTCACAAGGTATATCAACAAATTCAACTTCTATTTTAAATTCCTTAGCAACCAAATCGCCTAAATTTTTAATGCCAAAGGTTTCAGTATTATAATGTCCAGCATTAATAATATTAACTGCGCTTTCAGTGGCAGCCCAAACTACCTCCTCACGCATATCACCCGCAATATAAGTATCAGCTCCTAATTCAGCTGCTAATTTATAATCCGGCGAAGCTCCGCCCGAAATTACCCCGACTCTTTTAACGGTTTTGGGGCCAACAGCTAAAGTATAGGCCTGACAACCTATTTTATTATTAACTAAATTAACAAAATCAGACCACGCCATTGGTTCTGCTAAATCACCAATAAAGCCAACATCAAAGGGCTGAAGATTTTCTGAAATGCCTAATAATTTACAGATAGAAATATTATTACCAATTTCTGGATGAGCATCCAAGGGCAAGTGAAATCCAACCAGATTTAAATCATTAGCTAAAATTAATTTTAAACGATTTCTGACAACCCCCTTTATTTGCGGCGGTTTATTAATTTGGTTGCCAAAAATTCCATGATGAACCATAATCATTTGGGCTTTTTTCTCAATTGCTGTTGCAATTAATTTCTGGGACAAACTTACGCCAGTAATAATTTTTTTTACCTCAAAAGAGCCTTCAACTTGTAAACCATCAACACAATAATCCTGGAAGTCCTTAACTTTCAGATACTCCTCACAAAATTTTACAATTTTATCACGATCCATAAAATTTATTTAACCCACTTAGAAATTAAATGTTTTTTTCTTGAACTTGATTTTATTAAATCAACAACCACATCTCTTGAAGAAAGCCCCAGCCAAACAAAATTTAAGATTAAAAAGGGATAACTTGTCAGAATAATTGCATAAATCACCAAAAGCAAACTGCCGATTAAATTGACCAAATCATAAATCAAATAATCTTCTTGCCATTTATGCAATTGATTCATGATGAAAGCGATCAAAATCAGTAAAGCGCCAAGTGAACCGATTATTGTTGTGTAATCCATAAAATATATTAACCTTATTGTTCCAAAAAATCTATTTTAAATATTGATTGATCGCCTAATTCATAATTTCTCCACGAACAATATTTGTATTGAGAAATATTATTAGTTATGCCGTGTTTAATCGGATTATTGTGAATATATTGCAATTTTTCATCAAATTTCTTCTGGCTATAAATGTTAAAGTCATAAAACCTGGGTTGCCAAATTCGGTATTTCAAATTATTGTTGTGGGATAGTGGGGTAGCGCAGAGCATCTGCTCTGCGCTGTCATTGCGCGCCAAGAGCAGATGCTCTTGGCTACCCGATGATGAATATAAATCAATAATCCGACGCGCACTTGAACCTTTTATAACTTGGATTATCTTGGAAATTGTTAATTTTAAATCCTCAAAATAAATTAAACAATGAACATGATCTGACAAAATTACATACCCATAAATTTTCAAACCCAATTTATTTCTATAAAAAACCAATTCTTCCAACAGAATTAAACAACATTTTTCATCACTAAAGTAAGGGTAATTATCAGATGTTTTAAATGTAACAAAATGTATATCGCCCGGTGAATTAAATCTCAACATAAATTCTATTTTTGTTTTTTATAATATTATAGCTGGGTAGTGCAGAGCATCTGCTCTGCGCTGCCATTGCGCGCCAAGAGCAGATGCTCTTGGCTACCCGGACTATTTTTGTTTCTTTTTAATATTTTAAAACTGGTTCAAAAATCTCATATCCCCGCTTTGCAACAATCGTATATCATCAATACCATACTTCATCATGACCAAACGTGTTAAACCCAATCCAAACGCAAAGCCAGTCCATTTTTTAGGATCTATACCCCCATATTTTAAAACATTAGGATGAACCAAGCCCGAACCAACAAATTCTATCCAACCGCTTTGTTTGCAGATTGGGCAACCCTTGCCCTGGCAAATCAAACAACCAAAATCCAATTCAAAACCCGGCTCCACAAAAGGAAAGTAGCCAGGTCGTAAGCGAACTTTAACATCCTTTTTAAAAATAGCTGACAGCATTTCTTTCATGACTGCCACCAGATGAGTTATGGCAATATTTTTATCAATCATTAATCCTTCCAATTGATAAAAAGTATGGTCGTGCGAAGCATCAGTAGCTTCATTTCTAAAAGCCCTGCCCGGAACTACACAGCGAAGCGGCGCGCCATATTTTTGCATGGCTCTAATCTGAACCGGCGATGTATGAGTGCGTAAAACTAATTTATCTTGCCCTGAGCTTGTCGAAGGGTCAATGTAAAATGTGTCTTGGGAATCACGCGCCGGATGCCAAGTTGGTATATTAAGTGCCTCAAAATTATAATAATCCGACTCTAATTCCGGCCCGTCTAAAATCATAAAGCCCATTGATTTAAAAATATCTTCCAGTTCCATTTGCACCTGGGTTAGTGGATGCAAATGCCCAAGCTTGTATTTTTCCATTTCTAAAGTCACATCAATAAAATCTCTTTCCAAATCAGTTTCTTTTTTATTGGAAATTTCTTCTTCCTTTTGCTCCAGCGCCTTGTTAATTTCTGTTTTAAGCTCATTGGCAAAAGCGCCTAATTTGGGCTTCAAATCCTCGGAGACCTCTTTTATATCCTTTAATAACTTGGCCAGTTCCCCGCTTTTACGGGAAAAATATTTATCCCTGATTTTCTGCCAGTCCTCGGAATTTTTAATGGCTTTAATTTCTTTCAGCGCCTCTTCTTTTATTTTTTTAAATTTTGTTTCCATTTAAAAGATTTAAAATAAATTTGAAAAAAAGTTAGAAAAAACCTTGCTGTAGCGCAAAAGATCCTGGAAAGTAATTACAATGATCAAAAGCATAAGCAGAGAAAATCCAATGGTATTAACCAATGACTCTATTTTTTGGGTCATTGGCTTGCGTCTGATTTTTTCAATCAGTAAAAATAAAAGTCGTCCGCCATCCAGGGCCGGAAAAGGTAAAATATTAATAATGGCCAAATTTAAAGAAAGCAAGGCAGTAAATTGCAAAAGATAAATAAATCCTAATTTAGCAACCTGGCCAGTTAAGACCGCTATGCCAACCGGGCCGGAAACCTGCACTCCGAGTGGTTTGCCGATTATTAAATTTTTAATAATATTGGCAAAAGCCAAGACAAATTCCTTGGTTAAAATGCCGGTTAATTTAAAGCCATGCCAGATGGCTTGCGGTATGCCATAAGAAACAGTGCCGGTCTCAACCAAGCTCATGCCAATCCCTCCCTTACCCTGGCCAATATCAACAATTTCAATTTCTTTAGTTAATACCTGGCTGCCACGACTAAACTGATAAGAGATTTTCTGACCAATTTTACCCGATGTATAATCAATCAAATTTTGAATGCTGGTTATGGGCTGATTATCAACTGATTTTATAACATCGCCAATTTGCACATCAGCTGCTTTGGCCGGCTTATCATCCAAAACAGCCACCACCTGAATTTTATAATTTTTAACCAACCCCTGGGCCAGGGCTTGCTGATCGACTGCTTGCGGCAAACCCACCATATAACCAAAAGAAAACAAGACAGCGCAAAGCAAAAAGTTCATAACTACCCCTGCGACCAAAACAATGGCTCGTCGCCAGGCCTTTTTACTGCCAAAACTATCAGGCGCATTTCTTTCTTCGCCATCCTCGCCTTTAATCTTGCAAAAACCGCCCAAAGGTATTGAATTTATTGAATAAATCACGCCATCTTTGCCTTTTTTACCCCAAATTCTTGGCGGAAAGCCAAAACCAAACTCCTCGACTTTCATGCCCATTTTTTTAGCCGAGATAAAATGGCCAAATTCATGGACAAAAACTAAAAGACCTAAAACAATTAAAAAAATAGCTACTGTAATTAACATGTATATTTGAAATTAGATAATTAGAAATTAGAAATTATGATAAATAAATAGCTTTAAAAATAACTGAAAAAGTTTCCTAATATCCAATTTCCAGTTACTAATTTCTATTATTATTTTAACTTAAATATAAATAAATATCAAATGATTTAAAAGAATAAGGTGAAAATGGCCGGCGTAAAACGCCATTTTCGTTCATTTAAATTCCACCTTTTAACACATTGACAAAAATAAAATAAAATGCTAATGTTAATTATCGTAACTTTGTTGCGAAATACCTTTGTGGTAAAAGTTCTCTAAAACTAAAAAAGGAGGAAATGAAAAATGAGTTATCTTGTAATCGCTGTGATCGTTGGATTGGTTGGCGGGTTTAACCCTGATTTCGAACAATTAAAGGAAGACATCGGCCAGTGGCTAGCGGGCTGGGTAATCCGCGCCCTGATTGCCATCATTTTCTGGGTAGCTGTAGTTTATTTGGCACTGCCTGGTCTCTATGGTCCTTTCTGGGGCTTTAGCTCCATGCTTTTACTGACTATGATTGGCAATGCCCTTATAACCGGCCTGATAGCAGAAGAATTCCCCAAAGGCGCCTATATTTCCGCAATATTTCTTGTATTGGTTTCTTGCCGGGGTATTGCTTCCTGCAGTATGATTCAATCTACTAATCTCAAAGGTATGATTGGCCAAGTGCAGGAAAAATCCTGGCAAGATGATTTTCATCCAATTGATGCCAAACATATCCGCATCATTGACCTGGAGCATGCTACTTGGCTAGGCAACCAGGACTTGGGAAAAATCCCAGGCAACATTGGCAGCCGTTTCCATGTTGGCACCTTTCACATCCAGCGTGTTAAAAATGAGCTGTGGTGGGTAGCGCCTTTGGAATTCAATGGCTTTGCCTCTTGGCAAAGCTATCATGAAACCTATGGTTTTGTGATGGTTAATGCCGAAGACCGCAACCGTCCGGTTAGAATCGAACAGCGCAAACTGCGCTATGTTGAATCTGGCTGGTTTGGCGACAATCTCCATCGCTATGTCTACTCCCAAGGGCATCAATTTACTGGCTTAACTGATTTTACTTTTGAAGTTGATGATGACCTTAATCCCTATTGGGTTATCACCAAGTTCGATCTGGCCTATCAATACACGGGCCAAAAAGTGACCGGTATTCTGCTCGTTAATGCTGAAACCGGTGAAATCAAAGAATACAAACCAGATGAAGTATCAGCTTGGGTAGATCGGGTTATCCCCCAGGAAATTGCTTTTAACTATGCTCAATGGTGGGGCACCTATATCCACGGCTGGTGGAATTCATTCTGGTCAGAACAAGACGTTATGATTCCGACTGAAAGCCAAGGTCGAGAAGATATGTGGCTGGTCTATGGCAATGATGGACAGCCGTATTGGTTCACGGGCATGACTTCTTCATCTGTAAAAGACAATGCTTTGGTCGGATTTCTCATGATCAGCTCAAGAAACGGCAAAGCCTTCTACTATCGTTTAAGTGGCGCTAACGAGTTTGCTGTCTTGCAGTCTGCTTCAAGCGGCTTAGGCGCAGAAGCTACCAAATGGCACCCGACTGACCCTATTCTTTATAATATTTACGGCACACTCACCTGGGTCATACCAGTTCTGTCTAGTGAGCATGTTTTTCAGCGTATCGCCATGGTAGAAGCAGCTTCGGCCAGAGTAGCCTTTGGTACTGATAAAACTGAAGCTTTGGCCGAATATAGAAAGCTACTTGCTACTAATGGGAACACTGTCGCTCCTGCAACTGAAAAATTCATCAAGAAGGCAGAAGGAACAATCAATCGTATCGCGGCTGATAACCAAGGCGGAGTAACTACTTATTTTATCTGGCTCAAGGAAATGCCTGATAAACTTTTTGCTGGCACCAGCAAAATCTCTGAAGAACTGCCAATTGCCAGAGATGGTGATCAAATTAAAATTACTTACCTTGAAACCACTGAAAGCATAATCCAGATGCAAAGCTTTGACATTTCGGGTATTACTTTCACCAAATCGGAAATTCAGCGATCAAGTGATGAAATCAGAGCCAGAGCAGAGCAGGAAAACCAACAGCAAATATCTGGCGAAGAAGCAAAGCGTCGCTTGGAGAATTTAAACCCCGCAGACCTACAAAAAGTTCTCCAAATTTTAGAGCAACAAAAAAAGAATCCGCAATAAACTCGAAAATAAAAAAGGGCGACCTACTAATCGCCCTTTTATTATTGATTATAAATCTACTTTTTCAAATCGGATATTATTACCAAACCATTTTTCTCCCAATTCCTGATAATGTTCGGATAAATCAGTCACAAAAAATTTCAAATTGTCACCCTGAGCTTGTCGAAGGGTGACGCCGTCCATGTCATGCTTCGACAGGCTCAGCATGACATTAAGATTTTTTTCTAATTTCTCATCAATCTCAGGATGCCTTTGCAAATAATCAGTCAATGAATCCGCGACAATCTGACTAGAATGTAAAACTTTAATTTTACTTCCCATCATCCCCTGAATTTCCTTAAACAAAATCGGGTAGTGCGTACAGCCCAAAATTAAAGTATCAACTTTAGCCAATTTCAATGGCCGCAAATAATATCGTAAAATCTTTTTGGTTTCCGGCCTATTTTCCCAGCCCTCTTCAATCAAAGGGACGAGCAAAGGACATGCTTGCTGTAAAACTTCCAGCTGCGGATTTAATTTTTCAATTTCTCGAATATAGGCCTGGGAATTAATTGTACCTTTTGTTCCAATAACCCCAATTTTCTTTTTAGAAACATTAACTGCTTGCTCAACCACTGGCCGAATTACTCCCAATACTCGCCTATCAGGATAATTCTGTAGTAACCACTCTTGCTGAATTTTCCTTAAAGCTTCTGCCGAAGCAGTATTACAGGCAATAATGATTAACTCGCAATCCTGCTTAAATAAAAAATTAACTGCCTGTTCAGTGAATTTATAGATTATATCTTGGGAACGGTTGCCATATGGCGTGCGCGCATTATCGCCCAAATAAATGTAATCATATTGAGGCAGTTTTTTTATAATTTCATTTAAAATAATCAGGCCGCCCAGGCCTGAATCAAAAATTCCTATTTTTCCGCCAAAGGCGGACCCGCCCCTGGCGGGCATAATATTATAATTCATATCTCAGAATTCAGAATTGATTATTTTATCAATTTCAACAATTCCTTAACTTTCTCATCAACCAATGCCTGCGACTTTGCCTCAACATTCAGCCGAATCAATGGTTCTGTATTTGATTTACGCAAATTAAAACGCCAATCAGCAAATTCAACAGACACGCCGTCAATATGATCAACTTTGCCATCATTATATTTTTCTTCAGCATTTTTAATGACCACATCAGGATCATTGACGCTCGTGTTTATTTCTCCGGAAATAAAATATTTTTCACGATATGGCTTTACTAATTCAGACATCTTTAGGCCTTTTTTGCTCAAAATTTCCAAAACAATTAACAGGGGAATCATACCATTATCACAATAAAAATTATCACGGAAATAATAATGTCCGGTTATTTCACCAGCGAAAACGGCATTTTCCTTACGTAATCTATCCTTAATAAAAGCGTGCCCAGGCTTATTAATTATATGCTTGCCCCCTGATTTTTTAACTGTATCCCTTATAGCCCAGATCAAACGATTTTCGCTGATAATTTTTGAGTTGGGAAATTTTTCTAGAAAATATTTTGCTAAGATAGCAGTCAAAAAATAATTATCAACGTATTCTGCATTTTCATCAAAAATAAAAATCCTGTCTGCATCGCCATCCCAGGCCACGCCCAAATCAGCTTTTTCTTCTCTAACCAAGGATTCAACTTCCTGCCTTCTTTCCATGATCATAGGATCAGGCCTCCCCTTTGGGAAATTACCGTCAGGATGAAAATTTAGAGGCACAATTTCTACTGGTAAAAATTCTAAAATTTTATTTAAAGCCACTCCGGCCATGCCAAAATTAGCATCAGCTACAATTTTCATGGGTTTAATAACTTTTGAATCAATAAAAGATAGACAATGTTTAGCATAATCATCCAAAATTTCTTTTTTTATAACTTCCCCCTTTTCCGGCTCTATTATTTCTTCTTCGCTAAGAGCTTGCTTTTTGATATCTAAAAGCCCGCTATCTTCTGAGATGGCAATCGCCTTTTCTCTGACAAATTTCAGCCCATTATATTCTTTGGGATTATGCGAAGCAGAAATAGTCATGCCACCAGCATAGCCATAATTAGCCACGGCAAAATAAAGCATGTCAGTGGAAATTGTACCAATGTCAATCACATCAAAACCAGCATTGGTTATGCCTTTGGCAGCTGATTGCCATAAACTTGGCGAAGACAAACGCACATCTTTACCCAAAACAATTGAACCTTTGGGCTTAAAAACTTTAAGATATGCCTGAGCAATTTTATAAACCGACTCTTCATTAATTTCAGCCGGGTAAATACCGCGCACATCGTAGGCCTTAAAAATATTTTGATTCAATGCCATAAATTTTAATTTTAAAAGCCGAATTCCGAAGGCCGAAATCAAAAATTAATAATTCGGCATTCGGACTTCAGAGTTCATTAAACGTTTTCCAATTTCAAATTTTTCTTAATTATATTAAGTAAAACACCAATCCCCCACAAGGTTATTACTAATTTAATAAACCACCCAAAATAAGGGATTAAACATAATAAATAAATAATCAGCAAGCCCAAGATCATCTTCCAGACCAAAGGAACCTCTATTTTTTTATTTAAAACAGCAATAACTTTTTCACCCAAATAAATACTGACAAAAATCTTGCTTAAATATATAGCAATCAGAAATAATGCTCCTAAAATTAGGGCTAAGGGCAAGCCAATGATTGTCACGGCTAAAATGAGTAAAGCAATCGGCGTAACAATTAAATAAACCAAACCCTTTAAAATAGCGATTAAAATATTTTTATCCAGTTCTTTTTGCACTTTTAGTGTAAAATTTTTGAAAACAAAAATCAAAAGAAGTCCAACGGCCAAAGAACCTAAAAGTTGGGCCAGCCACCAGGTCAAAAAGAAAAAATTAAATTTTTCTTTGAGCGGCTCTTTTGGTTCAACTTTCCATTGAGTAAATTTTTCTTCATTACCAACCTTGGCGCCGCTTTTGATTTCTGCGATCTGCTTGGCCGTATATTCCAAATTACCATGAATATTTGTCTGAGAATTTAAAACTATGTTCCCCTTTGGTTCAATCGTGGCATAAGTACTGCCCAAAATCTCACCATTTAAAACTAAATTCCTCGCCGAGACATATAAATTTTTATCTATTTTGCCATCAATTTCCACATTACCGCCAGCCACCAGCAAATTCTTACCCACCTCTGATTCGCTGGCTAAAATAATTGTTCCACCGGCCACACTGACATTTTTCTCAACTTTGCCTTTAATAATGACTGTACCGCCCAAAACCCGCAAATTACCCTTGATTTCTGAATTGATTATTATGTTTGAACCAGCGATAATTACATCACCCTCAACCGGACCGCTTACTTCAACATTAACTCCGGCCAAATATAAATCATCTTTAATTTGCGCTTTTAAATTAATGTTTTCACCTGCTGCCCAATAAATATTATCCAAAACAAGGTCTTCAGGAAGATTAATATTAGTAGTTTGGGCAGATGTTCTGGCAGGAAAAAACAAGGTTATTATAAAAGTTATAATCAAACATCCAAATAAGGAGCTTTTAGCTAATTTTGGCCACAAATTCATATTTTTAACTACTTAATTTATAAATTGTATTTGAATAATTAATTCACTTTGACAGCAGAGCAATTTTTGTATTATAATTAAGCTAGAAATGCTGCGCTCAAGTTAGCCATAACTTGTGTTTATGAATGATAGAAAGCTTTAAATCTAATTTATTTAAGTATATAAAATTTAACTAATTAACGCAAAAAAATTATGCCCATTTGGGGAATTATTCTTATTATAGTCATAGTTATTTTGGGCTGGTTAATCGCGGTTTATAACGGATTAATTAGGAGCAAAAATCGGGTTGATGAGGCCTGGTCAGACATCGATGTCCAGCTTAAACGACGCTATGATTTGATTCCTAATTTGGTAGAGACCGTCAAAGCTTATGCCAGTCATGAAAAAGAGGTTTTTCAAAAAGTAACTGAAGCTCGTTCACAGGCTATGCAAGCTAAAAGTTTGGATGAAAAAGGTAAAGCTGAAAACATGCTCGGTCAAACTTTAAAATCACTTTTTGCTGTGGCTGAAAATTATCCGGATTTGAAAGCCAGTACAAATTTCCTGGAGCTTCAAACCGAGTTAAGCGATACTGAAAACAAAATTCAAGCAGCGCGTCGTTTTTACAACGGCAATGTGCGCGATTTCAATATCAAAATCCAGGTTTTTCCCAATACTCTCATTGCCGGGCTCTTAGGTTTTAAAGCTAGAGAATTCTTCCAGGTAGAAGCAGAACAAGAACGAGAAGCGCCCCAAGTCAAATTTTAACTTCAGATGGCAAATTGCCAATGGCAAATAGTCATGCTATTTGCCTTAAGCTATCGGCTATTTATAAAAAATGTACGCTCAGATTGATTCCAACAAAAGAAAAACAGTCATTCTCATGACAATTTTTATCATTTTTGTCTTTTTTTGGGTTGGCTATACGGACAAATAACAAATACCGGCTATAGTGGCCTAACTTTTGCTCTGATAATTTCATTGGTCATGACTTTTTTCAGTTATTTTGCCGGAGATAAAGTCGCTTTAGCAACTAGCGGAGCAAAGCCAATTACCAAGGAAGATAATCCCTATGTCTATCGCTTGGTGGAAAATCTCTGTATCACAGCTGGTCTGCCTTTGCCTAAAATCTATATAATCAATGACCCGACCATAAATGCTTTTGCCACTGGACGCGACCCAGCTCATGCTTCTATTGCCATAACCCAAGGCGCTATTGACAAGCTGGAAAATACTGAATTAGAAGGTGTGATTGCCCATGAACTTTCCCATGTAAAAAATTATGATATTCGCCTGATGATGGTTGTCATAATTCTGGTCGGCATTATTGCTCTGGTTTCCGATTGGCTCATGAGGGGCTTTTTCTGGGGCAGAAGGAGTGAACGCGAACGAGATCAACTAAGTGCTATTTTAATGATTATTGGTATTGTCTTGGCAATTTTATCGCCTTTAATCGCTCAGCTGATTCAATTGGCCATTTCCAGAAAAAGAGAATTTTTAGCCGATGCTGATGGCGCTCTACTAACGCGCTATCCAGCTGGCTTAGCCAATGCTCTGGAAAAGATCGGTCTGGCCAATAAATTGCCTTTAAAAACTGCCAATAATGCCACGGCTCATTTATATATTGCCAATCCCTTTGGCCAAAGCCAAAAATTTTTAAGCAATCTCTTTTCTACTCATCCGCCCCTGGAAGAAAGAATTGCCCAACTAAGACAAATGGCTTAAAAATTTGGAACCTTATGCTAGGAGCGGGAGATAAATAAAAATTATAAATTCAAAATATTTTGAAAAATTTTATAAACTAAATTTAAAAAAAATGCCTGAGCAAATTTTGCAAAAACCCTTTTCTCCCTGGCAAACTTTTCGCAAAACCTGGGAAATAATAATAACTAACTGGTTTAATTTAATTGCTATTATTTTTTTGGCTCTGATTATTCTTAGCCTTGTTATTTTGATTGTAACTTCGGCCTGGTCCCCTCTCTGGGTTATCGGTGTGATCAAAACCGATTACATCTTTACTTTTAGACTGATTTGGCAAGCCGTTACACTAATTATACTTTTTATTATTTCCGCCCTAATCCAAATCTTGATGATTAACAGTTTATTAAATCCGCAATTAAATCTAAAGGGAAATCTCCGCTTGATAAAAAACTATTTCTGGCAATTTCTATTATTAATGATTATTCTCAATATTCTTTTGCTTTTAGCCGCCCTCCCTATTTATGTCGGAGTATTTTTTCTTCTTTTGCAAAGCTATTTTTTAGGAATATTGTCTTTATTAATTAGTTTTATTTTAATAATCTTTTTGTCTATCTATCTGATTTTTAGCCCTTTCATCTTAATTGAAAATAAACTTAGTTGGCATGAAGCCATGCTCAAATCTTTAGCCCTGAGCCAGGGCTATTTTGGCAATTTATTTTTAAAGATAGCGATTCTGGTCATAATTTTAGTGGGTCTAAATTATCTTTCTATCTTTTTTTTGACCTGGGGACTTATCGGTTTGATTTTAAGCGGTTTATTTACAATTGCTATGATTATCTTCGCCTTCCCTTATTTATTGGCTCTTTACCAGGAAATGAAATCTTTAAAACAAACAGCATAAGAAATTTCAAAATCCAAATAATTAATAATAAATTAGAAATTTGCCATGGCTGATTTAAATTATCAAACCATTGCCCCTGAACAAGAACCACAAGTAAAAAGGGATTTGAAGCAGGCACAAAGATCTCCGTCTTTGCCCACTGGCCAAAAATCGCTTGCTCAAGAGGCGAATAAAATGGAACAAACCCAGACCAAACAAATGGCTGCTATAAAAGGTTATCGGCCCGGAGAAAAAGAATACAAGCAACAATTGGAATCAAGACGAAAGAAATCTAAACAGGGAGCGGCTGGTAAAGGCGTGCAAGCCGCTGGCAAAGGCGCTCAAGCTGCTTCTCAAGTCGTTAGCGGTCTTGGCAAAAAAATTACAGCCATGTGTTTAAAAAATTCCTGGCTTTATCTAATCGCAACTTATGGTGCCACAATTTTATATATCAACTTCCACTTTTTCGGCAAATATATTGCTGGTTCAAATGCTTTTTGCGAATTTGGCGAGGAATGGACTTCAGGTATACCAGGCGGCGAAATTACTGGTACGGAAATGGCCACTCAAAAAATTGGTTCAGCCGCAAAGTGGGCGGAAATTATTTTACTCTTTTTATGTGATATACTTCTAGTTCTGCTGATTTTTTTTATTGTTATTATTACAGTTGCGCCGGTTTTACTGGCTATTGGCGTTCTCGGATGGGTAGAATCTAAATTAGGTATTTAAAAAAATAATAATCATAATTCTATGACTGAAAGAACGAAAAAAATTTTAATTATAGTCGGTTTTATCATTTTAACCCTGCTTATCGCCTTTGCTATTTATTATTTATTTTTCCGGCCAATCATAGCGCCACTAGTTCCAGTAGTGCCTGTTAACCTGCCCCCGACTGCCGGACTGCCAGCCATTCCGCCAGCTTTAAATCTAGTGCCTTATGTGCCGCCTCTGAATATTCCTCCTGGCATCAGACCAGAAATACCGACTGCACCCATTGCTCCTGCACCGGAAATTAAACCTTTTATTTCTAATACAGCTGCTGGCGGTTTAACTAATTTTCAAACCCTGGTTGATGTGCCCAGTAAGGATCTTTTTCTGAATACTAATGGCAAAGATCTGATCTATTACGACCCTGCCACTGGCTTCTTTTACTCTCTTACGCCTGACGGCCAAAAAAATCTCTTATCCAATATTCCTTTTAGAAATGTATCAAAATCAACATTTTCACCGAACCGGCAAAAAGCAATCTTGGAATATCCCAATGGCTCCAAAATAATTTATGACTTTAATCAGAAACAATCAGTCACCTTGCCCTCGCAATGGAAAGATTTTGTTTTTTCTAATGACAGCCAACAGATCGCCTTTAAAGACATGAAAATAGATGCAGAAAACCGTTACCTTGCCACCTCCGATACCAAGGGCGGAAATTATACTGCAATAGAGCAACTTGGTGATAAAGATGGCGATGTTTATATGACCTGGTCGCCCAATAATCAATTTGTGGCTTTATCACGGGATCCCCTTGATGGCGACCGCTCCATAGTTTATCCTATTGGTTTCAATGGTGAAAATTTCAACTCGCTCACAGTTGAGGGCCGTGACATGCGCTTTGATTGGTCGCCGAGCGGCAATAAATTGGTTTACAGCGTTTATAATTCGGTTTCCAATTATAATCCGGAATTATGGGTCGTCAATAGTTCGCCGGATATTTTGGGCACTGGACGTTATGACCTGGGCATCCAAACCTGGGCTGATAAATGCTCCTTTGCTTCTGAAGATACCCTTTACTGCGCTGTGCCCCGCACTTTGGATAAGGGTAGTGGTTTCCGGCCAGATCTGGCAGATAATATCCCAGATGATTATTATAAAATAAATATTGTCAAAGGCACGGTTGAATTTGCTGCCCAGCCCCTCTTTGATACTACTGTTGATAAAATGATTATTAGTTCAGATGGTAAAACTCTTTATTGGTTAGAAAAAAATACCGGCTTAATTAAAAAAATGAATTTATAAAAATATGCCCAACCCAGACCAAAAAATTCCGTATAAATCGCCAAAATTCTATTTTGTTTACTTTATTATTTTTTCCATTATTATCCTTTTAATCTTTTCTTTTAAAATTGTGGGCTATTTTTGGGATTACTCGTCAATCATCAGAAATATGGATAAATATTATAAGGGCAGACAAACAGAGCTTGTGCAGGTCTATCCCCAAATTAATCAAGGAGACCCAGTCAAAGGTGCGCCTGATGCCAAGGTAATCATTTATGAATATAGTGATTTTCTCTGTTCTGCTTGCAAAGACAGGCAAGCTGATCTGGCTGCCTTGGCCAAATATTTCGGTGATAAAATTAGCTTTGTTTTTAAAGGTGTGCCGGTCACTGATCAGCCGGAAAGCCAGAATGCCATGCTGGCTGCCTATTGCGCGGCTGAACAAAATAGATTCTGGGAATATAAGGATCTTTTATTTAATAATCAAGCGCTCTTGAATGAAGTAATGTACCGCGAATTAGCCACTCAATTGGGCCTGAATCTTGATCAGTTTAACCAATGCTTTGGCCAGAAAAAATACCAGTCCATTATTACTAATAACCTGGCCGATGCCCTAGGCCTGCAAATTAATTCCACGCCCACGCTCTATATCAACAAGCAAAAAATAGAGGGCTTTTTCGATTTCACTTCTATAAAAGGCGTTGTTGAGCAAGAATTAAGATAAAATAAATGACCAGAAAAAAAATATTCTCTATTTTAATTTATAGTTACTTCTTACTATTTTTATTTTTTTCATCTTTTGTTTTTGTCAAAAATGTTTGGGCGATTTCCTGTTCTTTCAATGGTAAAGCCGGTACTTGTAAAGTAAGTTGTGATATGTTAACTGAAGACCCGCAAACTGATTATTTAAGTTGTACTAGTTCTTATTGTTGCATTCCTAAAACTGCAGGTACTACTTGCGTCTCACCACCCAACTCCTGTGACTCGACTTGTCCAGAGGCCAGGAAAGGGGGTTTTGCGGAAAACAGTTGGTGTACTAATCAAAATCATGGTACTACATCTTATTGCTGCAAACCAGCTCCTATCACTCAACCAACAACCCCAACAACAACTGGTGCTGCTGGAGGTTCTACCGGTCCCTTACAACTGCAATTGCAAGTTCCCATTGGTAATTTGAGTTTAATGATTATTTCTAACTCGTCTATCGGCCAGTATATCAAAGCCGTCTATGTTTTTGCTTCCGCTGTTACCGTGGCCCTGGCCATTATCATGATCATGATTGGCGGCGTCCAGTGGATTTTATCGGGCGGCGAACCTAATAAAATAGGCGAAGCCAAAAATACTATTATAAAAGCCCTCTTGGGCATGTTTATCGCCCTCTTTGCTGTCTTTATGCTGCAAACGGTCAGCCCGGGCACAGTGACTTTTCAACCAATTGTGCCAGAAGGAATAGCCGGCATGGCAAACCCCGCTTCCACAGAATTACAAAATATTACTGATACTATAAATACTGACGCAAAATGCAAGGGGTATAAAAATTGCCCGGATTGCAGCAAAGACACAGACTGCAAATGGTATACTGGCACTGGCGTAAAAGAATGCCCTACTACAACCAAAGAAGGAGAATATTGTGGGATAGAAGACATTGGGAAAATACTTGATATTCATGTTGGGATGGACTGCTTATCTAATGAAGCTTGTGTTGCAGCTTTAACGCAAGCTTATTGCCAGAAGGCCGAAAAACAAACATGTCAAGCTCAAAAGTCTGATGGGCAACCTTGTTCATCTAGCGAAATAGTTGATGGTAACGCTAATAATGTATGTGTAAATAAAATTTGCACAGAAGGGAAATGTGGAGGTTCGATAACTTATGGTCCGGGCGGGCAAAAGTTAATTAATGGCAAAGAGGTAAAGTGCACAAACATTTCCAATTGCCTACCTGATTCATATTGTGACGCTAGTGGTCTTTGCTTTAAAAAATTACCAAAGGGGGGTGCTTGTTCCCAAAGCCAAACCAAAACTCTTGCTTCCGTAATGTGCATCTCGGGAAGTTGTAGTTGCGCAGGAGCTTTACTTTGTCCATCAGCCGATTCAGCATGCTGTTCTCCAACTAATTCTGGCGAATGCAAATAAATTTTATAAACACCGTTGTATAAATTCTACAATATCCTAATAATAAGTTAAAAGAATCCAAAAATTTTAAATAAATCAATGCCAAAACAATCACTAACCATTTTCTCCCGCTCTAAATGCGACGCCCTTTCTAATAAACTGGACGTTTTTCTTTTTTAAGAGAACTTGCTAAGATAAGGATATAAAATCAATATTTAACACCCCTTCTTACCCTTTTTACCCTTCTTACCCCTTTTACTCTTTCTAAACCTATGCCCAAACAACTTCAACCCATCTTCACCTGCTCTAAATGCGGAGCCCAATTTCCTAAATGGATTGGTCGCTGTGCTTCTTGCGGCGCTTGGGGAACCGTGGCTGAAGAAATCCAATCCCCAATCTCCAATCTCCAATCTCCAATCCCAAAAATTGATAAAAATCAGCTAATTGACTTTGAAAAAACGCCGCCGCCGGCCTTTACTCGTTTACAAACCCAGATCTCGGAATTTGACCGGGTCCTAGGCGGCGGGATTGTCATTGGTTCCTTAATTTTACTGGGTGGCGAGCCAGGTATTGGCAAATCAACCCTGGTTTTGCAAATTTGCCACAATATCAAAGAGCCAATGCTCTATGTTTCTGGCGAAGAATCAGCCAGCCAGATTAAAATGAGAATTGACAGATTAAATCTGGATTTCAGTAATTTAAAATTCCTCGGTGAAAATAACATTGAAAAAATTGTGGCCTTTGCTCTTGAAGAAAAACCGGGCTTATTAATTATTGATTCAATCCAAACTTTATATTCTACGGAACTGCCGTCTGAGGCCGGCTCAATCAACCAGGTTAGAATTTGTACGGTTAAGCTCTTGGAAATCGCCAAAAAATTTAATATCCCAATTTTAATCATCGGCCATATCACCAAAGACGGCCTGGTGGCCGGCCCCAAATCATTGGAACATTTGGTTGACGCTGTTTTATATCTTGAGAGCTCAAGCCAAGATGATTTTCGCTTACTGCGCTGTACAAAAAACAGATTTGGTTCCACTAATGAATTAGGGGTCTTTAACATGACCAGCCAGGGCTTGCTGGAAGTTAAAAATCCTTCTGAACTTTTTCTGCCCCACAATCAAGAGCCGATTTCCGGTTCTGCCCTCGCCTGCATCATGGAAGGCACCCGGCCGTTTTTAATTGAAGTCCAGGCCCTGGCCAGTAAAACCTTGTTTGGCTACCCCCAAAGAAAAACCGCTGGCTTTGATTTAAATAGATTGCAAATGTTAATCGCAGTTCTAATCAAAAGAGCCAATATTCCTTTAGTTAACCAAGATGTGCATTTAAATGTGACAGGCGGCCTTAAAATAACTGAAACAGGCGCGGACTTGGCTGTCTGCCTGGCCATTATTTCTTCTCTAAAAGATAAAATAATTAAACCAGATACTTTAATTATTGGCGAAGTTGGTTTGGGCGGTGAAATTCGACCTGTTTCTCAAATGGAAAAACGTCTTGAAGAAGCACAGAAAATGAATTTTAAAAATATAATTACACCTGTTTTTAAAACAGATAAAAAAGTAGTTATGGTTAAAAATCTGGAAGAAGCAATAAAAAATGTATTTTAATTATCATCTGTAGGCGCGAATTCGAATTCGCGCCTATGCGCGCAATATAAATGTTAAAACTTAAACGCTTAAAATCACACTTTTACCGCCAAAATACTTTCAAAATCGCCAAGGCCCTCCTTGGCAAATTTATTATCAGAAAAATTGGCAAAAAAATTTTTATTGGTAAAATTGTGGAAACCGAGGCCTATTACGGCCCCAATGATCTGGCTTCCCATGCCAGCCGCGGCAAAACAGAACGCACCAAAATTATGTTTAGTCAGCCAGGCACTGCTTACATTTATTTAATTTATGGCATGTATTATTGCTTTAATATTGTGACTGAAGCCCGCAACTTCCCTGCCGCCATCTTAATCCGCGCCGTAGAACCTATTAATTTCAAAAAGGAAACAAACGGACCTGGAAAATTCTGCCGCGCTTTTAAAATTGATAAAAAATTAAATGGTGAAAATTTGATTACCAGTAAAAAACTTTATTTGGCAGAGGATCTCAAATCTTCATCTGCCGAAGCTCTAAAAGAGCGAAGGCAGATAAAAAGCGCTAAAAGAATTGGCGTTGATTATGCTGGCAAATATAAAAATAAATTATGGCGCTTTTATCTAAAAAATAACCAATTTGTTTCCAAAAAATAAAAATTTATAATATAATGGACGAAGGAGCGATTGGCTAATCGCTCCTTCGATTTTGAGTGAAAAATTTTTATTTTTTAAACTACTCCAAATGATTTATCATTTTTCCTTGCTCCAGTTTGGCTTTCATTAAAGGAAAATTATCCAGATTATATTTGGCCAAAAATTCCTGGACTTCTTCTTTTGTTAAATTAATCAATTCCAAATCATTTAAGCTTGCCATTTGCAAATTAGGCAGGCCAGATTGCCGTGTGCCATAAACCTCACCAGGCCCGCGGAATTTTAAATCGTATTCAGCCAAAGCAAAACCATCATTGGACTTAACTAAAGCAGACAAGCGCTCCTGTGTTTTTGGCGAACCGTTTTCCGTGAATAAAAAACAATAGGACTGATGTTCTGCCCTGCCCACCCGGCCGCGAAACTGGTGCAGCTGCGCCAGGCCAAAACGATCCGCTCCCTCAATCATCATGATAGTCGCATTGGGAATATCAATTCCAACCTCAATCACCGACGTGGAGACCAAAATTTTAATTTTATTATTTTTAAATTCATTCATAATCTCTTCTTTTTCAGCGGCTTTTAATTTGCCGTGCAGTAGACCGATTTTTAAATCCGGGAAAACCACTTTATCCAGTTTTTTAAATTCTTCAGTTACTGATTTAACTCCCAATTTATCAGAAGGATCAATCAATGGGCAGATAACAAAAACCTGGCGTCCTGACTTTATTTCCTGCCTAATAAATTGGTAAGCATTTTGCCTGTTTTGTTCAGCAATTATCTGGGTAATGATCTTTTTCCTACCTTTGGGCATTTCTTTTATAATTGATAAATCCAAATCACCGTATAGAATCAGGGCTAAAGAGCGCGGAATGGGCGTGGCAGTCATTGACAAAAAATGCGGCAGTTTTTTATTTTTATTTTTGTCTTTTAATTTTTTTCTCTGCTCAACGCCAAAGCGATGCTGTTCATCAACAATAATCAGGCCTATTTTTTTATACGCTACATCATTCTGAATTAGTGCATGTGTACCAATAATTAAATTGGCTTCTCCATTTTTAATTTGCGCTAAAACTTCTTTTTTTGATAAATTTTCCTGAGTGCTTAAAATCTTTTCGCTATGGGTCAAAAGCGCAATTTTAAGAGCAAAATTTTGAAAAAATTTAATTAGGGAATGGTAATGCTGTTTGGCCAAAATTTCTGTTGGCGCCATTAAAACTGCCTGATAGCCATTTAAAACTGTATCCAAAATTGCTAAAGCAGCCACTACTGTTTTGCCCGAACCGACATCGCCTTCCAAAAGCCGGTTCATGGGCTTGGCTTTGGCCAAATCAAGCAAAATTTGCCAAGCTGCCCGTTTCTGGTCAGCTGTTAATTGATATGGCAGGGAGCTGACAAAATTTTTAATTTTTTCTTCTTGGAATTTGATCTCTGGCGCTGGATTTTGCGCTAAGAATTTTTTTAAAAGCTGCGTCTGCAAGGCAATTGAAAAAAGCTCGTCAAATTTTAAACGATAACGAGCTTGGTCTAAACTTTTAAAATCTTTGGGGAAATGGATTTGTGCTAAGGCAAAATTCAAATTTACTAAATTGTTTTTTTTTATTATTTCTAATGGCAGCCACTCTTTAATCAAATTGACTGATTCCAGCGCAACCTTAATTAAAAATCTTAATTGCTTTTGCGTTAAGTTGCTGGTCAAAGGATAAACCGGCACAATTTTTGCAGTATTTAAACTGTCACCACCTGTAATTTTTTCATACGCCGGTGAAGTAAACTGCAAAGACAGATTATTTATCTCAGTTGTGCCAGCAATGAAAATTTCATCACCTGGCTTTAAATTTTTGACTAAAAAAGGCTGGTTAAACCAGATAACTTTAATTGAGCCCGTCTCATCCTCAATTAAAGCCTCAGTAATTGTCATTCTTTTTCTGTGGCTGCGCCTGTTTTCAATTAAAACAATTTTGCCCTTAATTGTAACCGTCTGATTGGGCTGCAAATCTTTGATGGCTACCACCTGGCTATAATCCTCGTAACGAAAAGGAAAATAATGAAGTAAATCTAAAACATTATAAATACCCAGTCTTTTTAATCGACCAGCTGTTGTCTTCCCTACCCGGGTTAAATTTTCAATTGGCGTTTCTAATGAATACATTCTAAAATTTTTAATTTTTCCTGCCCACCGAAGCTCCGCAAAGCGGGGCGAAGGTGGGAGTTTTGAGTTATTGTTGTGCCCTCGGGAGGAATTTCCGCCTTCGCTTTTTATTATTGATTACTTATTGAAAAAAAGCTACGGCGGACCCGCCGTAGTCTCGCTTTGCGAGACGTAGGCGGGGAATCTTGTGCCCTCGCTAGGAATCGAACCTAGATCACGAGATCCGCAATCTCGCGTTCTATCCATTGAACTACGAGGACCAGATGCAAGTCTGTGTATTTTCTTGATTAACAAAGTTGATTCATCTATAGATTTAAAAAGGTAAGTGGTATTTATACATAAACTTGCATCTGGTCGAGGACATTTTCTTTATATTTTACATAAACTTATATCTGCCCAAGGACCAAAGTTTAAATAAACAAAAGGAGATAGCCACTATCTCCTTAAAAATTATAAACTATTTTAATAAAATTTACAACTTTAAAAGCGTTTCCATCAGGTCCTCTAAAGATTGGCGATCTTTTTCCAAATCTTCTTCTAAATATTGCAAAAGTTTTTCCCTGATTAAAAGCGGATTAGCATCATGAATGATTATGGAAAGATCTGGCCCAAAGCTCTTTAAATTGAAAAATATTTTTTTAACTCTCGGCGGCTTGTAGATAATGTAAAAATTCTTAATCCTTTCATAGGGGAAAAACTGATTGCCCAATAAAATTCCTTCCTCGGTAATTTGAAAATTTAAATTAGCCGGACTATAATAACTTTTCAAAAAAATTATAAAAGCCACTAAAATTATAATCAAAGCAAAAAGGAAATTGGCTGTAAAAATGCTGTAAATGATTAAGCCCAAAGATATAACTATTATCCCAATATACCAAAGCGAGCTTCTTTCATGAGTCATATATTCAGGCACCTGCCATTTAAAAAATATCTGACCATGATCGTCTTCTTTTACATAATCTTCTGTTTTTAAATTTTTTTCTTCTGCCATATATTAATTATAATTAATAAAATTATTTTAATACAATATTTTGACAAACTTTAAATTTTTTGCTAAAATAAGATAAAGTCAATCGCCCTGGAGAGGTACCCAAGAGGCTGAAGGGGCGGGTTTGCTAAACCTGTAGGTCGGGGTTTTCCCGGCGCGGGGGTTCGAATCCCCCCCTCTCCGATCGTAATTAGAAAAATAAATAGTTATAGTTTTAATAAAATCCAGGAGAGGTGGCAGAGCGGTCGAATGCACCGGTCTTGAAAACCGGAGTCCCGTTTACGGGACCGTGGGTTCGAATCCTACCCTCTCCGCCCCGATAAAAGTCTGTGAATAAAAAACCTTGACTGATTAAAAAATTATAAAATCATTTAACAAGTTTAAACAATAAAATTCATAAACTTTTATCGGGGCTCCGAACTTCGCATAAACTTGCATCTGGGCTCTAGCTATTTAATATCAGTCTTCCCTTTGCGCTATGACCAGACCATAAATCTCGTTAAATCCTAATTTCGCTAATTCTTTGGCGCATTCATTCAAAGTACTTCCAGTCGTAACCACATCATCAACCAAGATGATTTTTTTATTTTTATCAAAATTTTCAGAACCAGATGAACTAAAAGCTCCTTTAATATTTTCTTGTCTTTCAGTTCTCTTTAAATTAATCTGGCTAACAGTGTTCTTATTTCTTTTTAATAAATTAATTTTTTTAAAATGGAAATGATCGGCTAATTTTTGAACAATCAATTCACTTTGGTTAAAACCCCGTTGTAATTCCCTTTTTTTATGCAAGGGTACTGGCACTAATAAAGTATTCTCGCTATTAAGGCCAAAGCTGTTAAAAATTTTATTTTCTGCCAAAAAGCGTGTCATCAGCTCTGTTAAAATCTCGCTCAATGCCTCAATATATTTATATTTCAAATAATGGATTAAATCTTGCAGTAATTTATTATTGTAATCGGCCGCTACCCAAATGGCTTTCAAATTGCTTTCTTTTTGGCAGTCCGGGCAAATCAGGCCCAAAGCATTTGATTTTTTACAAAGAGCGCAGCGTAAATGCTTATTTACCTCAATCTGGGCAAAACAATTTTTACAAAGGTAGGACCCTGCCTGACCGCACCCTAAACATTCTCTGGGAAAAATTAAGTCCAAAATAAATTCTTTAATTTTTTTCAATTTAAATTGTAAATTGTACATTGTAAATTGTCTTATTGCCAATAAGCGCCGTTTACCTTCCATTCATTATTAATTCTAACCAGTTTCAGTAAAATATCCTGATAAAATATTCTGGGATTAGACAGGGTATTCTTATATTCTTGCCTTTGTGTTTTTATTAAAATTTCACCTGTTCCTGCTTTTTCATCCATATTTCTTATATCGGTGGAAATTGTCTTGGTCACTAGCGCATAATAAATATTCAAATCCGGATGCTCTTTCATTAATTGCTGCTTATAACTAGTCACCCATTTATTCATAGAATCGGTCATAAAAACAGTTAACTCATCAAAATTTTTATAACCGCCCTGATTTGAAAAACTGCCAAACCTTTCGACAAAAGAAGTGGCAATAAATGTAAAATTTTGCTTCTCGTTTTCATTTATACTTTCCTTGGGATTAATACCCTGGACATCTGCCAAAACCTGGGCATTGGTATTATTAAAAACCTGGGGTGCTTTAATTGGCGGCAAGGCAGCTGCTTGATTTAAATTTTGATTAAAAGCAACCGGTGCGCTAGGTTTATATTGAAAAAAAAGCAAATAAATAATAACCGCGATAATTAAAAGTAAAATTATAATAATCAGCAGCCAGAGTAATCTTTTATTTTTAATTAAATCTTCTTTAGTTATGGCCATAATATAAATTTATAATAATTAGCTATAATTCCATATCTTCTAATTCTTTTTTCGGCAAATTCGCTTCTCCTTCTTCTGCGCTTACTTTTTCTTTAGCCGTTTCTTCTTCAAACTGGCGCTTGGCTGCCTCAATTTCCAAAAGTTGTCTTGGATCACTAGTAATCAATTGGTCTTCATTATATGAGGCTACTACTTTGATGGCTGCGTGCTTGGTGCCAGCGAAAAAAATGCCCTCACCTGCGCCTCCCTCCATCAGCAAATATTTTTCTCCCTGGGTGAGCAAAAAAATCTGCTGAATATTATCAATCGCTGCCGGTGATTGCTTTAAAAGCAACTGTAAAGCTGAATTGGTTACAATTGCTTTGCCATAAGGACTGTTTAAGAAGTCATTGACATCTTGAGTAATTGTGGTGACGCCTAAATAATATTTGCGGCAGCGCTTCACCAAGGCATAAATGAATTTAGCTGAATCCTCATGGGTCATTAGCCACCAGGCCTCGTCAATGACCAAAATTCTTTTTTTGATTTCTGACCGGACAACATTCCAGATATAACTGACTATGCTGTAAATAGCGACTGGCCTTAATTCATCCTCTAAATCCCTAACGCTGAAAACTACCAATTGATTTTTCATATCAACATTGGTTGGTTGATTGAATAAGCCGGCAAAAGTGCCTCGTGTATATTTATTAAGCCGCAAACTTAATTCCTTGGCGCCGACCATGCCCTCTAAAATGCTTTGCAAATCCTGCATCACGGGTGGTTCAATAGTTGCTAAATCAGCTTGAGGCGTAATATCTTTGCTGGCATAGGTTTCCAATAAAGCCCTGTCCAAAATAGCGTCTTCTTCAACTGACAATTTGCCGAGCATGACGCGCAATAAACCTTTCAGGGTTATGACCGCACTCCTAATAATATCTTCGGTTGAAGCCTCGCCAATGGCCCTAGGCAGATCAAAGGGATTAATTTTACTTTTTGAGGCCAGAGAAATATCAACATAAGTGCCACCGACTGCATCTGCTAAATGCAAATACTCTCTTTCCGGATCAATAATAATTATATCAACTCCCAACATTAAGCTTCTCAAAACTTCTAATTTAATAGTATAGCTTTTACCTGCGCCAGACGTAGCAAAAACAACAAAATTGGCATTTTGCAGAGAAAACCTGTCAAAAAGAATTAGGCTGTTATTATGCCGATTAATACCGTATAAAATACCATCATCAGAAGTCAGTTCGGAAGATATGAAAGGAAAAGAAGAAGCCACTGGTGAAGTGTTCATGTTAAAGGAAACCGTCAATTCATCAATACCTAAAGGCAAGGTTGAGTTAAAGCCCTGCTCGACCTGATAAAAAACTCTTTTGCTATAAATCAATTTCCCGCCAAACATGGCTTCTATTTCAGCGCTTAATTCATCCAGATCTTCTATTGAATCGGCATAAATGGTTGCGTAAAGCGCAAACTGAAAAAATTTTTCAATGCCTTGGGTCAGATCATCTCTTAATTTTTCAATGTCATGAATAGCTGTCTCTAAAATAGGATCGCGGGGTGCCCCTTTATCTATGTCTGACATCAATTGGGCTTCCATATTGCCTACTCTTTTTTTCAATTGTTTTAAAATCAAATCAGATCTGACCGGGTAAAAAAACATAGCCACATCCAAGGTCTTGCTCAGATTAATTATGGGCGTAAACCAGCCGACATTAATATAGCGGGGATAATTTAAAACAAAAAGAGTGCGCACATAGGTATCGCCTAAAAGCAAATAAGTCGGTTTAACTTCAAATGCAGCCGGTGCAATTAAATCCTTTATTTCTATTAAACCGCGTCGATAAATTTTTTCTTCTTCCAACGTAATAGCCTCGGCCTTAATTGCTTCTTTTTCTCTTCTGCCCTTTTCTTTGGAACTAATTTTCTCTGGCTGGACTGCATTTTGGCCTTGGGCTTGTGGTTTAATGGGTATTGGCATAAAAAATTTTAATATTCAATTTATCTTTCAATCCCTAGCTGGCTAATATCTTTTAATTTTTGATTCTGACTGGTTTTGATATTATAAACATTATAATATAATTCGATTAAGCTTTGCGTATCCAAAACTACAGCTTCTAGACCCATGCCCTTAAGATTGCTCAAAATATTATTTAGCCGCAAACTCAAAGCTTCTTTATAATCTAAAAATTTCTCTTTTTTCATCTTGATCATCTTTCTAGCGCCAAAAACTTCTTTTAGGCGCGACCAGAAACTTTTTGTCACATCGCCTAAGGGATTATAAGGCACAATAATAAAAAATTTTTTTGTCATAATTTCGCCAATTTCAATCAGTTCTTTAATATAATCGATGTAGCCGGCTACTTGTAATTTTAATAAATCATTAGTTTGTACTTTTTGCGCTTCCCTTAAGCGACGCAGATAACCATCGATATCCAGTTTTCTGGACTGGATCACTATTTGCATGGGATGCTCTAAGGAATTTAAAAATTCAATATAGCCATAAATCAAACCATTTTGCTCCTCTTCGGATTTCAAAGCAAAATTAACACTAGAGCATAAAATGACCGCTCTTAAAGTGCCGTCCTTTAAAATGACCGTGTCCTCTCTTATTTCTGCAATGTCTAAATATCTTTGCGTGGAAGATTTAAAAGCCATATATTTTAAAATTATGAATGCTGATAGCTTAATTCTGAACTTTGTTATTTAGTAATTATAGTTTCGGGGTTCAGTTTTTAATTTTTATTCTTCACGATAAGCGCCTCCGGTATTAACAATTAGCGACAATGATGACAGTCTAGAAGTAGTTATTGGCGCTTTAACCATTAATTCTTTTTTTACTTCGACTTTTTCTGGCACAGGCAGAATCTCAACCTCTTCTTTTTGCCAAATCCTTAATTTTTTCCTTTTTAAAGTCTGGACTAAATTTAAGAAAAAAAAGTGAAAGGGCATGCCATTGATTTTTACAAAGGCCACGATGGCAAAAAGGCCAGTTACCACTATGGCGATGACTAAAAAAGTATTAAAATAAAATAATTTATAAAAAATAAAATCCAGCATGCCAGCCACCATCATAATTAAAAACTGGCGGGTTGTAATCGGCCCGATTACTTTGCTTTCCACATCAATAAACTGCGGCACTAGAAAATGTGTCAAACTTGTTTCTTGCCCTGTAGAAGATGCTTCTGGCGGCATAAAATTAATATTTTAAACTTTTATTTAAATTCATAATCGCTTTAAATTCATTTGTAGACATTTTGGGATTTTCAACCAGCACTTGTTCAATTGATTTGCCTGCCATAATGGCCTGATTCATGATTTCAGAATAATCTTTATAAAGCGGACTCGATTTCAGCGCCTTAATGCCTTCTGCCTTTTTGGCTAATGATTCGTCTTCTAATAAATCTAATTTAGCTGAAATTTTATTGGCTGCTTCAGCCGGGTCTTTGGCCAAGCGCCTGAAATCTTCAATTTTGAAAGCGCCTAATTCCTCAATTGGTCCGTAAAGTTTTGTTTCAAATTTCACATCCTCAACCTTGGGTCTGGCCTGGGACATTACTGGCTTAAAAACCGGTTGTTTTATTTCTGTCTGAACTCTGGGCGCTGCTTCCGGTTGCCTAGATATTGGTTGGGCTGCCAAACTGGGTTGGACAAATTCTCTTTTTTCCGCTTGTTGAGTAACCGGCAAAGCAATTTCTTCTTTACTTTCTAAAAATTCTTCTTCTTCAATAATCTTATTAGCTAATTCACTGGGCTGTGAGGCATGAATCTGTTTCTCGCCAGTAAGCTGTCTTTTAATCTCTTCTTTTTTATTTAATTCAGTAAAAGCCAGGCCTTTGTCTTTAAGCAATTGGTCAATGGTCGTATCTGAGCCAGTTATTTTTTCACTCAAAACCGCTGGCTTGGCTGGCCGGGCCGCAACATCAATTTCTTCTTCTTCAGCCAGATTGGGCATTTCCCTGATTTCTTTGCTTTGTTCTGCCTCATATTCTGTTAATATTTTGCCCAGATCAATTTTGGCATTTTTTATTTCTTCTTTTTTGGCCATTAATAAATCGTAAAGCCGGTTAAAAACTTCATCTGGCATCCCAATTCCCCCAATTTTCACTGAACGAATTAAGGCCTCTTTTAATTCCGGGATATCGCGCACATCTTGCAGCCAGCTTAAAATCAATTCCACAAAACGCTTTTTTAAATTTGAATCAGTAATCTGATAATTAAGTTGGCCTAAAAATTCATCAGCCACAGAGTCCGGTGAATATTTCTGCCAGACCTGGCCTAGCAGCTTGGCCTTAACTGATTCTAATTCCTGTTTTTTATCCAAAATCTGAATCTTCAAGTCATAAGCTAAATTCCCGGCTGTTCCAAAATCTAAATTTAAAGCATTGATAAATTGAGTGGCCAAATCAACAGAATCTAATTTACCCAAGATGGACTCTACAAAAATATCAAAAATCTCCATTGATTTTGCTTCAACTTTATATTTCTTGATTAAATCATTAAAAGTGTTCTCGAATTTTCCCAAATCGCTAATTTTATTTTGCTTTAAGTCCATAAAAATTCATTTTAAGGCCGGGTGGTTTTTTTCTTTTCTTCCTGCAAATTAATACCTAAACCTCTCATTCTGTTATTAAAAATATTAATGCTATTATTCAAGGCCCCCTCATCTGTGGCAGTTCGCAAAGCCAAAACTAAACTCTTCAATTCATTTTCTATTTCCTTGGGCCTGATATCTTTTTCCAAAAGGCCGCCACTGGTTATCTGTTGTCTGAGTTGATTCATGTAAATATCAATTAGATGATTGACCCGGCCAGCATCTCTTGTCTTTGCTTTAAATTCTTCTCTGGTAACATTCACGATGGCTCGCGCATTAGGCGCTGATCTTTTTTTTGCATCTTTGGCTGCCTCAGTACGGCTTTTTATCTTGACTTCATTATTAATAATATACTCTGCCATGCCTTTTGATTCATCCTGATCCAAAGATGAAATTTTCTGAATCCTGACAGCAATATTTTCGATCCTATTCTTTCTGCTTGGTTCGTTTTTGGTAACCTCAAGCAATCCTGCTGACTCCTCGTCTATGGCTTTTGCTTCATTAGCAACATTCATGCGCCGCGGCTTTTTCTTGGTCAGGGTTTTAATTTCGTTTTCCACTCCGCCTTGCAAAGGAACAGCTTTGCTGCTAATTAAATTATCCAAGTTATCACTACGTTGCCCTTCGCCACCTTCTAACTTTTGGCCAATGGCATTGAACTCTGAACTGCTTTCCACAATCAGATTCTGGAATTTTTTAAGCTTTTCTGCATCCATTTTACCCCTGATCTCATCAAGTTTTTTAATCTCGGGCATAGCGCCCAATTCAGTCGCGCTTTTGCCATGGAGTGAACTGTCAAACAGATTCTTGTGTTTCTCAATTAAAGCAACCCGTTCCGTATCATCGCCCATTAAAAATCTGGCTTTGACATTAACATTTTCTCTGGCAATCTTATCCAATTTGCCGATTCTGGGAATCTGGTCAGTAAAGCCGTCTACTTCAGCCACCGCATAATCAGGTGGATTTTGCATAATGTCGCCCATATTGGCTATCTTGCCTGCCTCATTAAGATCCCCTTCAGGCGCTGTGGCAATGGCTTTTCTGATTTCACCCTGTTTTTTCGTCCTGATATCATTGCTTCTGGCCACAGCATAAAAATCTGTTTTATTGGCTATTTTCTTCGGGTCGCCGTGTGCCAATTCGCTTTGGTATTCATCATATAATGATCTTAAATGGGTCTGAGTCCCAGGATCTAAATCCTCTTTAAATTCAGGGGCATCAGTCTGGAGTGTAAAGGACCCATCTTTTTCTCTTTTGGCAACTTTCTCAAAATTAACTTTACTCAGATCATGACCCGAGGCCTGGGCCTGTGTCTTGACCTGATTGCCTCTTTCTTCCAGACCATTAATATCTTCATACTCATTGGTTTCAGCATTATAAATCAAGGAAGAAAAGGCCTTTTTAATATGAGTTTTCTTTTCATATCTTTTTTCCATGTCTTCCAAAAAGACCTGTTTGCCGCGGCCTGACTTGCCCATGCCCATTTTACCGCTAAACAAACCCAGCTGTTCCATATCATCAACATCTTTATAGGTTAATTTGCCAGCATCAGCTTTAGCAGTATAAGTTGCTTCCCAAAAACGCATATCTGTATTTTTATTCTTGAGAATTTTACCAGTTTTCTTCCCGGTTTTTGGATCTATTTCTCTTTCCAGGAAACTTTCTTGCAATTGCTTTATTTGTTCTGGATTTTCCCAGTTCACATCTTTTCTGATTTTTTTATAATCCTGGGCTTGTTGTGCTCTCATGTCTCTGGTTGCCAGTTCACCAGCACCATGTGCTTCGCCTCTGGCTCTAGCAGCTCCGACTGCTTGCTCACGGCCTTCTTTAGTCAATAAACGCGTATATTTGCCTCTCTGAAGACTTTCTTTGGCACCCTGGACCCTGCCGCCTACATAAGCGCCAGCTGCCATAAAAGGCGCTGCCACCACAGCCCCGGCTGTCCTAATTGGGGCAGTGGCATAAGCCATGCCTGTTCTGCCCACGCTGGTCGCTGTTCTCTCCAAGCGTCCTGCTGTCTGATCTTTAATAAAATTAGCACCCTTAGTGGCCAAAGAAGCGCCAGCCCCGGCATACTTGGCTGACATTTGCAAGCCAGCCACCAGCATGATAATACCCAGCAAAATAGAGATTAAATTATCAATCCTCATATTACCCAGATCTTTAACATCATTATGAGCCCTGTCTGCCGCAGTATAACCTTTTACCATTTCATCATAATTCAGCTTAACCATGGTTACCAAAGAAAGCCACAAAAAAAAGGCAATAAAAGGCCCGACAATGCAGTAATTAAAAAATTGATTCCACCATAAATTGGCAAATTCACCGATCTTGCCAGAGATGCCCGTCACTGACCAGGCAAAAAAAGCCACCGGAGAAAAAACAATTAAAATCCAGAGCGCAATCATTCTGATGGCTAAAATAACGCAAAAAATGCAGACAACTATCAGGGTCACAATGGTATAAATAAGCCCCAAGATAGCGCCAGCCACCGTGGTTACGGTTACATCGCTGCCATTTGATCCTCCCTGTTTGAACCATTCAGTCATATTTAAAGCATTTTCAATATTGCCAGCTGTAATATCCTTATAAGCATTAACAAAAGTGATCATTAAAACCTGGAAAAAATCAATAATTATGCCGCAGATTGTCTTGCTGAAATTGACTAAAATTGCCATAACCAGCAAACGGCCCAGCATTTTATTCCAGGGCTGTTTTTCTATTTTTAAAACAGTCACAAAAGCAATAAAAAGCAGGCCCAGCACAAAAAACATATTAACCAAATCGCGCAAAACCACCCAGCCCTCATTGACATAAGGATTATCAATATAACTATTAAATTGGCTCAGCCAAACTACCACAAACATCAATTGGACTAAAAGACCGCCACCTAATTTAATTAAAGCTTGAATCAAATCCATTACCAGGCCAAAACCAGCATTCATGGCATTAGTCACGATACTATCTGCTTGAGCGCAAAAAGGCAATATAGCTAAAAAAAAGACAATAAGAAAACTAACTGCCATTATAAATGTTTTTTTAACTGTAATCTTTGGAATTAATCTTTTATTTTTTTCTTTCATGTCAACTTATTGCTTAAAAATATTATTTAGCTGCGCAAGTACTATTATCTGCCTGTAATTTACAATTGGGGTTTAATTCGCAGCCCTTGGAATCGCCTGAATGCAAGGCGCAAGTGTCAATTATGAAGGGGAAATAAGACAAGCAAGCATAGGGCTGATAATCAGGTCCTGACCAGGTACAATTATTAGTCGTATCACTCTCGCAAGTATCCTTTGTAATGTAACTGCTGCACCCACTACCTCCAGAACACGACTTATAAATATCCTTGTAAAGATCTTCAAAGAGTGGGTTTAAAGTATCAAATTCCAGACACATGCCTTCCAGACCGTTATATTCAGTCACTTTCCCAATGTCTTGACAATTATTTACTTCGACAGTGCCATATTTAGTGACGCAACTTGGATCAGGATTTTCACCACTCTTAACACATAGCTTTCCCTGTAACCCGGCTGGACTAGTACAAATTTGCGATGTTGGTGTGTCTTTGCTGTGCGGCAGATTAGTAATCACGCCAGTGGCTTCAACTTTTTCATAAAAGCAGCCATTGCCAATTTCGTAGCCATTGCCATTATCCTTGATTCCTACTGATTGGCTATATAAGGCGGTTAAATCTTTATAACCTGGCTTTGTTGATAATTCATAAGGGAAAGGCGCATCGCCGGCTGGAAATATTTTGCATATCGGATTGACAAAGCGTTTATCTTCAGTCGTACCTATATTATTAAGCTTAGGATAATATTTCTTAAAGCTTAATGAGCCCAAATCCATTTCCTTTTCTATCGGCGGCAAATCTGGGATGGTATAGCCAGAATAATCACCGGCTCGCCATTCTGTTAAATTACTTAGGGCACCTCCGCCAAAGCGATAAATATAGCCATTTTGATGGGTAAAATCAGCAATTCTTTTCACGGCCAAGGGTTGCTTTTGCAAGTCATAGCGCACATTATCCATTTTGGGCGCAAAACTAACACACTGATTGCTTTTGCTGTCTTCTTTGGTGCACAAATCAGTGGCCGAGCAAATATTTTCATCCCAGACATATTTTGGTGTCCAAACATTGGGTGTCCAGGTCGCCCCAGGGGACGTTCCGCAATCTGCCTGGGTTGATTTGCTTGTATCTGAACAAGTGCCTGCTGATTCGCACTCGTTTTTAGTCCTATAACTTTGATCTGGAAAACAAGAACTAAATGCTTCACACTCTGCCTTTGTCGTATAGTTTGGATTACTGCAATGGCTGGTACAAACCGCCCATTGCTCGCAATTGCGGTCGCGATTTACTTTAATAGTTTCCAATTTATCAGCGCCAGTATTTAAAAACTGAATACAGCTATTATTCCAATTAACCCCGGTGGTACATGTGGATCTATCAATACTAGTGCCATTATCAATCACATAATATTTGTCTTCAGTGTTATCTTTGACTTCAACTAAATCATAAAGCACATATGAATTTGGACAATTAGTTAACCAGGTCGCAGGTAAACCACAAGCTGCTTGGGTTGATTTGCTTGAATCAGAACATTTGCCAGCAGTTAACCAGGTTGCGGGTGAAACGCAAGCTGTTTTGGTTGATTTGCTTGGATCTGAACAAGTGCCAGATAGCGGCGCGTATAAAGTTAATTCAAAATCCTGTAAGTCATCGTACTTAGTCCAAGTCGCCCCATAGGACGTTCCGCACTCTTGCTCAGTTAATTTGCTTGGATCTGAACAGGAGTCATTCGGCACTGTGTATAAGACCTCTGCTTTTTTCCAATCCTTTTCCGGAGAAAAAGTGTAAATCGGTCCTTTGGGCACATTGGGCTCTAAGGAATTAAAGCCAAAAGCCGCTTCGGGCAGAGGACAATTATCGCCCACCCCTTTGGCCTCAGCCGGTACCTTGAAATAAAAATCGATTTTATAGGTTTTGCCTTTTTCCAGACGTGGAACTGTCTGGGAAATACCAAAGTTTGATTCACCCTTACCTTGGTCGGTTGTCTTAATCAATTGCACAGAATTTTTGCCCTCCCTAAAGTCCTGGTTATTAATGTTGTTAATGCCGGATTGACTGGTTGTCCAGGGGATTAAGGCCCCTTCTTGAACAAATTCAAAACCGCCATTGGCAATAAAATTCGGATTTATATCAACAAATTCACTGCAGCCATTGTATTGCTGATCACATTCGCCCACATAACCCTTATATTTATTGGCTTGCTGTGCCTGATAAATCGTAAAAGGAGAAAGCAGGCATTTTTTCTCATTTTCTAAGGTCGTAATCCATTCGCCTCCTTGCGACTGACAGATATCTGGATCATTAATTTTTTCCAAACTAAATGTGCACTGCTGATATTTTTCACTCCAGTAAAAGCCAAGATTTTTCTCGCAGGAAGGGGCTGTGTCAGCAGGCAAAGCGCCGCAACCTTGACTAGTATTGTTTTTCTTGAACCAGCCAGTCACACTTTGTCCTAAGACCGTTTGCGTGACATATTGGCAGAGCTTGGTCGGGTCAATTTTATAATATTCACTGCCGCCTGTCTCATTGACTAATTCAGTGCAGCCCAGTGTTTCTTCATTGCACATAATGGCCTCAGGCACATTAACATATTTATCCGGATTATTTTTAAGATAAATATCCTGATAGCTGACCTTGCCATTAGCATCATAAACCGGCTGTCCCATGAGCTGGCAACCCACAACCTGCTCAGCGCAGCCCTTTTGATTGTCTAAAACTAAAGGCATTAATTCATCTTTGGGCACCGTATAATCATCAAAACTGCTGTCATTTTCCTGGTTAAAGCTTTGGCTGTAAGGATTGAGCGAATTTTTCGTATCCATTAAGAGTTGACAGCCAACCGTGCTGTCTCGGCACAAACTAGTGAATGATTTGAGATTATGAGTTTGATTGGCCGTATCAGTATAGGCCTGACAGCCCAGCATCGCGCCTTTTTCCTCCGCGCCTAAAAAGTTTTGGTCGCAGCTGGCTGGGGTTGTCCAGGATTCTTTGACTACATAAATATTATCCTTAACAACTTTTAAATTAATATTATCCAAATAAACCGTGCTGGTCGTATCGCCGCCTTCGCCGCCCAAATCTCCGAAAATCAAGCTGTTATTAGCCACATCTGTCCAATCCACATAAACAGGCCCTAATTCAAAGTAGCGCCAGTCCTTGGTTAATTTTACTTTTGGAATAGTTATATTATCAGACGGCACAATGGCAAAAGACTTTCCTTCAGGGGCAGTGCTGAATTTAACTGATATAATATTGCTGCTGCTGGAAGAGGTCTTGCCCCAGAAAGATAGGGTATAAAGATTGCCTGGGGAAATATCAGTAACTTTGTGGATGGCTCCGGCTGTTACTGATTGCGGCACTGCCAGCGAATGTCCGGCTAAAACCAAGGACTCGTTCGCAATCCTTAAATTGCCGCTATCAGTACCTTCTAGGCCATTAAACCAATCCAGCGGCAGATTATCATCAAAAGTATCAAAAATCTGATAATAAATATCATTGCCTTGATTACCTATATAGGAGCGACAGTCATTAGCCGCAGCTGAGCAAGAAATACCTTCGCTGGGAATGGCGTCATAAAGACAAGCAGAGATATCGGCCTGCCAGCGGCCATTGGTATCTACGCAAATTTTCTGAGTTGAGTCCGTTTTTCTATAAGGATGGCAGTCATCAGAGACAGATATTGTTTTTCTAATATCACGATTGTATTCTTTATTATCGCTGTCAAAAAATTTCACGCAATTAAAATCATTCACGCCCAGGGTCAAACTACAGTCCCCGGAATTATCAATTGTTTTAGGCGCGCCAGTTACTGAATCTTTTTGAAATTGATATTTGATTATTTGCGGCTTGCCTTCCAAACCTTGCCAGCTGAAAAATGTCTTTTCGCCTAGGCCTAAATTGGGCTTAATGCATTGCTTCAGGTAAGTATAATATTCAATGCCCTCGCCGCCCTTGGCTACCTCGTCTAGATTAGTAAACTGGGCACAGCCAACTTCATCAAGGCTGCAAGTTGCTGCTGTTGACGGAATAAAATTATTAAAAAGAGGATCTGGCTCTGGATCATAGATAGTGGGATCCTGCTTATAGGTCTGATAGCCCACGCATTCAGCCGGACAATAATCAGTCAAGCTTACCACCCCTGGTATGGCCGGATCGCCATTGGCTGGCGTATAAAGTTGACAGCCGACTTCTGCGGGCTGGCAGACCTTGAGATAATTACTGCACTGCGGATCATCCGGCGCATATTTATAGCAAAGATCAGTTTTACCCGGCACAAAAACACCACCGCTTTTCGCCGAATCCCAATAGCCATGGGCCTCCTCTTCACAGGATTGCTGGCTATCATAAGTAGTCAAAACCTCTGGCGGATCGCCCGGCCCATAGCCATGGCAGTCCAAATCTGCTGGCGGCTTTTTAAAATATAAACGGTTATTCAAGTCATAATCCTGATACTGACTGACAAAATTATAACTTCTAATTTGATCAAGTGAATTTAAGTTAAGAGAGACAGAATCAAGATAAACAACGGCTGTTCCTTCCTGAGGCGGCAGGTAAAAACGCATTTCCACTTCAGTGCCAGGATTACTAGTGATTAATGTGCTGGAAAATTGATTATAAAATTCGTTTAAATTTGCCGTAGCGCTGTTTATCTCATTTAAACCGCCGATTAAATTAAAAGTGATTGGATTAGCCAGGGCCTGATTGGCTTTAAGATAGGCAGTCGCAGTATACACATCGCCAGCTTTAGTCCAAACACTATTATCCGGCAATATTATTTTGTTTAAAAGGATAAATTCATAACCCTGTCCTAAAGCACTAGTATCAATTTCTAATTTGGACATGCCGCTTTGGGTATTTTCACCGTTTTTTGTCACTTTGGCAAAATCGCTAAACGGGCCAAAACCTCGCCAGTTGCCCTGCCATTTTTGACAGTCGCTCTGGCTGGAATTATATTTTTTGGCATTGATACAGTAGGTCAGCCAGGTGCCCCCATTAGTAGGCAATTCGCAAGTTTTCGGATCGGTTATGGATGTTATGACACTGCCATTTTTCTGGCATTCTTGCTGCCAGGTTCCGCTATTAGCCGCACAATCGGCCTGGTTTAATTTGGGACTCTCGCAAAGATTATACAGCAGCAAGCTGGAAATACAGTATTCTGCAAATTGACCTTTGTTATCCACGCAATCGGTTTGTTCAGCATTCTCTTTATTAGCGCCTAAACATTTAACCCAATTCAAAGGGGCCAGGCAATCTGCCTGAACAGTAGTGCCATCCTGGCAAATGCCATTATCATACCAGCTGCCTTTATTAGCCGAGCACAGACTTTGGTTATCATAATTATAATTAAAACAGGTCTTATAGTAGCCGCAGTTGTTTCCCAGCTTGCAGCCAGGCTGATTTGTATTAAACGTATCGCAGACATCTTTACTAGCTATGGACTTGTTTGCCCCGATCTCCTGCTTCAAAAGCAAATCCCAGTTCTCGGGAAAATTATTTTCCGGCGTATATTCAAAATCAGAATCAGGCATTAAATTAGTATTAGAATCCCGATAATTAATAAATTCATTGCAGCCCGCGCTGTCTACATCACAGCTCTGGGCATAGTGATTTAAATAAATTCTTGAAGCCAAACATTCATTATTTTGCCAAATGCCCTTATTCCTTTCGCATTCCTCCTGACCCAGCGGTGTATAGCTGGTAAAATCTGTCCAGATCCCGGCTGGGCCTCCTTTGGTCAGGTAAAAGTTGCAGCCAGAATTTTGCGGTCCGCAGATATCACTGCCGCTCAAAGTATTTTTCAAGTAAGAGACAGGGGTCTGGCCTGCGGCTGTATTGAGATTATATGTTCTGCAGCTATTATACTGGCTTTCGCAGCTATTAGCTCCAAATTGCCAGACATTTTTTTCCTTGACGCAAAAACCATATTTTTCCTGCGGACAGCTGCCCTTGCCGTCTTCTTCCAAACAACTGGAAAAATCTGCGCAGCGATCATAGCGTTCGCCACCCTGCATTGTCTGTATAAGTTCGCCATACTGGCCCTGATTAGAAACCGACGCGCATTTGGTTACTGGCAATTTTAAAATCCAGTTCGGATCAACTAAATTACAAAAAGCTGATTCTTCAGGGTCACCATCGCCGCAAATGCCGCTGCCCCATTTGTCAAAATCATTAACCACATCGCCAATAGTGGCATCAATAACCTCGTTCATTTTATCCTCATTTAATTTGCGGATATCAGCAATGAGGCCCTCTCCAATGGTACCCACTCCTGTATAAGGCTTGAAAAAACAATTTTGTAAACGCTCTGTCACATAAGGGTTATTTTGATTATTATAGCCAAAATGTGATCCATTGCCAGAGGGCGGGTCTAAAATGTCTTCAAATTTTGCATAATCTGTCGTACTACCATCATTATAAGTTTTTCTAAAATTACAATCTCTGGCTAATTCCGCGGCCAATTCCAGGCCCAGAGGCACAATGCGCGCTTTGCGCAGCTTCTTGATATTAGCCAAGTTATAAGTGCTTGGCTCTTCGGTTGAGCCCCAGGAAAATTTATTACCGGGAATAATCATTGCTACCTTTGGATCTATTGCGTCTCCGATGGTCATCTTGTCATTAATGGCCATGGCAAATTTATCATCAATGACATTATTATAAAGATTGGGCTTGGCTTCGCCAGTTAGCTGGGTCTGAAATTCAGTCAAAAGATCCAAATCTTTAAGTGAAAAATTAACAGTAAATGGCTCTCCCAATTTTTCTATATAACTTTGCACTCCCTCCACGCTGATTACTTTTTGCGCATATTTATTTTGTTGTTCAGCTACCGGCTGGGCAACGCCTATGCCTACTAATGTTTTTTGGGTTTCTGTATCTTCTTTTGTATTAGTCAAAGCAGCTAAAAGTTTTTGCATATAGCCATTCCAGAGTGTCTGTAAAAAAATACCAAGAGCGTCAGCCACAATGCTTTTTGTGTACACGTAGGCCGAATCATCTTTGGTTAAAGTATTGGATGCTTTTGCATTTAATAAACTAGCCGGCGTATTGACAAAGGTATCATAAATTCTGCCAGTCGCTGCTTTCCAGCCCTGATTGATAGTGGCATCGGTTTGTTTTTGCAAATAAGAACTCATGCCTTGCTTACTCATGGTATCCCACATCTGTTTGTAAGTGTTGTATTGATTGGCTTCAGGATTAAAAAGTCCATGGGCTAATTGTGAATCATAAGCCGCGCCTGACTCAAAAAGATCTGGTTTTAAATTATCATCTATTTGTTTATTTAAATATTGAAATCCATTTTTAATGGAATTTGTAGTAGTTATTACATAAGTTATTTTGGACTGCACATCTGTTTGCCAAGCAGTGATATAAGTGGCCCGGCTTGGGTCAACTTGTGTGGCTGCTGGCGGTAAACTATATCCTAAATCACTCAAAATACTCGGACAGTTGCCCTGAGATAATTCTTCCCTGCCTTTATTCTGGCAGGCTTTATAATCATTAATTTGTTTATCACATGCGTTTATAAACTGATTGTTTTCATTTTTCCACCTATCTTTAATGGTATTAATTGTTTCAGGTAAAATTCTATATGAATCCCAATATAATTTTATAAGATCTGTTTTGCCTGCATTTAAAGTAATCTTAGAAACATCATCACTTAAATTACTAGTATATTCAGTTAACATACCTGACCATTGCACAAGGTTACCTTTAACATTAGGTTCTTCGCTACATTTCACTTTTGTACCAAATGCGCCCCGGCTTTGAGGATTAGCGCAAGTAATCCAATCACCAATATTATTTTTGGAGCTTAGTGAAGCACTATCAAAGATCTGCAAGGTTTCATCAACACTAACCTGAGTTGACATTTTATTCAGTGTCTGAGGAAAGCTTCCGCCGGCTGAAATGCTATAATTAAAATTCAGTAACTTTTTTTGGCCGATATCTTTCCAATGATTGGTAAGTGTTTTAAAATCACAATTGGTATTGGTATTGGCCTTCCATTCCGGGAACATGGGGACTTGCAAGGCCAGATTTAAGGTCATAGTCGGGTCAAAGGTGCAAATATTTATGCCGGTAGTATCTTTAATGATGCTAGCCGCTGCATCAGTCACCATGCCCTTGGCATAGCCGTCAATGAATTCATTAAAATTGGTTATCCACTGCGGCCCCTTGCCCTTGGCTCCGCTGGTAATCCAGGTGGCTGTTTGCTTGGCAATGGTGTTCATCATGGTACCCAAAATATTTTTGAAAAAAACTGCTTTTAAATTATCCAGCAATTTATCAATAAATCTTTCCGTGGCAGCGGCGGGCTGACTGACTTGGACACCTGTATCTATGTATGGACCACCGCCTTCTTTTTGTGCGCTGACCAAATTTATATTTAGCAGTAAAATCCCAAATAAATTATTCACCACAAAAATCAGGGCAATAAAAACAATTATTACTTTCTGGCATCTGCTTTGGCCTAGTTTGAACATAATTTATTTAAATTTTAGATAAATTTATTGCGTCTGATAACCCTTGAGAGTTTCGGCAAAAATTGATTGCAGGGTCTGATCATTAATTTTATCCAAGGTCGCTTTATCCACGCCTCTTTTAATTAATTCATCTCTGATTTGCTGAGGCGTCATTTTGCTTAAATCATTGACCGCGGAATTTGTATCCTGGGCTGACAAACTCTGAGTATCAGCCACCTGGCCTGCTTTGATCTGATCAAGGGTTTTCTGCAGTTCAGGATCGTTAATGCCCAAATCAGCTAAAGTTACCTGGCCTGATAAAAGTTGGTTTTCTAAAGATAAGGCATCGGTTGGATTGGTTATATCTAATGGTTGAGCAGAATTAATACTGGGCAAAGCCGGGACATTCACGGGTAAAGAATTGGCCGCATTTAAATTTGAATTTGTATCCCCATTGGCATTAACAGTTGACGGCAAAAAAGTGTTTTCTCCCAAAGCACCGGTACAGGTTTTGCCTTGCGGACAATTAGGATCAGTTCCATTGAGAATTTCAGCTTTGTCAGAAATGCCATCGCCGTCCGTATCTGCTGAGTATGGATTAGTATGATAAATATAGATTTCATCATAATCGCTCAAACCATCCAAATCACTATCCTGATTTTTTAATTTATTGATGTCAGCCAGTTGATTTGTATTATTAGTATTTAAATTCTCCAAACCATATTTTAGGCGCAACTGCCCGCGGATTTCCCGCAAATAACTGTCAGCCAGCGGCTCCTGGATGTTTTTTTTCATTTGTAAATAACCCAAAACCACGGCCGAAATCGTCATTAAAATCAAAAAGAAAATAAAAAATTTTTCCATGGGTGTTTTTTCTATTTTCCTGGAGATTTTTTCTGTTTCTGCCTCAAAAAATTCTTTGATTTTTTCCTGTCCAAAAGCCATGAATATTCCTTTAATTATACCATAAAAACGGAAATCGTCTGAACTCCCTTTTCACTATAAATATTATACCATAAATAATTAGCTTAAACCATAAATTGCCCATAGAGCTTTAACCAGTCAGCCAGAGAAAGCTCAGCAGGCCTAATTTTTTCGTTTAATTTAGCGGTTTTTAGAACATTTTTTACTGCTGAATTAGAGATTTTCAGGCCAGCCCCCAGATTATTTTGAAGCTGTTTTCTTGGCGAACTAAAGCCAAATTTTACCATTTGCCAGAATTTTTTTTCCTCAAATTCAATATTTTCCCCTAAAACCTTAGTAATTTCCGGCGCAAAAAATTGCGGCCATAATTTTATTTTTACAATAGCGCTCTCAACCGCGGGCTGGGGATAAAAATTCTCCTTGGAAACATACGCAATAATTTCCGGTCGGGCATATAATTGGACTGACAAGCTTAAAATACTCATCTCACCTGGTCCAGCCGCAATTTTTTGCGCCACTTCCTTTTGCACTAAGACTACTACTTCTTTTGGCTTTGGCGCATAGGTTAAAAATTTTTTAATAATCGGCTTGGTAATCGCATAAGGCAAATTGGACACGACTTTATAACCAGCACTTTGACAATCAAGCAATTTAACAATTTGACTATTTTTAATTTTTAAAATATCTCCCTCCAAAATCTCCAAATTCTTGACTCCCTTAAATTTTTGCCGCAAAAAAAAGATTAGACGCTTGTCTAATTCTATACTTAAAACTTTTTTTGAATTTTTTATTAATGCCTCGGTCAAAATTCCGAAACCCGGACCGATTTCCAAAACACAATCCTCTTTTTTTAAATCAGCGGCCTTAATAATTTTAGTCAAAACCCTTTCATTAACTAAAAAGTTTTGTCCCTTGCCCTTGCTTGGCCTGATGCCGTATTGACTCAGTAAAAACTTAATTTCATTTATTGTCATCTAAAATTTGTTTAGAATTTGTTATTTGCCTGCCCGCCGAAGCCCCGCAACGCAGGGCGAAGGCGGGAATTTGGAATTTATTTTGTTATTTGTTATTTGGAATTTGAAATTTAAGATTGTTTATCTTCCCTTTCTTCCTTTTTTAAAGCTATGGTTCTCACAATCTTAGTCACATCTTTATCAACTTTATCCAGCCGCACTAAAATTCTAAAAACCAAATAAAAAAGGGCTAAAATGGAAATGTAGATTACCAGATCAACCCCGCGGCCCACGCCGACAAAATTAGCCACTAGTGAAGTGGTCTCTGGCAAAATTACCACAAAAGCCACCATAAACCAAAAAATTGTCCAAATCAAAAATTCTTGCAAAGAAATGACTTTGTCGCGGTAACGCAGTCCAACTTTAATTACGGCGTAGATTATAAAGAGAATTAAAAATATTTGGATAATCATAATTATTTTCTGGTTATTTTGGCAAAAATTAAATCGCGGATAATTTTAAAGCCGCTTAAAAATCTCTGGCCATATTGATTATAAACAATTTCTACGGGTACTTCAGTGTAATTTAAATCATGCGCCCGAACTTGATCCAAAATTTCCGTGGCATGGGCCATGCTATCTTGGGTAATTTTAATGGCTTTGGCTGCTTTACGCGATAATGCCCGAAAGCCATTGTGCGCATCGCTCAGTTTAATACCAGTAAAAAACCAATTAAACATGAGGGCTGGCTTTAAAATAAAATATTTTTTAGTCCAGGGAATTTTTGATTTTTTTTCCAAAAAACGGGTGCCAAACACAATTTCTGCCTGGCCATCTAAAATTGGGGTAATAATTCTGTAAATATCTTTAGCCAGCATCTGGCCATCAGCATCAAAGTGCACGATTATCTTAGCCCCATTTTTTAAGGCGAATTCTGTCCCGGTCTGCAAAGCCGCGCCTTGTCCGCGGTTAACCATATGATCTAACAAATAACAATTTAATGCCTTAACAATTTCCCCTGTCCTGTCAGTTGAGGCATCATTAACAACAACAATATTGGGCGTTAGCTCTTGCAAGCTTTTAATCACGCCAAATATATTATCTTGTTCATTGTGGGCTGGAACTATTATCCAGATCTCTTTACTTAACATAAAAATTTATTTTAATATGGGCGAAAACGCCCTAAACATTATAGCGGACTTTAGTCCGCGATTTACCCAATTTGAACGGCCACTAAAGTGGCCTGTAAAATCAAGGGCGTTTTCGCCCCATCAAATCTCATAATTCAAAGCTCAGAATTCATAATTAGGATTTTTGTTTAAGATAAGCTTCAATAAAATCGTCCAGATTCCCATCCAAAACCGAGTCAACATCAGCGGTCTCAAAATTTGTGCGGTGGTCTTTAACTAAATGATAGGGCTGCATAACATAGGAACGAATTTGATTGCCCCAGATCGCCTCAGTAAATTCGCCGCGCAATTGTTTTTTTTCTGCCTCAATTTTCGTTTCTTCCAGTTTTGTCAGTTTTGATTTTAAAATTTTTAGGCAGCGTTCCTTGTTTTGGACTTGGGATCTTTCATTTTGGCAGGAAACAACAATTTTTGTGGGCAAATGAGTAATACGTACCGCAGTTTCGGTTTTCTGCACATTCTGGCCACCATGACCCGAAGCCCGAAAAGTATCTATTTTCAGATCTTCAGGTTTAATCTCAATGTCAGTTTCTTCCTCAATTTCTGGAATCACTTCCACTAAAGCAAATGATGTGTGGCGCATGGCTTCAGCGTCAAAAGGCGAAATGCGCACCAAGCGATGCACGCCATTTTCTGATTTCAAATTGCCATAAGCATAATTGCCAGCTACTTCGATGACCACGCTTTTAATGCCAGCTTCTGAACCAAAATTTTGATCCAAAATTTTTGTCTTAAAACCTTTCTTGTCGCCAAATCTCAAATACATGCGCATTAAAATCTGCGCCCAATCCTGGGCATCAACTCCGCCCGTGCCCGCATGGATTGCCAAAATCGCATTATCCTTATCATGCTTTTCTCTAAATAAAAGAAAAAATTCTAAATCTTTAAACTTTTTTTCCAGCTCATCATATTTTTTCTCAATTTCCAAACGCAAATTAACTGTTTGATCTTTTTCATCCAGTTTCGCCATTTCCAAAAGATCCGTAGTTTCATTTTTTAACTTTTGCCAGGTTTCAATCTCGTTTTTTAAATCACTGGCTTTCTGGCTGACATTTTTGGCTTTTTGCTGATCCAGCCAAAAAGTCGGCTTGCCCATTTTTTCTTCCAATTTTTTAAGTTCCTCTGACTTTTCATCAATTTCAAGAAAACCCCAGGCCTCCTTTATTTTCTTCTGCAATTCTTTAAGTTTTACAAGCAATTCTCCTTCTTTCATGGGTTAAGTTTAACAAAAAAAAGCCCCCTTGAAAAGGGCTGAAAATAAAAAACGCCAGGCAAATTAAAACAGCACATCCTTTTTGGAAGTGCTGTAAATATATTTAATTTTGTCCCAGAAGCATTTTAACTACTTCTTCATTACCGGTCTCTTGCGCTATTTGCAAAGGCGTTTGACCATTGGCATCCCCAATATTTGGATCAGACCCAAATGACAAAAGTAATCTCATTGCTTCTGTGTTCCATTTGCGAGGCTCATCATATTTCCAAGAACTGCACAGGTGTTTCACTATCCAATGCAAAGGAGTCCGTCCGCTACTGTCTTGGACATTGAAATCAGCGCCTTTTTTGAAAAATATCTCAATGAGCGTCAAGGCATAATTTCCGCTAATTACCAGCTGGTGGAGTGCGGCAGAGCCATCATCGCCTTTGGCGTTAATGTTCTTAATGTAGGGCAAAAGCGGTGTAATCATGTCTTCATTGCCTCTCCTGAGTCGCTGGAATGCATGAACAATCAATGAGCGGCCTTGGCTGTCTCTGTAGTTTTCAATGTCTATCTTGGCGCCTTTCTCCATTAGAAATTTGAAAACCTCTTTTTGCGCCTCATAAAAGGCTAGTAACCCAGGCGAATATCCGTCTTTATCGGGGATATTAATATCAGCACCATGGGTCACAAAAAATTTTACCTTTTCTAAAGCATAGTGATCAGAGGAGCCGGCAATTGCCCAATATAACGCGGTTCTGCCCTGGCTGCTCTGCAAATTGATGTCAACTCCTTTGCGCAAAAATAATTCTATCATTTGAGGAGTTCCTCTCGTTGCTGCGGTAACCCATGGCGATATATAGCCACATTCCCTTTCCAACTTATAATCAGCTCCTCTATCCATAAGTAATTCCACAATTCCCAGATTGCCTACCAGGACCGCCTGGTGTAAGGCAGTAATTTTGTCTTCGTTGGAAAGGTTAACATCTGCTCCGAATTCCAAAAAAAGTTCGATCATTCCTCTGTTGCTTTTTTCCACGGCTAATATTAATGCGGTTGCTCCAAGATTTACGATGGCATTGGCATTTGCTCCATTTTCCAAAAGGAGCTTGGCCATTTCAAAATTATTTTTACTAACCGCAATAATTAGAGGGGTGAGTTCATCCTCAAAAAGTTCGTTAATGACTTGCTTGTCTTTTTCCAATATTTTTGTAATGGAAAAGATATCATTTTTTAAAATCGCAGCAACTAATACATCGATTTTGGATTCCATTTTTTCCTCCTAAATTTTACTTTTAAAAAACGACTTAGTCCATTTATCTTAGCAAGACGAAAATATTTGTCAACTTAAAACAGCACATCGTTTTGACATGCTGTTTGGAAAATTAATTATTTTACCTACGCCGTCTGCCACAATTGGGATGGCGCATTGCCTGAAAAAAGGTTTCAGCAGGAGAACCATTAAGCTGAGAAATCAAGCTTTCTTGATCTTGATCTGCATACACTCCTCCATCTTCATCAAGTTCATGGCCTGTGAAATTAAAACTTCCTCCCCAAAGCTGGCTGGAGTGAACTTGCTCTGGCTTTTGGAAGGTACCACCCAATGATTCAATGGTTAACAAATCATCTTTTTTGGGCACAATGGCTCTCATTTTTCCCTCCCTGCTATCCGAAGCCCAAAGGGCGAAGGATAGCTTGTTTAAGGTTGATTTTTTATCTTTACATATCTTAATAATTTTGTCAACACATCAAATATAAATTTTCTAGCTTCTATTAAATGACGTACTCCCCCAGCTCCCTTCGGTCGCTGGGGGTTTCTTTTGCTCCGCTACTCATGAGAATTCGCCTGTCACGTCTTCTCCAATTTCATAATTACTTTGTTTCTCTATATACTTTTTTATCTGATCTTCGTTCAGACCTATTGTCGACACAAAATAACCACGGCTCCACAGATTGCCGTCCTCATATATTTTATCGATAAATTTAAACTTATTTCGTATTATTTTACTTGATACTGATTTTAATTTATTTACCGCACCTGCCACTGTATGCTTTGGTGGTAATTCCAATCTTAGATGCACATGGTCATCTCCAGTGTTTACTTGTTCTATATACCAATCGGGGTTTTTCTTTTGAACTCGGCATAGTGCCCTAACTAGTTCCTTGCGTACATAATACTTAAGTACTTTTCTACGGTATTTTGTACCCCAAACTATATGGTATTGAATTTGGTATACGCTATGATTTAATCGGCGAATTCTCATGCTAACAGCTTAGCACACTTCGTGTGCTAAGCGCATTCATCCCCCAACTCCTTCAAAGCTCGCTTCGAGCTTTTCAGTCGTTGGGGGTTTCCTGTTAGGAATTAAAAAGCGAAGAAGCGATTTGCAAATCGCTTCTTCGCTTACGAATATATTTTTAAAACTTTTATTCCTTCCTTTCCTCCAATTTAACTTTAACTGTCTTTTCTTCGCCTTTGTGTAATATTTTCAATTCAACTTCATCAGTTGGCGCGTATTTTGAAAGCAAGCGGGCCAAGGAATGGCTCTCGTCAATTTTCTGGCCATTTAATTCAAGGACAATATCATTCTCAACCAAACCAGCTTTATCAGCGGGCGAACCTGGCACCACTGCTATTTCAGCAGCTGTCTGGCCTCTGGAAATTAAAGCGCCATAATCAACAGATAATTTATTGGCATCAGCAATTTCTTTATTGATTATCACATAGCGTACTCCTAAAAATGGCCTGACAATTTTGCCGTATTTTTGAATACTCTCAATCACCTGTTTTGCCTCATTACTGGGAATGGCAAAGCCAATCAATTGTCCGGATTGTGAAATCGCAGTATTAATACCAATAACTTCACCTTTTAAATTTAAAAGCGGTCCGCCAGAATTGCCTGGATTAATGGCCGCATCGGTTTGAATTGCCTCTTCAAGGGTCTCATTAAAGCCCTGGCCGCCGGCCTGGACAGTCCGATTGATGCCGCTGACTACACCGCGCGTCACTGTGTTTCTGAATTCTGATAAAGTATTACCAATCGCAATGACTGTCTGGCCAATCTGGATATTATCAGAATCACCTAAAGATAGGGGCGTTAAATCTTTGGCCTCAATTTTTACCACTGCCAGATCATTGACCGGATCCTTGCCTAAAACCTTGGCAATATATTTTTTACCGTCATTGGTGATAACCGTGTAATCAGCCGTATCATCATTAACCACATGTTTATTGGTCAAAATTAAACCGTCGGCTGAAACAATAAAGCCAGAGCCGCCGCCAATCTCCTGTTTTTGGGGCTTTTGATTATTGGGCGTGCTGGGCTGGCTGGGTACGCCAAAATCGAATTGAAAAGGATAGCCAAACTGGAAAAAATTATTAAAGTCAGGAAGCTGCGTCGGTGCAACGTTTTTGGAAATTATAATACTGACTACAGATGGGCTGGAATTTTTCACCACATCAATAGTGGCTGATTCTAAATCTAATTCCGTAATTTTTTCAGTTCCGCTAATATTCTGACTCATTTTTGAACCCAAAGAACCAAATTTATTCAGATTCTGAAGAATTAAAAAAGTCGCTCCGCTGCCTGAGAGAGCGCCAAAAATCAAAGACAAAATAATGACTATGGCAATAATTTTTTGCTCAGGTTTTTTTTCTACGCTTTGATGTTCATTAAAAAGCATATTTATCTCCAAATAAAGACAGAAAGAACTAGTTCTTTCCGTCTTTTAATTTTCTAAAAATTTAAATGTTTTTTTCTTCTGGCTTAACTTCACTTACTGCTGGTTTGGCTTCTACTTTTTCAACACTTTCTGGCTTGGCTGCTTCTTTGGTTTCTCCTGGCTCTACCTCGCATTTGTTGCACATTTCTGCATCTTTGGCAGAGGGCTTAATCCCCATTAATTTGCCAATGGTCTTGTATAAAAAACCTTCTAATGGCGCCCCGCATTTTTTGCACTTTTTCATAAAATTCCTTTTAATAGCTAAAACCTAAAGATTTTAACTAAAATGCTTTAATTTAATTAAAATTATAAAGGATGTCTGTAAAATTTTCAATTTTACCTGCCTTTATTTTAATACCCTCATTTTGCAACATTTTTCTTTTTTTGGCAAGACCTAACTGATAATTACCAATCTCACCACTGCTTTTTACTACGCGGTGGCAAGGAATTTTAATTAAATAAGGGTTTTTATGCAGAGCATTGCCCACTGGCCTAGCCAAGGAGGCACTACCTATTTTTAACGCTAAAATTTTATAAGTTGTTACTTTGCCTCTGGGAATTTGTCTAACTAAAGCTAATATTTTGTTGGCAAAAATAGTCATTTAATTTCTAATTTGGCAATTTTTAACGTATTTTAAAGCAATGTCTTTTAATTTGTTTAATTCAGCGTCACTAAATGACGGCTCATTTGCCAAAGAGGAATCAAGGGTCTTGTGGTTGCGGAAATTCTGAAGATAATAATTATCAGCTCCGGCAATCATTTGCCCAATCATTTCCATCTCTTTAGCATCGTGATATTTGGGCATAACCGTTGTCCTGAATTCATGGGGCAAACCGCTGTTTTTAATTAACTCAATGCTTTGCCTGATTGTCTTAAAATCAGATTTTAAGCCAGTGACCTTTTCATATTGACTGATTGAAGATTTAATATCCATGGCAATATAATCAACTAATTTATTATCCAGCAAATCCTTAAAAAAATCATAATTAAAGCCATTGGTATCTAATTTAACAAGATAACCTAAATCCTTAATTTGCCTTAAAAATCCCTTTAAACCTCGCTGCAATAACGGTTCGCCGCCGCCAATACAAACGCCTTCCAAAACCCCCTGTCTTTTATGCAAAAATTTAAGCACTTCGCTGGCTGCTATAAAATTTGCCTCTGGTTTAATTATTACTAAATCAGGGTTATGGCAAAAACCGCAGCGGAAATTGCAGCCAGCCAAAAAAATATTGGCCGCGATTTTGCCAGGGTAATCAAGCAAGGTCAGTTTTTGTAATCCGCCGATCTTTAACATAAGTTACATATTTACAAATCTGCTACAAATATTACAAATAATTTCACCTCATCACCCTTATCGATTCGTAGATTTGTAGTCGATTCGTTGATTCGTAGTTTCATTTTAATTAAAAAAACCAGTCTTTGCAAGGTAGAATACAGTTAACTCATAAGAGTGCCAAATTAATTGACGCTTTTATGGGTTAACTGTACCCAAAATTTATGCGCGGACTGGTTTTATCTTTAAAGAACTATATAATTCCTCCTTTAAAGAACTATTACCCGGCTAACTGCTTGTTAAATTCTTTTCGGTCTGCAAATTCTGCTCTTTTGCCTTTGTTCCATTGGTTGACAGGGCGAATATAGCCAACTACCCGGGAGTACACCTCGCAAGGTGTCCTTTGCATTTTTGTATTCATAAAGATTCCCCTGCTTTTGCCTGTTTTAAAAACAGACAAAATTATTTAAATATTTTTATTAGCAAATTGATTAGTCCGCTCCACATAGCCCATTTCAGCATCGCATTTAGGACAGAAAAAATGTTCGCCTTCAATATAACCGTGAACCGGACAAACAGAAAAGGTGGGTGTAATTGTATAATACGGCAAATGATAATTTTCTGCAATTTTTTTAACTAGCTTTTTAGTCGCTTCGGCTGAAGGCATTTTTTCGCCGATAAAGCCGTGCAGTACCGTACCTCCAGTATAGCGCGTTTGCAGGTCATCTTGCAAATCAAGGGCTTCAAAAATATCATCAGTAAAGTCAACCGGCAGCTGTGAAGAATTGGTATAATAGGGATCTGCCCCGTTTTCATGATAAGCTTGCTCATTAGCCACAATAATGTCTGGAAACTTGACTTTGTCAGCTTTGGCAAAGCGATAAGCCGTGCCTTCAGCCGGCGTGGCCTCTAAATTATATAAATTATTGGTTTCTAACTGATAGTCCATTAGTTTTTCACGCATGAAATCCAAGACCTCAATGGCAAAATTATGACCGGCGCTCGCAGTCAAATCCTCCCCTAATAAATTAAGAGCTGCTTCATTCATCCCATTGATGCCAATGGTATTAAAATGATTTTTCCAGTACTCGCCGTATTTGCTTTTAATATCTTGCAAATAAAAACGAGAATAAGGATAAAGTCCATCATCTGTAAATTTCTCCACGATCTTGCGCTTAATTTCCAAACTGGTTTTGGCAATCAGCATCATCTTTTCTAATCTTTCAAAAAACTCTTTCTTATCATGCGCCAAATAGCCCAGGCGCGGCAAATTAATAGTCACCACTCCAATTGAGCCGGTTAAAGGATTGGCGGCAAAAAGACCGCCGCCTCTTTTTCTTAATTCACGGTTATCCAGGCGCAGGCGGCAGCACATTGAGCGGGCATCTTCTGGCTTCATGTCGCTATTGATAAAATTAGAAAAATAAGGAATCCCGTATTTGGCGGTCATCTCCATGATTTTGGCAACTACTTCACCGTCCCAATTAAAATCCTTGGTGATATTATAAGTCGGGATGGGAAAAGTAAAAACGCGTCCGCTCGCATCACCCTCGGTCATTATTTCGGTAAAGGCCAAATTAATCATTTCCATTTCTTTGGCAAATTCCTTGTAGGTCTTATCCTGAAATTTTCCGCCAATGATTACTGGCTCGTCTTTCATCATGTCGGGAATAACCAAATCCATAGTGATATTGGTAAATGGCGTCTGGAAACCAACTCTGGTCGGCACATTCATATTAAACAAAAATTCCTGAATGCATTGTCTGACCTCTTTATAAGAAAGATTGTCATAGGCAACAAAAGGCGCCAGATAAGTATCAAAGCTGGAAAAGGCCTGCGCCCCGGCTGTTTCGCCCTGTAAAGTATAGAAAAAATTAACAATATGTCCCAAGGCAGTGCGAAAATGTTTGGCTGGCTTGGCTGAAACCTTACCCATCACACCGCCAAAGCCCTTCATTAATAAATCGTGCAAATCCCAGCCGCAGCAATAAGCTGCCAAGGTCTGCAGATCATGAATATGCAGGTCAGCGCTGGAATGCGCGTCTCTGACTTCTTGCGGATAAACTTTGTGCAACCAGTAATGGGCTGACACGGCTGAAGCCACGTGATTATTTAAGCCCTGGAGCGAATAAGCCATATTGCTGTTTTCCTTAACCCGCCAATCGCTTTGAGCCAGATAGCCCTCCATCAAGGCATCAGAATCAATCAATGTTCTTAAATCCCTTAACTGAGCGTGCTGCTCTCGGTATAAAATATAGGCCTTAGCTGTTTTAATCTGTTTATTTTTAATTAAAATTTCCTCAACCAAATCCTGCACTTCTTCAACTGCCGGAATAGTTCTTTCATGGAATTTTTTATTCAATTCCCTTTCTACGGCCAAGGCCAATTTTTTGGCTTTTTTCTTATTGGGATCACCAATGGCTTCCATGGCTTTGTAAATGGCAATTTCAACCTTATTCAAGTCATAATCAACAATCCGGTCATCTCGTTTTTTAATTTTTGTTATTTTACCCATATTTATTAATTGCTAGCTTTTAAACCTCTTTTGCCTTAAAATCTAATTTTATCTAGATATTTTAGGGGATTTTCCCTGTTTTTTAAAGAAGAAAAAATCACTTGCAAAAATATAATTTTGCTTTTAACAATATTTTATTTCTTCTATTTTAATTTTAATACCAGTTGTCATTACTGTCAAAAAACTTTGTCAAGTCGTTCTTGCCCTAAAATTATTTAGATTTGATTTTAAAAATTTCAGTGCAAAATGAAGATTTTTTGTGTCGCAAAAATTATTCAATAATTATTCAAATAAAAAATCAGTGAAGTTATCCACAGATTTTTTAAAAAATATTTTTACATCATTTTTTTTCTGATGAAAGCAGGGATATCCAAATCCTCTTCCTGACTTTCATCGGACTTGGCTGAAGTTGAAACCTTGTAATCTTCCTTGGGTTTCTTTTTTGATTTTTCTTCTTCCTTTTCACCTTCTTCTTTCAAAAACTGGCTTGGTTTATAGGGCGTACCCTCTTTGGGAGTAAAAACTTTTGTTTCTGCGTCACGATTTTTAAAGGCCTTGGCTTCAAAACCAGTGGCAATGACTGTAATTTTAAGCTGATCGCCCAAGTCCTCATCAATAATCGCGCCAAATATTATCTTGGCATCGCTCTCCGCTGATTCTGTAATAACTCTGGCTGCTTCATTGACTTCATGCATGCCTAGATCAGGACCGCCAGCAATAATAAAGAGCACTCCTTTGGCGCCATCCATTGATAGTTCCAAAAGCGGACTGGAAATCGCTGACTTGGCCGCTGCCACTGCCCTGTTTTCACCGCTGGCCTGACCAATGCCCATCAAAGCAGTGCCTTGTTCTTTCATTATGGATTTAACATCGGCAAAATCAACATTGATTAAACCAGGAATGGTCACTAATTCTGAAATGCCTTGAATGGCTTGCCTTAAAACATCATCCACGATGGAAAAAGCTTCTAAGAGAGAAGTTTTTTTATCAATGATCTGCAAGAGGCGATCATTTTGAATGGTAATAATTGTATCAACCTTTTGTGACAATTTATCCCAGGCCCCGTCAGCAATGGCTTTTCTTTGCGCTCCTTCAAAAGAAAATGGCTTGGTGACTACAGCTACGGTCAAAGCGCCTAGCTCCCTGGAAATTTCAGAAATAATTGGTCCTGCTCCGCTGCCAGTGCCTCCGCCTAAACCGCAGGTAATAAAAACCATATCAGCGCCCTTGAGCACATCTCTTATTTCATTTTGAGATTCATCTGCTGCTTTGGCTCCTAATTCTGGATCCATGCCTGCGCCTAAACCGCGCGTTATATTTTTACCAATATGTAATTTTTTATTGGCTTGTGAATAATGCAAAGCCTGGACGTCTGTATTTATGCTAATAAATTCAACGCCTTTAATCTTTGAATTAATCATTCTATTTACAGCTGCTCCGCCGCTTCCCCCAACGCCAATTACCTTAATATTAGCAAAAGTCTGGATGTCTGGTTTTATTTCCATAGAGTTTTATTTTACTTAAAATGCTTATTTACTTTATTTTAACACCCGAAGCAATATCTGTAAAATGTTTTTTGCACAGTTTTGGACACATTTTTTGTTCACCCGTCTTGGCTCGCATTGGCCGAAGCTGTGCCGTGGCCAGACCAAATTTTTAGCTTAGGGCATTAAAGACTTAAACCATTTTCTCATTTTATTAGAAATCTGGTTGACTGTCTTAAAACGTGAAATTCCTTTTTTCTGCTTGCTTAAATCAATACCCCATTTGACTAAGCCAATCGCGGTGGTAAATGACAAATCATTAACTTTATCAATCACGCTGATAATGTCATAGGGGTAACCCAAAGCCGCTGCTAATCTCATTTTTCTTTTGCACACTTCAATGATTTTGGGTAACTTTGCCCCGGCTCCGGTTAAAATAATGCCGGCTGGAAGTGCGCCGCTCCGTTCTATCTTTTTAAGCTCATCGTCAACTTTTTCCAAAATCTCTTCTACCCTGGCCTCTATAATCTCAGCTAAATATTTGCGGCTGATCAAGCCCTCCTCATTTTCATCAAATTCATGCAAATCAAATTCTTCTTTTCGTTCCAGGCCTTTACTGGTAGCCTGGCCATATTTTAATTTTATTTTTTCTGCAGCTTCAATAGATGTTCTTAGGCCAATGGCAATATCAGAGGTAATGTGTTCTGAGCCCAGGGGCAAAATTGCAGTGTGCAATAAATCGCCTTGTTCAAAAACAGCCACGCTAGTGGTCGACCCGCCAATATTAACTACTGCCACGCCTAATTCTTTCTGGCGATTATTTAGCACTGCTTCACTGGTGGCCAGAGGCGCTAAAACCAAGTCCTCAATATCTAAACCGGTTTGATAAACGCACTTGGTTAAATTTTTAATTTGCGAACTCAAACCCTCTATAATAAAGGTTTCAACTTCCAAACGCACGCCAGTCATGCCTACTGGGTCTTTAATATTGCTCTGCCCGTCAACCGTAAAGCTACGGGCTATAACATGAATTATCTCATAGTTGGGGGGCGTGGTTACTGTTTTGGCTGCCTCAATTGCCCGCTCCATATCTTCTTCCCTGACTTCACCGTCGGTTTTTGAAACCGCCACCACTCCTTTGCTGATCTGAGTGGTAATATGCCCGCCAGAAATGCTAACCCAGGCTGTTTCAATGGGAATACCGATTAATTTTTCCGCTTTATCCAGCGCTTTGGTTGTGCTATTAACCGCATCCTCAATGCTGGTAATTACACCGCGATTTATGCCTTCGGCTTCATGTTCTAAAGCGCCGATAATATGTAATTTTTTGGCATTACTTTCAGTCGCTGAAAACTGGCCCACCGCGATTTTGATTGAAGTTGAGCCAATATCTAAACCGACAATTATTTCTTCATGTGCCATTTTTAAGAGAATTATGAATTATGTCAGCCAGAGGCTGATCCGCCTTTGGCGGAAATTATGAGATTTGCTGGGGCCAGGCCTAGGCCTAGACTGGCGAAAACGCCATTTTGAGACTGGTCACCCTGAGCATAGTCGAAGGGTGGCAGTCATGGTTCGACTATGCTCACCATGACAATCAAGGGCGTTTTCGCCCATCATCCTTATCTAAAAAATCTAGCAACAATGTAGGGTAAAAATATCAAAATGCCAATTATAATAGAGGCCAAAGCCCCAATAAAAACAGCGGCCGCTGTCATATCTTTTATATCTTTGACATACTCGTGTATCCTGGGTTTTAGCAAATCAACAAATCTTTCAAAAATACTATTTATTATTTCTAAAATCAAGACCAAGGCAATGACTAAAACTAAAATTATAAACTGCCAAACCATGATCTTTAAAAAAACTGCCAGCCAAAGAATTAAAATGGCAATAATTAAGTCAATTCTAAAATTCTGTTCTTCCCAAAAAACCTTATTTAAGCCGGTTAAGGCATACTTAAAACTTTTAAATAAACGTTTAAATCTAATCATTGATTTTGGCTAAAATATAATTTTGTTTTTTTTGCATTTTTAAATTGCCAGCCTGGCTTTCATCTTCATAGCCCAAAAGATGCAAAAAGCCATGAACCAAAATCAGGCCAAATTCTTTTTTCCCTGATGTTTTGAGCGCTTTGGCCTGCCTTTTTACCTGGTCATAAGCAATGATAATATCGCCTAAATAATTCTTCCCTTCTGGCGGCAAAATCAGCTGCCGGCCCTCTTTTTGGCCAAAGCTTAAAACATCTGTTACTTTGTTTTTATGTCTAAATTTTTTATTAAGTTTCTTTATTTCCTGATCATTAACAATCAAAACTGTTAATTCGAAATTTTGCGTAATTTTTAGGATCAGGGCCGCTTTAGTAATAATTTTTTTTATCTTTGTTTTATTAAAGGGCAGCTTTTTTCTGGCTTTATTATAAATATTTATTATCATAATGGATTTAGGGCTGTGTCTCAACAGTCCCGACTGGCGGACTGATTAATTTAAAACTGTTTTTCATCATTAAAAAGGTGGTTAAAAAATTGACTTCTTTTTTATCGCCAATATTATAAGTTATAACATATACCTTGTCAGGATTTTGCGTATCAATCAGATAATAATTCAGACGATCAGCGCTGCTTAAGGCCTGATAGCCATTTTTGGTTGTTTCTTTTTGCAGCTGATTCAAATCAGCTGAAGGCGACTCTTTAAGGTACCACTGCACCAAATCCAGTTTATCTGGATTATCTGCCACTAAAACCTCAACGTATTCGCCGGTTGATGATTGGAAAATTACTTCTCTTAAACTTTCATCAGTGGGCTTGGCTAGCCAGATTGATGGCTGCAAAATCTCATAATTAAAAAGAGGATTGGTGTATTTATTGACCAGGCCAGAGGTCTCCAAAAGAGCGCCGCCCCCGACTTTAGGGTTAAATAAATTAAGGACTTCTGCGCCGTCCAAATAGCCATCGCCGTCTGTGTCTGGCTTCCTTTTTTCCGTGCCATAAATATCTTCTTCAACATCAGTTAAGCCATCACTATCCGAATCCAAACTGCTTTTATAAGTTATTACTGGCTGGCTAGAAGGCGCATTAACATTGGTATTTAAATTAAGATTAACATTTTGATTAATATTTTGGTTAAGGTTTAAATTGGCATTAAAATTAGCATTAGCATTAAGATTAACATTAGCATTAAGATTAGCATTCAAATTTTCATTTTGGTTAACATTAAGATTGGCATTGATATTTTGGTTTTGGTTCAAATTTTGATTAAGATTGGCATTGGCCTGGTTTACATTGGCATTGGCCTGGTTAACATTCTGGTTCAAATTGACCTTAACCGGCTGATTCAAATTTAAAACCGGCTTAAAGGCAGGTTTGGGCCCGAGCAAATTCAGATAATACAAAGCGCCTATTGCAGTGCCGCCCAAAACAAATAAAACGCATAGGCCAATTAAAACTACTTTGCCCAGCCCTCCTCTTTTTACGCCCAGATACTTATGGAATTTTGTGGGCATGACATGGATTTCATATGGTTCAAACTTCGGCTTGGCTTCTGCCCGAGGCAGCCCTTGTTCTGGCTTTTTTCCAAACATAAATTAAATAAAACTTTAAATTTTAAATCAATGATTAAACTAAAAAATATGCCCTTTAATCATTCAATAATTCGGCTTTTTAGGGAGTGGGCAATGGCAGCTTGCCTGGCCCATTGGGATTAAAGCCATTTTTTACTTCAACCCCATCTAAATAGCCATCGCCATCCGTATCCGGATTTAGAGGATTAGTGTGATAAACGTTGATCTCTTCGTAATCAGTCAGGCCATCATTATCAGTATCGGCATTGTAAGGGTTAGTACCCAGATTTTTTTCCTGATCATCAGTTAAACCATCATTATCACTGTCTAAAGCAGCGGGAGCATTAATATTGGCATTGGCATTAAGATTAGCATTGGCATTGGCATTAGCATTGAGATTCTCATTAACATTGGCATTGGCATTTAGATTCTCGTTAGCATTAAGATTGGCATTGGCATTTTCATTAACATTGGCGTTAAGATTGGCATTTGCATTAGCATTGGCATTAACATTAGCATTCAAGTTAACATTTGGCTTAGCGTTTAAATTCGGCTGAACTTGAGGCGCTGGCTGTTTGATAAAGCTCAGGTAAGCCAAAACACCGCCGGCTAAGAGTAAAACAACAATCAAAACAATTAAAATAACCAGCACTAATCTCCTGGCCCCGCGCCGGGCCGGAGCTGGCGGCATTGGCCTATTAGGCATTTGCGCTGGCGCTCCGCCAGTGTTAATGCCAGCAAAAATATCTTCTGGCTCTGCTGGCTTGGGTGCTCCTGCTACTGGTCTGGGTGCGCTCGGAGCTGGACCTTGGCCTGGTTTTGGCCACTGGCCCGCTTCGCGAGGCGAGCCTGGCTGTTGATTTGGCTGAGGTTGATTTGTTGGTTGATCAAACATAAAATTTAAAAATTATTTTTTAGATATAAATTTATCTTTTATTTATTGGGATACGGTTATATCAAAAATCCCTTGTCCTGGATTAGTATTTCTCTCAACATCAGAGCACCAATTATCGCCAGGAGGATAGGCTGGGTTATAGTTCAGACACATCACACTTGTAAACGTACAAGCGTAAGAATTGGCATTACTGGCATTAACTGTGCAGATATTGGTATTGGTGCACGAAGGATAACAAAATGTCTCGTCATAATATCCACCACCAGTACCACTGTTAATAGTTAGGGTAGTGCCTTCTTTGCCCAAGATACTAACATTTAAATTAGTACTATAATCATAAGTTGAACCGCCTGATACTGGCGCTGAATGGGAAGTATTAAAAGCCACCTTAACATCATAATCCCCTGGTGAAACCAAATAATCAATTGATCTAGAACCACGAAGATAACCCCAATAAAGTCTGTCATGAATGCTCATGGCGCCAAAATTAGGATCATTGTCAAGTGATAAAGTTTTATATTCTGTATCGGCCGCGGCCTTTGGCTTTATATAGACAAAATAATCATCAGGATGAGGTGGAGTGCCGTCCGTATTGGCAATACTAATATTGATTTTCAGACAGCCATTATCCCAATTGCCATCCTTGTCTTCATCATCAGCATTATCACAGATTTCATGGGCTAGTGTATAAGTAACTGGGTCTGATTCAATTATCTGGCTTAAAGGCGCCAGAGTAGTCCCAACGACTTTTAATAAATAATCTTTTTCTGTAATGCCAGCAGCCATAACATTAGTTAAGCTGCCCGAGATATTGGGTTTTATCCATTGACCGCCTGGATACACATCGTGCCATTCAGGGGGAACGGACGTAGTCGGCTTCTCTGCCCAAAATAAATTCATGGTCTGAAATAAGGCAGGATTATCGACTGTGACTTTAACTTTAATATTAGAATTGGTCGAGAATGTTGTTCTACCAATGCCAGTAGTCAGATCAAAAGTTCCGACTGTCAAAGTCGGGGCAGGGGCAACATGCAAAATCAAATCAGAAGAATCAGCTATTAACCCGTTATTATCAGTGGCCTCGGCAAAAACAGTATAACCCGTACTAGGGCAATCACTGTCAGTGGTGCAGGCCTTATCAGTTTCAGCGCATTTCAAAGAAACACAAGTCCTGCCTATGGCTACATTACTCCATTGAAGAATACCATCATAAATCTGTGTACCAGGGATTGCATTTGCTAGCAAAACAACATTAGCCGGTGGATTAGCGCCAGTTCTTTTATAAAGAGTGACAAAAGTGATTGTATTTCCCGGGTCAGTATAGGCACTCAAGTGAAAGTAAATAGTGGTAGTAGTGGCAGGCGCAGCCGGGTAAAAAATCATCTCAGTTTGCGGGCTTAAAATACTGATGCTGGGCGGCAGGGGTTCTGGACCAGAAGGCACCAAAGGCAAGGCAGCATTGCTTTGCCAATAGCCGTTAAAAACACTGCCCACCCAGGAAAAAGTGACAGCAGCCTGGGTCCAGGCGCTTAAGCTAATAAAAAAGCCGCTGAGGATTAATGTTGCGATAATGAATATTTTTGGCCACTTTTTTGCCATAAGCGTGAATTATAAAATTAGGTTAGGGAGCATTAGAGACGCAGCTTGCCCCCTCAATATGGTAACTAGAATTGCAATTAATTATTCTGGGCGTATTTAAAATAATATTTTCTGTCTTGGCACAAAAATTTTGCGGCGTGGGCGGGGCTTGGGCTAAAATATTAAGGCCTAAAAATATGGCGCTGATTAAGGCCAGGCAAATAATATAAATTTTCAGCCAAGATGTGATTTTCATAGATATTTTTTATTGGATAAATCAATCAACATTTTTATTAAAAAATTTATTTGCTTTTGGGATTAAAAGGGTCTGTGCCATAAGCTCTTTCCAGATAATCCGGCACGCCGTCGCCATCACTGTCTTTGGGAATAGTCGCTAGGGCTGATTCACAGTTTATTTTATTGTCTGCTGACTGAATCTTATCACAGATTGTGCGGTCTTTGGCCTTAAAGGCCAGATTGGTATTAATAATATCCTCGCACAAGGACTTTATTTCCTGGTCAAATCCCTGGCAATAATTAAGGTCATTTTGCTGGCGAAAAATAGTGCTCAAACAGTCATTTTTTATTTCTGCCACGGTTAAGGACAGACATTTTTTAGGATCTTGACTGGCCATAATCTGCTGGGAAACTATTATCTCCGAACATTTTTTAGCTTGCGCTGGATCTGAAATTAAATTACAAATCGCTAAATTATTATTATTGGTTGCCACAAAATATAAGCAATAGTCTTTGTCGGCTACTTTCAGCTGGTCGCAATAACTGGGATTTTTTTCTAGCCCAGCCTTCTCCATTACTTCTACTACATCATCATATTTTGTTACGCTCTTTACTATTGCTTTGGGCTTTTTCAGCTGGTTATTTAGTAAAATAACTGCGGCCACAACCCCAACCATAATAATTAAAAAAATAATAATGGCCAGAATAATTTTTGATTTTTTTGTAGCAAACATGTTTTTAAAAATATGTTTAAAATGATTTTTTTAATTTGGCTATTGAATCATAAGACCAGAAACAACAGGAGTTATGCCGCTGGCATTTGAATGCACGGTTATTTTAATCTGCAAATAGCGGCCTGTTCTGGCAGAGCCATTCCAGACAGTTGCTAATTGCCAAGTAGCGCCGCTAAAATCAGAATTATTACTTGACCTAACCAAAACCTCTACTGACTGTTTAGCCCCTGGGACTGACTGCGTCCAGGTCAAAGAGCCCCAATGCTGATCATTATTATTGCTGTCAAACTTAGCCAGCCAGATGCCTGATCTCAAATGCAGAGCGCGGTTTAAGCCAGTCATATCACTATAAGTATAATTTTCCGAGTCCGTACCGTGAACTGAATTAACAGGATAATCTGCCAGTACATTTCCGCTGCTGTCAAAAACTCTGGCATTATCACCATATCTTTGCACTGACCAAATATTGCCCTGTGAATCGCCAACAATGCCATGAGGGTTTATGTGACCTGTAGCAGCAGGGGGATCTGAAAGCGCTGGAAGCTGATCAAAATAGTCAATAACATTGCCATTAGACTGATCAATTTTGACAACTGTATTAACTGGATAGTTTGAAGCCCAAATATTGCCTGCTAAATCAATGGTAATGCCAGTAGTATCATGGCTTTGAGCATGAAGTATTGCGGCAGAAGCAGCTAAAGCATCATGGGCAACCTCATAAACACCCTTACACGTATCAAGTCCGTTCCAACACCCGCCCCAGGCATTATCTTGCATATCAATAGTTATGCCGTAAATGTAGGGAGCATAATGAGATTCAACAGCAAAGGTTGAAGCATTTATCTTTTGAATAGAGCTCGACGATTGGTAAGGATTATTATTTGAGACCCAGATATTGCCATTACTGTCAATAGCTAGACCATAAGGATAACCGCCGACATATACAGAATTAGTACCAAGTGTAAAACTTGTTGGGCAAGTTGTGTCATCACCAGGAATTTTATTTACAGTGCCTGGTGCGTATACATTGACTACACCATAATTTGCCACCCAAACATCCCCATCTTCTTCAATGGCCAGACCTCTTGGACCAGTACTATAACCACCAGGGTTACAAGGATATGTTGTACAGCATGTTTTTAGAAAATTACCATTTATATCAAGTTTAGTAACAGTGCCTGAATCTCGGTTAGCAATCCAGACATCGCCGGTTTCCACATTAACCGCTGTTCTGGAAGGATTTAAGCCAACCGCAACAGGGGGGAATGTTTGTCCCCGGGTTTCAAATGAACTCTTATCCCAGGAGCAATTAGTTTCTCCGCCTGACCTAGTACAATTTCTTTTATAACCATCATATGTTCTCATTTTAGTGACAGTATTATAATTTGAATTGGCAATCCAGATGTAGGGCGTGGGCATGACTGAAGCGACTTTTAAATAAGTGCCGCCAGCAGCATCTATAGCTTCAGTCGTAAGATCATTAGCAGCGTAAACCACGCCATCGCCTGAGACGCTGTCAGCCATGCCATTTGAATTATCAAAGGTGATAGGTGTTGTAAAGATTGTCCACTGACAATCATTATTACAGGCATCGATATTAACCTTGTTGCCATCATCGCACTGCTCGCCTTTTGCGGTTTGCGCAGTTCCGTCCCCGCACCAGCCGCCAGTAGGCAGGCAGTTTGTACAAGTATATTGATTGCTGACAGAGCTGTTTGAGGGTGAAGGGCTGACAGTACTGTCGCATTGTTCGCCCTTTTCTGGTTGGAGTACACCATCGCCACAGTAAACGCCAGGAACAGGAAATTGACAGTCATTGGTACAAGCATATTGTTTGTTGACAGAACTGGTAGCGGCTGAAGTTGCAACATTGGCAGAACCATCGCACTGCTCGCCTTTAGCGGTTTGCACAGTGTTATCCCCGCACCAGCCGCCAGTAAATTGACAGTTTGTACAAGCATATTGTCTGTTTTTTGAGCTTTCTCCCGGCGAAGTAGCTACGCCAGAATTACCATCACATTCCTCTTTAAGAAATTGCGTAGTATTATCCCCGCAGTAGCCGCCAGTAAGATGACAGTCAGCTGTACAATAGTATTGTTTGGTTGAAGAGCTGTCTGCTGGTGTAGCAGCCGTGTTAGCAGTACCATCGCATTGCTCAGGATTCTCCACAATAAAATCGCCGCAATCTGACATGGAAATTGGTATAGATTGGCAAGATGTCCCGTTTATATTTTGGTTGCAGGTGTCATTACTTGGATCGCACTGGCGGTGATAAACAGTTTTTAATGTCCCGCCAGTCACTTGCGTGCCATTAAGTACGCTGATAGTATTGGCGCTGATAAATTTGCGCTCAAGAATCTCTGGCTGGCGATCCACCACGCACAAGGCATTGAGCCGCACATCTTGGCCAAAGACAGGCGAATCCACTTCTCCGGTCAATAAGTTAACTGATCTTTTATAATCTCTGGCAGGCACGCCAGCCGGCTCGGCATTAACATTTGTCCAGTAATCTGGTTCATGAAAATCACTGATAGTCCAGTAAATGCCTTGGCTAAAAGCTGGCCTGACCAGCGGTGCCAGGGCAACACAGTTACTTTCTTCGCAATGATAATTGATTATACTTAATAATTCTTCCACCTTAGGCAAACGAAACATGCTGCTGCCATCACTTAATTTAACTAAGTTTTCACACTCTGTTTTTGCCTCTGCCCAGGTATAGCCGGGATTGGGATCACCTGCACTCTTCATGGTCGGCAATTCATAACGCGCCCAGACCAGGCCAGTGCAGGTGTCTTTAATGGTTAAAGCATTATTATCTGCTACATCCGTTGCAAAGGCAGGACAATTGGCCTTGGCTTGGAAGTAGGTCTTTAAACTACCCGGAATGTTAAGAATAAAAGCCGGTGTTTCCTCAATCTGAGCTGAAATAAAATTATAAATTATAAAAACCACGCTAATTATAATAACCAGTGACAAAAAAATAGTAATTGATTTTCCTTTTTTCCTTAACATTCTTTTAGTAAATATTATTTTTCATCGCAATTACAGAAAGTATATTGCGAACTAAAGGGCATCTGTGCCCCTGTTTGCGTATCGCGACAGCTGCCCTGGCGATTAGTCAAGCGGTAGGCGCAGTAATCTGTCTTGCTGCTGCCCGGTATTTGCTGCAAAAAGCAGTTTCCGCCCGCGTCTTTATCCATCATCTGAAAATCATCGGCAATGGAAAATTCCGGCGCAGGGCTGGCATTAGGATCAAAAAAATCATCGGCCAAACGCGTATTTAAACCAACACTTAGGCAGTCCAAGCCCTTTTTCTTGCAAATATCCGCGCAGCTGCTATCAACCTGGGAATTATACAAGCAATTATCATATCTATAAGTGCAGCTAGTCGGATCACAGTGCAAAAAGCCGGTATCATAACCAAAGTCGCTGCACTTTTGTTTGGTGATAGCCTGCTCAATCAGCTTATCAAATTTACAGCTGCCAGGGCAATCACTATCTACGGTGCAGGCAGCCCCAGTATCAGCGCATGTAGAAGAAACACAAGTACTGAAAGGGCAATCACTATCCTTGGCGCAGGCCTGCCCATTATCGCATTTAAAGGCCTGATAAAATTCACATTGCTCGCCTGGGTCTATATTAGCGTTGCCGCATTGGGTCTGGCGCAGACAGCGGACTTTGAATTTGGCTGCGGACTGAATTGACGTATCCAAAGTCGGAGATGCCTCAATGCTGCCATATCTAAAATTAATTGCTGCGGCCTTGCTGCATTTATAGGGTTCTGAACAGGTACCAGTACCAGGACCACCCACCAAACAATCATCATCTGTCTGACAAGCTTGACCTATTAACCCAGCACTGCAAGTTTTACTATTTTCCGTGCAAGTACCAGTACCAGGACCACCCACCAAACAATCATCATCTGTCTGACAAGCTTGACCTGTTAACCCAGTGTTGCAAGTTTTACTCTTTTCCAGGCAGGTACTTGACCAGTACAGATAATTGGGATCACTGCAGCCGCTGCATAAATTCTTCCCGCCATAAGTGCAGTTCAGCGGGCACAATTTTAAAATATCTTTATCCGCATAAAAAATTTGTTCCTGGTTTGTCTGTTGCACCAAACTATACAATTCAGCGATGGTCGGCAAACGGCTGGTTTGACCGCAGCCGGCTGCTATTGCCTCATCATAAGTCCAGTTCGGGCGTGAAATATTATCAGCCGCATTCCATAAAATATTGGTGCAGCTGTCTAAAACATAATTTTGCTTATCAGCAGTGCTAAGCGGGGTAAGAGTAGGACAAACACTATTATTGACATTATAGGTAACGCTGCCTTTAGGCAGAGGTAAGGAGAGGTCCAAGGGTGTTATTTCTTCAGGATGGTATTGTAAATATGTAGAAATTTCCGACAGACATTGTGAGGTTTTCGTGTCGCAGTAATAGCCCAGAATACAATCGCCATTGGCACGACAGCCCTTGCTGCCTCTGGCGCCCAAACACTTCTCAGAGGTAATTAAATCGCCATAATTTCTAATGCTGCAGGAAAGAGTGGTGGCGCAGGGCCTAGTTATGTCGCAAGCGCCGCCCATTTTTATATGCAGGCAATCAGCGCTGCAATAGCGATCTTTTTCAGGGTCGCAGATTTCATTAACACCCTGGGAATTGGGCGACTGGACAATACCATCTCCGCAATAAGTGCTTTTGCAAACATCATTGCAGGTATTACTCTGGCAAATTAAGGCACAAGCTCCCGTAGCACCGCAGTCAGCATTACTTCCACAGCTGCCGCCAATCTTGGCCTGATCGCCACTGGTGCAGGTGCCACAAGTACCACCCAGGCCGCACTCATCCTTTGATCCCAAGGTCGAACAGTTTAAGCCCACGCGGTCATCGCAATTTTCGCCTGACCTGACAGTGCCGTTTTTGCCATCCTGAGTAATGCCATCACCGCAAAAACCGCCTTTAAACTGGCAAATTTTGCCGGAAACAGGATCATTGCCGCACTGATACTGGATATGACCATCTGTTTCCCCGGGGTTTAAACCAGAGACAATTTTAATGTCATCAAGATAAAAATTGGTCCTATTCGCAGTGTTAAGATTAAAAATTAATCTAAACTTATAAGCTGGTTCTTTCCAGACCAGATCGCTGGCAGGGCTGGGAATAGCATCATGACTACTTGTGATTTCATATAAATCCCAGTCATTAACTGCCCCATTCTTAACAAAATTACCACTTATCAGATCATCATACCAGCCGCCTTCGGCTTTGCTATCTCCTAATTGCAGGGCAACTGAGTTTATATTAGGTCCATCAGGTCCGGTATCTTTGATTCTCAGCGAAACTTTATAACTGGTTTTATACTGTATATTGCCAAACTGACTCAGATAATACTTAGTTGCTCCCCCTTTAGTATTATCAACGACATTTAAACTATAATTGCCGGCAAAGGCCTGGCTATCATCCAAGTAGGCGTGGCTATTACTATCCCCGCTAAACTGCCAGGGTGAAAAGATTTTTTCAAAACTTGGGTTTCTCACCAGATTGGCCGTGGCTGCTGCTGAAGGTTTAATATAATTATTGATCTCGCATTGTTCGCCGTAGTCCAGCTGCAAAACGCCGTCTCCGCACCAGCCGCCATAGGTTTTACAGCTGCCAATATTAAATTCCGGTGAAAATAAAGTGGCTGAAAAAAGAATCGGATTAATATCTAAATTCCCATCATTATTGGAATCAACATTAGTAAAACCATTAACATAATCAGGCAAGGTTATTGTGCCAGCTCCTACCAAATCTCCAAAAGGCAGATAAAAATGATCAGCCACAAAATGCAAATAAATAGTATGGTCACCGTCACTTAAATTGCCCAAAGAAATGGTCCCTTCCTGCTTTTTATCCTGGTTAGTGGCTGGCAAAATTATAAAACCGATTGGGCTTGTGCCGGCTGAATCATCATCAACATAAACGCTATAAATAAAACTGCGCAATAAACTATATTTCAGAGAGTTATCAGATGTTATGTCGCCATACTCTGGAATATGTAAGCCCCCATCTTCTGTCAAAGTATATAAAAATAGGCCTGGCTGATTTCTTTTTAATTCCATTAAATAGTCAATTTGCTCATTGGTTAATTGGCTGATGTCATCCCCGGAATTAGCGCTTGAGATTGTAAAGCTATAAGTTCCCGGCCTCTTGACATTAAATTTATAACCGACCTTAAAGCCGCCCAAAGACATTATGCCAGGACCAGTGTCATGATCAGGATAATTAGTAATCCAGGGAGAACCCCCTGGTGGAATGCCCCCAGACGGCAAAATTGCCTTGGCCGTGTGAGTCAAATTATTAAGGGCAAATTGAGCCAAATTTTCCCAGACACTAGAATTTTTGACTTGATCAGCCATGAGCTTTATTTCATTTTTTGTCCATTGGTACGCGGCTTTGAGCATTGACTTGCCATAAGCAAAAAGATTGGGGGTTAAATTTTTATTATTAAGGGTTACTAAACAAGCTGTTCCATCAGTTTTTATACAGGTATTATTTGAATATCCTGAAGCATTAACTGACTGATTTACTGCATAAACTCGATATTTATAGGCAGTATTTGCTAAGACAGTAGTATCAGAGTAAGTGGTTGTACCCGCTAATACTGCAGCTAGAGCTGCAAAACCCATATCACCTGCTACAGTGCCAGATCCTCTTTCTATTTTAAAGTTTACTTCGTTATCGGGCGTATAACCAGGGGAAGGGGTGTTATCAGTCCATGTTAGATTTATCCGCAATGGACTGGTTGTAACTGCTGAGGAAAGGCCTGTTGGAGCAATCGGTGTTATTGGCTGAGCCGAGGTGGTAACAGAGATTTCGTTTGAATATAATTGAGGGCCTACTGGAGGGATTTGATTATAGGCATAAACCCGATAGGTATAGGTAGTGTTCCAAAGTAAACCGTTATTATTGTAATAGGTTCCACCTGCCCATACCGCATTTCCTCCGCTTGTGGTGATTTCAGTCCAAGCTCCTGTTGTTTTTCGCTCTACTTTAAAACCTAGCTCGTTACTGGAAGTATCAATCCACTTTAATGTTACGTAAGAAGTTCCAGGCATGTAGGGAGAATTTAATGCTAACCCTGTTGGAGCTGACGGCGCAGCGACAGGAGCAAGAGAGGTGGTAGTGGAGGCTACGTTTGAGTAATTTGCATAACACCCCGTCACATTACAAGGTTTAACTTTATAGTAATAGGGGGTGCTTGGATCCAAATTATGATCTACATGATAAAGAATTAGGTCAAAATTAGTTGACTGATTAACATAATTTACACCATCTGTTCCCCGCCATACTTCCCAACTTGTTGCCTTATGCCCTGTGGAAGAGGCGTCTGTCCATAATATATTTATCTGCTTACTTGACATTGCTGTTGCCGTTAAATTTGATGGGGCGGCATCTGGCATTCCTTGAAGAGAGGCGGTTGTGGGACATATTTCGTTGGAATAACCTATACTCTGGCCCCCACTACTGACGGCAGATACTCTATAACAATAACTTGTGGATGCAGCTAACCCAGTATTAGTGTAAGTGGTTGCATTTTGAGCGGCCGTATCACTGAAGTTAAATAAAGAATTTGTGATGTTTGGTCTTCTTTCAATTTTAAAATGATCCTCGTTCGGTACAGAAGAATTATCTGTCCAGTGCATAGTAAGAGAACTTGCACTAGACGAAGAAAGAACTAAGTATGACGGAGCTAGGGGCGCAGCATCGGTTTTGGCATTAGCTTCGTTTGAATCTCCTGAAGGGCCCCCCGCATTATAAGCGTAAACTCTATAGTAATAGTAAGTGTCTGGTTGCAACCCAACATTTTGATAAGTAGTTACACCAGCACCCACAGTACCAATTGGAGTTGGATCATAGGTTCCTGATACTATTCCCCTCTTGATCTTAAATCCATCTTCATTATTGGAATTATCTGTCCAGGTTAGGTTAATCAGTGCATTAGATCCTTTTACTGCTGTCAATCCTGACGGAGCTGCGGGCGCAGGCGGTGGTGCTGCGACATTAACTGTCACAGTATAATTTTTGGTTGAAGTATCTGCTGCGGTAACAATATATGTTTTTGAACTTGTAAAATCATTTTGTGTTACTCCACTTGTCTGCGTGGCAGTACCAATTTTAACTGAAGCGCCAGTAGTAGTAAAAGTAGCAGTTAAAGGATTTCTTGATGTACCGAAAGGCACAGTTAGTGTGATTGTGGTCCCAGTAATAGTACCGTTAACCACTGGGGATAAACCTGCAAAACTAAAAGCAGTAATTTCTTTGGCAGTATTAGGTGCAACGTTAACTGTCACTGTATAATTTTTGGTTGAAGTATCTGCTGCGGTGACAGTATATGTTTTTGCACTTGTAAAATTGTTTGCTGTTGTTCCACTTATTTGCAGGGTACCACCAATTTTAACTGAAGCGCCAGTAGTAGTAAAAGTAGCAGTTAAAGGATTTCTTGATGTACCGAAAGGCACAGTTAGTGTGATTGTGGTCCCAGAAATAGTACCGTTAACCACTGGGGATAAACTTGCAAAACTAAAAGCAGTAATTTCTTTGTCAGTATTAAGTGCAACGCTAACTGTCACTGTATAATTTTTAGTTGTATTATCTGCTGCGGTAACAATATATATTTTTGAACTTGTAAAATCATTTTGTGTTACTCCGCTTGTCTGCGTGGCAGTACCAATTTTAACTGAAGCGCCAGTAGTAGTAAAAGTAGCAACCAAATTAGTTCTTGATGTACTAAAAGGCACAGTTAGTGTGATTGTAGTCCCACTAATAGTACCGTTAACTACTGGGGTTAAACCTGCAAAACTAAAAGCAGTAATTTCTTTGTCAGGGCTAGGCGGATTCTGGGTTTGTGCGCTGGCTTCATTAGACCAAGCTGAATTCCCACCAGCATTGGTGGCAAGAACTTGATAGTAGTAGGTAGTACTCGAACTTAAACCAGTATCATTGTAAGAGGTTACACCGGCGTTCAAAATTTTAATTAGAGCATAAGTTCCTCCAGTCCCTTCTTTCCTCTGTATTCTAAAACCTGTTTCATTATCAGAATTATCTGTCCAGCCTAAATTTATCGATGTATCGGATGCGGCTGTGGCTGTCAATCCTGAGGGAGCTGCTGGCAAAGTAGCCACAATATTACCAGTAGTAGTGCAATAATAATAGGCCGTATCCCAGCCAGCGACCACATCGCAGTCAGAGCCATTGCTTACGCTTGGCTTGCCCCCGGAATTGCCAGTGCAAAAGTATTGAGCTGCCTCGCTAATCCCGCCAATCCCCTGCTGATCCGGCCTTTTGACCGCGCCTGCATCTGGGCCTTCATCGCATTGCTCTTTATACTGGGTCTGTCTGATCTGATCTCCGCAATAGCCGCCGCAGCTTAATTGAGTAACATCAGGCGAATAAGCCGGAGGCACACCATTAACGCCTACCAGTGAGCAATCAGCGCTACACTGGAGCTTGATTTTGCTTTCATTATACCAATCCTGAGCGCCATACTGCTGGTCGCACCAGGACTCGCCTTCAGGCAAAGTCAGATTAGGATCGCAAAGTTCGCCGCATTGATTCTGCACAAAACCATCGCCGCAGGATTTATGCCAGTCGCCCAGATAGCAATAAGTATTTTTATATTTTGTCTGGTCAGTCCAGGTCCCGCCATTTTCTGTGCAGGGAACAGTAAAACTAATTATCACTGAGCCAGGATGAGCATTTGTACAAGAGATTGACGGTATTAGAGTGCACTCTTGGGATGTTAAAAAACAGGACATTTTTGAATAGCCCACAGGATCTGTGGTTTGGTGGATTTCGTCCCGGCAAGATGAAGTACCATCATATGTAAATTTAAAATTTGAACGGTTTAACGTATCTAAATATTCAAATCCTGCTGCCCCCGTATTCGGTGTGTCGCTATCAAGGTTTGAATAATATACAATTTTAAGTTCATAATTTCCTGCATTTAAACTCTTGAGTATTGATGAACCTCCGAATTGAGAATGGCCTAAATCTTCCCAGTCCGAACTGCGGTCTGGCTGCCTGATAAAGGCCTGAATATCATCACCGCTATAGCCAGGCCACACTTTAAAAGTGTCTCCAGCTGGTGGCGCTGCCATCCCGCTGCAAAAGCCGCAATTTTGGCCGCTGGTATCGCAATTAGCCAGGCAGGCCCCTGGATTATAGCAATCATTAGTCGGGTCATTATCGCCATTGTCAAAATAACACTGACCCGGCGAACAAACATTTTGTTCTTGGTATTCCAAACGATAATTTAAAAGCTTTTTTTTGCCTTTTTCCAAGGCCGTATATTGATAAACATAAGCCCCGTCATAATTGCAGTTTGTGCCGCCCAAATTGAAAGAGCCATTTAATAGGGCTTTATCGGGACAATCATGATGAGTGCCAAAAACAAATTTGGCATTAAGAGTATCCCAGCAGGTCTGGGCATCATAAGGCGCAGGACAGATACTGCAATACTGATCATCTAGGCACTGGGAATTGAGTGGACAGCCGGTTAAGGGATTACCTTGAGCATCGCGAGTACAAAAATTAACACAACCGGCTTTTTCTGTTGGGTCATCTGATTGGCAATTGTAAGTGCCCCGCTTTTCAGTGGCCATCAGATTTAAAGGATCAACTGGCAAAGCTGAACCCAATTCATTGCCCAGAGTCGCTTGCCAGGATGGCCAGGTTGAAATAGCATGCGTTTTCACAAAACTGCCTGCTTCCAGATCAGGATACTTGCCATGGCCGGCATAATAAGTATCCAGCAGTTCCCCAATTTTTTTCAAATCCATTATTCTTTGTAGATCGCGCAAGAGTTTTTCTTTTACATCCGGGGTAATATTCGTATTGAATTTCCAATTATCCAGCATCTGATTAAAAATATTAACCGTGGTGGGCGGCGCGTTTTGATTGTAAGCCATGACATAAATGTTGGTGAAAAATTGTTTGGGCGTGATGCATGATATTCCCCCCGCACAATCGCCATCACTGACGCAGGAAGTACTTGTGCCCTGGCAAACTTTGGGCAATTCCTTTAAATTCACGGCATTAACATAAACTGTTCTATCATCCCTAATGCCGCTGTAGCCATCTACATTTAGGTCTTCAACTGAGGGCGAAGCATTAACCACATTATCCTGATACCAGGTCTGAGTATCTTTATGTTCGTTATTAGTATAAATTCTGATGCCCACGACATCATCGGCCTGAGTTACGGTATTAATGGCCGTGCTATAAATAATCGGATTAACATCCAATGTCCGAAGCTTTTTACAATTACCTGACGGGCAATCGCTAGCAACTGCACATTTTTTGCCATCATTGTCTCCCCCCTCGCAAGTGGGAATATTTAAATTAGCATTGTCAAATTCATCATAAATATCAGCCAAACTGGAAATACATTTGCCCGGCTCATAAAGCGGACAATCACCAGCTGTTATGCAGTTTTTGTTCTGGTTAGGGCCGCCTAAACAGACATTATTTGCGCACACAGAAAGCGGACAATCAGTAGCTTCAGTAGCTACTGTACAAGGTTCGCCCTTTTTGGGCCCGCCTGAACAGACATCATTTGTGCACACAGTAGTTGCTGGCGGACAATTACTATCTGTTGTGCAGCTATTGTTCTGATTGGTGCCACCCGAACAAACACCTTGGCACACAGAAAGAGCTGGCGGACAATCAGCATCTGATCCGCAGCTTCCCTTGTAGGGACCGCCTGAACAGACATTAGTTACGCAATTAAAAGGCACTAGAGCTGGCGGACAATCAACAGCTTCAGTAGCTACTTTACAACTATTGCCGTTGTTGGGCCCGCCCAAACAGTGTTTAGTCGCGGAATCGCACTTGGCAGGAATTGATGAAAGACAGGCGGTTGGGTCATTCATTGAGCATATCTGGTGGTTCCAATCGCCGTTGCCCTGACAGGTGCCGGAATCCCAGGCAGTAGAAAAATCATAATAATAATCACTTAAAAAATGCAGATAAATCGTATGCTCCCCGGGCAGCAAATTGCCAAGCCTGATTGAACCTTCCTGCAAATTTGAGGGATCAGTGTTTTTCACAAAAAGAAAACCCTTTTTCGGACTGCTCTCATCATCAACATAAACGCTAAAAACCATATTCTTAAACAATTGATATAACTGCGTATCACCCGTGCCAATTAAGGAAAGATCTCCTTGCGTTATGCCCTCTCCCAAATACCCTAATAAGCCATTTAAATCTGTATATGTTTTGCTTAAAATGTAATCGATTTGCTGTTTGGTCAGTTTGGAAAAATTATCCCGATCATTTGTAGTCGTGATTTTAAAAATATAATCGCCCTGGGTTGGCACGGTAAATTTATAACTGAATTTGGCTTTGGTAGTGGTCAGGATGCTGTTATTAAATGCTAATTTAACAATCTCGCCAGTGCTCGGCAAGTCACTGCAAGCACCATAATCTTTATAAATATTTGAAGCACTATCCCAGCCGGCAAACTGGTCGCACTCAGCGCCTAATTTGTTAACCGGACTGCCGCTTTCCTGATATGAACTGATGGGAAACAAATATTCTTTTTTCAATTCATCCGGCCCAGAAACATTAATAAATTGCGCTCTGGCCAAACCAGGCAATAACAAAAGTAATGCTCCTAATAACTTAAGCGCACCAAAATTAATTTTTACCTTTGGTTTATTATTTGTCATCTAATTTTTATCAGCTTCCAAACAAAATCTTATATAAATTTGGCTGATTTTAAATTTCTCTAAAACTAATATTGCAGGTTAATCTGGGTTCCGTTTTTAAACTGCCTCAGCTTATCAAAATCAATATGCCCGGTATCACTATTATCCTCTATTCTTATTATACCAAGAATTGGCGTGCACTGGCCATTTTCAGTATCGCAAGTCCCATAGCCATTACAGTCAGAATCTGATGTGCAGCTTCTGGCCGTGGTATAGGGCGTAAGATCAATGGTCTTTTCTATAAGCAGATCACTGCCTGTGCCAGTTTCTGTATTTTTATCAACAAAAACCCCTGCCGGATTGCTTTTTACGGCAAAAACAACCTTGACATTAGGATCATTTGTGCCGCCAAGATTAAATTTCAACTCATCGCCCTCAATCACAAAGGCCTGGGATTGTAATTTGCCTTCTGCCACTTCGCCGTCATAAACACTAACCTTGCCCAATTGACGATAAGCAGTATTTATAATCCAGCCCTCAGCCGCAATTTTGCTTTTCACTGGCTGGCTCGCAAAGATAGAGCCTTCTTGCAAATCCACCCAGTTAGACAGATTGCCATATTCAAAATCAGTGTTTTCTAAAATGTTAAGATTGGCAATATTGGGCACCAAAATGCGCGCCGCTGGCAAATCACCTTCTGGTCCGGGCGGCCCGGCATCACGGCAATAATAGGTATGATAATTATAAGTATTAATCAGATTGGAAAGCGGGAATTTTTCCGCAAGCGAAGGCCAGGGATTTTCACAAAGTAAAAGATATACAGTAAAGCTTTGCTGGACTGGCGTGGCTGAGCTGCCCTGGGCCTTGGCTTCAATTACTAAATTAGCCGTGGCCTCTTTAACTGGCTTAGCCGTGGTATAGGTATAACCATTTGTATTTTTTACTTTATAAGGATCGGTTGAGATGTCACCTTGATCGCAAATTCCTCCAGTCCCGCATTGAGCATTGCTTGTGCATGGCTGATCAAGCATGGCTAGATCACCGGCAATGCAAAAACTGGTCTGATTATAAATTTCAATGGCCTTGTCAGGATCAGTGCTGTCATTTTTTGACCACTGGTAATCGGCCTTGAGAGAAAATTCACCTCTATATCTGGCAATCGCCTGGTAAATATGCTGATTACCAGTGATATTTCCATCCTGGTCATAATCTGTCTCCAGATTGCAATCATCTTTGCCAGCGCAGGTAAATAAATCATTGCTTCTATATTCGGCATTTCTACTGGCAAAGTCAGTGCCGGTATATGGCTGGCGATAAACCAAGGTATCAATCCAGTCCACATTGCAGATGCCGCTTTGACTGTCGCTGGCACTGCCCATGGTTTTAAATTCAAAAATATAATCATCAGGAAAGGCACTATCAGATGCGGGTGTATTAGTTATATCTAAATTAATTCCATTTAAATTTTTAATACCAGTATCCCCGCCACTTAGCCTGACTCTATAATAATGTTCTGGCTCTAAGAGATTTATGGGAATAAGCTGCACTGCTGTTTTGTCATTAACCAAGCCCCAATGTAAATAAAAATCCTTGTTGTCAAATGCAGTGCAGTCGCTTAATGCCGCTAAGGTCTCTGTTTTATATGCAAATAATTTGTAAACTATATTTTTTATAAAAGCTAAAGACCGACTCAATATACCCTGATTTTTATCTGTGGCTAAGCTAAGCGTACCGCTGGTGCAAGATTCAATATTTATATTTCTGGTTAAAGTGTCTGTCTCAATTTTTTCAATTGTCTTTGAATCTATTGGACTATCAAAATAAATATCTATAATGCCGTTCCTGCAGAATGCTTCTGCCTGGTGCGGCACTGTGGCTTCGACTTTTGGCGCTGCCAGGGGAACACAATTTTGCCCACTAGCATCGCAAACTAATAAAATGCAGGCTCCTGAACAGCTAAAGGTGCAATTGGGCTTGTCAAATGGACAATTCGGCAAGGGACTGGGCAAGGTATTGTTATCGCATTCTTCCGGATAATCAATAATGTTATTGCCGCAGTTAACAGGTACCTCAATTTGACAGGTACTGGAACAGCCATCACCATTTATTAGATTGCCATCATCACATGTTTCGCCTGATTCAATAACCCCATTGCCGCAAACTGCAGTTGTTGTCTCAATTTGACAGGTATTAGAACAGCCATCACCATTTATCAGATTGCCATCATCGCACGTTTCACCTAATTCAACAACCCCATTGCCGCAAACTGCAGCTGAAGGCAGACTGCATTGCGAAAAATCAAATGCGCAGGCGCTGCATGAAAGTGTGCCAGTGCCATGACCTTCACTTGCGCATGTTTTGCCATTTAGATTTGTGCCATCGCAAGCCTCTCCACTATCAATGTTGCCATTGCCGCAAAGACCGCCATCCAAACTGCATTGTGAATAATCAAATAGGCAAGAACTGCAGAGGAGATTGCCCGAGCCATGACTTAAGCTCTGGCAGGTCTGGCCATTCAGATTTAACCCATCACAATCCTCGCCTCTATCAATATTGCCATTGCCACAAAAACCGCCATCCAAACTGCATTGCGAAAAATCAAATTGGCAGGCGCTGTTGCATAAAAGGGTGCCTGTGCCATGACCTTCACTTGCGCATGTTTTGCCATTTAGATTTGTGCCATCGCAAGCCTCTCCACTATCAATGTTGCCATTGGGACAAAGCTCTGATGGGGGCAGACTGCATTGAGTATAATCAAATAAGCAGCTAGCGCCACATGAAAGAGTGCCAGTGCCATGACCTGTACTTGCGCAGGTTTTGCCATTTAGATTTGTGCCATCGCAATCTTCGCCGGGATTAATGGCGCCATTGCCGCAAAGACCGCCATCTAAACTGCATTGTGAATAATCAAAATGGCAGACGCCGCTGCATAAAAGGGTGCCAGTGCCATGGCCTAAATTCTGGCAGGTTTTGCCATTTAGATTTGTGCCATCGCAATCCTCGCCAGGATTAATAGCGCCATTGCCGCAAAGACCACCATCCAAACTGCAGATATTTGTGCCAGTGCTGACCGTGAAATCCGACGGGGTCAGATCATCCGTGGTGTCAACCAGCCCCGAGCCAGTAACTAATTTCAGCGGGCCAGTAATCGCATCGTCATCTGTGGTTCCTGTACTTTTCATTGGCACTTCAGTCAAAACCTTATCCTGATCAGCATTGGCTGAACACTGCCAGGTGACATTGCATTGTGGCACTGCTGCCGGGACCCAGGTTTTAACATAAGTATTGCCGCTGTTATATAAATCTGTAATTTCGGCAGCACCAAGCAGGCGATTATAAAGGAGTACTCCGTTAACAGCGCCTTTGCCAACTCTACCAAACTGTGGGGGAGAATCTTCGCCAATATAAATATTAATAGGTGCAGTTACCCTTGTAATATCCAGGGATTGGCCATTAACCACAAATTGGCCATCAAAAATCATATAGGCCAGCTTATTTACCGCATCATACATTACGCCATATTGGTGCCATTGTTTAATATTACCAGCATTTTTAGTCGCAATTTTAGCATATACATTTTCTACATTGCCTGTACCTAAAGTAGGATCATCCCTTAAAATATAACCTGACCAGTAAGTAGTACCAGCTTCAGAATGAATTATAAAGCCATCAATCTGTCTGGCACTGGCAATCCAACCATATGTGTTCCAATTATCTGTATCTGACTTGGCCCAGGCCAAAGCAGTAAAGCTCGGCTGAATCTGGACATTTTCAGCTTTGACATAATCATGGCCCGTAAGAATTACACCATTGGCAAGATAAGCGCTGGGATCTGACACAGTGCAAGTAGCACCACAGTTGTAAAAATTAACAGTATTATTATTAGCTGAATAGTCCCTAACATCGCTACTTAAAGGAAAATAAGCAGCGGGGTTTGTTGGAACCGTAGTAGAGGAGTTAGTTTTGATTTGGCCAGTAAAATATATTGTCCCGGGCGGGCACAAATAGCAGCCAGTTAACAAGGTATAATTGCCTACTGCGCCAGAAACAGGCGTGAACTGTTTGATATAGGGCTGACAAGTGCCATTAATACATTTACTGGTGCCGCTGCCGCAGGCCGCGCAATCCTCGTCTTTTTTGCAAGTCCCGGCTAAAGCACAGGCATTGTATTTATAAATGTTATTATAGAGGCCAGGGGGGTTGTATTGCAGATCTCCCAGCCAAAAAACCTGATGCTGCCAGTCAAACTGGCCGTTTATTTCATATAATGAACCACCAGCCGCATGATCGCGGTACCATTGATCAGCCACGCCTTCTTTTTGCCAATCAATAACCAAAACATCTTGGGTGGTTGAAGGAAATAAATAAATAAAATTGTTATCTGCTACTATTCCACCTCCGCCTCCGGGCTGGGGTGTTAGTTTATCAGTAGGAATCTCAAATTTTTTGACCAGCTGCCAGTTATTGGCTGGATTAAAAATTTTGACTTTGATTTTATCAATATACCCCCCTGAAAATTCTGTGCCTACATTAAAAATTAAATTGCCATTGGAAGTGATTAAAGCGCTTTTGGTATTGCCTGACGGCTCAGTGCCAGAAATATCATACAACTTTTCTGGAATAGTCGCGTCTGCTATAACCTGATAAGTACTAGCACTATCATTAAAAACTAAACGGGCAATATTATTAGACGTGTACGCTGCGCCAGCATAGAATTTGCCATCGCTATGATAGATCATGGAATACATGGGGGCAGGATTTGAACCAGTTGCCAGCGAATAAACCTTAACGATTTCACCGGCCTTAGTACTGCCAAAGCCAGTGCCGATTTTATAAATTGTATCTGGCGGGCCATAAGCGTAAGAACCCGAACCCCAGCTTTTGGTATATAAATATTGGCCATCAGTCGCTATCACGGCAGTATTGGCCACACTTGAAGGGCCGCTACTATCAAAGGGCTTGAGCGGATAACCCGCTACCAAACCAGCATCCGTGCCTAGGTTGCCTGAGCAGCCCAATGTATTTACATTAAAATAAAGAGGATTACTCGGCACATCCTGAAAAATTATGTCATAGCCCTGGCCAGTCTTAATATCTGCTCCTGGACACCAGGAACCAATATGAAAACCGGCGCAGACCCTGCCTGTTTCCAATTTTTTAGTGACTACCACATCGCCGTTTGTCGCGTCAACCGGCACTATTCCTTCCAAAGAATTATTTGACCAGCCATTTAAAGCAATAGTGGCATTCTGGTTAGTGGAAAAAATTAACTGGCTTGAGTCCTGAATTTCGCCAAACCGATCTCCCAAAGCATAAGCAGTGTCTCCTGGCAAACCCCTGTCGGGCGCAAGCTGGCATAAACCCGCACCCAAAGGATTATTATTAACAGTAAAATTAACTTTATTGCTTTGTAACCCCAAGTTAGCGGTCTGCACATAAACCTCGCCGCTAGTTGAGCCATCTGGCACCACAGCAATAATCTGGGTGTTAGTCCAGGTATTTTCACAGGGTGAAGGCGGCGTGCCAGCCACTTGGTTATTATAAAAATAGACCTGGCCTGGATTAGTGCCAAAATTATAGCCCCTGATGGTGACCCAGGTCTTGATTGGCCCGTTATCAGGAGTAATGGAGGTTATAACCGGCGGCAAGGCAAAAGGCAAAGAATTACTTTTTAAATAATGTAAACCCACCCCGCCAACTGGATAAGTTGCTAAATTGTAACAACTGGGATTGTTGGCTGTCGGACAAATAGGATCTTTTGTGTCAGCAAATTCATCGCCGTTTGTATATGAACCCGTGCTGTAATTAGTAGGATTATATGGCTCCGAATAAGGGTCAATGGAAGCAGAAATCGAAATTACTGGATTGCCATTAGTCAAATAATTTACTTCACTATAAGGATTATTTATATTTAAAAGCTTATTGGCCCAGCCCTTGATATTGTCCTCAGACAAAATATCAAGACCAAAAGGAGCAAAATGCATATAACTGCCTACGCCGTAACTTTTATTTTGGAAAGTTGTTTTATTGCTGTCGCCTAAATTATCACCGTCAATATTAATAGTGGTGCCGGCCGTGCCAGAATCAGGCGCAAGCTGGCATAAAAACGGATAAAGATTATCACTGAACCTGAAAGTTTCGCCTGCATCTTTTATGCCATCATTATTTTTATCCGTTGAGGCACTGCCCCCGGAAGTAATAACCTTTATGAATGAATTGTCTTTGGCGCCCAGACGACTGCTGATTTCTGTATCGCTTAAGGCGCGGTTGTAAATAGCTATTTCATCCAAAGAGCCGACAAAATTTTTAGTACAAGATCCTGCAAATGTTGTTTCCCCGCCCAGACAAGCACGGTTTAAATTAACCTCCTGAAAAATACTCCCGACAGCTGAATTTTCCGCCTCATTGCCGTTCAAATAAATTTTTATTTTCTGGCCATCATAAACCGCGGCAAAATAATTCCATTTGTTTAAATTGGCATCGGTCAAATCAATTTGCGCACTTTTATTATTCAGGCTGCTGGAAAAAATTTGCATGGCAAATAGTAATTGGTTATTACTTATTTGCAAAGCTATATCATCTGCCTGAAAAATAGTTTTATCGCTCAAAGAATCAATTTTAAACCAACCCTCAATAGAAATCTCTTTATTGAAAACTAAAGAAGGATCGTTATTTATCATTAAAGAGTTATCATTATTAAACTTTAACGCCTGGCCGCTAATTCCATCGGGGCTTTTGAATGATTTGGCTTTATCCGTTATTTCCAGGTCAGTAAAATGATTAGCCGATGAATCAGTGATTGTGCTGCCTGGATCCTCAAATTTTAAAAATAATACCTGGCCATCTTTGAGACCAAAATTAGCCCGTACCTCCTCATCAGTTAAAACCTTGTTATAAAGGGCAAAATTATCAATTCGGCCCTTAAAATAATTGGCCAAAGTACCCGTATTTATAGCGCCAAGCAAAATATTTGTTTTATTTGCGCCAATAAAACCGCCGGTCTGAGGCGTCAGCAAAATACCTGTGTAAGTAAAATCGGTAAATTTAAAGCCATTCACATATAAAGTGGCCTGATGGCCATCATAAGTATAAACTAAATAATTCCAATTATCCTTAATTATGCCCCGTGTATTATTACCTGACTTGTAATCTAAAGAAAAAGCATTAGTTGAAGTCCCGTCAGTGGCGCTAAAAATGGTTTGCAGTCCCGGGCCTTCTGGCTTAAACCAGACCTCCAAAGAGCCGGTAGTCATCTCCAAATCATTGGGTAATTTTAGATAATCGCTTGTCCCATTAAAAGCCATGGCCTGGCCAAACTGGTCAGAAACTCTTGTTGGTGTGCCTTTGATTTCCGCATCATTATTATTGGCCTTATCCGAAACCAAGGCTGAGTTTGTTTCTTCAAAATTATAATAAGCAACCATGCCTTCTTTTTTCTTTGTAGAACTAGGCAATTGATAAGTTGTGTCCGCGCCTGGCTTAATGGGCTGGCCCAGCGGCACTTTGACTTTGATAATTTCATCAGACCAGGCCTTACCGCAATCTGCTAAAGGAGCAGGTACATCATCAAATAAGACCTGGCTAACACCCTGTGATTTGCCAAAATGATTGCCATAGATAGTAACGTAAGTATTTACTTCTGGCCGAACCAAACCGTCTTTGGGATAAAAATCCGTGATCTCCGGGATATTTAAATCAACCACTAATCTATTATGTTTGTCATTATTTCTATTTTTCAAAGCATCACCGGGAAAAACTTCAGCGCCAACATAAACCAGGCCCTGTTTTACTGGGCTGGCTACTTGATGATAATCAATATTGCCATCATTATTTAAATCATTAGTGGTTATTTTGGCTATGCCATGGCCCAGATCTGTTGTATCGCCAGCTTCCTCAATAAAATTGTCACTATATTTTTTGTACCAATGCCAGTCATAAACATCCTCATTCAGATCATTGCAATTAGCAGCCAGGGCAAATGCCTCATAGGGCTGTGTCTCTGATAATTTTGTCAGCGTGGCTTCTTGAGGCACAACCACTACTTTATCAACATCGCAGGCCTTGTCAGAATTTCTGATTCTGAAAGACCAAACATAATCTCCGCCAGCAATATTGTCAAAATTGCCATCCAGTAAAACCTCATCGGCTGATTTTATTCCATCTGTATGACCATTCAAGGTAACCCTGTACCAGGTATTGGGGACCAAATCATTCTGGGGCTTAAAAAGAATGCCCGTACCTTGAAATGAATCAACGGTTCCATTTACATTAGAGCAACTGGATTCATTAAGGGTCTCTTCGGTTCCGCAAGCTTGGACTAATATATTATTGGTATTAAAAGTAGTCACGTCCATTTGTTGGTTAAATCTGGCCTTTATCCAGAGATTAGCGCAATTTTCCGCAGAGTTTTTCCAGGGTTCAGGGCTTTGCGTATTATCAATGCAGGTTTTGTCTTCAATAACCTGGGGCGGGGGCAAAGTCACCGGCATTTTGCCAGTGGTAAATGACCAAGTATAAGCGCACATGGCCGGATAGACAATCTGGCAGGCCGACTGGCTTTTGCAGACCCCGTCTCGCGGATCACAGCAGGGATTAGCCGAGGTGCAAAGCGTGTTGTCTTGCCTGCAGTCACCCACTGTAAAGGAAATTTTATTACTCAGAATACCATTCTGATCAGTCAATTGGACTGGTCCTGTCGTGGCTCCAACCGGGACAGTCATAGGCGGTGTATGCAAAGTCCCGCTGCCAACCTGTGTGTCTGACCAGTTAGGAGGAACCGCATCTGTAGCTGTTTTGCTATCCCAGAATTTAACTTTGCTATTTGCAGCCCCATAGGTATCGAACTTTTCACCATATAGGGTAACACCTGCTAAACCAATAGGCCCCTGATCAGGCGCTATGGCGCAGATGCCAGGACTGGCTTTAGCATTATTATGAGTAAAGGAAACAACATTGCTAGGATATGCTCCGTATTCAGAATTTGTTATGACCACAATGTGGCTGGTCGGGCTGGTACCAATTAAGGCCTCACCGGGCACCTTCACTACAATATACTTATCATGCCAATAGCCAGCTAATTTACATGCATCTGGAAAAAGTGTATTGGCCAAAGCCCATATGTCTTGATTGCTTTCTCCATTATCAAAACGTACAGTCCCAGCCTCTGTTCCGAAATTCGCTCCAAATATTGTCACATACTGGTCAGTCGGTCCGCTTGTCGGATCAACATAGTCAATCCTGGGCAAAAGCGCCGGTATGGTAACTGTAAAATTTACCGGGTTGCTGTTTTCTGTGCCTACCTTTACCTGAATTGGCAAAACACCAGTCAAAATATTTGGCACAGTTACATCGGAAATAGTTATATTTGTCCAAGACCAGGTACTGCCTTTATTAAACTCAGTTCCGCCAATTAAACTTTGACCCACAGAACCAAAATTAGTGCCTGACAAATCAACCCTGTCATTAAAAGCGCCGTAATCCGGACTTGCTGGGCACAAACCCGGCCTGATTATGGCGTTAATTGTAAAATCGCCTTGCCAGCCATTATCATCAGCCGTGGTATCTGCCAGGCCGTCTGAATTAATTAATTTTAGCGGACCATTAACTGCCCCGTCAGGAATAGCCACCACAACCTGAGTATCTTGCCAGAACTGCGCAGCTGAACAATTGCTAGGGAAAACACCTTCCTTATCATCAGTGGGATCAGTAGGATCGCCTAAAAATATGACTTTTGTCCGGCTAGCATTAAAAATACTGCCAAAGCCGCGTCCCCAAAGGGTAATAAAATTACCAGGCGCGCCATCCCTGGGCTGGACATCATCAATGCGCGGCAAATATTGGCAAGTGCAACCAGGTATGGCATGTACTGAACAGTATAGTCCCTGGCCGCATTTATTATTATCTGGCTCGCAGCTTGGCGTTAGGGTATCTCGATCGCAAGGCGTACCCGGACCAGCTGGCTGACAAGTGCAACTTTTTGTCGCATCGCAAAAAAGACCGGTCTGGCAATTGTCGGCCGAGCAATCGCAACTCTGATTAGGACCCGGTTTACAATAATTTTCTTCCGCGCATTCCTTGCCAAAATAACCCGAAAAACAACATTTTGAACCGCAGTCATCTTTAGTATCGCAAGTAACTATAAAGCCATAACCATTGCTGTCATGGCCATTTACCGTAACATAAACATTGCCTCGTTTTGCCCCAACTGGCACACTGGTACTTAATTTTATATCAGTCCAATCAGTATCACTTACTGTTGCATCTACATTTTCAAAAAATCTTAAAATGCTGCTTAAAACCTTAGTTGCGCCAAATCTTTTACCAAAAACATTAACCGCTGTGTTTTCTTTGCCGCTGTCAGGCACAAGGCAAGCAATGCCAGGCCCTGGCTGACCTTCATCTAATGTAAATTGATCATTGGGCCCTGAAAAATCACCGCCAGTTGACTTTTGACTGCTATCATAACCTTCAATTTTAACCACAACCTTAAATTTATTATTGGCAGCATTTTGTTGATCAAAAACTAAATTATTTGGCACTTCAACCACAATCTGGTTATTGTTCCAGGACTCCTTGCCATTACATAAAGCAACAGTTGCTTCATAATCAGTGCTTCCCTGCCTGAAAAAAACCTTAGTGTAAGTGGCTAAATAACTGCCGAATTTTCCGCCTTGAATAGTGACAAATTGTCCCTTAGGCCCCTGATTGGGGTCTAATTTGCAGATAAAAGGCGCATTGCTAGTTGGTTCCGGGTCAGCACAGCCACCCGGGGGATTACACTCTGGTCCTTCGCAAGTTGGATTGATAACCCCATTAACACCAGGCCCAGGACCAGTGGCATTTAAAATACTGCCGATAATAAAACTGGCAATGGCAAAGGAAGTCAGAATAATAACCAGGCCAATTATGGCCGCGATTAATAAATCCTTGGCTTTTTTAATTTTTTCCGGCTCGCCTGCTGAAGTCAGGTACATCACGCCGCCATAAATTATTATCACCACTGCCACAATGCCCAATAAACCCAAAGCCACCCTGATGATATTGGCAATTGTCACCCTGATATCCTGCGTGCCCATGCCCAAAGGAGCAGCAATTTCATTTAAGCCGGGCTGAATCTGAGCAGAAACAGCAGCAGTAATAAAAAACAAACCCGCCCCGATAAGCAGGGTTAACAAAATATTTTTCAATAAAACCCCTTTTTTCATAATTCAAAAATTTTTATGGAGAAACAGGCGGCATTTGGCAGGAAGGATAAGTCCCAGACCAAGGATTGCCTTTCTGATACTCTCCTGGCTTGCCGCCTGACTTTGGCGAGCGCACGCAACCCGGACCAGAACAGGGCTGATAACAATTCTGCATCAGATCTCTAAGTCCTGAACCGGCAATGATGCCATAATTCATATCCTCTGCTAAAGGATAATGATCAAGCTGAGCCGTGGTCTTTGTTTCCTCGGGATTATTTTGACTGCTTAGCCAATAGCCCCTGGGTATATAACCTGAAACTGTTATTGGCTGATCCAAAGTCAGATGATGCTTTTCCTGGCAGGCCTGACTTGTCGGACACAAAACTTTGGGAATGCTTTCAGTACACACAAATTGAGTTTGATCTTTATTTAAACAAGTGCCATGCACCAAATCACATTTATTGGCTGGATCACATTGAGGGCTAAGGGGATCAATGGAGCAGCCGCAATCAGTATCAGTTGTGCATTTGCAATAGCCATCGCCATAGCCGCGGTCTGGTTTAATTGAAGTCGCCATCATTAATTTATCAAATGGAATAATAATGCTAGCAAGTGGGCTAAACTTTGTGGCCCCGGCCTCTGGCAAATAACCTGTCTCTAATTGCGGCGGAACCAAATCAATTATATCGTTAGTAAAAAAGCTCCATTGGGCATTATCACCGCGACTGGCAATTACGGTTGGATCATTAAAATTGTATGGCGGATTTGCACTTGGGCCTTGCGCTTGGCCATCTTTATTGCCATCCAGAGAATTATCAGCCATGTCCACAATGCCAGTGTAAGGAAATAAGGCCGACGGCCCTTTGCCGTCTAAAGTAGCGGCTTTGATCAAAACTCCAATATTTTGAGAACTGGGCAAACAAAAAACATCTTCGCCGCAGGCATTTTTACCGCACAGATCATTAGACACAAATTCCACAGTTCTATACTGATTGCCATAATTAAACTGGCCAGCAATAAATTTGTCAGAACCTGAGTTTGGCAGCTCATAAATATTGATATTAGAAAATGTGTCTGCTAATAACTGACCAACTGTTGCCCCGGCCCCGCCCGTAACTTCAACTTTTCCTTGCATGGTCATGGGATTAATTGCTTCATTGAAATTGATCTGAATGACCATATTGCGGGGCACTGAATTTTTTGACTCATTTTCCGGTTTGGGTATGACTGACTCTATTTGAGGCGGCGTTAAATCAGTCCTGGTTGAAACATCAAAACTCCATTTATAGCCGCCAAAGCTGCCAAAAGCCGAAGTGCCATCAAACTTTTTAATATTATTTGTCAGTTCAACCGTATAATTAAGCGGCTGGTCAGGGCTGCCTAATAATTCCAGGGGTTTAAAGACAAATGTTTTCAAATCCGAAGTATAAGAAACCCGCACCTTGGTAACATTAACCGTATCCCCAGTTTTATGAATTTTCACTACTGGCACGTTACTTCCATCCACGGCAATTCTATCATCTGAAAAATCAATAGGCGTTACATTATCATTATTATTAACATCATTAACAATACTGGCCACGCTCATAGGCACTTTAAAAGTCACTATAATACTCGTATTTCTGGGCACATCAACCGCGTTGCGCGCTGGGTAATGGCTCTCAATAATGCCATTGCCCAATGCCCCGCCGCCATCGCCATAATTAGGCGGCACGCCAGAAATCGGGCCATAGATCGACTGCATTATGGCATTAATAATAAAACTGGCAATGGCAAAAGCCATTAAAATTATAATCAAGCCAATTATCCCGTCACGAATCACATCTTTAGCTTTCTGAATTTTTGTTGCCTCACCCATTGAAGTCATGTACAAAAAACCGCCGTAAAGTATAATCACAACTGCGACAATACCTAGCATACCCAAAGCTACCCTAATGATTTGCGCGATAGTTACCCTGATATCCATAGTGCCTAAGCCCAAGGGTGAAGCAATTTCATTTAAACCCGGCTCAATTGTAGCTGCTAAGACAGATTCAATATTGCCAAATAAAAAAACTGCCAAAATTAAAATAAGTAATAAAACTTTTTTGGCAGTCAAGCTGTCAAATCTTTTCTTTTTTTGCCCCTGGCTCTTTTTGGTCAGGAGAAAATTTTTTGGCATGGGATTATATTTAAATTGAATGTTTATTTTTTATGAGCTATTTCTTCCTCTAGTATTTTTTTAACTTGATTGCCATCGGCCTGACCCTGCAAATCCTTCATTATTTGACCCATCAATTTCCCCAAATTATCCTGGTCTGTCTTTTTTAAAATCTCTTTAATTTTTTCCCTAATCACCTTTTCCTCTAATTGAGCGGGTAAATATTTTTCAATAATTTTTATTTCTGCTTTTTCTTTATCTGCCAGATCCTGCCTTGCTCCCTTTTCATAATCACTGATGGCCTCTTTTCTTTTTTTAATTTCGCTTTTCATTATTCTTAAAACATCTTCATCATCTAGGTCAGCCATTTTTTTAATTCTTTCATTTTTTAAAGCAGCCAAAATTAAGCGTAAAGTTGAAACTTCGCCTGCCTTTCTTGATTTGAAAGCCTGCTGAAAATCTTTTTCTATTTGTTCTAAAATCGACATGGTTACAAATATTCGTCTTTCTTTATTCTTCAATTTCTTTGCCAATTTTTCTCAAATATTCTTTTTGGGCTTTAATTTTTAAACGTCTTAAAGCCAATTTTTTGGCTAAATTTTTATTTGGTTGTTTTTCTAAAAATCTAACCTTTTTTGCTTGTAATAATTTGCCGCTTTGCAAAATTCTCTTATTAAAACGTCTGAGCAAACTTTCAAATGTCTCCCCTTTTTTTCTTTTAACCTCAGCCATAATTCAAAAATTCTCCTTTCCTTAAAGGTTAATCTAATTTTAACAGGAACTTAAATCAAAGTCAAATCAATTTAATGTTGATAAATCAATAAAAAAACGTCCTGATTAAAATTTAAGCTTTTTCCCTAAAACATGATAAAAAGCTTATTTTTCCAGACGTTTTTTTAATTCTTTGATGATTTTATTATAATTGATTGTTTCTTGCACTCCGCCCTCCATATCACGCAATAATATTGTGCCTTCAGAAAGTTCTTTTTGGCCTAAAATTAAAGTATATTTCACGCCCAATTTATTGGCGATTTCTAATTGATTTTTAAGCCCATCCTTGGAAAAGGCCTCGGCAATTTTAAACCCTTCCTGCCTGAGCGTTTCAAAAAGCGCCATGGCTTTTCTTTTGGCGGTCTCACCCAATTGAGCCACAAAAATATCAACTTTTTGAGTTGGCGGAATTTCAAGATTGGTTTCTTTGATTTTTAAAATTATCCTTTCTAAACCAAGCGAAGCTCCGACCGCAGGCGTGGGCCTGCCGCCCAATAACTCAATCAAATTATCATATCGCCCGCCGCCGCCCAATGCTATCTGGGCTTTTTTTTCTTCGCCCTCTGGCCCGCCTTGCCCTGCCTCGCGAGGTGCGCCAGGACTAGGCCAGACCTCAAAAACTGTTTTGGTGTAATAATCCAAACCTCTGACTAAACGCGAATTAAGATTATAGGGTATTTCCAAATCATCTAAAAATTCCAAGACCCTGACAAAATGATTTTTGCAATCCTCGCACAGCCAATCAACAATCTGCGGCGCGTCTTCAGCCACTGCCTGGCATTTTTCCTCCTTGCAGTCCAAAAGCCGCAAAGGATTTTTACCCAGCCTAATCTTACAATCCTCGCACAGGTCTGCTTTTTGCGTTTTGTAATAATTCAATAATTGAACCTTATATTCTTTGCGGCAATTTGCGCAGCCAATGCTATTGATTTGTAAATTAACATTTAAACCCAGCCCTTTGAAAAAATCATAGGTCATGATAATGATCTGCGCGTCTAAAACCGGATGCATTTCACCCAGGGCCTCAAAACCAAATTGGTTAAACTGACGATAGCGGCCTGATTGAGGACGATCATAACGGAACATAGGTCCCAGATAATAAAGTTTGACTGGCTGAGGCAGATTGAGCATGCCATGATTAATATAAGCACGCGCTACCTGAGCCGTACCTTCTGGCCGCAAACTCACCTGGTCTCCGCTCCGATCCTCAAAAGAAAACATTTCTTTTTCTACAATGTCTGTTTCTTTGCCAACAGCTCTGATAAATAATCCTGTTTCTTCAAGTAAGGGAAAATCAATTCTCTCATAACCATAGTCAGAAACTATTTGTTCTGCCTTTGTTCTCAATAAATCCCAATATTTTTGTTCACCTGGCAAAATATCCTTGAAGCCTCTTAAAACCTGCGGTGTTGTTTTGGAAACCTTAAAAACCTTCGCCACCGGTTCAATTTTTACCTTTTTTATCGCGACTTTTTTCATTTTATATTTTTTCGAAATATTTTTTTTCTTAATTTTGGGCATACTCTTATTTAGCACTAATCGCTAGTTGCCAAATTACATGTTATATTTTGGTGTTTGAAAAATGGTCATTTTATCAAATGGCCAGCCGCGAATCCAGGCCTCGCCAATAATTAGATGCCTAGGCACTGGCCCAAATTTCCGCGAATCCAGGCTTGAATTGCGATTATCGCCTAAAACAAAATATTCATCTTTGTCAAGAATAAATTCGGTTTTACCAAAATTGAGTGTCTCTTTATCATCAGTCAAATAGGTTTCCTCATTAAGCTCAATACCGTTTGGATACTTATCATTATAAATATAAACTTTGTTATCTTTTATTTTTACTTTTTCTCCTGGCAACCCAATAATTCTTTTGATAAAATACTGGCTAGGGTCCTTGGGATAGCGAAAAACGATTATATCACCGCGCTGGGGTTCGTAGAAACGATAAGCGATTTCATTGATAATCAAATATTCGTGATCATGGAAATTCGGCTCCATCGAAGCGCCCTTAACATAAAACGGCTGAATTAAAAAATATCTGACTGGAATGATAATGGCCAGTGAAATAACCACAACCTTAATTATCTCTAGGATGAATTCGCCTATTGTTTTACCCAGAGAATCGTAGGTTGAGCTTGTTTTCCACTCAAACTGATCGTCTTTATTTGCAGGCATTTTTTAGTAAAATTAATTATAAAAAAGTGGTTTACAAAATTATATCATAAAAAATTTTTTTTGACAAATTATTGGACTTGAACAAATTTAAAATTTTTGCTTTAATTAATAAGAGGTAATAAACCTTTACTGACATTATTTTATTTTCCAAATGAATAACCCAAAAATAAATTTTTTAAATCCCTTTGAGAAAAAACCAAGAAAAGAAAAAAGTGCATTCCCTAAAATCCTTTTTTACCCTTTAATTTTCTTGGGTATTTTTATTTTAATATTTTCCATCCAAATAATTCTCTCTGGCGACAGTGTTATAAATAACCTGGAAAAAATTAATATTTTCCAAAATTTTGGATTTTCCCTTAGTAAGGATCAATTGCTTAAGGGCGAAACAGACGACCGGATTAATGTTTTGCTGCTGGGCATGGGTGGAGAAGGTCATCCCGGGCCCTATTTAACAGATACTATTCTCCTGCTCTCCCTCAAACCATCTGAGAATAAAGCCTCTTTAATATCAATTCCTAGAGATTTATCAGTACCCATTCCCGGTTATGGCTGGCGCAAAATAAATGAGGCCAATCATTTTGGCGAGATGAAAAATCCCGGCTCTGGCTCCCAATCCGCTGCTGCTGTTGTTAGTAATGTTTTCGATATACCCATTCATTATTATATTCGTTTGGATTTTTCTGGTTTTGAAAATTTAATCAATGAACTGGGAGGACTGAATATCTATGTTGAAAACAGTTTTACTGATAATCAATTTCCGACTGATGATTATGGTTTCCAAACTGTTTCTTTTTCACAGGGCTGGCAAAACATGGATGGAAAAACCGCCTTAAATTATGCCCGCTCCAGACATGGCACGAATAATGAAAGCTCTGATTTTGCCCGCAGCAAAAGACAACAGCAGGTTTTGCGGGCCATCAAAGATAAAGCTCTTTCTTTCACGACTTTCTTAAGTTATCGAAAAATTTCGGCCTTAATGGATCTTTATAAAAATCACGTGGCCACCAATTTAAATGTCTGGGAAATTTTCAAACTGGTCAAGCTGGCTAAAAAAGTCAAACCGGAAAATATAAGCAACTTGGTTTTGCAAGACGGCCCGGACGGCCCTCTTTATGCCACCAATATTAATGGCGCCTATTTACTGCTGCCCAAGGATATGTCCTTTTTTAAACTGCAACAAATGGTCAAGTATGTTTTTGAACCGGCTACGGCGAGTGAGGCCAAAACCGTTGAGAGAATAAAAATCGAAGTTCAGAACGGCACCAAGATAGAAGGGCTGGCTTATCGGACTTATCTTACCTTAAAGGATAATGGCTATGAAGTCGTGAAATTTGGCAATGCGCAAAAACAAAACTTACAAAAAACTGTTATTTATGATCTAACTGCCGGTCAGAAAAATGCGGCCCTGGAAAATTTAAAAAATAAATTAGAGGCAGATGTCACAACTGAAAATCTGGAAACCATTTCGCACTCCGCCAATATTGATTTTTTAATAATTTTAGGGCAAAATCAGCAGGACTTAACCAAGCTAGAATAATTTAGCCCTTTTTTATCTGACCAATCGCTTTACATTTTTATGAAAACTTTTCCTCAAGTCATAATTTTCGGACGGGCCAATGTTGGCAAATCAACTCTTTTTAACCGTTTGCTTGAAAAACCAAAATCACTGACTTCAAAAATCCCCGGCACCACCCGTGATCAATTAAAAGGCCTTGTTTACTGGCAGGGTATTAATTTTGAATTAATTGATACTGGCGGTCTGGAAACAATCATCCCTTCAAAAAAATTAAAAAAAATGCCTAGCCGGCTGAATATTGAATATTCTTTGGATATTATTAAAAAAACCCAGGCCGCTTTAAAACAAGCTGATTTAATCTTATTTTTAGTTGATGTGCAAGCCGGCCTGCTGCCCCAGGATAAAGAATTAGGCCAAGCCCTGAAAAAAATTGCTAAAAAAATAATCGTAGTGGCCAATAAAACTGATTCTTTAAAATTTCAGGGTCAGGGCGCGGAATTTTTCAAGCTCGGGCTGGGCGAGCCAGTTTATGTTTCTGCCATCAATGGTTCGGGCACCGGCGATCTTTTGGATAATATTATTGTTAATTTAAAAAAAATAAAAAAGGTTAGAAAATCGGAAAAGTTTGAATTAAAAAACCCCATTAAAATTTCCATTATCGGCAAACCCAATGTTGGCAAATCATCGCTTTTAAATGCTCTGCTCGGTGAAGAAAGGGTTATTGTTTCCCCCATTCCCTTTACTACCCGTGAAGCCATTGATACATATTTAGAATACAAAAATCAAAATTTTATTTTGATTGACACCGCTGGCATTAGAAAGCAAGCTAAAATCAGCGGGCCTCTGGAAAAAACTTCAGTTAAAAAAAGCTTAATCAATGCCCGGCACTCTGATTTATGTCTTTTAGTCCTGGATATCTCTGAGCCAATTACTGTCCAGGATAATAAGCTCAGCAAGGTTTTACTGGAAGCCAATGTCAGCATATTTATTATTGCCAATAAATGGGACAAAATTGAAACTAAAATAAGCCAGAGCCAAAATCAATATTTACAAAAAATTTATCGCTATTTTCCTTATTTGACCTGGGCACCGACCTTATTTGTCTCGGCCCAAACTCATCAGGGCGTGCATAAAATATTGGATCTGGCCTTGGAGATATATCAGGCACGTCAAATTAAAATCTCTGACAGTGCTTTAAGTAAATTTCTCAAACAGGTCTTAAGAAAACAAAAACCTACCGTTGGTCCGTCTGGCAAATTTCCTTATTTGTCACATCTGAAGCAAATCAGCACAAACCCACCCAGTTTTACTGTCCAAATCAGAAAAAATGATACCCTGAAGCAATCTTATCTCAGATATCTGGAAAATTCTTTAAGACAAAAATTTAAAATTATCGGGACTCCCCTTGATCTCACTCTTAAAAAAGGGGCCAAATAAAAAATTTTAGAAATGCGCATCTTATTTATTTATAATCCTGAGGCCGGTAAAAAAAGCAGAAGAGACCAGGCCATAAAAAATTATTTAAAAAAATTTAATGTAAATTTTATTTGGCACGATACTTCCACTGGTTCTTTTATTCAATATGACCCCAATCAGTTTGCCCGCATTTTTGCCTGTGGCGGAGATGGCACAATTAAAGAGGTGGCTGCTTGGATTTTAAGCAAACGCAGCCAAACCCCGCTCGCCATAATTCCGAGCGGCAGTGCCAATATTTTGGCTCAATCATTGGCCATTCCTTTGGAAATTAACAAAGCCCTTGACCTTGGTTTTATAAATAACGTTCATAAAATAGATGTTGGCTTGATTAATAACCGTTATTATTTTCTGATTGCTGCTGGCTGCGGCTTTGATGCCAGAATCATAAAAAACACTTCGCGCAAAGCAAAAAAGGCCTGGGGCTTTCTGGCCTATATAACCACGATGTTTTTAAACTTTTTTCATGTAAAGCCCAATAAATTTTTTCTTAAATTTGATGGCTATTCCCATACAGTAACTGCCCAGAGCATTTTCATTTCCAATTTTGCCAAATTCTTTAATCTTACCCTAAATCCAGAATCAAGGATTGATGACGGCTATTTAAATGTCAGTATTTTAAAAACCCTGCGGCTAAAAGATTTGCTTATTTTAATCCGCCGCTTTTTATTTGAAGATTATCAAAAGGATTGGCGTTATGAATTTCATAAAGTCAAAGAGATTTATATTTTGCCTTTTAACAAAAAAACGCACATGCAGATTGACGGCGAAGTGATTGAACTGCCTTATCTGGATATTAAAGTTCTGCCCTCTGCCTTAAATATTATTGCCATTAAACTGCCGTAATGAATTACGAATGCCGAAAGCCGAAATCTAAAATCTTTCATAATTCGGCATTCGGACTTCAGCCTTAAAATATATGACCAAACTAATTGTGGGTCTAGGCAACCCCGGCCAGGAATACCAAAACACCCGCCATAATATCGGCTTTCAGCTTATAGACACGATCGCCGAAGACCTAATTTTAAAATCCTTTAAACCCAATAAAAAATTCCAGGCCGAAATCTGCGAAGGAACTTTTGGCGAACAAAAAATAATTTTAGCCAAGCCGCAAACATTCATGAATAATTCCGGAATGGCTGTCAAAAAAATCAAAACTTTTTACAAAATAAAACCTCAGGATATTATAATTATTCATGATGATATAGATCTACCCATTGGCGTCATTCGCATTTCAAAAGAAGCAAGTTCAGGTGGAAATAAAGGTATTGAATCAATTATTAAAGAAATGAAGACCAAAAACTTTATTCGCATTAGAATCGGCATTGCCAATGAATTAAGAAAAAAAATCCCGGCTGACAAATTTGTTTTGCAAAAATTTTCCCTGGAAGATGAAAAAAAATTAAAAAATGTTTTTCTAAACGCCTTAAATGCAGTCCAAATGCTGATTGAAGGCGAAAAATTAGCCAAAATCCAAAATAAATTTAATTGAGCACCAAAACTACAAATCTTACTACAAAAGACACAAAAACTCCGGGAGAAATCCTGGAGTTTTTATTCGCCTACCCGCCGTAGCTATAAAGTAGCGTAAGCGGGTAGATTCGCATTTCAAAATATTCGCATTTAATAAAAAGGCGACTCATTTTCACAAATCGCCCTTGAATTTAATCGTTTCACTTCGCTCCCTAAAATCTCTACTTATATTTTATCCAGAGAATTAATGTCGCAATCCAGATAATTAAGTAGGTCGGGCAGATTATTTGCAAAGCCCAATCTTTAATGGCAAAAGCATAGGCCACCCAAAACATGGTACTCGCCAGATAAACTAAAATCAATTTGATCTCCACCATGCCTGAATTCTTATTTTTCATTATTTCCCAGGGCTGTGTAATCAGGGCAATGATGTTGACAATAGAAAAAAGCAAATACATCTGGCTTTTAATTGGCATAATTATCATCAAGATAATCAAACCAAGATACACGACAAATAACCATTTTTGGCTCGACTTAAAGCCCTTGTACTTGGCTAAGCCAATCACCACGGGTAAATACATGATGCTCAACAACGCCCCATTAAATATTAGAGCCAAACTCTTTATGGAATATCCATAAACAATGTTGGCGCTAAATAAAAAAATGTTGTAGCTAAACCAAAAGACCGAAACTGATTGGCCTGATTTATTTAGCCAAATCTTTTTCGCCTGCTGCCAGAGACCCCAGGCTGCAAGCAGCGTAAAAAAGATCGTACCGCCAAAGCCAATTGTCACCAAATTCCAGCCGAAATTTTCAAGCTCCATTTGGAACCTCCTTTATAATTTTAATGATCTTATTGAATTATAAAACTTATCATATTTCTAATTCCTTGTCAATTAAAAAAGGCGACTCGTTTTCACAAATCGCCTATGCCGCCGAGAGGATTTGAACCTCCGACCTATTGATTAAAGGTCAATTGCTCTCCCAACTGAGCTACGACGGCTTTAATCAAACTTTTAAAAGTTTGAATGGAGCGGACAGGAATCGAACCTGCGACATTCTGGTTGCAAACCAGATGTTCTGCCCTAACTGAACTACCGCCCCATTTTTATATTCTAGTTTGAAAATTCCTGAATTTTAATGGAATTTACCCCGAAGGATCTGAAGATGGCTGAAAACCAGAACATAATTCCAGCAAAGCACATTAGCTGTCCCGATGTAACACCCCAGTAATGAACTGCACGCCAGGAAACCGCGTAAAGGATTATCCCGACGATCGCTAGCAAGGCATTTGTCCTTCTTTCGAAAGTGTGGAGTGTGAACAATAGAACAACAAGAATCGTGATGATCGGGGCTAATTCCCGAAGCACTAACCCAATAACAAAGAGCAATGCCAGGAGCGCGACCGTTCCCATTATGATTTCAAAAGATTCGCGAAAAAACTTCATATTATCCTCCTTTTTCTTTTCTACCCATTACTATGGGCTATTTCTAGATTTCTTAAGCGCCAAGCCCAAAAGGCCAGCGCAAATTGCCATTTCTTAAAAAGTACCAAGCCCTCTCGCTCATTACTCTTGCTCAAAACTGTTTTAATACCCACAGTACTACCTACCAGCGTAGAATATCAAGCATTTAGCAAGATACCCTAACTCCTGGTACTTTCGAAAAGAAGGAGGATCTTTTCAATTTCCCGCTGGCAGATAGAGCCGTGGATACTAATCTACAGATAAGCTACAGATCTACAAATGGTAAAGATATGAAATTATCTGTAGCATTTGTAGAGATTCGTAGATATGTAACCATATTTACAATACTTTTCATTATAGCATTTGAAAGCCCATTTGTCAAGCTTAACGTAAAATCCCTCTTTTTGACCCTGGCATCAAATATGTTAATATAAGATAAAGTAACTTTTACAAATTAGCAACCTCATACAACTTCATAAAACCTAATACAACCTCATCTAACCTTTATACAAATGAACAACGATCTTAAATATTGGATAGCAATTAGCCAGTTTGCGAAATTCGGCGCCCAGCGTTTCAAAAAATTATACAATTATTTCCCGACTATGGAGCAGGCCTGGCAGTCGGATTTTTCAGATTTGCAAAAAAGCGGGCTTGAGCCAAACATTGCCAGCGAATTTATGATTGTTAGAAAAGACATTAATCCAGATCAAGAATTAGACAAAGTTAATCAGGAAAAAATAGAAATCATTACGGTCAAAGATGATAATTATCCCAAACTTTTAAAAGAAATTTTTAATCCACCTGCCTTGCTTTATATTAAAGGCGATTTGGCCAATTTAAATCATAAATTTAATCTTGCAGTAGTAGGCACTAGAAAAATTTCTAATTATGGCAAACAAATCACGCCTGAAATCGTTAAGCCCTTGGTCCAGAATGGTTTTACTATTACCAGCGGCCTAGCTTTAGGCGTTGATGCGCTGGCTCATCATTCAGCAGTAGAAGCCCAGGGCAAAACCATTGCTGTTTTGGGCAGCGGCCTGGATCAAAAAAGCATTTATCCGTCTTCTAACCGCTATTTAGCCCAAAGCATTTTAAATAATGGCGGCACAATTATTACTGAATTTCCCATTGGCATGCTGCCTTTAAAACATAATTTCCCAACTCGTAATAGAATTATCTCTGGTTTAAGTTTAGGCACGCTGGTGATTGAAGCAGCTGAAACATCCGGCGCTTTAATCACTGCCTTTTTGGCTTTGGAACAAAACCGTGAGGTCTTTGCTGTACCAGGTTCATTATTTAACCGCAATTCCATTGGTACTCACAAACTAATCCAAAAAGGCGCTAAATTAATTACAGGTTATCAGGACATTTTAGACGAATTAAATTTACAGGAAGTAAAAAGTTTTGTGGCCAATCAAAAGGTCTTGCCAGAAACCGCTGAAGAGAAAATCATTATTCAAACTTTAAATCATGAGCCAGTTCATATTGATGAAATAATTAAGAAAAGCAATCTTCCTGCCTCCCTAGTGACTGGCTGTTTAAGCTTAATGGAAATGAAAGGCCTGATTAAAAATCTAGGCGGACAAAATTATATTTTATTAAGTTAAAAAAGGCCCCGTCAATTTAGACGAGGCCATCATTTTTAGCTTACGTGGCTTGGAGGTATGGGACAATTGGACGTATGGGACAACCTGTTTTTTTCTCACAAGTAAGACATTTGTCTTCCATTGGCACAAAACTCTCATCCTCACCAAGCAAACTGCTCAGTAATTTCAATGTCAGTAGCTCTTTCAAAAGATCTCCTTTTGAGGAAGAATTTCTATCTGCGACTATTCTTAAAACCTGGGACAAAAGCACAATCCGGAAATTTCTGTCCTTATGCCCCTGGATAAAAGAAAGAAGGGCCCCAGCCTGCTCAGTTCTTTGCTTAAAAAAGCCTGTCTCCATTAATTTCTTCAGCATATCAGCCTTTTGGAGATATAATTCCGTATATGCCATCTCCTTCTCCTCTGGAATTTCAATAATGCCTGGGAAATCAGTGGGTGTACCTCTGGTAGGTCTGGCAGGCGCTAAAGCACAAACCATCAAAAATGCTTTTTCTTTTCTGGTTTTAACCTGCTCCAATTGATAGAACATGGCCGAGGCCATCTGATGCCAAGTTTTAAAATCGCCGATTTTGATTTTGATAATGATATCCACTTGGGGATCCAATTTTTTTTCAAATTCCCCCATTCTTCAGGAGTTAGAGTCACAGCGCCTTTTCTTTCCTTGTCAGATAAAAGGGGCATAAAATCATAGTGCAGTAATCTGGCCAGGATGAAAATCTTTCTGTCAGGAGATTTTTCTGCGCAGATAAACTGCAAAAACGTCTGGCACATTTCTGAAGTCAATACTTTGCTTTTGACAATCTGTTCAAGATTGGCATCAACTTCTTTACCAATCTTCTCGTCTAAAAGTGTCCAAAGCTGAACGCCTAGACCGATGTTTTCAAGCGCGGTGCCATCTCTTTCAAATGTACCATAATTACACAGTACATATTCCAGCAAGCCGGCTTTCTTCTTTTTCGGCTGCTTTTCAAGCACTCGCCATATTGCCTCAGCAACGACAGTTTTGTCAGTTGCCCGTGAGCTCATTATGGCTTTCAATGCTTCCTTGGCTTTTTCCATTGGCTCCTCCTTTTTTAAATGTCCGCCCTTAAAATAAGGGATTATAATACCTTAGCAAATTCATAAAAAAATGTCAATATTTGACCTAAATTTGACAAGCCGCTAAATTAATGTTATTAATAGTAGTAATAACTTGAATTCCGAAAGCCGAAATCTGAAATTAAAATATTCCAATATCCGGAATTCGGCTTTCGTCATTCGGCATTCAGAATTCAATTCATAATTCAGATTTCATAATTCATAATTTATCAAAATGTCCAAAGCCCTTGTCATCGTGGAATCACCCACCAAAGCTAGAACAATCACCAAATTCTTAAATAAGGACTTCCAAGTGGAGTCTTCTTTTGGTCATATTCGTGATTTGCCAGTAAAAACTCTGGGTGTTGATGTTAAAAATAATTTTGAGCCAGAATATGAAATCCCGGTAAAAGCCAAAAAAACCGTTGATAAACTGAAAAAACTGGCTGCTAAAGCCAATGAAGTTATTCTGGCCACTGACGAAGACCGCGAAGGCGAAGCCATTGCCTGGCATTTGACTGCTGCTTTAGATTTGGATGAAAAAAAAGCAGAACGAATTGTCTTCCATGAAATTACCAAAAACGCCATTGAAGAGGCCCTGAAAAATCCGCGCCATCTGGATTTGAAATTAGTTGATGCCCAACAGGCGCGCAGGATTTTGGACCGATTGGTTGGCTATAAGCTTTCACCCCTACTTTGGAAAAAAGTCGCCCGCGGCTTAAGCGCCGGCCGCGTCCAATCAGTGGCTGTCCGCATAATTGTTGACCGCGAAAGGGAAATCCAGAATTTTAAATCCGAGGAATACTGGTCAATTGAAGCTGAATTAGAAAAAAATAAACAAAATTTTATTGCTCAACTAATTAAAGCAGGCAATAAAAAATTGACCAAGCTGGCCATTAAAAATGAAAAAGAAGCTCAGAAAATATTTACTGATTTACAAAAAGCTAAATATCAGGTTGTCAGCATTGATAAAAAAGAAACTTTAAGGCAACCACCAACGCCTTTTACGACCAGTACTTTGCAGCAGGAAGCTGGCAAAAAACTGGGCTATTCTGCCAAACAGACCATGATGCTGGCCCAGCAATTATATGAAGGCGTTGAATTAGGTTCTGAAGGTTCAGTTGGCTTAATAACCTACATGAGAACTGATTCTTTAAATCTTTCCGGCTTTTCCTTGGATAATGTCCGTGATTATATTCAAAATCAGATCGGCCCAAATTACATTCCGGCCAAGCCGAGATTTTTCAAAACAAAATCAAAGGGCGCGCAAGAAGCTCATGAAGCCATTAGGCCCACAGATGTTTTTCGCACACCTGATGAAATCGCCCAGTATTTAGAGCCCAGGCAATTAAAACTTTATAAATTAATCTGGCAAAGAACCCTGGCCTGCCAGATGCAACCAGCCATATTTGATTCTACTACCATTGACATCAAGGCCAATGATTATACTTTCAGGGCCACGGGCTCAATCATTAAATTTGACGGCTTTTTAAAAGTATATAAAACCCTAATTAAAGAAAATATTTTACCGGCCTTAAAAGAAAATGATGAATTAAATTTAATTGAATTAAAAAAATTACAGCATTTTACCCAGCCGCCAGCCCGTTACAGTGAAGCAACCTTAATTAAGGCCATGGAAGAATATGGCATTGGCCGGCCTTCAACATATGCCCCGACTCTGGCAACAATTCAGGATCGAAATTATGTTAAAAAAAATGAAGAGAAAAAACTCCAGCCAACTGATATTGGCATGGTAGTTAATGATTTATTGGTTGAACATTTTCCGCAAATCGTGGATCTGAATTTTACAGCCAAAATGGAAGAGGAGCTTGATGAAATAGCTGAAGGCAAAAGAAAATGGCAGCCCGTGATAAAAGAATTTTATACACCCTTTGAAAAACTTTTAAAAACTAAGGAAAAAGAAATTTCTAAAAAGGCCTTAGTTGAAGAAAAAACCGATTTAAAATGTGAAAAATGCGGTTCACCCATGGTTATTAAAACCGGCCGCTTTGGCAAATTCTTAGCTTGCTCCAATTATCCAGAGTGTAAAAATGTCCAACCCTTATTGGTTACAGCCGAAGAACAAAAAGCTGAAGAAACTAAAGAAAAATGTCCCAAGTGCGAATCTCCGCTGATTGTCAAAACCGGCCGCTTTGGCAAATTTTTGGCTTGCTCCAATTATCCGACTTGTAAATTTACAAAAAATATCCAGTCCTCAACAGGCGTTGCTTGCCCTAAATGCCAAAAAGGAGAAATTGTAGCCAAAAGAAGTAAGCGCGGTAAAACATTCTATGCCTGCAATCGCTATCCAGATTGCGATTATGCGCTCTGGTCAAAACCCACCGGAGAAAAATGCCCCAAATGTGTCTCGCTTTTAGTCAACGCTGGCAAAGGCAAAATCAAATGCAGCAACAAGGAATGCGACTTTGAAATAACAGAATAATTAAACTAAAAAAATCGTTCCGCGCTGCGAGACGATTTTTTTAGTGATGGGAATGGATTTAACCCCAATTACAATGTAAATGTAAGGGTTTCAACATCCCCATCATTAAGATGATATCAGAAATTTTTGATTCTGTCAAGATCTAATTTTTCCAAAAAGAAAAAATCCCAGGCTTGCGCCTTGGACTTTTTCCCATTGCAATAAGGTGTTACCCTTACATTATACTTCCATTATATCATAGGTTATAAAATCTGTCAAGAGTTTGACTTTCCTTAACTTTAAAGTTACACTAAAATATCCTATAATTAACTTACGCAAATAATAGGTAAAAAATCCTATTATCCTCTTCATCCTCTAGCTCTTATCGCTCATATTTCCCTTATTTAAATATATGTCAGAATTAGAAAAAAATTTTAAAAACTTAACCAAAACTATTAAGGAATATCAGCCCAAAGCTGATTTAGAACTGATAGAATTAGCATTTGAATTTGCTCGCGAAGCCCATGCGGGCCAGAAAAGAATGACTGGTGAAGATTATATTTTTCATCCTTTAGCTACGGCCCAAATTTTAGCTAATATGAAATTAAATATTCCGATCATTATTGCTGGCCTGCTTCATGATGTGCCAGAAGATACCAAGGTCTCACTCACAGAAATAGAAAAAAATTTTGGCGCAGATGTGGCCAATATGGTTGAAGGTATTACAAAATTAGGTACAATCAAATATCGCGGCATTGAAAGGTATATTGAAAATTTAAGAAAAATGTTTTTAGCTATGGCTGAGGATTTGCGCGTGATTTTAATTAAGTTTGCTGACCGTTTACATAATTTAAAAACCCTCTATGCCTTGCCTCGCAATAAGCAAATCAGAATTGCTTCAGAAGTAATGGAAATTTATGCTCCCATCGCTAATCGTCTAGGCATGTATGAAATGAAAGGAAAACTTGAGGAAGAGGCCTTTAAATATTTATATCCCAAAGAATACAACTGGCTAAAAAAATTAATTGAAGAGCAAACAAAAGTTAAAGAAAGATATCTTAACAAAATTATTTTATTTGTTAATCAGGAATTAAAGGATGAGGGCATAGATGTAATTGAGGTTAAAGGCCGGGTCAAGCAATTATATAGTTTGTATCAAAAACTGCTCAAACATAATAAGGATATTAACCGTGTCTATGATTTTGTGGCCATTCGCATTATCGTTGCAGATGTGCCAACCTGTTATGCCGCGCTGGGCATTATTCATAAAAAAATGAAACCCTTAAAAGGCCGGATCAAGGATTATATTGCCCAGCCCAAACCAAATGGCTATTCTTCCCTGCATACTACTGTTTTTACGCTTGATGGTGAAATTATTGAAATCCAGATCAGAACCAGAGAGATGGATGAAAATGCCGAATTTGGCATTGCTGCCCACTGGCATTATGATGAAAAGGGCTCCTTAAAACCAAATAAGCTGACTCGCTGGATTGAAGATTTGACCAAATGGCAAAAGGAATTAATTGCCAATGAAAAATTTTTGGAAAATTTAAAAATCGATGTTTTTCATGATCGCATTTTCGTCTTCACGCCCAAAGGAGACGTCATCGATCTGCCGGCTGCTGCTACGCCGGTTGATTTTGCTTACTATGTTCATACTGATATTGGCAATCAATGCGCTGGCGCTTTAATTAATAATCACATTGCCAGCTTGGATACCCCGCTGAAAAGCGGTGATGTCATAGAAATTCTCACTGATAAAAATAGAAAATATCCCAATACTGACTGGATAAAATCAGTTAAAACTTCTTTAGCTCGCAGCAAAATAAAAAGCATTCTCGCCAAGAGAACGCTGATTGACCGTTTTTTAAATAAATAAAATTATTTGAGCTGGCTTAGTAATTCTTTGGCCATTGTATTAGTGGGCTCAATTTCTAAAATTTTATTTAATTCTTGCTTGGCCAAATCTAAATTATTATTACCCTGATAAACTCTAGCTAATTCTAATCTGACCTCATTATCTTTTGGATTGATTGCCAGATATTTATTTAAAACCTCAAGTGCTTTATCAACTTTATCCTCATTAAGATAAAGTTTTTTTAAAGTTAAAACTACTAATTTCTGGCCATTATCTAAATTAAAAGCTTTATCAATATTCTCAAGGCCATTGGCATTATCTCCTATTTCCTGATAATAAAGTCCCAAATTATAAAAACCCAAGATATAATCACTCTTATATTCTAAACTTTTTTCTAAATCTGACTTGACTGCTTGCAGCAAATCAGACATGGTTTTGTCTTTGTCAGAAACATTAGCAGTTCCGTTTTTGATTAATAAATATTGATCAAAATTAAATAAGGCCCGGTCAATATAATATTCTGGATTTTTACTGTCCAAATCAATAAGTTTATCATTGATTTTTTTCTGGACCTCACTATCGGTTAGGCCGATATTTTTCAATGAGCTGTAAATTTGCTGTAAAGCCAAATAATAATCAAGCCGTGGACTCTCATCTTGATTAAGCAAACTTAAATTATTGCTAAGCTTTTTAAACAAATTCTGAAACTCGTCTTGACTACTAGCTTGCTGCAAAACTGTTAATTCACTGGTTTGTAAACTGGCCAGAGAAAAAAGATAATCTTTTCTTAAAGGATTACTTATTATTGCCTCTTGTAGCTTTTTTTCTCCCCCCTGATAATCAGTTGCTATTTTATAATCTTTGGCCAGGGCCTGAGCGTAAAGGACATCGGCCCGAATTATTTTATAGCCATAAAAGCCCAGGCAAACCAGCAAAATTAAACTAGCGTAAACAAATAAATTTAAAATGTTTCTATTGATAAAAATTTTTTCTGGAGCAGAAATTTTAAGCAACCCAGCTCCGACTGCTAAAAATAAAAAGAAAAAATACAAGAGTAAAAAATCAAAATTTACAAATAAACCAAAGATAATAAGGGAGATAAATATTATACTTTCAATTAAAACTAGTATAAATTTTTCCCAAGCTGTTTTGTCATAGACTTCTAATCTTTTTATAAATCCAAAAAGACCTGAAAAATATTTAATCATTAAGGCAATAATTATTAGCATGCCCAAAATTCCCAGGTTATTTAAAATTTCCAGCCAAAAAAATGAATTTTTGGCAAAGCTAAGCTGCCAAAGGTTTGTTTGATTAAATAAGACAGGTTTATATTTATAAAAGCTATAGACAAAATTTTGCGGACCCACACCCAGTAAAAAATTATCAGCCAGATTTGCTTTGGTTATCTGCCAGCCAAATTGATCTGGCAGCTTTAATTCCAAGGGAGCAATGATCTTTGTCCAGTTTCGGATTGGCAGAATGAGAAACAACACAGTCAAAAAAAGCAAAACAGTCGAGGTAATTACCAGTTTAGTAGAAAAATATTGCGGTCGCAGCGACCCCAAAAGTATAAAAAGAAAAAAAGCTAAAATTAGTAGAATCAAAAGCTGCTGATTATTTATGATAAAAATGATCAAAAGAAAAAACAAAACTAAAGTTATGAATGCTATTTTTGCTATCTTTTTTTGGCTTGTTAAAAAGTAAAAGCCAGCTATGGCTAAAGCTAAAAACAAAGAAAAATATAAACTGCTTATTGAATTGCCCAACAGGGCTGGCCAAAATTTAATAGAAAAAAATGGGAGAATATTATTAATCAGAAAAAGTAACAGGGAGAAAAGCAGACAGCCAAAAAGAGTTTTAACTTGTTTCTCCGTATTAATAAATCTGCTGGTTAAAAAATAAAAAATTACCAAAAAAACAATGGTCACAAAAGAAGCTGCCAGATTAAAGTTAAGGCCTAAAAAGCTTTGATATCGATCAACAGCAAAAAAACTGGCCAGAAAATAAACTAACAGAAATAAAATTACAGGTATATCTAAAAATTGCCATTGCACATTAATTTTTTTGGTCAAATAAACTTTTAAGAGCCAAAAAAGCAGTCCTAAAATTACCAGGGCATAAAATAAAAGAACCTTACTATATTCCAAAAAATTTCCAGCCAGCGGTATAAAAAAAAGAGGCAGCAAAAAAGCTCCTAAATATATAGTTAAACAAATTAGTTTTTCTATAAATATTTCTCTGAAATCCTTTAAGTAAATAAAAAAATTTCTAATTGAGATATATATTATTTGCATATTTATTCTAAACCTAATAAGCGCTTATAAATATCATTAAAATCTTCCAATGAATTATAATGGATAATCATTTCTCCGCCTTTGGCTTTGTTTTTTATGACTACTTTATGACCCAGGAGTTCTCTTAATTTTTCTTCCTTTTCTAAAATAATCGGATCGGTTTTTAAGATCCCAGTGTGACTTCTCACTCTGACTTTTTTAACCTGATCTTCAGCTTCTCTGACTGTCATTTGGCTGTGCAAAATCTTTTTCAAAAATTCTACTTGTTCTTTTTCATTATTTAAGGCGGCAATAGCCCGTGCATGGCCTTCAGAAATCTTTTCATCTAGTATTGCCTTTTGCGCTTCTTCAGGCAGAGCTAGTAATCTCAAAGTATTGGCAATCGTTGATCTTTTTTTCCCGATTTTATGTCCTACCTCCTCCTGGCTCAAATTAAATTCATCGATCAAACGCTTATAAGACATTGCCTCCTCAAGCGGATTAAGATTTTTTCTTTGCACATTTTCAATCAGAGCCAATTCTAATTTCTCCTGCTCCTTGGCCTCTCTGACTAAAAGCGGCACGGTTTTTAAATTCAAAATTTGCGCCGCTCTCAAGCGTCTCTCACCAGCAATCAGCTGATATTTATCATCATCTGCTTTGGTGGCGATTAAGGGCTGGATAATACCGTAAGATTTAATTGAATCAATTAATTCTTCCAGCTCATTATGATCAAATCTTTTTCTGGGCTGCTGAGGATTTAGCTGAATTTTCTCAAGGCCAACTTGTAAAATCCGATTTTTTTCATCTATTTTATTAATTTCTTCATTAGAAAATTTAGCCGTAATTGGTTTTTGCGGCAATAATGAACTCAATCCTCTTCCTAAAGGCATAATTTTATTTTAATTTAATAATAATTTAAATTAGTCAAATCAAGTATCTCCCGCGCCAATCTTTCATATGATTTAGCGCCCTTTGATTTTGGGTCATACTCCAATATTGTTTTGCCAAAGCTTGGCGCTTCAGTTAAGCGCACATTGCGCGGAATGACCGAACGAAAAATACGATTGGGAAAATATTGATAAAGCTGATGCAAAATTTCCTCTGAAAGTTTATTTCTCTTATCATACATGGTCAAAACCGCACCTAAAACTTCCAGATTGGGCTTAATATTATTTTTAACTAGATTGATTGTATTCATTAACTGACCCAATCCTTCCAAGGCATAATATTCTGCCTGGACTGGAATTAAGAGCTTTTCAGCCGCGACTAAACTGTTTATGGTCAGCAGGCCTAATGACGGCGGGCAATCAATCAAGATATAATCATAATCATTGCGCACAGGCAGTAAAGATTGTTCCAGTTTAAATTCTCTATTTTCCAGATTAACCAATTCAACATTAGCGCCAGCCAGATTCAAGGTCGCTGGCGCAATTTTATAGCCGGAAATAGTAGTATTTAAAATTACGTCCCGTAAATTGTGCTGGCCAATCAGGGCCTCATAAACTCCTTTTGTTAAAGTATTGTAATCAATGCCCAAGCCACTGGTGGCATTGGCCTGCGGATCCATGTCTACTAATAAAATAAATTTCCCCAAACTAGCCAAATAAGCAGCCAAATTAATGGCTGTTGTTGTTTTTCCCACTCCTCCTTTTTGATTAACAATTGAGATAATCTGACCCATATTTTTAACTTAACTTCTTTATATTTTACTCCTTTTTTATAACTTTGTAAAATTGACAAATCGGTTAAATTAAGATAAAATAAGTTATATTTAGGTTAATCATAAAATTAAAAATAAAAATAAAACATATGTACTTTGTTTATATCCTTTTACTAAAAAATATAAATTTATACGCCGGTTATACTGATAATCTTAAAAGGAGATTGCCAGAACATTTGACAGGAAAAGTTAAGTCAACTAGAAACAGAAGGCCTTTAAAGTTAATTTACTATGAGGCTTTCATCTCTAAAAAAGACGCAAGAAGAAGGGAAAAATATTTCAAAACAACTAAGGGAAAATCTACCTTAAGATTAATGTTAAGGGAGACATTAAAAATTTAATTATTACATGGGCAAGTGGCGGAACTGGTAGACGCACAGGACTCAAAATCCTGCGGGAGCAATCTCATGAGGGTCCGATTCCCTCCTTGCCCATTAAATAAATTTGCTTGACCGGTTCGTCATAAACCACGTAGGGTTTATGACGACCTGCACTCTACGTAGTGCAGGTCGACTCCGACCAGCGGCATAGTAAATCCTGCCAGGGTAGCTCAGTTGGCTAGAGCGTGGGACTCATAAGCCCAAGGTCGAGGGTTCAATCCCCTCCCCTGGTACTAATTTAATAATCTATGTTTCTAACTGTTCATGGCGCAATCGGTATAATTATTGGCCAACGCGTACAAAATCCAATCCTTGCCTTTTTTCTTGGCCTAATCGCCCATTATATTTTTGATACGATTCCGCATGGCGACAGTAGGACTCCCCCAAATTGGAAAGGCATGGTGTTCTTAGTCAGCGCGGCTGTTATTGATGTCTTAATTCTACTTTCTCTGCTGCTGATTTTTTACCAAAAAATAGGATTTTTAAAACCTAACGTTTATTGGGCATTTCTTGGCAGTCTCATCCCAGATTTTTTGCAAGGAATTTATTTTATCTCCCGTAAAAAAGTTTTCAAGCTGCATCAAAAACTCCATAATTTCTTTCATTTTTTAATCGCTAAAAAATTTGAATGGAAATTTACAACAGGACTAATGCTACAAATTATCTTTTTTATACTTTTAATTACTCTAATAAAATAATATGTTACTCACTGTTCATGCCACAGTTGGTGCAATTATAGGCGAAAATGTTAATACTCCGCTCTTGGCTTTTATTTTAGCTTTTATTTCCCACTTTTTTTTAGACATCATTCCTCATGGCGATCAGCAATTAATCAAGGCCTACCGCAATGATTTTAAAAATAAAGGCATGCTTTATTTGATAATTTTTGATGTTTGCTCAACGATTATTCTTTTGACCCTGCTTTTTTATTTTCATAAAATAACTTTTAGCCGTACTGTTTTGTGGGGCATTGCTGGCGGCATTTTGCCAGATTTTATGGTTGCTGCTTATGAAATCTCTGAAAAATATTTTAGACGCACTCACAAAGTTCATACCTGGACCCATAATCGCCTCCATTGGACAATTTCTCTAAAGCTGGGAATTATTGTCCAAATTATTATTATTTATTTGATTTTGCGCTAATCTCAAAAATTAAAAAACAGCCCCGCGACACGAGGTTGTTTTTTAATCGCGCTTTATTTTAATGATTCATAAACAGCTAAAGTCTTTTTGGCGCATTCCTGCCAAGTAAAGCTCTGCGCAATGCCCTGGCCTTTACAAATTAGATCTCTGCGCAATTTTTCATTTAAACTCATTTCTTCCAATCCGGCCTTAATTGAATTAATATCATAAGGATCTATCAGTAAAGCATTATCAATCACAATTTCCGGTATTGAGGAAATATTTGAGGTAATAATCGGCACTCCTAAATTCATAGCTTCCAAGATAGGCAAACCAAACCCTTCATATAAACTCGGGAAAACAAAGGCCAAAGCATTTTTTAAAAGATAAATTTTTTCCGACAGATTAACATAACCAAGATAAATTACGCTGTTTTGCAAGTTATTTTTATTAATCGTTTCAAAAATTTGTTCATCTTTCCAGCCCTTTTTGCCAGCCAGCACTAACTTGAAATTTTGATTTTTGTTTTCTTTTAAAAATAGATAAAAGGCCTCTATTAATCTAACCAAATTTTTCCTTGGTTCCAACGTGCCAATAAATAAAAAAAACTGATCTTTAAATTTTAAATTTTCCCTAATCTTATTTTCCTCAAGCTTGATTTTGTTATAATCTTCCACCCCTTCATAAATAACTTCTGTTTTTTCTGGCTTGACTTTAAAAATATTAATCAGGTCATTTTTGGTATTTTCTGAAACAGCAATTATTTTTTTTGCCTTGTAAAGGCTAAAGGGGATTAAAATCCTTTCATTAAAAAAATGGCTCTGACTAGACCAATCTTTATTTTTATAAATCGCCAGATCATGAATCGTGATAACTGATTTTTTAAAATAAAAAAGCGGAATAATATTGGCCGGGTTATGATAAATATCCAATTTATAAAGCCGCAAAATAAGTGGTATAAACCAGTGGCGATAAAAAAAAGGAATTTTGCCCATATTTTCCAGCCCCGGGAAATAAATACATTTAACATTAGCTTGTTCAAATTCAGGACATTTAATTTTTATATTATAAAAAAATAAAAAATATTCATTCTCTTTATCAATTTCTAATAAATGTTTAATTAAAAAATAAGTATAGTGACCGACACCGGCCAGTTCCCCATGTTCAACATTTAAAATATAACGGCAGTCAATGCCAATGCGCATAATTTTATTTAAGCAAATTAATTGTTCCAATCGCGCCCTGGGTTAAAAACATCACGATTATGCCAGAAAAAATTACGCCTAAAAATATTAAGGCCAAAGCTATTTTCCTGGGAATTTGAAATAAAAAAGCAGCTAAAGAACCGGTCCAAACTCCAAATAAAGGCAAAGGAATGGCCACAAATATTACCAGGGCCAAAGAACCATAACGCGCATACTTGCCTTCAAATCTAATTTTGGTATGTTTAAAAAGCCAGGTAAAAAATTTATGAAAAAACCTAGAATGCTTCATTAAAAATTCAGAAGCTGGTTCAATTAAATATAAAATAAAAAGAGCTGGTACGAAAGCACCCAAAATTGAATAAAAAAGAGTACTGCCCAAAGACAACTTATAAACCGTTAAGGCCAAAGGAATAGAAACTCTTAACTCGGCAATGGGCATCATGGACATTAAAAAAATTGCCAAATGCGGCGGAAAATTTTTAAATAATTCAATGTAATTGAGAGTAAACATAAATTACCATTTATAATTAGAAAAAATCCAATCAGCGACTGCTTTTACATCCTGAAAACGATCAGCATCTGATGCACTGCCTAATGCGACAATTATAATCTCCTGCTTGTTTTCACCTTTTATTTTTACTGCCAAACAATAGCCAGCTTCACTTAAAGAGCCGGTTTTGCCGCCAATGATATCCAAATAACTATTGACCAGGCGGTCAGTATTATATAATTTGACTGTCCTTGATTTGGCTTTTGTCTTGGCCTGAAATTCATAGGAATCAGTGGTGGTCACCTTTTTTAGTTCTTCATTTTGCAAGGAATAATTTAAAAGTTTAGCCACGTCTTTGGCACTGGACTTATTATTTGGATCCAGCCCGGTGGGGTCGGCAAACTGAGTATTGGTCAGCCCTAAACTTTTGGCTTTATCATTCATTTTCTGGACAAATTGCTGCTCGCTAAAACCAGCAATTCTGGTCAAAGCAATAATCGCCTCATTGTCAGACGCTACCAACGCAGTATAAAACAAATCTTTGACAGTAATAATCTCATTGTCTTTTAAATGAGGCGTATTGCCATTGCGCATATCACTGGCAATAACAAAAGTTTCTTTTTGCCAGCCAGGATTATAATCCAAAAACACTAAGGCAGTCATCAGCTTTGTTATGCTGGCAATCGAACGCACTTCATCGGAATTTTTTTGATATAAAATTTTTCCCGACTGGACATCGACAGCCATAATGTTCTGCGCCGTTGTTTTCACGTCTAAATAGTCAGTGTAAATCCTCTGCGGCGCTGCTGATTTTTGGGTCTGAGTCAGATCATGATCTAAAATTAAAAAATTGTCAAAATTATTTAAACTTTGACTTAAAAAAGGTAAGACAATTAAACTCATTAAAAAATTTAAAAGCATTATGGAGAATATTTATTTTTCAAATCATCTCCCCCTCATTTGTCTTCGGCTGATTTAATAATTTTTCCAAGGCTTCATTGCTATTTAATTTATCATAATCAGGCAATTGGGCTGGCTCACTAAGGCCTAAATGTTTGAGAAAATCAAAAGTAATCTGATATTTTTGCACCATGTTCTTTTTGTCATCAATCTCCTCAATTAAACCGCGGATCATTAAATTCCTCAAAATAATAATGCAATTAACACCCCTAATCATTTCCAATTCTGTCCTGGTTATGGGCCCGCGATAAGCAACTACAGTTAAAGTTTCCAATGAAGCCGGTGTTAATTCGCCAGTCGCTTCTTCTTTTAAAAATTCGGAAATAATCTTGCTATTTTCCGCATTGGAAACCATTTGGTAATTGCTGGCAATTTTCTGCAAGCTCACGCCTCTATCTTTTTGATTATATTCAGTAAATAAATTATCCAATTCTTTTTTCACTTCTTCCTTGTCAGCACCAACCAATTCAGCGATTTTCGCCGCAGATAGAGGCCTGATGGAAATAAATAAAATAGATTCAATTTTTGACTTCAATGACATAATATAATAATTATGAAAGCCGAATTCCGAATTCCGAATTTATAATCATTTCGGCATTCGGCATTCAGAGTTCGGAATTAAATCTTTTTTAGGGTAATATCCTTAAATAATTCATCTTGTTCCACCCACAAAATCTTTTGTTTAACCAGCTCCAGCACAGCTAAAAAGGAAACGATTTTTTCTGTCTTGGTTTTGGAATCGCAAATTAATTTATTAAAGCTGGTACAGGCCTCTTTCAAAACCAAGTCCTTAATTTGCTGAATCCTTTCTGAAAGCTTAATTGCTTTGGCAATAACCCTTTGCGGCAAAATAATAATCGGCTTGATACGTTTAATTACCTGTTCATAAATCCTTTGCAGCTTAAGAGCTGTTAAACTTTTAGGCGCGTGAAAGCCAATTATGGTTGCGCCTTCTGGAAATTTTTCCTTACTAAAACAAAATATATTTTTACGTAAAATTTTATGAATTTTTTTAGCTGCTTCTAAATATTCCTTATACATTTTTAACTGTTTTTCCAGATCAATGCCTTCTTCTTCAATTTCCAAGGTAGGCAAAAGCGCTTTTGATTTTATATAAATCAACTTGGCAGCAACCACTAAAAAATCAGCTGTCTCTTCTGGCTTTAAATTGGGATTAGCATTCATGTAGGCAATAAACTGGTCAGCCACAGTCGCCAAAGAAACTTTGGTAATATCCATTTCCTGGCTTTCAATTAACTGCAAAAGTAAATCTAAAGGACCCTGCCAGGATTCTAATTGAACTTTATACTGTTCCATTATTTTCTTTTTTTAATTACTTTCTTAATCTTTTTAACTGCCTTTTTTATTACCTTCTTAGCCGGCTTTTTAAACTTATTGGCTTCAGTAAACATGCCGACAATTGGCTTTTCCAATTTTTCAAACTCTTTTATCGCCATTTCTACGCTGTCAGTAAAACTGCCAGTGGGAAAAATTGCTTTTTTAACCTTTTGTAAATTCTTATCCATATAAACTTCTAGTTCATGTACAGAACCAAATGCGCCCAGAGCGCCTGGCTTGACTTTAAAAATCCTGACCATAGCACCTTCTTTAGGAATTTCAACTTTTTTAACTCCCATACCTTTGGCATTCAAAAGTTTCTTTAATTTATTCAAGTCAACTCTCTTTGAGGCAGGTAATAAAACCAGGATAAATCCTTTATTGGTTTTAACCAGCAAATTTTTAACTATTTCATCCAATTTCTTTTTTAAGGTTTGAGCCGCATCATATGCAGTGTAAACTTTTTTATGGGTTACAATGGCATACTTGGCCCCGCGTTTGTCTAAATAATTTTTAATTTGTTTGGGGATTGGCATAAAATTGTAATTAGTAATTAGTAATTGGCCTTCGTCAACCAAAGTTGGCTTCGGCCAACGAAGGTTGGTAATTAGGTATATGAATTATTTTTTTAATTTAAATGGCAGTTTTTCTTGTTCTCCTAAAAGCTTCTTTGCCATTTTCCTTCCCAAGGGAGTCAAACGTATTTTATTAATATAAGTTTTTTCTTTAGTCAGTTCCCCAAAACCCACAATTAATCCTTTTTTAATCAATCGTTCCAAGCTAGCGGTTATGGAATTAACCATAATGTCTTGCCTGGGTTTCTTTTTATAAGCATTGTAAAAATAAACCAAACCCTTGCGGTCTAGCTTGTTTTTAGTGTCAAAACCCTGCAAAAGTATGTATTTTTGCAGCTTAGATAAACGCATAATCACTCTTTCATTTTAGCGTAAAAATGTTAATGATTCAAGTTCAGTAAGAACATGGCGAAAACGCTCTTTGTTTGTGTCATTTCGAGCGTAGCCGAGAAATCCCTAAGGAATAAAGAGATGCCTCCGCTTTGGTCGGCATGACAAAGAGCGTTTTCGCCATCCTTCTCCAAATTTAAAACCCCGCATCTTCTTTACTAAAATGCGGGGTAATATGCGAAAATTAATTCCCACTCAGGCAGAAACTATATAAGCGGCATGGACACTAAAAATATATACAAAACCAGCCGGAAAGTGTGAATCAACATATAGCTTCTCACCATCCCAATAAACACATGGGGTATTACCTTCTAAAACTTGCGAGCCATTGCACGGGGTGATGATTTTAAAGTTCGGATGATTACCTGTCCGCCAGTGATAGAAGGTATCAAAGAGCAGACGTTCTTCCAAGGTAATTCCAGTGATTCCTTGATCTGAGCAATCATCAGTTATCTTACTCTCGATTTGCTCATCAGCTTCAAGGCGCAACCAAACTGCATAGGTCTTGGTAGGTTTGCGAATGGATCGTGTTGTTTCAAGATTAAATTTTGTCCGACAATCTTTACAGTGGACAAAAATCTCATCCCTTGTCAAACCTTCCAGCATGACAATCAGCCATTTGAAACGTTCTTTCTTCTCCGGTATTGATATATCAGAGAAGTCTGCCTCAATCTTAAAAACCTCTTTGTAGAAGCGAGCCCATTCTGCAAGAGCCAAGTATTTACTTTCTTCTAACTTAAACAAATCATGTACTCTTTTAAATAACCACCGGTTATGGGCTAATGCTTTCCAAAATTCTCTGTCCGCACCGACTTTTCGTCCAGTGACAATTACCTCTGACATCAAACCCACTTCTTTCCCAAATACTTCTTCTTCTGACGCACCATGGTCTCCCATGACACACCTCCTAAAAAGTTTTAGACACGCCTCTCGTAAGAGACACGCCTTTTGATTTTCATCTTAGTAAAATAAATCCCAAAAGTCAAATACTCGGTCCCTCTCGCTTTCCCCTCCTTAAAAAAGGAGGGGTTCAGGGGAGGTTGTACATAACTTAAAAAACTTCAACTATACCCATGACTAGTGCCATCTTGTTGGCACAATTACACGATTTTCTTCAACAAGATGAAGAAAATCGGGAGGACATTTATTTTTCCAAATCCAATTTAATATGCAATTCTCGAAGTTGTTTTGCGCTAACTTCACTGGGCGAATCAAGCATCACATCCTCAGCTTGCCCATTTTTGGGAAAAGCGTAAATATCGCGGATACTCGGTAATTCCCATAAAACCATTAACAAACGATCAATGCCTGGCGCAGAACCGCCATGAGGCGGAGCCCCATATTCAAAAGCCCGAATCATGTGGCCAAATTTAGCATCAACTTCTGCTTTAGTATAGCCAGCAATTTCAAAGGCCTTGTACATAATTTTTGGTTCATGGTTTCTAATGGCGCCTGATGAAATTTCAAAGCCATTGCAGACAATATCATATTGATAAGCCAAAACTTCCAAAGGGTCTTTTTCTTCCAAGGATTTTAACCCACCCTGAGGCATGGAAAAAGGATTATGCGAAAAATCAATTTTTCCTGGTTCTAATTCTGAATGATCATACATGGGAAAATCAATTACCCAGAGCCAGGCAGCTTTTTTTGGATCTTTAAGGCCTAAACGATTACCGCATTCATTTCTGACTGCGCCTAAAGCACTGCAAACTGTTTTCCAGGTATCCGCCCCAAAGAAAATTATGTCGCCAGTTTTAGCTTTAACTTCTTTCACAATTTTATTCGCTAAGTTATCGCCTAAAAATTTCACGATTGGCGATTGCAATTCTCCTTTTTCTTTAATGACAATGTAAGCCAAACCTTTAGCACCCTTAGAAACAGCCAAACCAGTCAAGTCATCAATTTCCTTGCGCGAAAACTTGGCACCACCATCTATTTTTAAAGCATGGACCACACCTTTATTTTTCACCACTTCAGCAAAAACAGAAAAGCCGCAGCCTTTAACCAAATTAGTGATTGGCTGAATTTCCAAATCAAATCTTAAATCCGGCTTGTCAGAACCATATTTTTCCATGGCCTCTTTATAAGTAATTCTGGGGAATGGCTTTTTAATTACCTTTTTATCAGAAAACTTTTCCGTTAATTCAATCATCAATGGTTCAACCACAGCCCAAACATCTTCCTGTTCCACAAAAGACATTTCCACATCAATCTGGTAAAACTCCCCTGGATGGCGGTCAGAGCGCGGGTCTTCATCGCGAAAACACGGTGCAATCTGAAAATATTTATCAAAACCAGCGATCATTAAAAGTTGCTTAAATTGCTGAGGCGCCTGGGGCAAAGCATAAAACTTGCCAGGATGTAATCTGGAGGGGACTAAATAATCGCGCGCGCCTTCGGGCGAGGAATTAGCTAAAATCGGGGTCTGGATTTCCAGAAAATCATTTTTATGAAAATATTCGCGCACATAAGTGATTAATCTGTCGCGGTCAGCCGCGATTTTCTGTAATCTGGTGTGGCGCAAATCCAAAAATCTGTATTTCAAGCGCAAATCCTCATTAACCATTTTATCCTGGTCAATTTCAAATGGCGGGGTTTTGGATTGGGTTAAAACTTTAATTTCAGTAATTGCGACCTCAACTTCACCAGTTGCCAAATTTTTATTAATCATATCTTTTGGCCTGGCTAAAACCTTTCCGCTGACCTGTAAAACCCATTCTGGTCTGACTTTATCTGCTTCGTTCCAAGATTCCTGAGAAATTTTGGGGTCAAATTTAATTTGCGTCAGACCATAACGGTCGCGTAAATCAATAAAAATCACGCCGCCATGGTCGCGCCTGGAATTTACCCAGCCGCATAAGGTAACGCTTTTGCCCACGTGCTTTTTTATTAGTTCTCCGCATGTATGTGTACGTAACATATTTTTTATGTTAATAATCAATAACCAAGCACCAAATCACAAACAATATTCAATGACCAAAATTCGAAATTCTAAACTACTGTTTTGAACATTGTAATTTTGAATTTAGAATTTGTTTGGAATTTGGAATTTGATTATTGGTAATTAAAAAATCTCGTCTGCAAATCCATTACTACAAAAAATAAGTAACAGATTCAAGGACGAGATTTTTTCTCGCGGTGCCACCTTGATTGTCTCCTTCGCATAAAGCTTCAGAGACCTCTCAATTTTGCCCTTCACGCGGGCCAACGCTGGATTCTACTCCCCAAAGGCTTGCCCTGAGCGAGCAAAGCGAGTCAAAGGGTTTCTTCCCAGGCCGTTCCCCTCCGAGTTTTTAACGGAGGAGGGTCCCTAGTGTTAGCTAGGGTCAGCGGCTTTGTATACATATTATAACAACTCAAAGTTTGTTGTCAATGATGCCTGCCCGCCGAAGCTTCAGCGAAGGCGGGTCAATTCTATGTTTTATATGAGATATAGGAAGCATAGGAAGAAAAGGAATAAATGATTTGAGGATAAAAGGACTCTAAGTCCTATTTTCCTATTGTCCTATTATCATTTACCTCCTATACATCCTCTAAATCATATTTAAAAGCCGCCCATCTTTCGACAAGCGGCTTATGTTTTAAAATGAATTTTGCTTAGGCAAGGCCATGCAGCCGTTGCCAGTTGTTGCCGTTTTTTGGCTTAATTGCTTCTGATCCTTTTTCACAATAAGGACAAGGTTCTCCATTTGGAACATCAAAATCATTTATGTCAAGATGGAAAACCTGCCGCACATACGATCCATCAGCCAAGGTTAAATGCTTTGAACGATGAACAAGCACATAAGCGGGCTCAATAATTATTGGCGCAGGGTTATTGCCATTGCATTCTTTAACCGCCTTCTTTGTTTCCCAGGTGCTTCCAGTGCCTGTGGTCATCAGTTCATTGATAACCAAAACTCTCTTTTCAGGATCAATTCCACCTCGGATAATGGTTGGCTTGCCTTTTTCATCTTTCTCAACTGCGATATACTCGATCTTTTCATTGTACTGGCTTAAAAGCCGAGTTACTTCCCAGCCAGGGTTAATCGCGGAATAGGCAGAGCTGGTTACAACGTCTATTCCTAAATTGCTGACTTTTGATGATAGTATAAATTTATCACCGATCGCTTTTAGAATTTCATTGGCAAAGAGTATACATATCCGCGGATATTTTAAAAACTCTTTACAGGCAATGAAGCCATTGCTGTGCTTGTCTGATTTTAAAAGAGCATGTGGCCTTTCTGCGCAAGGCTCGCCTTTATACTGCCAGAAAGCATTAAAAGAGTTGAAAATTGCTACTGCTTCTGCAGTTGTCATTCGTCTGCCTTCAAATGCTAGCGGCGACAGATCAAATACTCCGCCTGCCTTTACTATTGACAATACTTCGGACTCATTCATTGAACTTCCTCCTTTAGATTTTAAGGTTATCCAAAACCTTTTTTACCAGTATGACAGGATCTGTTTCAAAAATGATTGGCTTTTTAGGTGCTTGGCCAGATTTTTCATTGATAGATACGATCATACTAAATTCGTCAGAAAAACCACCGGTCTCTGACAGAATACCGATGACCTTGCCTTCAGTAAAAGCCAGAGTGAATTCATTCAAAGTTCCCATTCTGCCACTTATGAAAATTACTGCCTGGCAAGTACGAATATTAATAACACTTCGTCCTTTAAGGCCAAAACCAGTAAAAATCATAATGGTAAAAGGCTGCGTGGGAAACTTGTAAATTGAAACATGCTCTTCTTCGTTTTCTGCTGGTGAAAAACCAATGACAATGCCTTTATTTTCTGTTGCGCCAAAAGCTGCTTCCAATGGCAAGCCAGGACAAGCACCAATCGCTAAAACATGACCATTTCTGGCTATTTCAGATCCAATTGCCCTAGCTTTTTCTTTAAGCTCACCTGTCAGATTACCGTGCGCTGAACCCATTACTCCAATCACTTTATTCATCTATACCTCCTTAAATAAATTTTCTAATGTACAATTTTCTTTACCTTAACAAAACATTGGTTTAACGTCAATGGGTTACGATGCACGTCTCGTTATACGTCTTACGTCAGACGAAACGTGCATCATTAGACGCATTACCTTAACCGCACAAAAAAGAGGCCCTCATTTGAGAGCCCCTTATTGTAGTTAATTTTTTACTTTTTCTCCTGAAGTTTTTTCGCTTCTTTTTCCATCGCAGCCTGTATTTCATCCAGGGTTTTTTGTACTGCTGCCCGTGGATCCGGGGCTTGGGTAATGGGACGGCCGATTATAACACGATCGCCGCCGGCCAGAATCACTTCTTCAGGCGTGCCGGTTCTCTTTTGGTCGTCATTCTCCACAAGCGACCAAAGAGGTCTGACAGCCGCTGTATTTATTAGAAGGTTGATATCCTTTCTTTTCCTGACAGCTTCCACTTCCTTTGGCGAAAGTACCAACCCGTGGCAACCAGCCGTATTTGCCATGCGCGCAAAACGGACAACACCGGCTTTGGTTGAACAGTTAAAAATTTGCTGACACTCATCTTCATCAAGCGAAGTCAGAATAGTCACTGCCAAAATTTCTGTTTGTGGCAGGACTGCCTTTATGGCTGACATTCCTTCGATGGAAGAATTTGCCATAACCGTGACCATATCTGGTTTAGCTTCGGCCAAGAGCTCTCCATCGAGTTTCATAGTTGCCGGGATGTCAACCAATTTAAGGTCTGCCATGACTCGTAATCCCGCACGATGCAGTTGCTCAATCAAGAGATAGCCGCACGCCCGCAGAATAGAATTTACTTTTATATAAACTCCGAGGCCTTCAAGTTTATTAGCCAGCCCAAAGACCTTTTCTTGTACTCCTTTGATTCCGCCTTCTTTGCGCGGATCATAGTCAGCCGCAACAATCAGGCGGTCTTCTGGCTTTGCAATCAGAATATCCATTCGTTTCCTCCTTAAATTTTTCCTATCCCATAAAACTGGGACAGATTTTGGATATTGTTTTCCAGGCAATATTTTCCCAGCCCGTCTTTCAATTCCATCATGACCAACGGATTGGAAAAATTTGCCGTGCCGATAGCTACTGCACTGCAGCCAATTCTGAGAAATTCCACCACATCTTCCACGGTGTAAATTCCACCCATGCCAATGATCGGAATTTTTACTGCCTGACGGACTATTTTGATCATCCGAAGAGCTGTTGCTTTGATCGGCCGGCCAGACAAACCGCCGACTGCAATGCCACCCACATTTTCCACTTTGACTGTGTTAATCATGGAAATCGCGTCAGCTCCAGCTTTTTCAACTGCTTGCGCAATCTCGCCGATCTTTTCATCTGAGACATTGGGTGTTAATTTCACAAAAAAAGGCAGATCGGTTACTTCTCTCACAGCTTTGACCACTTCGGCCGCAATCAAAGGATCACAGCCAAAAGGGATTCTCCCGCCCTCAACATTGGGACAGGAAATATTAGCCTCAATAGCTGCCACTTCCTTAATAGCATCAAGCAAAATTGCCATGTGCGCAAATTCCTCAATGGTAAAGCCAGAAATATTGACTATGACTGGCACGCCGAACTGCGCCATGAACGGAATTTTTGTGGCAATCACTTCATCAATGCCCGGGTTTTCCAGGCCAATCCAATTAACCATGCCACCTTGATGTTGAGGTTCGCAAATGCGCGGTTGAGGATAATTGCCAGCTCTTGGCAGTAATGTAGTTCCCTTAGAAACTATGGCGCCAATCTTGCTCCAATCAAATAATCCTTTAAACCGAAATAGTTCCCTGCCGTAACCAACGCAGCCAGCAGCTGGCATAATTGGATTTTGCAGTTTCAGACCGGCAAATTCCACGCTTAGATCAACTTGTTTAGGAGAGAGCATCCCAGTCTACCTCCTTTGCATTAAATACAGGCCCATCATAGCAAATGCGTTTCATTTCCCCGGATTGCATCTTGATTGAACAACCCAGACAACCGCCAATACCACAGGCCATGATTGTTTCCAGGATAACGTAACAGTCAATTTTGCTTGCAGCACAAATTTCTGCCACTTGCTTCATCATGGGTTTTGGCCCGCAAGTGATGACCTGAATGTCTTTGTCTGCTTGATCTGCCAAATCATGGGCAAAACAATCAGTGACCAAGCCATGATAACCGTCAGAACCATCTTCAGTGGCAATCCTGACCGCACCTTGGTGCAATTCCAGTTTCACCATTTCTTTTAATGTTTTTCCGCCGTAGAAAAATCTGGTTCTTTTGTCTTCCCAAATTTTCCTCCGTTGCCAAAAATTTGCCTCAAAAAAAGTCAGAGGCCCAATACCCATGCCCCCACCAATTAGCCAGCATTCGTCATAGCCAATCAGATCGAGATCTGACTTTGCTCCGAGCGGCCCCCAGACCTTTATTTTGGCTCTGCGCCTGAGTTGGCTTAATAATTCTGTATTTTCACCAACTACTTTAAAAAGTATGGCCAAAGAATTTTCATGACCATTGATTTTATAGACGCTAAAAGGCCTGGCCATAGCTGAATTTTTAGAGAGTGGCGCAATGTTTATAAATTGGCCAGGAGAAAAATCCGTGACTGGAAAGTCGCAATCTAAAACAAATTCAAAAATGTCTTTAGCCCTTTTTACCTTGCGTAAAATTTTGGCCTGCCAAATATGAATTTCGTTTTCTTCCATTTCTATTCACTCCTTTCGCTTATTTTTCAATGTTCTGATTTGTAAAAACCTTAACAAAATTGGGGTTAAAAGTCAACTCTTTTTCCTCACGGGTAGCCAAGAGCATCTGCTCTTGGCGCGAATGGAGCAGATGCTCCATTCTACCCGCTTTTTTATTAAAGAAAAAAGGATGCCCAGTTAGAGCATCCCTTATTTTTTTATTAGATGTTAAGTCCCCCATCACTCATCAGTATCCGACCTCCTACCATCGTCATCACTGGCCAGCCCTGGAGGCGCTTGCCAATCCAAGGACAGTTGCTCGACAAGCTCTGAAACTTGTCTGCCTCAACTTTTTTCCGCATGAGCGGGTCAATCACCGTGATGTCAGCCACGCTTCCCGGATGTAAAGTTCCTCCTTTGAGTCCAAGAATTTTTGCAGGATTGATGGTCATTTTGCGGATGATTTCCATCATAGGCAGGCGATTGCTTAAAGTTGAAAATACCACTGGCACAGCAGTTTCCAAGCCAATTATGCCAAACGGAATTTTTAACCACACGTCAAACGAAATTTTTTCCCATGAGACCTCTTCTAATGTCGGCCCTTTTTCTTTGGGTGTATGCGGCGCATGATCAGTGGCAATACAGTCAATCATGCTACCGTCTGCCAGACCGCGAATTAATCTCTGACGGTCTTTTTCAGAACGGAGCGGTGGATTCATTTTGGCATTCGCACCGATCCTATTAAAATCCCTTTCAGTCAAGGAAATGTAATGCGGCGCTGTTTCGCATGTTACCTTTACAAGGTCTGCCTTAGCTTCACAAATGAGCCAGAATGATTCGGCACAGGAAACATGTTGAATATGGACAGGCAGATCAAATTCTTTAGCAATTTTCAGCACCATACTGATGTACAGGAATTCTGACCTTCTATCATGTGGCGGAAAACGAGAATCTTCACAGTGAAGCAAAATCGGCAAGCCATAAATCAATCCCTTATTCATTGCTTCTATAAGAATTTTGGGATTTTGGATACCTTTGCCGTCATCACTCGCTGCAATCGCACCTCTCTTTTTCATTTCAGCCAAGTCAACGAATTCTTTGCCTGCCAAACCCATGGTTATAGCTGAAACCTGATGAATGTTTATTAAGCCAATAGCTTCTGCAGTAGCCTGAACTTTCATCAATGTCTCAACATTATCAACTACTGGCAATGTATTAGCCATGCAGACCACAGAGGTAAATCCGCCCATGATCGCGGCCAAACTTAAGCTACCCAAGGTTTCCTTATGCTTTTGCCCAAAATCTCGGCCATGCACATGCATGTCAATCAGCCCAGGACTGACGATTTTGTTTTTAACGTCAATTACTTCAGCTGATCGTAAAACTCGCAGATGGCCAACTCTTTTGACCTTGCCATTTTCAATCAACACATCTGCAATGCGGTCAAAATTATGATCTGGGTCAATCACTCTACCGCCTTTTAGCAGAATGTCTCTCATTGCTCCTCCTTTTCTTGTTTGTCTTTTTTTTCTTTTTGAAAAAATTTGGGCCAATCACATATCTTGCTGTATACTTCAGGTTCTTTTTAGGATTTTTGCCTCGATGGCCTTCGTTAAGCGCAACAAAATTTTTTCGTCTTTCTTTACTGCGCTTATCAACTTTCGGTGTCCCTCGAACAGGCGGATGTTTTCCTTTTCTGCCCATTATTTTTCCTTTCTTGCCCCGCACCTAAGCATAGCGCATGGTTCGGGGCTGTTGGAAAATTGAAAAGGGGGTAAAGTTTACCCCCTTGGTTACTAAAAACCGACAACAGTTAAATTTTTTCCTTTCTCACCTTCTTTTTTTTCAGCCAAATAGTCAGAAAAAAATAATTCACTGTTAAGATCGGTGCTAAGTGGGCTTATCTCTATATTGCTTACGCCCATGACTTTAATCTGCGAGACTATGTTTTCCTTCAAGTTTAAATCGCCCCCGGAAAGGCAAGGGCCAATGTAGGCAATGATGTCGCCGGGCTTTACATAGCACCAATCTCGCATGCATTCAATCGTATTTTTAATAATGCCAGCTGATACTTCGCTGAATCCCACACTCGTAATCGCAAAAATACATGTATTTGGTTCATAGAAAATCACTGGCGCATTATCAGCGTGCAAAACTCCCAAAAAAATATTTGGTGCTCGCGTAATGCAGACATTAATGCCTTGCTGCCGAGGCAAATCATTACTTGTGGAAAATTTCTCGAACTTCACGATTTCTTTGGCGCCTTGTCTTAAAATATGCCAACCCATTCTGGTTGAAATTTCCACTTGAGCCACATTCACGCTATGGCAATCTGGCAAAATAAAAAGGCTTATGTGTTTAAGATCTAATCCTAATGCTCTAATCAACCTGACTAAATTGACCTCTGCATTTTCACCATGTTGAGTTAAAGCCAAATTGCCAAAAGATTTCGTTGAAGTTGCCTGGTACAATTTAGCCTTTCTCAACTTTTCCGAACAGACTAAATTCTTAGCTACCATCTTCCCTCCTTTGGTTAAGTTGTAAATGTTCTTACCTGACCTTAACAAAAAATAAATTTTTAGTCAAGCCAAAGCCCCTTTGTCATTCCGAATGAATATGAGGAATCTCCTTGTAGGCCAATTCCATAGAGATCCTTCGCTTCGCTCTGGATGACAAAGGGGCTTATAACTTTTTTATAAAATCAAAACTCTTTATCGGTCTTTCCATATTAACCAAAAGCAACTTATAAACCACCTGATTAAATTGTTTAATTGTATCTTGATCAATTCCTAAATTAATAAAAAAATCCAATTCCTTTTCCTGAGCCAGCTGCAATAATTTAATAACCTGATCAGTCACCAAAACATAATCCTCAATCAAACAAACCTTTTTACAATCTTCACAAATAATTCCCCCATGCGAAAAATCAAAAATATTTTTGGTCAGTAAAATTCCCTTGTGGCAGATTAAACACCTTTTGATTTCCGGCTGATAACCCAGCAGGGATAAAAGTTTCAAACCATAAAGATTGGCTAAGAGTAATAATTTCTCTTTTGCCTTTTTACCAATCTCCTGTTCTAAAATATCTAAAGTTTTTAACAACAAATTAAATTTATCATTATTCTGTGTCTGGCCAATAATCAAACCATCAGTAATTTCTGCCAGATAATTTATTAAAGCAAAACCCAAAAGATCATGCCGTAAATTTTGATAACCTTCAATTAAATTACAATTAGCCAATTTATCAAAAACCTTGCCCTTGGCAATCATGACCTTAATCAAATAAAAAGGTTCCAGATAAGAATTTAGTTTGCTGGAAATTTTTTTTGTGCCCTTGGCCAAAACATCAATCTTGCCATAATCTTTGGTGTACAGACAAAAAAGACGATCATTTTCATTGTGGTCTCGTCTTTTGAGAATAATTGCAGTTGTGGTGTAGGTTTGGGACATAAAGTTCTTGGCAAAAAGCCCCTTTGTTTCGTGTCATTCAGAGCGCAGCGTGGAATCCTGGAATTACTAGATTCTTCACTTCGTTCTGAATGACAAAGGGGCTTACTGCCCCATTTCATCTAGATAACTCTGGAGTATAATCATAGCTGCCACATCATCATCCATATGTTTCACTTTCATTTCTTTTAATAAAGTCCTGGCATAAGCACTGGATAATCTTTCATCCTGTTCAGCAATATCCAAATAAGTTGCCTTCTTCAGTTTCTCAATAAATTTTAAAACAATATTGGTCTGTTTAGAGCTGGCGCTTTTCAAGGTCAAAGGCACGCCCACCACAATTTTACCAATTTCTTCTTTAATACAAATATCCCTAATCTTGACCAGGAGATCTTTATCATTGGTTAAAATCTTATATGGCGAAGCAATCCTTGTTTCAGTGTCAGCAATAGACAAGCCGACTTTTTTCTCGCCATAGTCAAGGCCAAGTAATTTTTGTGAATTTGTATTCATAATACTCTTATTTAATCATAAATTTTATAATTTGTCTAAATTAAAAAGGAGCCAAGAGAAATTTTCTCTGGGCTCCAAGATTTTAGATGAGGAAAGCAGATGCTGCTCCTGAATAGATGTGATCTGCACTTGGATAGCAAGGACAAAGACATAATCCGGGCAAATGGGTAGCCCATTGAAAAAGGAACCAGTACTCGACATTGCACCCAATATCTAAATCATGCTCCTTAAAATAACCTCCGCAATTAAGCCCCAATTCAGATTTCATGTCATTGTTTGAATAGATAGAAGAATCCCTCTTCCATTCTCCAGTAATACGTTTGGGATGAGTTAGTAACAAAATTGCCAACTCATAAGGGCTTAATCCGAACTCATTAGCTGAGAATTGTTCTTGAGCGTTGCGAAACGAATGGCCTGCCCATTTTTTGCCGAATTGAAATGGGAAAACCAAGTAATCACCCTGTTGTCTTTTTAGATTTGCCTGTAATATAACTGTTTTCTTAGGGAGACGAAAATGATCCTGTGTGAGTTTGTCTCCATGAATAATTTTAAATTTACGCGTTTGGGCTAATAATTCAAGGGATTTTTCCAGCGCCTGTAGATAGTTCTTGCCTAATTTAACGGGTTTGGGAATAACTGCCCAACCTTCAGCACCTTCTGGTAATTTCCCATTCGCCAAATTAGTGACGTAACTCGCATCCAATTTTGGAAAAAATTCTTGCAAGATATTGAGCTGTTCATCAAAAGATAGGATACGAAAGCCATCGGGATATCCGTAAGTGCCTCCGTGAAATTGCTCATCTTCGTAAGGTAAATGTTCTCTTTTTGGTTCGACAGCCCTACCTTCAGTAATCCACTGCAGTCCGTCCATTACACGATCAAAATCAACTGAACCCTTCACGACACGTCTTTGCAAATCATGTACGCGTCTGGCAAACTTTCCTATTTGTTCGTCGGTGACAGCTTTTTCCGTCATGACAAACCTCCTCGTCCTCCGAAGCTTTACCCGTCCTCCGCAGTAGCAGGCTACTGCTACGGAGGATGGATGCGAAGAAGGACTTTCATTGAATTGAGCCCGGATTCTACTGAATCTTTTAAAGGACTCTGATTTAAAATCCTATCATTTTAAAAATAAAAAGTCAAGGGGAATGCCTTGCCTTAAATACAATTTATCAGCCGCTTCAGCGGCTGCACAGCGGCTAAAGCCGCTGGTAATAATACCCCTAATTAAATCACTTCTTTCAATAATTTATTCACAAAATCCATTTCCCCATCATTTAAAATAATCGCATCGAAATTTTTCTTAAATTCTGGCAGATTTTCTTCCACATTTTCATTTAGAAAACCAATTTTAATTAAATTATCATAATCAAAGCCCTCAATCATGCCAATGTCTTCAAGATTATCGCCAAGCAAAATCACATTTTTCTTATTTTTTATTTGTTCAAAAATCTTTGGAAAATCCTTAACAACTGTTTCATCTTTATTTAAAGAATGAATAACTGGTTCATTGAATTTTATGACATTGCCTTCCTGATCAAACTCAAAAGAATTGGAAATGATATGAATATTATCATATAGCTTGCCTTTTTTCTCTAAAAATCTAGAAATTGTATATGTGCCCAAACCGCTTGAGGACATAATAATTAAAGGGGTATTTTGCTGCTTTAATAAATCAAGAAATTCTAAAGTACCTGCCCGAAACTGGACTTTGCCGCTATTAATAACCTGTTCGATATTTTTTTTATTTAATTTATGTTTAATCAGTTCATTGTTGTGCAAATGCCACCACTCTGCCATTTTTTCTTTTTTTTCTGCAAGCGGAATATTATGATTAATTTCAATTGGATGATATTTATCAAATAATACCTGAACTGTCTTTGAGTAATCATCATTTAATAAATTTTCCTTTCTCAAGATTGAAATTAAAGAAACAATTTTTTCATCATCAATAAAACATTTAGTCAAAGTCCGGTCAAAATCAGCCAAGACATGGATTTTCTCTTTGCCCTGTTCTTTAAAATTTTTTAGCAAAGAATCTAATCGTTCATGATTTGGAATTAAAATATCAGATAAATTTTCTTGCCTTTCTTTTTTCATAATTACAAATTTTATCAATTATCAGCCGCTTTAGCGGCTGCACAGCGGCTAAAGCCGCTGGTAATAGTTGCTTTCATTTAATTTTTTCTAATTCCTTATACTCAAACGGTTTTAAAATTTCCGGCACATTGCGCTCCATGCCGCGCGCTGTGATTAATTTGGAAACCGGATAAGCAGTCATTTCTTTGGCTTCATAGGGATTAAGCATTTCCTTAATTTTTTCATCATTAATATTTTCCAGCCAAGTGCGTTCTTCTTTTTTGCCAAAAATCACTGGCATGCGCTTTTTTATGTTATGAATTTTAGCAATATATTCATTGGCTTCAGTAGTAATAATAGAAAATGTTTTAATTTTTTTCTGATTCTCCTTATTTTCCCAGACATCCCATATTCCAGCCAAAGCAAAGGCCTCATTATTTTTTAGTTTAACATAATAAGGATATTTTTTCCCCTTGTATAAGCGCCAGTCAAAAAATCCGTCCACTAAAATTAAACAGCGCTGATTTCTGATTGGCTGGCGAAAAGAGGCCTTACTAAAAATCGTATCAGCCCGTGAATTTAATGTTTTAAATCTGATTTCCAAAGCTTTGTCTTCATTTTTAATCCAATGCGGTATTAAACCCCAAGTTAATAATTGGATAACATAAGGATCATCATTGGTAATAGCTGCTAAATGAGGCGCGGCAAAGCCATTGGCATAATATATGGGCTGAAATAAATTAGGTTTGGAAAATTTAGCCCCAAACCTTTTTTCTAATTCTTTTTGTGTTTTATTAACTGAAACATGATAACACATATAGAAAATTTAAAATTCAAAAATCAAAATTCAAAATTAATATATATTTTAGAATTTAATTATAAAAAACATATATCAATAGTACCTGGGGTTTGGGGGCGCAACTAAGCGCCACAAACGAAGCGCATTGCGCGCCATATGCACTAGCGCATTTGCGACCCCAAAAGTTTTTGGTTCTTTTTGCTTACAAAAAGAACAAACAAAATAAAAATTATCTTATCAAATGCGAGAATGCCTGCATAGCGTCTAAAACTGCTGATTATAAAACTCAATTTATTATAATTTTGTTAGCACCCTTGTCTGGCCATTGTGATCAATCGCCACCGTATGCTCAAATTGCGCTGACAAAGAGCCGTCAGCTGTAGCAAAAGTCAAACCGTCATCTAAAAGCTTAACTCGCCAGCCACCGGCATTAACCATGGGTTCAATGGCAATGGTCATGCCTCTTTTAAGCTGAATATTTTTGCTTTCTTCAGTCACATAATTTGGCACATTGGGCTCTTCGTGCACTTTTTGTCCCACACCATGACCGACTAGTTCCCTGACCACTGAAAGCCCGTTTTCCTGCGCATAATCTTGAATTGCTCTAGCTATATCGCTTAAATAATTTCCTTCCTTAAATTGTTCTAGGGCCAAATTTAAACATTCTGCTGCTGTGGCCATTAAATTTTCTGCTTCTTGACTGACTTTACCAACGCCAACTGTCACTGCCATGTCAGTAAAACCACCCTGGTATTCCATACCAATATCCAAGCCAATAATATCACCTTCTTTTAGAATGCGATTGGGTCGCGCTGGCGCATGCACAACTTCATCGTTAATTGAGGTGCATAAAGTTGTTGGGAATTGCTTTTGTTCTGCTGACCCCTGGTAATTTTTAAAAGCAGGCTGACCGCCATGCTGTAAGATTAATTCTTCTGCCAAATTATCCAATTCCATTGTACCCACACCGGGCTTAACCATTAATTTTACTTCATTTAAAACTTCGGCCAAAAGCCGACCGCCGATAGCCATAATTTCAATTTCTTTTTGGGTCTTATATATTATCATTTGGTTTATAAATATTATCTTTTAATAACTAATTAATTTAATTTTATATTAAACGGTTAGCTCCTACAAAAATACAAATCGATTACAAATTTACAAAAAGTTTCTTTTTTGTATTATTTGTAGCACAATTTGTCACAAAGTGATCCCTTCGGGATAAATTCGCTGGGTATCATTATTTTATACCCTTAACCTTTAATGCTTTTATTAATCGTTTTAAAACCACTTGAATCGAAGCTTCACCATCAATTTTAATTAGCTTACCTTGTTTATGGTAATAGTCAAGCACTGGTTTTGTTTCCCGGCGATAAACCATTAACCTTTTTCTAATTGCTTGCGGATAATCATCAGCCCGTTGAATCAATTTGCCCCCGCATTTATCACAAATCATCTCTCTTTTCGGCTGTTTTTCCATAATATTGTATGTTGCTCCGCATTGACTGCAGACCCGACGACCTCCTAATCTATTTAACGTTTCTCTTTGGTTTATGTTAATCAAAATTGCTAAATCAATATCGCGGATTTTATTTAAAAATTTTGCCTGGACTAAACTGCGAGGGTAACCATCCACAATTACTCCCTTTTTATATTTTGGCTTTACTAATTCTGCTTGCATTAAATTATTAGTCAAATAGTTTGGCCCCAAAACTCCTTTTTTAGTAAACTTTTCCGCTAGCTTGCCTAATTTGGTTTTTCTCTTTATATTTTCACGATAAAGCGCTCCGGTAGAAATAGTAGAAATTTTTAATCTAGCTGCTAAAAGTTCTGCTTGCGTACCCTTGCCTGACCCCTGTGGGCCTAGCATTATAATATTCATACTTTAAAAATTTTAATTATAAAAAATAAAAAGGGTAATTTCCCTTCTTATTATAACATATTTAGAAATTTAATCTTAAATCTTAATTTTATAACCCTTCATATTGTCTCATAGTCAGCTGCGATTCTACTTGTTTCACTGTCTCAATTACCACACTAACCACGATTAAAATACTCGTGCCGCCAATTACTAAATTTAAACCGGCACTAAAGGCCTGAATTATAAGGGGCAAAATCGCAATTAAACCCAAAAATAAAGCACCTATAAAGATTATGCGATTAGTGACACTACCCAAATACTCTTCAGTATTCTTGCCTGGCCTGATGCCAGGAATAAAGCCGCCTTGTTTCTGCAGATTCTCAGCAATCTGTTGGGGATGAAAAATAACGGCCGTATAAAAATAGGTAAAAGCAAAAACAAAAACAAAATACAAAATACCATAAATTAGACGGTTCTGGAATGTACTAATAATAAACTGCGCTACATTTACTAAAAATTGCGATTTGGCATGCAAAAAGAAATTGGCAACCATGGGCGGGAAGATTATCAATGAAATGGCAAAGATGATCGGAATCACACCAGCCATATTAACTCTTAATGGCAAATGCGTGCTCACACCACCGTACATTTTATTGCCCCTAATATGACGGGCATAAGAAACAGGCACATTGCGAGTCCCTTCATTGATTATTACCACTCCGACAATGGTAATTAAAGCTATGACAGCAAAAAGAATAACATTAATTATCTGAGCCGGATCAAAAACTGCAATCACCTGCTGTAAAGCCGGCGGTAAGCGATCAATAATGCCCACAAAAATTAAAAGTGAAATACCATTGCCGATTTTCTTTTCTGAAATCAATTCGCCCAGCCACATCATAAAGATTGTGCCAGCGCTCAAAGTCAAAATAGTTAAAAACAAATTATAAGCTGATAAATCTTCAATTATCCGATAAGCTGATTGCTGTCTGAGCATCATAATCGTACCATAACCCTGCAAGGCGGCCAAAGGCACGGTTAAAATTCTTGTCCAGTTATTAATTTTCTGATAACCACCCGGCTCTTTGGAAATTTCTTCCAAGCGAGGGACAATCATGACCAATAACTGAAAAATAATTGAGGCAGTAATATAAGGGCCGACTCCCATACCTACAATAGAAAATCTATCCATGCTGCCGCCAGAAAAAATATTAATTAAACCAAAAATCTGGTTAGAAGCGAAAAATTCTTTAAGGTTCTGGAGATTAACGCCAGGCACCGGAATATGGGCGGCAATACGGGCAATAAATAAAATACCCAAAACATAAAGTATGCTTCTGCGCAAATCTCTGATTTTAAAAAGTTGAGTAATTTTTTCTAACATAATATTTTATTTTTTTTCATCTTTTTCTTGACTGGCCTGGTCTCTTAAAATAACTTGACCGCCGGCCTTGGCCACTGCTTCTTTAGCCGAAGCTGAGATGGCACAACCCTTAATGATTAATTTTTTAGTCAATTTCCCTTCACCTAATATTTTTACTCCGGCTTTGCTACTTTTAACCAAATTGTTTTTCACTAATTTGCCTGGAGTAATTATATCATTATTAGCAAATTTTCTTTCCAGGTCTTTGAGATTGACCACTGACATCTTAGGCACTAAACTTCTAAATCCGCCCAATTTGGGAATGCTTAGAATATTCGCCTTCATGCCCTTTAATTTTAAACCTCCAGTCCCGCCAGATCTGGCTTTCTGTCCTTTCGCGCCTCTGGTAGAATAACTGCCGTGGCCAGAAGAATCTCCGCGTCCTATCCTTTTCTTTTTATGCTTAGCGCCAAGCGCAGGTTTTAAATTGTATAATTTTAATTCCATAATTACTCCTTTTTACTGATTAAACCCTTTAATTTATCGGTCAATGTTTTTTTACTGGTTTTATTTTTTTCTTTTACTTCTTTAGCTTGCTCTTTAATTTCCTCACTGGGTTTGATTATTTCTTCACTTAATTTATTTGCCTTTGAGGCCTTTGGACTTAATTTAAATTGCTGCAGTGCCAGCATCATGGCTTTAATATTATTAATTTTATTATTCGAGCCCAAAATTTTGGCAGTTATATTGGTAATGCCGGCTAATTCACAAAAAATTCTGATTGGCCCGCCCGCCTTAACGCCAGTGCCCTTTTTGGCTGGTTTTAAAAGCAGCCGCGCTGATTTGAATTTTACTTTAATCTGATGAGGTATTGTTTCATTAACCAAAGGCACTCGGATTAGATTCTTTTTGGCTTTGTTGAAGGCCTTGGTAACGGCCGCGGTCACATCAGCACCTTTGGCCACGCCATAACCAACTCTGCCCTTTTTATCGCCAATAGCTAAGCAGGCTCGGAATTTCATTCTTTTACCGCCGGCCATAACACGAGTTACTCTAGCCAAATCAATTACTCTCTGCTCAAATTCTTCTTCTTTTTTAATTATTTCTCGATGGGTCCTTTTGGGCATATATAATAATTTAAAAATTAAAATTCTAAACCACCTTCGCGTGCACCCTCAGCCGCTGCTTTAACTCGGCCTAAATATTTATAGCCAGCCCTATCAAAAACAACTTTCTTGATTTTTTTAGCTAGGGCTTTTTGGGCTAATAATTTCCCGACCTCTTTGGCCTGCTCTGACTTTTTGCCTTTTTTGCTTTTCAATTCACTATCATTAGCCGCCACCAATGTCTTGCCATTTTGATCATCAATCAATTGCAAATAAACATGCTTTAAACTTCTAAAGACATTGAGTCGGGGTTTATCTTTGGTGCCCTGGATTTTGGCTCTGATTCTGTTTCGCCTCGTCTCCTTTAATTGTTTCTTAGTTTTTATTCTGTCTTTCATAAATTTTTATATTAACCGGCTGCTTTAGCCGCAGTTTTGCCTGCCTTTTTACGAATTATTTCACCAAAATATCTTATGCCCTTGCCTTTGTATGGTTCGGGTTTTCTTAGGCGCCTGATTTGGGCTGCAATTTCTCCCACCTGCTGCTTATCAATGCCTGTCAGGGTAATTATATTTTTATCAACTGCTCCGGTTAGGCCGCTAGGTAAAGGGAAATCAATAGGATGAGAAAAACCAAGATTTAAAATCAGTTTATTCCCCTGTAAATTTACTTTATAACCGACACCAATCACTTCTAATTTTTTTTCATAACCTTCCCTTGTGCCTTTAATCATATTTTTTATTAAACTGCCAAAAAGTCCCCACAGGGCTTTTTGTCTTTTTTCTTTTGGCTCACTGACTGTAATTAATATTTTTTTGTCTTTTAGCTCAATTCGAACTAAGGGATGAATTTTTTGCTTTAATTCACCTTTTGGTCCCTTGATCACAAGCTCGTTTTCTTTTATTTCAACCTTAATGTCATCGGGGATAATTATAGGTTTTTTGCCAATTCTGGACATAGATTTGAATTATGAATTACGAAATCTGAATTTACATTATTTTATAATTCGGCCTTCGGCTTTCGGATTTTTACCAAATTTCACACAAGACCTCGCCGCCAACACCTTTTCTCTTGGCTTCGCCACCTGTCATGAGGCCCTGCGAAGTCGAAATTATGACTAGGCCTAAATTATTTAAAACTCGAGGTATCTTGTTTTTTGCAACATAAATTCGGCGCCCTGGCTTGCTTATCCTTTTTATATTGCTTATGGCCGGCGCTTTATTTTCATTATATTTTAAAATAATCTTAAGCTGAGGGAACTTGTCTTCTTCGATCTTTTCAAATTCTGCAACATAATCTTCATGTTTTAAAATTTTGGCAATTTCAAACTTTAGGATTGAAAATGGTATCAAAACTTCAGGCTTTTTAACTGCCTGCGCATTTCTGATTCTCGTTAACATGTCAGCGATTGGATCTGTGATCATATTTTTTAATAATTGATATTGTCCCGCGAAGCGGGATGCCGCCACTGCGGCATAAATTTAAAATTTAAATTAACTGGTTACCAGCTGCTTTTCCTAATGCCTGGGATTTCTCCCTTGGTAGCTAATTCCCGAAAACAAATGCGACAAATATCAAAATCTCGCATATAGCCGTGCGTCCGCCCGCAACGCCAACAGCGTCTAACTATTCTGGTTGAATATTTGGGTTTTTTCCTGGATTTTGCAATTTGTGCGGCTGTCGCCATAAATTTTTTATAAAATATAATTAATTTTTTACTCCTTAAACGGAAAACCAAAAGCGGTTAAAAGGGCCCTGCCTTCTTCTCTATTTTTCGCCGTAGTCACCACTGCGATTTCTAAACCATGCAGCTTCTCAATTTCATCGGCCTTAATTTCAGGAAAAGCCAAATGCTCTTTAATGCCAATATTTAAATTGCCGCCCTGATCAATTGCTTTGGCTGTCAAACCCCGAAAATCACGAACGCGCGGCAAGACAACATCAACTAATTTTTCCAAAAAATCAAACATCCTCTGGCCTCGCAAAGTGACTTTCATGCCAATAACCATGCCTTTCCTAATTTTAAAATTAGATATTGATTTCTTTGCTTTTGTCTTAATCGGTTTTTGGCCCGTAATTCTCATCAGGGTGCTTTCCACATTATCAAGAAAACTGGCATCTTTCAAGCTCTTGCCCAAACCCACATTTAAAACAACCTTTTCAATCCTTGGCACTTCCAAATCATTTTTAAGGCCAAATTGTTTTTTCAATTCCGGAATTATTTTCTTTTTAAATTTTTCTTGTGGTGTCATAATTTTAATCAATTAATTCCTTGCATTTGCTGCAAATTCTGACTTTTTGCCCTTTTTTTTCACTGCCCTGGGATATGATTTTGCTTTTTACTCGAGTCGGGCGATTGCATCTGGGACACATTATCATTAAATTGGAAATATTAAGAGGCGCTGGAAATTCGATTTTCTGGCCTTTTTCTCCTTGTCGCTTGGGTCTTAAATGTTTAATCGCCAAGTTTATTCCTTCGACAGAAGCTTTATTGCGGTCAAGAAAAATCTGCAAGACCTTGCCTTTTTTGCCTTTGTCCTTGCCAGCGATGACTTTTACTTTATCGCCTCTTTTAATCTTTCCGCCATAGGCGGACCCGCCTCTGGCGGGCATATTCTTTTTTTTCATTATTGTAAAAATTATTTATAATACCTCTGGCGCCAAAGAAATTATTTTAGTAAATCCTTTGCCTCTTAATTCTCTGGCCACCGGGCCTAAAATGCGTGTACCTTTTGGCTCTTTACTTTTAGGATCAATAATAACCGCGGCATTATCATCAAATCTGATATATGACCCGTCTTTACGCCTGGTTTCCTTTCTCGTCCTCACCAAAACTGCCTTAACAATATCACCCTTTTTTACCATAGAATGGGGGATGGCTTCTTTGACTGTGGCAGTAATAATATCACTCAGGCGGGCATATCTTTTTTTATAGCCGCCCAAGACCCTGATTACCATTATTTTTTTTGCTCCGGTATTATCAGCCAAATTCAAAATTGATCTATGTTGGACCATATATTTTATTTAACAATCTTAATTAATCGCCATTTTTTTTCTTTGGAAATTGGTCTGCATTCCTCAAAAATTACCTCATTACCAACATTAGCCGCTTGTTTCTCATCATGAACTTTATATTTTTTGCTGATCTTATACTGCTTCTTATATTTAGGGTGCATCTTCATTCTGGTAACTTTAACCACAATTGTTTTAGCCATTTTTTTGCTGACAACCTCGCCCTTCAATTTTCTTTTATTTAGTATTTTTGCTTTTTCCATATTTAAATAAATTATTTCTTAATTGCCAGTTGTTTCTGACTCATAAAAGTTAGAATTTGGGCAATTCTTTTTTTAATATTTCTAATTTCTCGAACATTTTTCAATTGGTTCTGCGAAACTTTGAATCTTAAATCTCTCAATTTTTCCCGATCCAAGGCCAATAATTTTTGCAGTTCGACAACTGATTTTAACTTTAATTCTTTTATTTCTTCCTTGATTTTCATAGCAAAATAAAATTACTTTTTAGCAATAAATTTGGTTTTAACTGGCAATTTATAGCTAGCCAGCCGCATTGCTTCTTCGGCCTTTTCTAAACTCACTCCTTCCATTTCAAACATGACCGTGCCCGGCTTAACAATGGCCACAAAAAATTCAGGCGCGCCTTTGCCGCCACCCATGGGTACCTCGGCGCCTTTCTTTGTCACTGGCTTATCAGGAAAGATTCTAATCCAAACTCTACCGCCTTTTTTTAAAAAATGGGTTAGGCAGCGACGAGCGGCTTCAATTTGTCTGGCTGTGACCCAAGCGTGCTCCTGGGATTTCAAACCATAACTGCCGAAATTCAATTCTAAACTGGCAGAGGCCTTGCCTTTTCCTCTTTTTCTGCCTTTATGCCATTTTCTAAATTTTACTCTTTTGGGCATGAGCATATATCAATAAATCTTTTATTTATTACTTTTATTAAAAACTTCTCCCTTGTAAATCCAGACCTTAACACCAATTTTACCATAAAGCGTCTGGGCCGCTCCTCGGGCATAATCAATATCCGCACGCAAAGTATGCAGAGGAATCATGCCTTCACTCAGAACTTCTCGTCTGGCAATATCAGCGCCATTAAGCCGCCCTGAAACATAAACCTTAATCCCCTTAGCGCCGGCTCGGCTGACGCGCGAGATCGCCTGTTTCATTACGCGGCGAAAAGGTATTCTTTTTTCCAAATCAGCAATCATATTATCCAAAACAATCTGGGCATTCAAATTGGGCTTATCAATTTCCATGATGTTTATATTTAGGCTGAGTTTACCCGGAAGTTTTGTCTCTTTTTTATTAAAGATATTTGTTAATAATCCTTTTTTTAATTCCTCGATTCCAGTTCCTGCTCTGCCAATAATTACTCCTGGCCTAGACGCATAAATAATAATATTTATATTTTCAGCTGATCTTTCAATCTCAATTTTAGCCAGGCCAGCCTCTTTAATCTTATTCTTTAAAAATTTACGGACGGCGACATCCTGCTTTAAATACAATTTAAAATTATGCATTGAAAACCATTTGGAATCCCAGCTTTTGGTAATCCCGATTCTGAAAATTTTCGGATTGACTTTTTGTCCCATATGTATTCTGAATATTATAAATTAGATGTTGAAATTAGTTTAATATTTAATTAACCTGCCTTACGGCTAAAAATTTTCTTTATAAATCCCTTGCCTTTTTTCATTTTTCTTTTTTCTTCATTCTGCTTGTGTCTATGCTTACCTTCCATTCTGACATCATGAATCTCCTTGTCAATTTCTTTTTCATGCCCTTCAGGCTGGATTGCTTTTTCTTCTTTGATCCTTTCTGGCTTAACAATTTTTTCAATCTCTTTAGCTGTTTTTACTTTAATTGGCTTGGCTTCTTTTTTAACTTTCGCTTTTTTTACTTTGGTTGGAACCACTTCGTCTAAAATTATTACCAAATGACTCATCTTTTTCTGAATCGGAGTCGCTCTCCCATGGGCGCGCGGCTGCCATCTCTTGAGCATCCCGGCCATATCAGCCCTGATCTCTTTAATATATAAATTGTCTTTTTTTAAATTAAAATTTTTTTCCGCATTAGCAATCGCTGAATTTAACAATTTTAAAACCGGCTGTTTCGCTGCGCGACTGAGAAAATTTAACTGAGCCACAGCTTCTTCTGCTTTTAATCCCCGGATCAAATCAATAACCAATCTGACCTTTTTCGGGGAAATTCTTAAATAACTTAATTTTGCTTTCACTCTCATAAAAAATAATAAATCTTTATTGAGCTGCTGTGGCTGCTTCACTTTTCTGAATATCTTTGGCCATTTTGCCGCCATGGGAAACAAATTTCCTGGTGAGTGAAAATTCACCGAGCTTATGACCAACCATATTTTCCACAATGCTGACTGAGATATGCTCTTTGCCATTATAAACACCGATCATAAAACCAACCATTTCTGGGGTAATCGTACATGCTCTATCCCAGGTTTTGATAATTGTTTTATCGCCTGGCTTTAATCGAGAAATCTTTTTTAATAATTTCTCATTAATGTATGGACCTTTTTTTAAACTTCTTGTCATAGTTTTTATGTCATTTTACTTTAGACTCTTTTTCTTCTGCGATTAATAATAAATTTATCTGAATATTTTTGCGGCTTTCTGGTAGGAACGCCTAAGGCGTGCTTACCCCAGGGAGTTTTTGGATATTTCAAGCCAATTGGGTGCTTGCCTTCGCCACCGCCATGAGGGTGATCAACCGGATTCATTACTTTGCCTCTAACTGATGGACGAATGCCCAAATTCCTTATCCGGCCTGCACTGCCCCATCTGATGGTCATAAATTCTGGATTACTGGCTGTGCCAATCGTAGCCAGACAGTCTTTTAATATTTTTCTGACTTCACCCGAGGGCAATTTGATCAAAGAGTAATTGCCTTCCAAAGCCATGAGCTGGGCAGAATTACCCGCTCCCCGCACCAATTGACCGCCCTTGCCAGGTGTTAATTCAATATTATAAACCATGGTACCAACAGGAATTTTTTTCAAAGGTAGGGCATTGCCTGGATTTATTTTAATTTCTTTTTCTTTAGTGGAAATAACTTCGGCTCCGACTTTTAAATCATTAGGAGCGATAATATATCTTTTTTCACCATCTTGATACAAAATTAAAGCCAAACGAGCTCCGCGATTGGGATCATATTCAATGGTTTTAACTAGACCGGGTACATCAAATTTGTCTCTTTTAAAATCAATAATTCTAATATATCTTTTCGCTCCGCCGCCAATATGCCTGACCGTAATCTTGCCTGTCACATTCCGACCGCCAGTTTTCTTTTTTATTAAAATCAATTTCTTTTGCGGTTTTTTGGCAGTTAGATCAGAGAAATCATCAACACTGCTGTTTCGCCTGGCTGCGTCATTAATTTTATATTGCTTAACTCCCATATATTAATAATTTAAAATTTAAACTTTAGATCTTAAACTCCTTCGTAAATTTCAATCTTATCACCGGGTTTTAAAGTCACTACTGCTTTTTTCCAGTTTTTCTTTTTGCCAGAGGTGCGTCCTGATTTCACAAATTTGCCCCGTGCATTTATTATATTCACTCTCAGTGGCTTTACACCATAAAGACTGGCAATCGCTTTTTTAACCACAATTTTATTGGCTGCTTTATTTACGGCAAAAGAATATTTATTTTGGGTTACTAAATGGGTGGCTTTTTCTGTCACTAAGGGCTTTATTAAAATCCGATAGGCATCTTTACTGCCTTCTTTTTTAACCTTCTGGCCTTTAATTTCTTTAATAGGCGCCTTTTCTTCCGCTTTCAGCTTTAAAGTGGTGTGTGGCTGTTCCTTTTCTTCTTTTTTCAACTCAGTTTTTACGCTCTCTTTTTTTGCTGCCACAACCGAACCTTTCTTGGTTTTAGTAGTTTTGGCTAAAGGAGCAACTGGGCTAGATTCTTTCTTTTTACCCGTACCTATTATTTTCTTTTTTAGGCTATCAAATAAACTCATAATTTTATTTTTTATAGGTCTCTATAATTTTCTTAATGCCTTCTTTGTCTGTTAAAAAATAATCTGCTTTTAAAATATCCACCACATTCAAACTATTGGCTAAAATGGCCTTAACTTTTTTTAAATTTCTGGTTGATTTAAAAATATTTTCATTTTTTTGCGGCAGGGAAAGTAAAATTCTCGCTTCCTTTTTTATGGGCAACTTCTTGAAAATTTTTACAATCTCTTTTGTCTTAATCTTAGGCATTTCCATTTTTTCCACTACAATCAAGGAATCTCCCTTGACCTTGTCTGTGAGTGTCATAAAAAGAGCTTTGGTCTTCATTTTCTTATTGATTTTCTTGCCAAATTCTCTTTCTTTGCGCGGACCAAAAGTTATGCCGCCACCTTTCCATAAAGGCGATCGAATAGACCCGCTTCTAGCTCGGCCCGTGCCTTTTTGACGCCATGGTTTCCTGCCGCCCCCTCTGACTTCGCCTTTAGTTTTGGTATGCGCCAATTTTTTTCTGGCACTGGCTCGCTGAGCTTCAACCACCTGATGGACGAGATTGGGATTAATTTCAGTCCCAAAAATTTCTGAATCCAATTTCAGTTCTTCAGTTTCCTTGCCTTCTAAATTGTAAACTTTTACTTTAATCATATTAACTCGCTTTTATTTCTCAAGTTTCTCTGTTGGCACATTTTCTGTCTTAGCTTCTTCCTTTAGGGTCTCAATTTGTTTGGCTTCGTCTTTTTTGGCTGCTAATTTCATTTCACCAGGAGTCATAATCTCTACTAAACCATTCCTGCTGCCTGGAATTGCACCTTTAATATAAAGCAGATTTTTAGCTGGATCAACATCAACGATTTCTAAATTGCTAATAGTTACTTGCTCTGAACCCATGCGGCCTCCCATTCTCGTGCCTTTAAAGGTGTGGGCTACGCCCTTAGCGCCGACTGAACCCGAATGCCGCAATTGATCTTTGGTGCCATGTGATTTGGGTGCACCTGAAAAGTGATGCCTTTTGACTACACCTTGAAAACCACGCCCCTTAGATATCCCTGTCACTTTTACTTTTTCTCCTTTGGCAAAAATCGAAACATTAATTTCCTGCCCTTTTTGATAAACGTTTTTATCAGTTGCTTCTGCCTTAAATTCTTTCAGATACCTCGAATTCTTTAATCCTTTTAAATGGCCGGCTTGCGCTTTATTTAATTTTTTTCTTTCTTGATAGCCTATTTGAACGGCCTGATAACCGTCTTTGTCTAGAGTTTTAACCTGAGTAATAAAACAGGGGCCGGCAGTTACGACCGTAACCGGAATAACTGCCCCGTCTTCCTTAAACTTCTGCGTCATTTCTAATTTTTTGCCTAGAATATATTTCATAATCTTTTTTTTGAGAAATAAAAAATCTGGTATTCACTAAATCCAGATTTTAAAAAAATAAAAATTTCCTTAAAAAAGTAATTTCCTGGATTTTAATTTTTAGTGATTTTTTATTTCTCCTTGCCTAATTTTTTGAATATAAAGGTTTTTCCTGGGAAACTTTCTTTATATTCAAAAATTTAGATTCTAGTTTTAAAAATTAACAAGATTCTTACTGTAATAGTAATAGCTTAAACTTTTTATGGCTGGCTGTCAAGCGCTACATTTTTATTTCAATATCAACCCCAGCCGGCAAATTTAAGCTCATCAAAGCATCAACCGTGGCCGGTGTCGGCTCAATAATATCAATCAGTCGTTTGTGAATGCGCATCTCATACTGATCCCTAGCATTTTTATGGACAAAAGTGGAACTTAAAACCGTATATTTCTTTTTTTCTACTGGCAAGGGAATGGGACCGGCTACCTGGGCGCCAGTTCTTTGAGCGGTATCTAAGATAGTTCGAGTTGACTGATCAATAATTTTGTGATCATAAGCCCGAATTTTTATTCTGATCCTTTGTTTTTCTTCAATTTTATCTTTGGCTTTAACCTTGTCTGTCATGTTATTAAATTTTTAAATTTGCAAATATAAAATAACTTTACAAAAGTCCTCTCCCTATGCTAATCAGGGAGAGGACTAGGAATATTTAAGCAATAATTTTCGTAATGGCTCCAGCGCCAACTGTCTTTCCGCCTTCGCGGATAGCAAATCTTTGTTTTTCTTCTAGAGCAACTGGCGCTATCAATTTTATCTTCAATTGAACAGTATCGCCAGGCATAACCATCTCAGCGCCGCCCAAAATTTCAATTTCGCCGGTTACATCAGTAGTTCTCATGTAAAATTGCGGTTTATAGCCCTTAAAAAATGGTTTGTGTCTGCCACCTTCTTCTTTGGATAAAATATAAACCTCACCCTCAAACTCTGTATGTGGCGTAATACTGCCTGGCTTAGCAATGACTTGTCCTCTCTCGACTTCTTCTTTTTTGGTGCCACGCAAAAGTATGCCTGCATTATCACCGGCTCGACCTTCATCTAATGATTTATTAAACATTTCAATGCCAGTCACCACGGTCTTTTGTGTCGGTTTGATACCGACGATTTCAATTTCCTCATTTAATTTGATAATTCCTCTTTCAATTCTGCCTGTTACCACGGTACCTCGTCCTTCAATTGAAAAGACATCTTCAATCGGCATCAAAAATGGCTTGTCAGTAACTCTGACTGGCTCGGGTATATATGAATCTAGAGCGTCCAATAATTCCTTGATGCATTTAGTTGCTTCTTCATCTTTGGGATTTTCCAAGGCCTTTAAAGCAGAACCTTTAATAATCGGGGTTTCATCACCAGGGAATTCATATTTTTTCAATAATTCGCGAACCTCTTCCTCTACCAATTTAATCAATTCCGGATCAGAAACCTGATCAACTTTGTTCAAAAAAACAACAATTGACGGAACACCTACTTGTCTGGCTAACACAATATGTTCTCTGGTCTGAGGCATTGGTCCATCAGTAGCTGCCACAACCAAAATTGCGCCGTCCATCTGAGCAGCGCCAGTTATCATGTTCTTAATGTAATCAGCATGTCCAGGACAGTCAACGTGCGCGTAATGCCTCTTGGCTGTTTCATATTCAACATGAGCTGTCGCAATGGTAATGCCGCGCTCTTTTTCTTCAGGAGCATTGTCAATCTGGTCTACATTTTTATTAGAGGCCTTTAACCCATGGTTAAGACAATACTGCAAAATCGCTGCAGTTAAAGTTGTTTTGCCATGGTCAACGTGGCCGATTGTACCCACATTAATATGTGGTTTTGTGCGTTCAAATTTTTCTGCCATATTATTTTTTTAAAACTCCTAAAGAAGCGGCCTCAACCCTTGGCTGAGTTTTATCCAACCACTTCCCTAATTTTTGTCCCAAAGGATCCCTTCGGGATTATTTTATTGATTAATGAAATGCAATTTTTATTATAACACAATATTAAATTTTGACAAGTTTGTTTTAGTCCTCATCCTCAACTGGCTCAAAATAATATTGGTCTTCATTCTCCTCTTTTAATTTTTCTTCAGTTTTTGGCTCTAAATCTTGCCAGTCTTCGAGTAATTTTTCATCTTCCTGCGTCGCTTTCCAAATAGCTATATCTTTATTGATTTTATTTAATAATTCCTCTTCTGAAAAATTCTTAACTTCGCTATATTTAAAAATTAAACTTTCATAATCCTTGGCTGATAAAATAATATAAAGATCGCCCGTTTCATCTTCAAATAAATAACGATCCCCTGTTTTTCTGATTAATTCTAATATTTTATATAAATTTTTCATAGAATAATTATCGTTTCTGTATTTTTTTATATTAACTTAGAAAAAAAATAAAGTCAAGAGCCGCTTAACCTAACGATTTGGTTAAGCGGCTCAAAAAAAATGACTGTTTGGGCTAATTACTGAGGATAAAGCGATCCAATTATTGCCGTTTGATCAGCGGCTGCTAACAAAGGCATAAATTTTGGACCAATTAAACCCAGTTCGCTGAGCATCTTCCCCATAACTTCATCATGGGATAAAATTGCTCGGCGATAGCACCTCGATCCTCTCATGCCATCGTAGACATCCAGGGTGGTCAAAAGTCCCAATAACAGCTGGAATTTTTCATCCTGCAATAAGCCGTGGAAAAGCATGAGCCAACCATTCGTCGGATAGCCAAGATTTAAATAGTGGTGGGCCAAAGCCAAGCCAGTCACTCTTAAAGGAACTGCGAACATTTCACCTAGGGGGAAAAACAAAGCAGGATGGATTTTGCGGCATTCCTTTTGCAAAGGCGTAAATTCACCGGGCGTTTCCCAAAAACCAGATGGAAAACCCAATTTACCCAAATCATGGTAAAAAGCTGCATTTTCAAGGCATTCCCAATCATCCTGGCTAAAATACAATTTGGTTTTTATTTGCGCAAATTCCCTAATCCCCAAGTCTGGGAAACAGACAAAACCAAATTTTTCATAATGATCCTCTTTTAGCACAGAAATTATTTTGGCAATGCGGATTGAATGATGGTAGCTGTCGCCATGAAATGGATGCAGACAATCTGACAAAATAATCTGCAGCCAATCCTGCCAGTTCCAGCCAATGGCCTCATTGTTCAGTAATTTTTCACAAGCTTCGATTATGCTCGGCGACCTCCTTAAATTTTTAGCTAAGCATTTTAAGTGGTAAATTTCTTTTTTGTGTAGTGGCTGATCCTTGTGTAGTTTGTCCTTTCTTTGGGTGACCGCCCAAATTAGAAATTGGGTCTGGTAGTTAAATGTTTTAAAATCGCGCTGACTACTAAGTTCGTAGAGCTTAGCACTCATGCCTCCCTCCTTTCTGTAATTTTAATTTTTTCTTAATCTATTTCAAAACACAAAAAAATTACCCGGTTGAGGGTAATTTTTTCCAAGCCCCACCAGAGAACTAGACTGAGAAACCCAGCTTTGTCTCCAAAGCTAAGATTTTCAATTAGTAAACAAGTAGGGTTTTATGTCTTAACTTTAAATCATAATTAAATAGGTGTCAAGTCAATTTTTAGCTAATTATAAACAAAATATACACATATTTGTACACATAGTTATAAACATAGTTAACCACATAGTTACCCGCAACTTTGTACACGATTTATACACAACAGAAATTAAAAATTTAAAGTCAAAAGTTTAAAATAACAGTTTGAAATTTTAAATTTTGGACTTTTATCTGGCATTTTAAATTTTTCATTTTTAACTTTTAATTTTATAGAAAAACAGGCCCGCAATCGAGCCTGTCAAATTATTTAATTAATTCTGCTTTTACGCAAAATTTATTTTGAATTTTTTCCTAACCAGAAACCCTTTTCTGCACATTTGTTGAGAATGCCTAAGATAATCTGAGATTGGTTTTCGGGTAAATCCTGAAGAAATTTTTCTTCTTCTTCAGACAAATTCAATCCTGCAGAATTAAATGGGCCAATAACATAACCTATCCTTACTTTATCCTGGCCATCTTGATTAACAAATCTAGGCACTTGCATCTTTTACCTCCTTTGGATTATCTCCCGTTTGCTCAAGATATTTTAGCATAGCTTCTGCCCCTGACCTTACACAAATGGCACATATGTGCACTAGACCAGCTGGACCTTGAATCAAGGGCTTTACATCTTGAGAATTTTTACCGCAAAAACTACATTTTGCAGCATCTTTTAAGCAAGCTTCGATTACGTCTTCTTTTGTCGGATTAGTAATTACTTCTCCACAAAGCACAAGACATTCATCGCAAATATGCGCATCTGCTATTTGACTATTGTAAATTACTACTCCTTCCCTCGGTGTCTTACCACAAAAAGAACAATTTATCACTTTGTACCTCCTTTCAGTTTTATTAGCTTCAAATTACCAATAATTTTAAGCAGAGTCAAGCATTTATAAATTGAATCATTGGTAATTGATTGTAAATTGAGCATTGTAAATTGTAAATTAAAAATAGCCCCTCTCTTGAGGAACTATTTTATATCAGTGTAAATCTGTGAATATAAATCAGTGGTTTATTTATCCCTTATTTCTTCTTCCCTTCAATTATTTTTAAAGCAATATTATTAGGCACTTCAGCATAATGATCGAATTCCATGGAATAAGTTGCCCGGCCTTGCGTTGCTGATCTTAATGAAGTGGCATAGCCAAACATTTCAGCCAGAGGCACCATGCCATCTACAACTTTCATTTTTCCGCGTTCGGTCATTTGAGTAATTTGAGCTCTTTTGGCATTTAAATCGCCAATCACATCGCCCATAAATTGTTCGGGCACTACCACTTCAATTTTCATGATTGGCTCTAAAATAACTGGCTTGGCTTTTTGGGCTGCTGCGCTAAATGCCATAGAGCCAGCGATTTTAAAAGCAATTTCAGAAGAATCTACTTCGTGATAGGTGCCATCAAATAAAGTTGTTTTTACGTCAACGACTGGATAGCCAGCTAAAATACCTTTAGTTAATGATTCCTTAATACCCTTTTCAACTGCCGGAATAAATTCGCGAGGGATAGCACCACCTTTTATTTCATCAACAAACTCAAAACCCTCGCCGCGGTCACGCGGTTCGATTTTTATCCAGCAATGGCCATACTGACCGCGACCGCCTGATTGTTTTATATATTTGCCCTCAGCTTCTGCCTCGCTTTTAACCGTTTCTTTATAAGCCACCTGCGGCGCGCCCACATTGGCCTCAACTTTAAATTCTCTTTTCATACGGTCAACAATGATTTCCAAATGCAATTCACCCATGCCCGAGATGATTGTCTGTAAGGTCTCTTCATTAGTATGAATTTTAAAGGTCGGATCTTCTTCAGCCAATTTCTGCATGGCCATGCCCATTTTTTCCTGGTCAACTTTGGTTTTCGGTTCAATGGCCACTGAAATAACTGGCTCAGGAAAAATAATTTGTTCCAAAATAATTGGTTTTTTCTCATCACATAAACTATTGCCTGTAACTGTATTTTTTAGACCAATGGCAGCTGCGATTTCACCGGAAAAAACTTCGTCCACATCTTCACGCGCATTAGCGTGCAAACGCACAATGCGGCCAATTCTTTCTTTATCGCCGGTAGCAGTATTTAAAACATAGGAGCCAGCTTTTAAACTGCCAGAATATACTCTAAAAAAGGCCAATTTGCCAACAAAAGGATCGGTCGCAATTTTAAAAGCCAAAGCGCAAAATGGCCCGTCATCTTTGGCTTCACGAATTTCTTCTGCTCCAGTATCAGGATTTTTGCCTTTAATCGGAGGCACATCTAAAGGCGATGGCAAATAAGCCACCACTGCATCCAAAACAAACTGGACGCCAATATTTTTTAAAGCAGAACCACATAAAACCGGATGAAAATCATTTTTAATAGTTGCTTTACGAATCACCTGTTTGACCTGGTTCAAATCTAACTCTTCGCCTGCTAAATATTTATTCATTAAATCCTCATCATTTTCCGCTACTTTTTCCAGTAAAACTTTGCGCAATTCTTCCACTTTAGCTTTTAAATCCTCAGGTATAGGGATCTCTTCAACATTCTGGCCATATTCACCAGTGAATTTATAAGCTTTCCTTTCTAATAACTCAACCAGACCCTCAAAAGTTTCTTCAGCGCCAATTGGGATCTGAACTGCTACGGCATGGGGAGACAAACGTTCCTGGATTGATTCCAAGCTCATATAAAAATCAGCGCCCATTTTATCCATTTTATTAACAAAAGCAATTCTCGGTACATTATATTTTGCTGCTTGGTGCCAGACAGTTTCAGATTGCGGTTCTACGCCTTGCGAACCATCAAAAACAGCCACTGCGCCATCCAAAACGCGTAATGACCTTTCCACTTCAACCGTAAAATCAACGTGTCCCGGGGTATCAATTATATTAATGCGGTGATCTTTCCAAAAACAAGTGGTAGCCGCGGCAGTAATAGTAATGCCTCTTTCTTTTTCCTGTTCCATCCAGTCCATTTCTGCTTCGCCATAATGGACTTCACCGATTTTATGTTTTTTGCCAGTATAAAACAAGACACGTTCTGTCATGGTTGTTTTGCCAGCATCAATGTGAGCCATGATGCCGATATTTCTTGTTTTTTCTAATGTATATTCGCGTGGCATAAATAAATTATGAATTATGAATTACGAATTATGAATTGATTCTTTAAAACGTTTTTTATTATTTTCAAGCTTTTTTAAATATTCTTTTTCAATTTCTAAATTTAGATTATTTGCAATTATTAAAAAATAAATAAAAACATCAGTAATTTCTTTTTTCATATCAGTTAAATAATCCCTATTCTGATCCTTTTCAACTAAACGGTTCCATCTTTTCTCTCTATAAAACTTCTTAACCACGTTTGCGAACTCTCCAACTTCCCCTGCCAAAGCTACGGCTAAAAATAAAAAGTCCTCTGGCTTTCTTTCATAAGGACCGAAATATTGCTCGTCAAATTCTTGCTGGAGTTTTTTAAATTGTTCAATCTCCATACTTTTTAATAACGGGCAAAATGGGCAAAGGCGCGATTAGCTTCTGCCATCTTATGAGTATCAACCTTTTTCTTAAAGGCTTCGCCGGCTTCATTGGCAGCATCTACCAATTCTAAGGCTAACTTTTCTGCCATGGTCTGCCCTTTTCTCTTTTTAGCTGCCTCTATCAGCCAGCGGGAAGACAAGGCAAACCTTCTTTCTGCTCTGACCGGAAAAGGAATTTGGTAATTGGCGCCGCCGATTCTGCGGCCGCGCACTTCCAAAGAAGGGCCAACATTTTTTAAGGCCTTTTCAAAAATTTCCAAAGGATCCTGCTTTAATTTTTCAGAAATATTAGCAAATGCCTCATAAACAACCTTTTGCGCGATTGATTTTTTACCACGCCTCATTATGTAATTGATAAACTTGGCTATCTGGAGATTGTGAAATTTTGGATCTAGCAAGATTTCTCTTTTAGTGGCTTGTTTTCCTCTCATAATTATAAAATCAATAATTTAGGCAGCTTTCTTGGCTGCTTTACTCTTTTTAACTCCGTAAATCGAACGGCCTTTTTGCCTGCCTTCAACTCCCAAGGTGTCATAGCGGCCGCGCACAATATGATAACGCACGCCAGGCAAATCTTTAACCCTGCCGCCGCGAATCATAACTATTGAGTGCTCTTGCAAATTGTGTCCCTCGCCTGGAATATAGGCAGTTACTTCCATGCCATTAGAAAGCCGGACCCTGGCAATCTTTCTTAGGGCTGAATTAGGTTTTTTAGGAGTAGTAGTTGTTACTTTTAAACAAACGCCTCTTTTATAGGGATTTCCTTTAACCAAATAGTTTCTTTTTCTTTTTAAAGTATTAAAAACACTTTCCAAAGCAGGCGTTTTGGATTTTTTCCCTATTTTTTTTCTGCCTTTTTTAACTAATTGACCAATCGTTGGCATAATATGCGGATCTTATTGTTTAAAATAAAAAATAAAACTCTGTGTTTTATTGTAATCTTATTCTACATTTAAGTCGCGAAAAAGTCAAGGATTTACAATAAACCGTAAATCTTACCGAATAAATTTATTATTAAAGTAAAGAAAAAGCTGATAATACCAATATTTAAAAAACTATCCATGATTATTAAAATCAACAAAATCATAGGCCCGTTCTTCTCCAAATAAAATTGCACGTTTTCATATTTTGGCCCTAGGACTGCAAAAAGAGCATGGGATCCGTCCAGCGGCGGTACAGGAATCAAATTAAAAATCATTAGCACCAAGTTATAAACAACCAAAAATGAAAGGAAAACCAAGAGTAAATTGCCAGAAGCGCTAATAACCTGAAAAGGGTCAGCAGGATTTAAGGAAGCAGGAGCGATTAATTTAAAAATAGAGGCGAAAATTATAACGCTTAATAAATTAGCACCTGGTCCAGCCAAAGAAACCAAAGCTGGTCCCCATTTCTGGTTTTTTAAATTATAATAATTAACTGGCACGGGCTTGCCCCAGCCAAAACCAATTGTCAAAAGTAAAATTGTGCCTAAAAAATCCAAGTGAGCCAAAGGATTTAAAGTTAAACGGCCAGCGTCTTTGGCAGTATTATCTCCTAGGGCAGTAGCCGCTAAAGCATGGCAAAATTCATGGAAAGTCAGGGCAATAAGCAGGGCTAAAACAATGGGTAAAAAAATCATTGGTTCTTGAAATAATAAACTGATCAACATATTAGACTTGATTTTAATTGATTTATCTGTTAAACTAAGTATATTGAAAACTGAACCACGAAATTTTAATCGCTAAAACTCACGAAATTATGAGTAATTGTTCAATGTAAATTTTAGTGCATTTCGTAAAAAATTTTCGTGATTCAGACCTACATTATTAATTATCATATCATTATGTCAAGAACTTGTGAAATCTGCGGCCGCGGACCAATGACAGGCGCTAGCCGTAGTCACTCCAATATAAAAACATTAAAAAGAAAGTTTATAAATCTGCAAACCAAAAAAATTGATGGCCAGAAAATTAAAATTTGCACGAGTTGTTTAAAAACAAGGGTCAAGGCTAACCGTACTTAAATTTTGCCTAATATTGTATTTACCATTATTATTCAAATAATATTCAGCAGCTTAATAATTATTAACTTCATACACTATGGCCGATGTTCAAGCTTATTGCGTCAAATGTAAGGCGAAAAAAACAATGAAAGATGCTAAGGAAATCAAAATGAAAAATGGCAGACCAGCTGTAACAGGAGCATGTCCTGTCTGCGGTACCAAAATGTTTAGAATTGGCGCTGCCAAATAAATGTTCTCTTTTCCAAAAAACGCTCAACTTTGAAAGCGTTTTTTGGTTTGATAAAATTATAATTTTAATCTAAACTATTAAAAACGGGCTGTGGCGCAGTTGGCTAGCGCGCATGCATGGGGTGCATGAGGTCGCGGGTTCAAGTCCCGCCAGCCCGAATAAATTTCATGGCTCAGAGCCAAATGCTCCCCTTCGGGGCTGGTCTAGAGCGTCCTGAGATCGTGGGTTCAGCCAATCATTCGATTGGCTGACCAGTCGTATGACTGGTCAAATCTCGCCGCCCCGAAAATAAATCTTATGGTTCATCAGGTCATTCGACCTGATGAACAGTCGTATGACTGGTCAAGTCCCGCCAGCCCGAATATCAAAAAATATGATTACTGAAGAACAACAAAAATGGCTAGATCATTTAAGCGATACAGATAATGTCGTTGTTGTTCCATGGGATCCAACCTGTGAAGATAAATTTTTGCAAATAAAAAAGCAAATCCAGGGTCTTCTTGGTGCCCAACAGGCGGTTGAACATCGCGGAGCCAGCAGTTTAAAAATTTCTGGCCAGGATGAAATTGATATATACATTCCCGTTTCAATAGAAAAATACGATCAAACAGTCAATCAAATCATAAATCTATTTGGTAATCTAAGGAGCAATTATCCTTTAACGCGTGCCCGATTTGCAACTTCAATCGCTGGTAAACATATAGATGTTTTTGTCATTAATAAAGATGATGACAGCTGGAAAGATAGCGAAATATTTTACAATTATTTGCTGTCAAACCCTGCCGTTCTTGATGAATATAGACAATTAAAAGAAAATTCACAGGAAAAAAGCACCAGAGCTTATTACACAGTTAAAACTGAATTTATTAATGAAGTGTTATCTAAAGCAAAATCTCTCAAATAGTTATACAGCAAGCGGTTCAAGCTATGACTGGCTGGCTCGACAAAATAAAAGTCCAATTTTTGGACTTTTAAAACTGCCTTAAAAATGCTAAAATTTAAGAAATATGAATTTTATTGATATCTTAATTCAAATTTTAAACAAACTGCAAAATTTCAGCTATTTGCTGGTTTTTTTTATTTCCTTTTTGGAATCGCTGGCTTTTGTCGGCCTTTTTATTCCTGGCACTATTTTTAATATCTTTATTGGTTTTCTTTGCGGCCAGGGAATGTTTAATATTTATGATTTGATTTGGTTTGCTGTTTTTGGCGCAATTCTGGGCGATGGCTTAAGCTTTTATTTGGGTAAAAGAGCAACTAAAATCTTTAAGCCGGAAAATAAAATTTTTAAATTAAGTTATTTAACTAAGGGGGAAGATTTTTTTAAAAAGCACGGCAATAAAAGTATTTTTTTAGGGCGATTTATCGGCCCGATCAGGCCGATTATACCTTTTGTGGCAGGCATGTTCAAAATGAAAACCAAAAAATTTCTTTTTTGGAATATACTAAGTGCTTTTGCCTGGGCTGTTTTCTATTTATTTTTGGGCTACTTTTTCGGTCAAACCTGGCAAATCATTGCTGCCTATTCAAGCCGCGCCAGCATCTTTTTAATAGTCCTGTTTGTATTTCTTGTTTTGTATTATCTTCTCAAAGAATTAATCCTGAAAAAAGGTAAAAGATTCCTTTTATTTTTAAAATCGATTCTAATTTCAATCATCCAGGCAATCACTAAAAATCCTGAAATCATAAATTTAATTAAAAATCACCCATTAATTTTTGGCTTTTTACAAAAGCGCCTAGATAGAAAAAAATTTACTGGCTTACCGCTCACACTTTTTTCTCTGGCTTTTCTTTATATAATATTTTTGTTTTTAGATATAATCAGGGCAATTATTAAAAGCGCTCCCATTACTGCTGCTGATACCCGCCTGGAAAATCTGCTTTATGTTTTTCGCCAAGCCCGTCTGGCCAGGATCTTTACCTGGATTACAATTTTGGGCGAATGGCAATTTTGCCTTAGCTTAATATTCCTTATTTCCTTACTCTTCTGGCTCTGGCACAAAAAAAACTACATCTTGCCATTTTGGCTGACGCTGGCGGGTACTGAAATCTTTGTTTACTTAGGCAAACTGGCTTTAAATCGGCCCAGACCTGAAGATGTGGCCATGTATCTGGAGAAATCCGCCTCCTTTCCTAGCGGTCATGCTGCTTTAGCCATGGCTTTGTATGGCTTTTTAATTTATTTTAGCTGGCGCCATTTAAAAAGCTGGCCAAACAAACTTAATACATTATTTGCAGGTATTTTAATTATTATTGCCATTGGCTTTAGCCGCCTCTATCTCGGACTTCATTATTTAAGTGATATTTTAGGCGGCTATTTATTGGGCTTATTATGGCTGATTATCGGCATAAATCTGATTGAATGGCCAAATTTTAAAAAAGAAAAAACTCCGGGTCGAAAAGCTACCCATAAACTTAAACTAATAACCGTTTCGCTGATTATTTTAGAGGTCTTATTTTATGTCGGTTTTGCTTATCACTTTAAGCCGGAGGTTATTATTCCGGAAGAAGAACATGAAATAAAAATAATTAAATCGGAACCACTAAAAATTTTCAGTGACTATAAACTCGCTCAATTTACTGAAACAATTGACGGCGCTAAACAAGAGCCGCTCAGCTTTTTAATTATAGCTCAAAACGACAATGAATTTATTAATGCCCTGCAAAAAGCCGGCTGGATTTTAGCCGAACCTGCTAATTTAAATACCTTAACTAAAATTGCCCAGTCAGCAATTTTAAATCAAAGTTATGATAGCGCTCCCATGACCCCCTCATTTTGGAATGCCAATATTCATGATTTTGGCTTTGAAAAACCCACGGCCAATAATACAGTCAGAGAAAGGCACCATGCCAGATTCTGGCGCACTGATTATAAAACCAGTGAGGGAAAAAATATTTATGTGGGGACTGCAAGTTTGGATATTGGCATAAAATGGCTGGTAATTCATACCATCAAACCAGATATTGATACAGAAAGAGAATTTCTTTTCACTGACCTCCAAAAAGCAGGTTTAATTAGTAATTATTCCAAAGAACAGCTGGTTGAACCGCTTCTGGGTAAGAACTTCACCGGTGACCAATTTTTTACTGACGGTCAAATCTATATCATTAATTTAAAATAATTCATGGCTCAAGATTTAAATAAAGGACTAACTGAAAATGAGGCCCTAAAAAGATTAGCCCAATTTGGCTTAAATAAGATTTTTATTCCCAAAGAAATTAGCTTTTGGTCCATTGCCAAAGAAGAAGTGACTGAACCAATGATTTTGCTTTTGCTAGTCGTTGGCTTTTTTTATACGCTCTGGGGCAAACTGGAAGATGCTCTGACTATTTTCGTGGTTATTTTGCTTTTGGTTTTTGTTGAGGTCTGGAATGAATACCGGGCTAAAAAAGCAATTGCTTCCCTTTCCAAAATTGCCGCGCCCAAAACCAAAATTTTGCGAGATAATAAAATTAAAGAAATTAAAACTGAAGAAATTGTGCCTGGCGATATTTTAATTTTAACTCCAGGGACACGTGTGGCCGCTGACTGCAAAATTTCTCTTTCTTACAGCTTGCAATTTGACGAATCCTCGCTAACCGGCGAGTCCTTTCCCGTAGAGAAAAAAATCAATGAGGAAATTTTTGCTGGCACGCTAACCGTGGCTGGCGAAGGCCAGGCTGAGGTTTTTGCCACTGGCAAAGAAACTAAAATGGGAAAAATTTCAGAGCTATCAAGAGAAATTAAAGAACCAAAAACAGCATTGCAATTAGCCATGAAGGATTTAACAAAAAAACTTGTCTGGCTAGCTCTCCTTATTTCGGCTTTAATCCCTTTAATTGGGATTTTACAAGGACAAGAATATAAACAAATGGTTTTGATTGGTTTGGCTTTGGCTTTTGCCATTATCCCCGAAGAATTTCCCATTATTATTACCATGATTTTAGGTTTGGGCTCTTACAAGCTTTCCAAGAATAACTTCCTAGTTAAAAAGCTTAAAGCCGCGGAAGTTTTAGGCGATGCCACCGTGATTGTGACTGATAAAACTGGCACCATCACTGAAAATATTATGAAAGCCGTATCTTTTTTTCCTCAAGGCCAAGAAGAGGAAATTTTAAAAGCAGCCATCTCTGCCACCACGGCCTTGTCTTTAACCCCGACAGATAAAGCAGTCATTGAAAGGGCCGCTGAACTTAAGATTAACAATAATTTTGGCCAAATAATCAGTGAAAGAAATTTTGGCAATGATCGAAAAACAAAATCACTTTTGCGCGAACAAGCAGGCCAATTAATTCTCTCCATCAGCGGCGCGCCTGAAGAGATCTTGGCAATTTGCCAGGGTGAAAAATCCCAGATTGAAATGGCGTTAAATCAAGAGACAAAAAATGGCCGCCGAGTTATCGCAGTTGCCCAAAAGATTATTTTGTCTGCCAATAAAAATGTACCTATCGCTGATTTGGAAAAAGATTTTAATTTTATCGGCTTGATTGCCTTGGAAGACCCGCCCAGGAAAGGGGTCAAAGAGACAATTGCTCAAGCCAAAAAGGCCGGCATCAGAACTATTATGGTCACTGGCGATCATCCGCTTACAGCGGCCTTCATTGCTAAAAGCGTAGGCATAAACGCGTCCAAAGTTTTAACCGGAGCAGAGCTTGATAAATTATCAGACCAAGAGCTCAAAGAAACAGTGGAAAATGTCAATGTTTATGCTCGCGCTTTCCCAGAACACAAATACCGACTGGTCCAGGCCTTGCATGCGAATAAGGAAATAGTGGCCGTGACTGGCGATGGAGTGAACGATGCCTTGGCTTTGGAAGCAGCTGACATTGGCATTGCCATGGGCATTAAAGGCACTGATGCGGCCAAAGAAGCGGCTGACGCAGTTTTGGCTGATGATAACTTTATCACCATCTCCCGCGCTATTTTTGAGGGCAGAAAATTTTATGATAATTTAAGTAAAAGTTTGAAATATTATTTGGGCGTCAAAGTTGCTTTAATCTCTGTATTATTATTGCCAGTACTTTTTAATCTGCCCTTGCCCTTTGCGCCCATCCAAATTATTATTCTGGAATTATTCATGGATCTGGCTGCTTCAGCCGGCTTTGTGGCTGAACCAGCTGAAAAAAATATTTTTATCCGGCCGCCGCGCGATTCCAATCAAAAATTATTTAATAGCCAATTAATTACAACGATTTTTATCTATGGGTTCACTTTATTTGGGGCTGTCATGGCTGCTTATTTTTATGCTAAAAGCCAGGGCTATAATGTCATTGAAATCCAAACTTTTGCTTTCACTGCCTGGATAATGGGCCATATAATTCTGGCTTATGTTTCCCGTTCAGATAAAGTGCCTCTTTCTAAACTTGGGGTATTTTCCAATAAGACCATGAATCTTTGGCTCGGAGCGGTAATTATTTTTCTCTTTTTGGCCCTAGCGATTCCCAGAATAAATTTTGAATTAAAACTCGCGCCTATTTCTTTTGGCCATTTTATTCTAATTTTTATTTTTAGTTTGCTAATAATCGGCTGGCTGGAAATCAAAAAATTATTTTTAGCAAAGAACTCGTAGCTTTGCCTGACAACGGAGATAATAGTAAGTAGTTGTCGCTTATGGCCCATAGCCATTTTAAAAAGAACCCTATTGGGGTTCTTTTGTTTTATGTGATTTTATTATGGAGATTATTTCTGGCACTACACCAGGAAAATTTTCCAGACCAAGGGACTCAACTTGTAAATTAAAGCCCCATTCATTGGCCAGAGCAACCAGCGATTGCAGGTGTAAAGCTCCCACCACCAGATATCCTTGGGTCAGATGGCGCCGGCGTATTTCTAAAATTGTCTTAGCCATAATCAGCTGACTGCGCCAAGCCAGGTTAAAGGAGGTATAATCGCTTTTTCCGGTTCTAGTAAAAATCGGGTTTTCAGCCAACTCCATTAAAACTTGGACTAAATGATTGGCAACGAGATCATCCACCCCAACGATTTTGCGGTATGGATCATCAATAAATCCAGACATCCAGTCTTCCTTGACCATGCCAGCAAAATCTATATTGTTAAATTCTTCGCGCGTCAATGGTTTCTTATTCAATTCCTGACTCAACTGAACCAGGTCTTTATAGACATTTTCTCTATTATATTCAGAACAGATGCCTTCGGCGAAAACAATTGGCAAGTTGCGATTAAGAATATAGTTCCTGATCGAGATTTGATGATAGACCGACGCTTGATCCTGACTAAAATTCAAAGTATCAGAATGCCAGTCAGGAATGACTGTAATTGTCAGTCTAGCGCCTTGTTGGGCAGCCCTTTTACCCTGCTGAATAATCTCCAGCTGCTGGGCAAAAACATCTCCGCTTAAGACCTCTTGCAAATATGGCCTAAAAGGCTTCCCTACTTGCTGACTTAGCGCAGTCAGTTCCGGCGGAATCTGTTCGTAAACAGAAAAGAGAATTGCCCGGCTGTACTTTTGCGCCAATTTTTCATCATGCCAAGTAGCCGCCAGATCACTGCTTAATAGATTGCGATCATAATTTTTTAGCTCTGCCGCGAAATCATTAGCTCTTTTCTGGCTGAGAACTAAGAGCCCCATCATGACAATAATAAAAATCGCACTGATCAGCATTATTGTCTTCCGCAGACGAGCTTGGGCCTTTGCTACTTGTTTCCTTCTTCTCTGCTCTCTGGACATTTTTCCTCCTTGTTATTTTGGGTTATTAAGAACAACAAAAAATTATACCACCTAACAAAATAAAAGTCAATATTTAATTCTTCTGCCATATTATGATAAAATCATACTATAGTTAATTAATACCAACGGGCTGTAGCGCAGTTGGCTAGCGCGCATCGTTCGGGACGATGAGGTCGCGGGTTCAAGTCCCGCCAGCCCGACCAAAGTAAAATTCTAAAAATTAAATACTAACATTGACAAGATGACTTTCCTTTGCTAAATTAATAATCAAATCTTGTCCTTTTTTAACTCCAAACAAAACCGCACAAAAAGGAGGAAAAGAACGTATGTTTGTAAAGGAGTTTTGCAAAATTTCCCTGTTTTCTCTGGTAATTTTGTTTTTCTTAACTAACAAAGCCCAAAGCCAAGAAAATCAGGGCCTTTATGGTGAAACCCTTTGCAAAAAATCTGATTTCCACTGCCTTACTGTCACAGAAACGACAGTTGAAAAGGAAATCAAAACCAAAAAAGGCCTTAAAAAAAGAGAAGTCAAGGTTGCCCAAACTTGGGCAGAACTCTGGCCAAACGAGCGTGAACGGGAAATTGTCATGAAAGTTAACCGCCTCAACATTAATCTTACAGGAGGCATGAAAATTGCTGTACCTAATGAGATGAGCGACAAAACATTCATGGACTTTTCCCCTTATCCTCAAAACCTCGGGGAATTGGATGAAAAAATTCTGATCTGGGATCCGGCGCTGCTGGCCTGGGCTGCTTATGACGAAGAAGGCAAACTTGTGCGTTGGGGGCCGGGTGTTGGCGGCAGAGATTATTGTCCGGACATTGGCCGGCGCTGCCATACCATTACGGGCAATTACAAAATCATCAAAAAAGGAAACGCCAAAACCCGTTCCCGCAAGTTTCATAACGCACCCATGCCCTGGGCCATGTTCTTTCATAAAGCCGGCTATGCTTTTCACGGCTCGCCAAAGGTGCCTGGCCAGAACGCCAGCCACGGCTGCGTCAGAATTTTTACGCCTGATGCCAAATGGCTCAATGAAAACTTCGTCAAAGTTGGCATGGCCGTGATAATTAATCCCTATCCAGAATAATCAAATAACCCTGTCCATTTTGTGGACAGGGTTCATTATTTTTAAAACATTTTCCTTTCTTATGGCTTTATTTTTTTTACCAGTTTTAAATTAGGGCCATCCCTTACTAATACAAAAAATTCTCCTTTGTAGCTGACATACTCAATTTCCTCCATTAAAGCCTCGCCCACACTTTTGTTTGTGAAGGCAGGCAAGGTATCAAAAATTAACGTATTCATGGCGCTTTTCAAGGCCTGTTTCATTAAGAGTGCCAAATTTTCATTTTTAAATTTAATATTTTCAATATCCCTTTCCCAATTGTCACTCAAATTATAGATCATTTTCTACCTCCTTGTTTTCTAATCAAAAATTAACATTATTAACTTAATCTGTCAACAAAAAAACCGCTCCTAAAAAGAAACGGTTTTTTTAATCTCAATTTTATCTGGTGGCTTGGATTGTTTCGCCAAGTTCAGCACTTGGTGCAGTAACCGTAACCCTGCCATTGGCTTGCAAAATAAAATAGCCAGTACCATTGGCTGATGCTCCTTTTGGATCATTAGGAATAGCTACCACGTAAGTGCCATTATTTGTTAAGACTGACAAATCCACTAGTCCAGCACAACTGGCAGCGCCAGTTTTGCAGATTTCAGTTGAAGTGCCCGTAATTGTTGCGGGCAAAGTGCCTTGACTATCAACGCCATACTGCCAAACTGCATTAATGATTGTGTTAACATTGCTCCAGCGCTGGGCGTTTCTGGCCAAAGCAAATTGGCGGGCTGGATTAATGGCAATGATCACAATGGCCGCCAAAATCGCAATAATGCCAATCACCACCAAAAGCTCAATCAGCGTAAAACCTTTTTGTTTTTTCATAGGTTTTTTATTTATTAATTTTAATTAAATTAATTCCCTGGTCAAAACTTTCTTTATTTAGTCCTCTTAAAGCCAGGCCAATAACATTACTATATAATATTTTATCATTTTTTAAGGTCTTTGCATAAAAATCTATTTTTTTGGTTGGATTGCCTGTTTCAATTTTTAAGTCAGGTAAATTCTGGCGGAATAATTCGGGCAGACCCAAAAGCAGACTAGTGCCTCCCGCCAAAATTAATTTCTCAACTTTGCTAGTGGTTTTGTTTTCATAGGTAAATTTCATTTGCTTAATTTCATTAAACAAATCATTAAAGCTGGCTGCTAAAATTTGGCCTAAATTGTTTTGCTTTATAAGCAATCCTTGTTCTTTTTTTATTTTTTCCGCTTCTTTAAATTCCAGATTTAAAATTTCTTCTATTTTTTTATTAATTTTATAGCCGCCAAAGGCCAAATTCAGCTGGTCGCGGAAGCCGTGCTGATCATGCAAGACAATATCAGTGGCCACCGCTCCCAAGTCAACAATTAAAATGGGCCTGGAAAAATCAGCTTCATCAAGCAAAGCTCGCACCAAACAAGCAGATTCAAATTCAATGGCCGCTAGATTCAAACCCACCCTGGCAAATAATTCCTGATATTGGTCGATTACATCTTTGGCTGCTGCGGCAAAAAAAACTTCCTGGCCTTGTTTATCTGAGTGTGTCAACAAATAATCAAAATAGCAGTTGGTCAAATCAACTGGCAATTTTTCCTGGGCTAATTTTTTTATCTCGGCCTCCAGATCATTGACCTTGGTCTTAATCTGCAAAGGCAAAAAATATGTCTGTTTATCTGGCAATGATAATAAACAATAATTAGTGGTAAACTTTGGTTCCGCAGAATAAAATGCCTGTTTTAAAATCTCTGCTAATTTTTCCAGCTCAATTATTTCTCCATTTTTAACTAAGCCGGCCTTAATGACCTGACGCCATGATGATTTTATTTGTGGCTTATCCACTCCTGCCTTTAATTGCAAAAATTCAATTGAATTATCAGAAATATCAATGCCCACCATGGGAAATTTACTCTGGAAAATTTTGGCTTTTATTTTATTTAAAATATCCATACCTAAATTTTACATTTTTCCTTGTCCGCCGAAGCTTAGGGCGGAGGCGGAATTTTAAATTTATTAATATGTTTCGCCCCAAAATTTAATAATAGTTTTAGGCCGCAGTTGGTCAATAATAATTTCTATTTTCTTTTGCTGGTTGGCAATCTGGCTAATGGAAACAATCATCCGGTTGCTATCGCCTGTGCCAGAAATAGTTCCAATGCTACAACTATAATCCTCAATAGTTATGGTTTCATTGCCAGTATAATTTGAATCTTTCTGCAATTTAACCAGGGCTTCATTGGCGCAGGCATTAGCCAAATAATAATTTCTTAAAGTGCGCGTGCGATCAATCATGCCCGCGCTCTGCTGCAAAGAAATAAAGGTTAAGCTTAAAACAGCAGCCAAAACAATGGCGCCGATTATTATCACGGAAATTAAGGAAACATAGCCGTTTTTTTTAAAAAAACTGGGCATATTATTTTTCAGTTTTAACAGATGTTTCTAAAACTAATGGCTTGGTCTGCCAGAAGCTATTAGCATTTTCAAACTGTATTTTAATCTGAATAACCGCTGGTTCGCTGGCAAAACCATTATTTATAAAACTCAAATTATCAACTTTAAGCTGATTATTGGTCAAATCAAGAGGTAAAGCAGTGCCTATTTTAATTTTTAATTTATTATTTTCACTGTAAAAAATTATTGGGTTTTGCGCTGAATCAGCCAGATTCAAAGAAAGAGTATTGCTGGCCGATCCTGTCTGCGGCGCATTAATGCTCTGGCTGTTTTGCAAATACCAAACCATTTTATTTAAAGCAAATTGGGCGTTTTCCACATTGTCAATCTTCTGGCTTATTTTTTGGCTGATAAAAACGCCTTCCTGATAAATAGCCAGCAAAAATACAAAAATTAAGACCAAAAGTCCTATATACAAGATGGCCTCCACTAAACTAAAACCATTTTTTTGATTTAGTGCCATATTTTTATTTTGGACAACTTTCATCCATTATAAAATTGCAATTATCATCCTTACCATTGCAAATTTCCGACATGCCGGGATTAATATTGGGATCAGTGTCATCGCAGTCAAATGCGCCGCAATTACAGGTTGTTTGCGTGTCCGGAGTAAAAGTTAATAAGATGACCAAATCCTGAAAATCAGCGGCTGGAGACGTTATATCATCAACGCCCAGTTCAAATAAAAGTAAAGCTTGATTATTATCAATATCAATTTTGCGGTTCTGGTCAATAAACGGATCAATGATTTCAGATAAAGTTTGCTGATTGCCAAATCTCGGCACATTGGGCAAACTATCGCCCTTTAATAAAACACGCGCAAAAGGAGAACTAGAATCAGAATCGCGCGAATGGCTAAAGATATTCTGGTACCAGGCATAGCCTCTAATGGCCACGCTCGTATTATCTGCGATCTGGGTACTATACTCTTCGCCCCCGTCAACATCTTGCCCGTTAAAAAGCCAGGTTAATTGTCCGTTGAGCTTTAATCCAACTTTAACTGACACTTCCGGACCATTCTCTCCATAAGTGATCTGCGAAGCCATGACTTTTAAATCCATTTTCCCTTTAGGCGCTTTAATATTGCCGCTGTTTTGCACAGTCACAGTATTATTGCAGCTTGGACCGGGCGTGTAATACCCGTCTTTATCCGCATCCAGACAATTACCAACTAAGGGCGGGCTCGGACAAACCCAGGGATACCAGAAATATTTAAAACTTGCCTCATGCGGCATAATTGGCGTGCCAGAATTAACATCTAAAAGTACGCCGCTAATATCAGCTTCTACTATTTTTTCCGCAGGCCTCACCCCTGGCCAAGAAATATTTAAGGAAAATGTATTTCCATTTTGCACAATGCCTTTATCAACATAAATTATGTCAGTTCTTAAATCTGGCGGATTAGCAATAAAATAAGAAATCCGCAGTTTAGCTTGCTGGCCAGCAGGCAAAACCACTTTACCGCTTACGGTTAAAGAACAAGAAGTAAGCTGGCAAATTCCCTGATCTTGCTCGTCAAAAATTATATCCGGAGTTATTATCTGGCAATTAGAGGCGTTAGCGCAGCTCGGGTCTTGGCAATCAATCAAGCCATCACAATTATCATCAATGCCATTATTACAAATCTCTGTTGCGCCCGGATGAACAGCCGGATTATTATCATTGCAATCTGCTGGCCCACAGCCGGCCTGCGACGCATTATAACCATCTTTGTCATTATCAATGCAATTAGTCGGAGGAGAATCTGACGGACCCTTTTCACTATCGCCAGCTGGCGATAAACAATCAGGATCAGCCGGATAATCAATTAACCCATCGCCATCATTGTCAAGGCCATCTGAACATTGAGAAACATAAGTGTTCCAATTGGAAACATAAGTTGTTAACTGGCTGCTCTTGGGCTGATTAGTTAAACTTTGCCAACTAACCTGACTCTCAACTTTTTTTAAATTATTATTGGCAGGCACATTAGAAATAGTAATCATTAGCAAGCCATCTTTATCCAGCAAGGAAACCGGCTGCGCCTGGTCTGTCAGTTGCCATTTATTATTGGCCAAAGAGACGCCATACTGGCCTGGCTTAAAAGCTGGCCAGTTATCAAAAGCAATGGCCTTGCTAGCTTCCAATCCTTCCTGGGCTTTAAATTCTGCGATTATCCTTTGCTGGTTATTATAGCTGCTGTTTAGATTGTCAATCAGTAAATAGCCGACTGCTAAAAAAATCAAAAGGCAAAGACCAATTGCCAATAATATTTCAATCAAAGAAAAACCATTTCTTGTTTGAATTTTTAGCATAAATTAATAATTAATAACGCCTAATTCATTAATAACAATGTCTTTTTTATCTTGACTCGCATCGGCCGAAGCCGTACCCAAGCTCAGAGAAATTGTGCCGCTGGGGCTGGCTACGCCAGTATTGGGTGCAAAAACGATTTCCTGGGATCCTGAAAAATTTATTGATGCAGGAAAAGAATAGCTTACATCTTCTGTAGGAATTCTTTGGCTATAACTTTGTCCTTGAAAAATAACGAATTTGCCATTGGTTATGTACAGGCCAAAATAAGAACCATTTTTTTGGTTTATAGCATTATCCCGCGCTTCTTTTAAAACCCAAACTAGCTGATCTTCTGTTTTTTTCAAAATTTCCCTTTGATAATAATTAAGGCTGACAGGCAACAAAAAAATTGCCAATATGGCAATAATGCCAATAACGACTATTAATTCAATGAGGCTAAAACCTCGGTTCATAATATTTTTAAAATCAAATGCTATGACTTAGCGTGTCAATAAATTGATAAATCGGCGACAAAATAGCCGCACCAATAATGGCCAGAATCAAACCAACAGTGATTAATAATATTGGCTCAATCACACTGGACAGATTTTTGCTTATATTATCAACGTCTTTTTGGTAAAAATCAGACAAGTATAAAATATTTTTTTCCAAAGTGCCGGTCCTTTCACCCACGCTGATCATTTGAGAAACCACCTTGGGGAATAAATCAGATTTATTTAAATTTTCAATTGCCTCGCCTAATGAAAGTCCGGCCACTACCCTGGCTTTAACTTTTTTCAGCTGAATTTTATAAACCTCATTGCTCAAACTCTCAATGGAAATATCTAAGGCCTGGTTTAAAGGTATGCCGCTTTTTAAAAGCATGCCTAAAATCAAGCAAAAGCGGGCCAGATTTAATTTTCTGATTAATTCGCCAAAAAAAGGCAAGCTTAAGCCAGCTGCTTGCCAATAAGGCCTGACTGTCTTTGTCCTGACTAAATACCTGGTAAAAATTATAATTGCTAAAATTATAATTAAAATAAAAACCCCCTGATCTCTGATAATCTTGGCCACTGCTAAAAGCAGCTTCGTGGTCCAGGGCAAGGGCATGTTAAAAGAATTAAAAATTACAATCAGCTGGGGTAAAATATAATAGCTTAAAAGCGCGGCCAAGGCCAATAAACAAATAAAAACAATTGAAGGATAAAGCGAGGCTGACTGCACTTTGCGCGATAATTCCAAGTCTTTTTCCTGCTGTTCAGCCACATAATTCAGGCATTCTGCCAAACGCCCGGTTTTTTCGCCCACATTAACCATGCCAATGTAAACAGGATTAAAATACTTTGGATATTTGGCTAAAGCACTGGCTAAATTCTGGCCGCTTTCCACATTTTTTCTGACATTGGCCACAATAACTTTAAATTGGCCGACTGACTGGGCTTCCACAATTCTCAAGGCATCGGCAATATTAATGCCTGAATTTATAATTGTGGCCAGGGTGCGTGCAAATAAAATTTTCTCCACGTTAAAACCAAAATTAATATGCCAGTTTCTGTATTTAAATTCCTTTGTTTCATTCATAATAAATTATTTAATTACTCTTAAAACCTCCTCCAAGGTGGTTTGACCTAAAAAAGCTTTCTCAATACCATTGGCCAGCATCGTAACCATGCCCTCGCTAATGGCTTGCTTTTTAATTTGTTGGCTGGTTGCCTTTTGCACTATTAAATCGCGGATAGCCGGGCTAACTGTCAAAACTTCAAAAATACCAAGACGGTCCTGATAGCCCGTTTTATGACAAAGCTTGCAGCCAGTCCCCTGATACAGAGTCAGCTTATTTTTACCAGCCACAAATTTCTCGCCAATTTGTTTAGGCACCAGCTGTAAAAATTTTTCTACTGGCAAAGTATAGCTCTTAATGCAATTAGGACAAATTTTTCTCACTAAACGCTGAGCAATGGCAATTAAAACAGTGGAAGCAATTAAATATGGCTTAACTTTCATGTCCAGCAAACGCGGCAAAGTGGTGGCCGCATCATTGGTGTGTAGGGTGGTTAAAACCAAATGCCCGGTCATGGCAGAATTAATGGCGATTTTGGCAGTTTGCTCATCTCTGATTTCACCGACCATGATTATGTCGGGATCTTGTCTTAAAATAGATCTTAAACCCTTGGCAAAAGTCAGATTGGTTTCACTGTCTACCTGAATTTGATTTACGCCTTCAACATCATATTCAACAGGGTCTTCAATCGTGGAAATATTAACATCACGGTTATTTAAAATCTTTAAAATAGCATATAAAGTCGTGGTCTTGCCTGACCCGGTCGGCCCAGTTGCCAGAATCATGCCATAGGGATTTTTTATGGCAGCTAAAACTTTTTTGGCTTCGGTCTTGTTTAGACCTAAATTTTCCAAATTTAGTTCTTTGGTTTTTTTAGAAAGCAAACGCAGAACAATTTTTTCGCCTTCAATAATTGGCACAACCGAAACCCTGATATCTAATCGTTCATCAACCAAATTAAATCTGCATTTGCCGTCCTGACTGCTTTTATGTTCATCGGTTCTTAAATTAGACATGATTTTTATCCTAGCCACAATCAAATCATGGTACTCTTTGGGAATTGATAAAACATCATGCAAAACCCCGTCAACGCGAAAACGAATAAGCGTATCATTGTCATGCGGCTCAATATGAATATCTGAGGCCCTATTTTCATAACCATATTTTATGATGGATTCAACGATTTTGATGATCGGCAGTTTTTCATCTCCGCCGGCCTTGACCTGATTTAAATGTTTTAAAATCAAATCGGAAAATTCCTCCTTAAGTTCTTTATGATAAAGCCGCGCTGCTTTTTTAATATCTTTCTGCGTGGCATAAAAAGGAATTATTTTTTCCCCGGTTTTTTTGGTTAAAAAATGCTGCAAAGTTAAATCAGACGGATTGTTCATGGCTACTGACAAGCCCTCTTTATCTTTATCAAAAACAATAATTAATTGCTTTTTGGCTACAATTTCCGGAATAATTTTTAAAATTTCCGGCTTAATGGTTCTTTTGGCCAAATTAATGTAGCGAAAATCAAAAGCTTCAGCAATTAACTGCCCCAAATTCTCATCTTTAATCAAACTATTTTCCACCAAAACCTGCTCTAAACTTAAATTTTTCTGTCTGGCTTCTTTTTGGGCATTACTAAAATCAAGCTCTTTGATATAGCCGGGTTTAACTAAAATCTCTCTTAATTTCTGGCTGGATAACATAAAATAAAGGATTTAATAATATTTAATCCTATTTTAATTTTAGCATAAATTGAGAATATTATAAAACAAAAAAAACCGCAGATTTTCCTGCGGCCTTAACCTCAAATTTCTACCAAACTAGCTAGCTTTGACTGGCTTGCAGTTTCTGCACTTTGATTTCCAATTCAGCTAGTTGTTTTTTTAAGGTTTCAATATCGCGATAAGCAGCTGAAATATCCTCGCTTTCAATCTTTTCTATCTTATCTAACCTTTCTTTAATCTCCTTTAATTCAAGACTAATATCAGCCAATTCCTGCTTAATTGGCTCCAACTTCTCATCTAGAGCGGCGTTAATAATTATTTCGATTTGTTTTAGATCTTCTTTTTCTAACATAAAATTGATTTATGAAAATATCATAGCAAAATTTAAAAACCCTATCAATTAAAGTTATTCACAAGCCCTAAAGAAATTATACTATGTTTTTGCGCCCCAACGTAACGCTCAAAGTTTTTCTGGCCGCACCCCGCAAAGCGGAGTGGGTTCCCATTTTTTTTAATCTAACATAATTTATGTTTTTAATAAATAAAAAAGCCGCTGTATAAAAGCGACTTTTTATTTAAGATTTTTAAGATAAATTAAAATATTTGACTGCGATTTGGTAAGCTAACAGCAAAATAGCGACTAAAAGAAAAATGTTAGCGGCCGAAACTTTATAATTGGATTTTGCCTGATTGATTAAATTCATATCAAACAACTTACACTAAATAATATTTTTTGTCAAGTATTTAAGTAAGTTTAGCGAAAAAGATTAGAGGGTGGGTTAAGCCAAAAGGTTTAACCCACCCCTACACATAATTAAAGTCCAAGCCTAGGCACTTCCACGATTTCTTTGGTTTCTGGGTCAAAATGTACGAATTTGCTCTCTGTTGAGCCGCAAACATAGCACTTGCCCTCAATATTCTTCCGCGTATTCCAGTCTGCCTTACATTTTTTACAGACTTCTTTTTGCGGAAACTCTGCTACTCTAATCACCTGCATTTTTGTCCTCCTTTGCCCTCCGTCCTGTCTGCCGTAGCTTCAGCGTAGGCAGAAGTTTTACGCGGAGGAGGGCTTTTTTTCTTTAGCTTGTTTTCTTTGGTTAAACTCAACCATGTAACTTTTTAATTTCTCAGTGTTGACCTTTTGACATTCTCCGCCACAATAATGGCATTTCTCCAAATGCAGCGGATTTAACTTGAGACAATCTACGCACACATTGATCATAAGTCCTCCTTCTTTGTTGTTAAAGACCAAAATAAAACCAGCCCCGCGGCGCGGGGCTAGTTTTTATCTTAACAATGTAAATTTGATATCAAAAAAGCCTTGCCGCGAGTAAGCACAATAATAAAAGCAATAAACCCAATAAATTTGTTCTTAAATCGATTTTCTGAAGTTGTAATGCTTTAGTGGTTATCATATTAATTTAAGTTTAGCTAAAATTTAAATTTAAATCAAATTAATCTTCGTAATCCACGATTTCTTCTTGTTTAAACCAATTGGCAATCTCTTGAGCTGCTTCTTTCGGGTCACCTGAAGCGTGGGCAATATTCGCTATTGCTCGTTTTTCTGAATTTGCCAAAGACGGTGAATCATTAGAAAAATCACCTCGGATTGAACCTGCTTCAGACATTACTGGATTTGTATTGCCCAGAATTTTCCTGACAAATTCAATTGCCCGGCTACCTTCAGCAATTCCGGCAACGATAATTCCAGATGTTAAATATTTAATTAACCATTCTTTAATTTGTTTGCCAATTTCATAAGGATCATCAGACCCCATTTCTTTAATTGGATCCTTCTTTGTTGTTTTATAATCATTTAAGGTTTTATTGCCTAAGCCAATTACCCATTCTTTTTCTTGGGGCAAATGACCTTCAACTAGTTTTCTAGTTGGCTTGACCACTTTCAAGGCCACGATTTTTAAACCAACCTGTTCCATCCTTTTAATTGTTTCGCCAATTAAACCCTTTTTAACGCCATCTGGTTTAATTAAAAAAAGAGTCCTTTCTTTTCTTTGATTTTCCATAAAAATTTATTTTATAAATTATAAATATGAAATTATTTTAGCAAAAAAATTAATCAAGGTCAAGTTTAAATATTTTATTTTTCTGTTTTTATTTTTAAACTTTGCCCATCGCTGGTAAGGTTTATTGTGCCGTTTAAATCTGTTCTAAAAATTTTAATATTGTCTTGTTCTAATCTTTTTAAGGTGCCTAAATGCGGGTGGCCATAGGAATTATTTGCTCCCACTTCAATTACTGCATATTGTGGCTTAATGGCGTCCAGAAATTCCTGACTGCTGGAATATTTACTGCCATGATGGCCAACTTTTAAAACATTGGCCGCTAAATCAACCTTGCTTGTTAGCAAATCTTGTTCAACCGCTAGGCCAGCATCACCAGTAAATAAAAAAGATTCGTTTTTATAAATTAATTTGGCCACAATTGAAGAATCATTTAAATTGTCAAAGTTTTTCTGGCTGATATCGTTAAGCGGATACAAAATTTTTAAGTCCAGGTCCTGGCCCAAAACAATGTCCTTGGGGCCATCGGCTTTTTCTTCGGCAATATTTTGTTTTTTAATTTCCTCAAGAAAAGCCAAGTAGGGCGGCGAATTATTTTTTACTTCCGTCAGTAAAACTTTCTTTACCTTATAGCGCCGTAAAATCTCAACCAGCCCAATTACGTGATCAGTGTGCGGGTGAGTTAAAACAACCAAATCTATATCTTTGTCATAAAATGCCAAATTCTTGCCTAGCGCTGACAAAACCTTATTATCCGGTCCGCCATCAATTAAAATGTTTTGCTGGTAAGGGGTTTTTATCAAAATAGAATCGCCCTGGCCCACATCCAGAAAATCAACTTCCAAATTTTGCCTCTGATTTTGCGAGTGGGCAGTAAAAGCAATTAATAAAAAAACAATCAGCAAAGCACTACCTAAAATTTTAGTAATTTTTCTTAAATATCTTTCCATGGTTTTATTATAGCATTTTTTAAATACGTAAAATAATTAAATTTTCAAAATAAAAACCCCCCGCGGCGCGGGGGATTTTCAATATTCTGAATGTTTATCTAAGGGTCATCAGTGTTTCAGCTGGCAAGCTCGGATAATTTTCTGCAGGAGTATAACTGATAGTTGAGGCAATATTTTTACAAACAAATTTATCCTGGAATAAATCACCACTAAAGATTACGGGCGTAATTAACTGTTTAAAACCATTAATAATATAATAAATATCGCTTGAACCAGCATATTGGATGGCTGAACCAATCGGATGAACAGATGTAGAGATATCTGAACCAACCTGATAATTAATAAAGAAAGTTGGATCAACATCTATTATCCTGTTATTCCAATCCGAGCCGTACAAATCCATGGCTACTTGTTCTGTTTTTACCCAACGGATAACGCCATATGGCTCTACAGCATAAACTTTGGGATCTGATTGGATCTTAATTAACCAAGTGCCTGGCCTTGAAGTCACATTACTGCCTAAGGGAATAGCGGCCAGGGTATCGGCTGAAACTGTCTGAACTCCAGAAAAATCAGTGTACCAGCTTAAATAAACTGCATCATTAGGGAAGGCATGCCTGCGGTTATCCTGGTCAATGAAGTAAACAGAGCTCATATCTGCTCTTTTAACTAAACTGCCAATTTGCACATTAGGAGGTAATGGAGGTGCTGGGGTTGGATCCTGCAAGACTAAATTGCTTGGTTGCGTTGGGGTTGTCGGTGGAGGTAAGGGCCCTGCTCCGCCTCCTCCGCCGCCTCCGCCGCCACCGCCGCCGCCAGCTTGAATATATTCAATTGTATCAGAACAAACCGTACTTACTAAGCCGGAAACTCTAACAATTACATAAACTGCCTTCGTGCCATAGCTAGTAGCCGAACCATCAAGTGTCCATGATCTAGCAGTAGAATACGGCTCAAAAACAGCAGTAGTAAATCCACTGTCATTGCTAATAGCCATTTCCGTAACTGTTTTACTGGGAGTAATATTCAATGTGACACCCAAACTTGTTGTTGAAGCAGCATTACTATTTATTATCACGCTACATGTGGGTGGAGGAGTAGTAGTACCACCAACTGTAGTGACTGATGCTCCATAGGTAAACGCTGTTCCCGCGACATCAGCAGTACATGTAATTGTAGTACCACCTGTATTCACACAACCAACCGCTGCATTTGCGTCCATCAGAGGAGCTAAGGCAGCGACCACACTAGCTACAGTATCACCACCAACAGTCGTATAGTCATAATTTGTGGCATTAATAGTTCCCCTATATGTTTTGCTTGCGACCACACCAGCAGGTGTAAAAGTAACTACCTGAGCTACAGCCGCTCTATTAGTATTGCTTGAAGTTTGCACAAATCCTGTACCTGCAACATTAGCAGTCAAAACAACTGTGCTACCAACGGCAGACGAGGTAAAGGCCTGTCCGGCGTAGCCGGCTGAAGCTTGAATAGCAGCATTTAAGCCAGTAGCAATATCAGCTGTTGTGGTATCAGTGATTAATACTGTATATATAGCATTTACTGGACCTGGTAATGCTGCTGTAAAAGTGTCATCTGTATCAACCGTTCCAGCTATGGTAATTGTATTAACCTGGGCAGTTGTCCCATAATCCGCATCGGCAACAGCCAAAGCTCCGTTTCCGGCTGATCCTGTTGCGGTTCTCGTGAAGGTAACAGTCGCGCTTGCGCCGGCGGCGTTATCAATTGTATATGCTCCATCATCGCCAACGCCACCAGTTAAATCAGTGACAATCGCGTCAGCAATTTGAATATCTGTCAGGGCAGCAGCGCCTAAACTTATGGCCACGCCATCAATATCAATTGTTTGATCGGTTGCATTGTCAATAATGCCAGATGGAACAGTTGAAGTGGCGGTCGCGGCAACTGCATTAACTGTCGTATAGTCCGCATCGGCAACGGCCAAAACTCCGTCTCCGGCTACTCCTGTGAAAGTTCTCGTGAAGGTAACAGTCGCACTCGTGCCAGCGGCATTATCAATTGTATAGACTCCATCATCGCCAGTGCCACCAGTTAAAGCAGCGACAATCGCGTCAGCAATTTGAATATCTGTCAGAGCAGCACCGCCTAACGGGATGGAAACACCATCAATATCGATTGTTTGATCGGTTGCAGAAGCAGCCAGTGCGGCTGGGATTGTTGAAGTAGCGGTAGCGGCAACTGCATTGGTTGACGTGTAATTTGCATCTGTCATGGCCAATGCGCCATTTCCGGCTGCGCCTGTGGATGTCCTGGTAAATGTCAGAGTGGCTGTGCCGCCATTGGCGACTGTATAAGCGCCGTCAGCGCCGCCGACTAAATTTGTGGATATTGTTGTCGCAATTTGAGCTGCTGTCTGAGCTAAATTAC